>Ga0116158_10005802_pt1 | contig 10385 bp, 9 predicted proteins | sample AD_UKC052_MetaG_FD_89883 | JGI IMG/M metagenome (GOLD analysis project Ga0116158, IMG submission 89883) | Active sludge microbial communities of municipal wastewater-treating anaerobic digesters from USA - AD_UKC052_MetaG | ecosystem: Engineered > Bioreactor > Anaerobic > Digestate | place: USA... | reverse complement strand
GGTAGATGGCTTCTTTGACCGCGTCGCTAGTCGTGAGGCTGCAGATATGCAATGCGCGTCGGGCTGCTCGGACTGTTGTCAGTACGGGCTAAGCGCAACTGTGGCCGAAGCCGAAGCGGTTGCCGACGTTGTTGCAGCGATGTCTGACGCTGAGCGCGCCGCCTTGCAACAGAATATCGAAACGCGACAGCAGGCCGCGGCTGCGAGTGATGCCCGTTGCGTTGCGCTTGATGCCAACGGGCGTTGCATGATCTACGCTGGACGTCCGACGGTGTGCCGGTCGCACGGCGTGCCGGTTCGGTTGCTCGACGAGCGTTCGTTGCCGGTGATCAGTGCGTGCTATCGCAACTTCGTTGGGCGCGCGCCGGAATCGTTCGCTGCCGACTGCGTGCTCGATCAAACTACGCTGTCGGCAACCCTGCTTGCGATCAATGCTGGCGCCACCGATCGCTTCGCGCTCGACGAACTGCTGCTAGACCTGCTCGAACAAGCGTAAAATGCGCAGCGAGGCGTGGTCGACACAAGGCGACCGTGAGGTGTAGGCTGCGCCCGATGTATTATCCGCTCAAGCACAAACGCTTCATCCAAGTTGAAGCCGCGATGTTCACCAAAAAGCTCGTGGCCGATTGCATGACCCACAGCTGCCGCGAAGTGCTCGACGGCAAAGACAACCTGCGCCTCGATGCGTGTTGCCAGTACGGCGCCGACGTTGATTTGTTTGAACGCGAAAGAATCTTGGCACGTGCCGATGAGCTTAAAAAGATCCTTAAGCCCGATGCCGCCGAAGCTCCATGGTTCACTACTGAGCAAGAAGACATGCCAGATTTTCCATCGGGCAAGTCGGTGCGTACCGCACGCTTCAAAGACGGCTGTGTGTTTCTGCAGCATGACAATCGCGGCTGCGCCATTCACCGCGCGTCGATCGAAAACAAGTGGGACTTTCACGGCACCAAGCCGCACATCTGTCGGCTGTTCCCTGTGACGTACGACGACGACAGCATCGTGATCGCCGAAGACTACATCGATTATTCGTGCGCATTTGACGCCGATGCACCGAGCTTGTATCGGGTGCAACGTTCGAGCCTTGAAGCGATTTTCGGTGCCGAGCTGATCGCCGAACTCGACGCTGCCGAAGCCGCGGTGCTTGCAGCCGAACCGAAGAAGCTGCCAGTAGTGAAATCGTAATGGCTGAATTGCTTCGCAAATTTGCGTTGAACATCTCGGATGTGACGCGCAATGTGTATGCCGACGTTGATGTGCGAATTGCCCAACATCCGTCGGAGACGATCCGCAGCTTAACCTTGCGTATGTTAGCGCGGGCGTTGGAACACGACGACGGCTTGCAGTTCTCCGCCGGCGTTTCCGACGGTGACAACCCAGCGATCGCGCTGCGCGATCTCACTGGCAAGCTCACCGGCTGGATCGATGTTGGCTTGCCTGCGCCAGAACGCATGCACAAAGCCACCAAACAAGCGGCACGGGTGGCCGTGTATGGGTCGCATCGGCTGCAGGAGCTTGTTGACGAGCTGCATGCTCAAAAAGTGTTTCGCGCTGCTGAGATTGATGTGTTGTTTTGGGAGCCAGCATTTCTTGATGAGTTAGCCGCGACGATTGATCGCAACAACACCTGGTCGGTGTCGCGCAACGACGACGACATCTACGTTGAAGCCAACGGTGTGTCGTTATCGACGACGATTCAGCATTTACGCGCGCGCGACGCGAGTCAATGAACCGCACCGCAGTTGCGCATGCGCGTTTTACCTACACGCGATGAAGTGTATTCATGGCCGAAAATGTAGCTTGATCAGGGTACCGGCTGTCGTACGATGAACGTACATGGTGTTTGAAACGGAATCGGTGGGGCGGCCTGTGGCAGCGCAAGGCGTGGACGAGCCATTGCGCGCGCCAACCAATGTGTTGCCCAGTGGCAAGCCGGGCCAGCGTGGTGCGGACCGCGATCAGGTGCTGTTGCAACTACAACAAACCCACGGCAACGCCTATGTACAACGCATGCTGCGCGCCGAATCTGAAGGTACGCGCGCTGGCACGGAGGGCACTACAACCGGGCCAACCGAAGCTGAAGTAATCGCGAAGTGGAATGAGTTGTGCGCCGACAAGATGTTTGACGACGATGACTGGAAAGTCATTGCGCCGATGTTGAGCGAATTTACCGGGCGCATTTCTGCGGTTTCGGAATTGATGCTATCGACGGCGAACATGGATTTCGACAATCCGAATCGAACGTTCGTGACCTGCCGCACCGAGTTGGTTGGATTTTTGCGCAAATGCGGTTATCGCATGCCGGACTCCGGCCTCAATCCCGGCAACATCAAAGAAGTCCGCGGTAGCAATCGCTTCCTGCCAGCGCCTAGTCGTGCCGACTTTGCTAACAGCGTTGTTGCTGTGCGTAAAGCGGGTGTGTTGTCGGCAGATGATTTCATCGCCGATTTGCTGCCTGCGATGTGGCGGATGCCGCATACCGCAAACGAGCTAACCAAACTCGCGCTGGAACTTTATTGTGATACCGGCGTAAGCATGGATGCGGCGACGGCGCAGCAATTTGCTCGGACCTTGCGGAACTTTGGCTACGGCATCGACCCCTATGCAACCCGCGGTTCAGTGACCGCGGAGCAGATCGAAACGCAGCATATTCGCGCGAAAGATCCTCAGTTCGAACGCATGCTGCAGGCTACCGGTCGCAACGAGGCCAAGGACAAAGCTCGGATCGCCGTTTTCGACGGTGGTTTTGATCTTTCGCATACCGCGCTGCAAAGTGCTGCAGCGGTGAATACCAACGAAATTGAAGGCAACAACGTCGACGACGATGGCAATGGGTTGGTGGATGATCGTGTCGGTTATCACTTCATGTCGAAGTCGGCGAGCCTTGATCTAGGCAGCGGCTACGGTTTTGACATGACCGGCCATGGCAATGCAGTGCTGGGGATTGCAACCAAGAATACTGATCGCATCGAAGCGGTGTGCGTTGGCTTTTCGCCAGCGCAAGTGGCACAAGGCATCGACTACGCGGTGGCGCGCGGCGCGCGGGTAATCAACTGCAGTTTTCACCTCGACGAAGCGGACGAAGTTGCGGCGTTCCGGGCCGCGGTGGCGCGTTATCCTAACGTGTTGTTCGTGCAGGCCGCGGGCAACAAAGATTCCGATTTAGCGAAGCTGCCACCGGCAGAATTGGCACAGCGAGCGCCGGCGCCGAACTTGTTAGAAGTTGGCGCCACCAACAAGATCGGCACGCGCTACCACAACGACGAATTTGGCAGCAACTGGAGCAAGACCCACGTTGACCTTGCTGCGGATGCGACGACGATGACCAGCACATCGGGCGACGGCTACAATTCCGGCGAAGCGACGTCGGAAGCGACCCCGTTGGCAACCAACACGGCTGCCAAGTGTTTGGCAATTGCGCCAACGTTGAGTGCTGCCCAAGTTCGGCAGGTGTTGCGCCTCACCGTCGACGCGTCGGATGTTTGGCGCGACTTGACGTCAACCGGCGGCATTCTCAATCCGAATCGCGCCATGCAACTTGCTGCCGTGGTTGGCCTCATGCAGCAAGGCAAAACATTTGTCGAAGCAGCCGACGCTGTTGGGGCCGCCGCCGCAGCGCGTGGTCCACTTGAAGCATGTGCCCAGCGCGTGCTCAGCGGCGGTTAGTTGGCTTCAGCCGATGGTGGCGTGCAGTGCATCGGGTTGGGCAGGGCGGCGGCGGCACCACGTAGCTCGTCGGCCAGATCGGAGTCGATCGATGCAGCGTGTTCAAGGGCGGTGCGAGCTGCACCGAGGTCGTGCTTGCCAAGCAGCAGATTGATGCCGTTCGCGTAAGCGACGCGTCGATTGTAAATCAGCGTTGGATCGTGGGCGTGAGGGCTTTGCGCGATAGTGCCAGCGCCAGCGAAGTAGTGCTGAGCGGCTTGCAGTGGATCCGCTTCCATTGCGGTGGCGGCGGCAAAACTCTGCTCGGCGCCGGCATGCCCATGCGGTGATATCAGCATGACGCACATGGCGAACAACGGATCGCCTTCGCCAAGATCGGCCGGTTCGGCCAGCTGCGGCTCGGTCGCCGTGTGCGCAGGCGTGCCGCGCGCGCAGCTGCTTAGCGCCATTGCTACTGAAATGATCTGCAACCACCACGAGGCTCTACCCATGCAGCATCTTACAGCGTGTTGGGTGTCCGGTTCAAAATAGCCGGGTGCCTGGTGAGACGGGTGCCAGCCACCCGTTCAAAAAACATAATTGATAACAATATGTTATGAAAATCAGCGAGCGGCTTGGCGGGTTTCGAGGACTTTTTTAGCATAGCCCCGCTCGGGTGGGTTGGGGTCCTTGGCGGAGCGAACGCGGACGATGGAACCGGGTTGCTCAACGACGCCAGCAGACATGGACCAGCCCGGCGGCGTTTGTGGGTCGCTCCAAAAGTACAGCCAACGCGCATCCTGCGGTGCAACGTTGACGCAACCGTGGCTACGCACGATGCCAAAGTCGTTGTGCCAATACGCCGTGTGAATGGCCAAGCCGGTTTCAGGGCTGAAAAACTGCGTCCACGGCACGGTGGCCACGGAGTACGGATCTTCGCCGTTGAGACCGTTCATGTCGGTCTCGGACACCTTTTTCCACATGCGATACACGCCGGTTTCCGTCGGTGTTTCGCGGCCGCCGGTGGACACCAGCGTTGCATACACCGCTTGGCTGCCTTCAAACGCAACCAAGATTTGGGTGTCCAAATCGACGTCGATCCAACGCTCATTCGGCGTCAGGCCACGCGGCAGCGCTGCTGGTGCAAACACGCGTAGTGCGCTGGCATCGACCCATTCCTCGTCGCCAATGCGATACGCGGTCGGCTTGCCCGCTGCATCGTTCACGGTTTCAAAAATGCCTACGGCCGTCTTCTTCATCAGTTGCCGCGTCACCCCGCCGCCCACCGCTTTGCGACGAGCCCACACATACAAACCACCGCTGCGTGGCCACACAAACCCGAGCGGCGCATTGGTGCCCAAGTCATCGCCGAACCGTGAGCCAATGAAATTGCTTGGCGAATGTTGCGAGATCGATGACCGCAACACGTACTCGTTGTTCTTGTCGCTGATCTTCCAGTATTGCTTACCAGCGACGGTAATTTCACCGTATTTGCGCACGTTCATCGAGCCAACTACGGGCTTGAGCGGTACCATGTGCGGTTTGGTCGGGTCGTCTTGTTCAGCCGCATCGACCTCGCTTGGCGCCATCACAGGGACATCCTTGGCTTTGGCGTCTTTGGCTTTTTTGTCCTTCGCCTTTTTGTCTTTTTTGCTTTTGGGCTTCGGCTTGGTCGGGTCGTCGTACTCGTACATCATGGCGCCGGCCGCGACGACTTTGCCGTAAACGCCCGGCACTACTTCGTCGCGATCAAGATACGGCACTTCTTGGCCGTGCGGCGGCTTGGTCTCTGGCCGCAGAAACTCGGCACAAACCCAGCCCATCGGCTCGATTTTCACCCAGGGTTTTGAGCAACCAGTGCCGGCGCGCGTGTCAGTCCAGGCCACGCGGGTGTCGATAGCAACCGTGCCAATCCGCTTGGCGTCGTCGGTAGGCTCAAGCCGCACCGAAACAGTCTTGCTCAACCGCAATGATTTGGTGGTGGGCGGAAACAGCGGCGGGCTTGGCGCTGGGCGGTTGGTTGGAACCATGGCCGCGCGGTTTGAGCCTTGGGCCGGCCCCGGCGGCGGCGAATCAGCCGCTTTTTGGCCACAACCGGCCAGCGCCGACAGGCCAAGCAACGCCGAAATCGTTCGGACAGACACGCCCTTGGCATACCACGATGGTCGTAAAATCGCTTGGCCAGGCAGCCCGTGATACGATTTTCCCGTGCTGACACTGCCTAGCTTAGGTTCGCCATGAAAATCGGAGAAATGCTGATTCGCGACGGCCGGTTATCCGAGGCCCAGTTGCAACAAGCGCTCGCTGCTCAACAACGTGATGGTGGGCGGATTGGGACCGTATTGGTCGAGCAAGGCGTGATTGATTTTGAAACGCTAACTGTCTATTTAGGCTTGGAATTAGGTATTTCAATCGCCACTGGCGCAGCGCTTGACCGAGCCAAACTTGCGGCAGTGCGGCTGCTCCAACCAGCACAGGCATACGCGTTGCGCTGCGTGCCACTGGTGGTGCAAGATCGCCAGTTGATCGCAGCGGTTGCGGACCCGCACGATTTTGCCAACCTTGATGCCATTGCGCAGTTGATCGGCTACCGCGTGTTGCCGCGCGTCGCGCCGGAAGCCCGCATCTATTATTACGTTGAGCGCTACTACGGCGCCGCTCGGCCGCCGCGCTTCAACAAGTTCGGCGATACGCCGCGTGCCGACGAGCACACGCCGGCCGGCTTGCCGGCAGCGCCGCTTCCTGGCTTGCCGCCCGTGACAACCAAGCCAACCATTGCGCCAGGTCCGCGCCCGCGCTTGCGCCATTCGCGCGACAACGACGGCGTGCCACGCGCAGCATCGTTTGACGATTCCCAAGCGTTGGAGCTTGATGCGGAAGATTTGCTCGATACCCTCGACGCCGATGCAGCGACGGCAGCGATTGCGCAGCCCGCCGCCGATGCTCGCCCGGTAACCTCCGACGTGCAGCCCCGCATGCGTGCGGCATCGTTACCTCCACCGGTACAGCCACTCGATACCAATCACGCAATTGCGGCACTTGCCAACGCCGATGATCGCAATCAGATCGCTGGCATCTTGTTGCGCTTTGCAAGCCGGATGTTCGAAGCGTCGGTGCTCTTCACTGTACGCGACAACTTTGGCTTCGGTTGGAAAGCCGCAGGTGCGGTGCCGGGTTCGGATGCCATCGAGCATTTGTTGATTCCGCTCGATGCGCCATCGATCTTTCAGCTTGCCGTTGCCGACGACGACGGTGTGTTTTCAGGCCCGGTTGCGCCATCGACGCTGCACTCCTATTTGTACCGCGTGATGGGCTGTGCCGAAGCAACCACCGCCACGGTTGGCGTGATCGCAATTGGCAAACGCCAAGTCAATTTGATGTACGGCCATCGCCATGTCGCGTTGACCGAAGCGGAGCGGAGTGAAGTGCATGAGGTTTGCCGCGCCGCCGCTGAGGCTTATGCGCGCATGATCACGGTCTCGAAAAAGAAAAAGTAGGCGCGCTGCGGCTTACGGAAACTGCAGATACACCCGACCCGCCGGATCCGCTTTGGCGTGACACCCGCTAGCGTTGCAGTTGCCAACGGAAGGTGCGTTCATCGGCCGCGTCTGCGGACATTGGCTTGCGGATACTTTTAACGGCAACGCCATCTTGGCCGCACTGAAAAAGTTACCATTGAGTTGGCTTGGCAACACGAAGCGCCGATTGTCTGCATCGACAATAATGATCGCTGCGTTGGCTACCGGTTTGTTGCCGCTTGGGCCATTGTAAAGCGTGCCACCGACGGTGAATTCCGGTGCGCCGTCGCTTAGCTCAGCGTCATGGCAGGCCAAACAGTTTTCACCAGGAAAGTGATGGCCATCGCCAACCGTGGCAATGGCGGGTTCGCACAAAGGCGCTGCATCGGGGCGCGCATCAGGTTGTGTCGGAGCTGCGCCATCGCTGCCGATTTTGCATGCACTGGTCATCAACAGGCCTACGAAGACAACCCCAAGGCAACGAGTATGGCGCGTCATGTTGATCATTTGAGGAACAGCTTCGCGGTTACGGTGCCGTTGTGGCAGGCGTTACAATTGCCGTCGGCAGCCGAATTAAGCGGCCCAATCATCGGTTTGTTGTCAGGGCACAACGTTGCGCTGGTTTTGATAGGAAACGTAACTGCGTCGGAACTGTAGAAGTTGCCACCGTCGCCGACGATGATCTTCTGGGTGCCAACAATAATGGTTGCGCCCGGCGCTGCTGTCGTGCCGGCTTGGGTGGTGTAGAGCGTGCCAGCAATCTTGAAGGGCGGGCCGCCGGGATTGGTACCGTGACATCCGCCAGCATTCATGCAGCCTTCGCCTTCGCGATGATGGCCATCTGGCTTGTTGCTTGATGGCGGCTCACATGCCAATTGATTGTTCGCGCCGTCGACGGTGGCAACGGTGCTGCCGTCCGGCGTTAGATAGGTGCCAACATCGCAGGCGGTAACACCCAAGCTAACAACCGCGATGAAAAGTAGCCTCATGATTTATAATGCTACTTGCGCCGGAGCAGCTACGCAATTGGGACTCTGCGCCCTTTAGGGTGGGGGTTTTTCCTCAGTCATTTCGCATGCAATGTTGTGCAACGAAAAGTCGGCAGCGCTACATGTAGGTTGCTTGAGCACCCAGCCGGCAATACCGGCGACAACGGCGCAGATCGCCACCACTGGTACCGCAAAGGCGGCTAATGGACTCGTGGTTGGTTGTTGGTTCCGATGCGCGCGTACCAAAAATGCCGCGCCCAGCAAAAACGGTGCAACGTGAAAGCCCACCCACAGCGCCAGCGGCGTGCCAGCGGGCATGAATTGGTGGAAAACCATTTCGCGCAAACGTGCAGCATCAAGCGTGAACCACAACGGATACGCAGCGGCGGTCACCGGTAGCCAGCCGAAGCGGCCAAAACGCGGTGCAGTACTTAACAGCAAAGCTGAACCAACCCACAGCGGCGCCAACTCGGCTGCGTCGAGCAACAACGCAATAACGGTCAGCGTGAGTTGGATGCCAACCGCTGCGTACAAGAATCGGCGCTCACCGTTCCAACGCCAACGTCGGCCAATGGCACGGGTGAGCGCAACCGTGGTGCCGACGATGATCAACAGCGTCGCAGCGATGTGAAAACGCGGCGTCAGGGTCCACGCGCCCGCGTAGGTGGCAAACCGTTCAACCAGATACGCCAACGCGATAGCTGCGAGCCCGGTAATGACGCCGATGGCCAGCCCAAACATCGTCGGTGGCGGCTCAACTTTGACCCGCCGGTTGGCAAACAACAACAACAGCGCGGTGACGACGAGCGTCCATGCCGCGGCTAGCAGCAGGCGACGCGGCGCAATCCAACGACCCATCAAGGCAGGCATCCACCAGCCGGCATCGTCGTCGCTGGCATCGTTGGCGCGCGGGCCAACCCCTGGCGGTGGCGCAGTGACAAACGTGTGAAGCAACGCCGAGATTTCGCCGAGGCGTGTTGGCGAAATGCGCGACGCCACATCGAACCGTGAATGATAGGCAAGGTCGACCAGATCGCCATCGTGGCCGCGGTGATAGAGCTGCACGGCGCGGATGCCATGACGGGTGAATGGGCCGTGATCGCTGCGCTCGGCTTGTGGCCACCAGCGGCTAACGATGCGATGTGGCACCGGTGCGTCGAGGGTGACGTTGGCCGTTGCAGCCATGCTAGCGAGGTAACGCAATTCGCTTTGGCGAATGTACGTGCTGGCGCCGGTAAGTGTGAGCGTGCCGTCGGTGCCAATCAGATCGAGCGCGATGGCAAAACCAATGTCCGTGCCCAAGGCTTTGAGCAACGCTTCGGCCCCAAGCAGGCCGTCTTCTTCGCGTGCTGTGAAGGCAATGATGATCGGAAACGCTGGTGGCGCGGTTTGCAGATGTGCTGCGAGTTCAAGCAAAACGCCAACGGCAGCGGCATTGTCGGCTGCACCGGGGCTGCCCGGCACCGAATCGTAGTGCGCCATGAACAACAGCGCTGGCGTTGCGGCCGAAGCCGCAGGTCCAAACCGAACCACTACACTGCTATCCGTGCCGGTGATTTGCTGCGCGGCGCGATAGCGCGTACCCATGACTTCGATCGCTGCTAGCTCGACGCTGCCGATCGGCACCAGGGTTGGCACGAGTTGGAGTGCTTGCAATTGTTGGGTGATGTACGTTGTGGCTTGTTGCGCAGCGGATGTTTCTCCCACCCGTGGGCCAAGCACGACCAAGGCTTGCAGGTGTTGCGTGATGCGTTGCACGGCGGCGCTATCGACGGTGGCGGTGGGGCCGTTGCATGCGCTGCCTAGGGCCGCAAGCACAAGCAACAGCCATCGCAGGCTGCACTGCATGCGCCGAACCCCCCGCAACAGCATTATGCTAGCAGCTCCGTCAACGCGTTGAGCAGCAGCCGATTCTCGTCGGGCGTGCCAATCGTAATGCGCAAACAACCGGCCAACGCAGTGGCGCCTGGGGTGTCGAAATTCCGCACGACGATGCCGCGATCGCACAACGCGCGCCAGATGGCGGCGGCGCTGCTTGGTGCGGCGACTCGAATCAGCAATAGATTCGCAGCACTTGCAAACACGGTAACGCCCGGCAGCGCAGCGAGGGCAGTTGCAAGGTGGGTACGTTGCGCACAAACCTCGTCGATCATCGCTTGTTGCCATGGCGCAATGTGCTGCAAGCCGAACAACGCCGCTGCTTGATCGAGTGCGCTGATATTGTACGGCGGCC
>Ga0116158_10005797_pt1 | contig 10392 bp, 10 predicted proteins | sample AD_UKC052_MetaG_FD_89883 | JGI IMG/M metagenome (GOLD analysis project Ga0116158, IMG submission 89883) | Active sludge microbial communities of municipal wastewater-treating anaerobic digesters from USA - AD_UKC052_MetaG | ecosystem: Engineered > Bioreactor > Anaerobic > Digestate | place: USA... | reverse complement strand
TTGCGCTTTCAGCCATACTGTTCCGCATTTCCGAAGGTGGAATTACACCAAACAGAACGGCTGTACTGGGCGGCAATGTCTTTATTTTAATTAATCTGCTGCTGGTAACTACCCAACTCTTCAAAGTAATTTTTAAGAAGGCTGATTTAAACGGAGTAGGGAAAACCATTGCCTCCTATCTGCCCGTTTACGTGATCTGGACCATAATTGTGACCTTCCTTTTCCCCCTGATTTTTGGATTTAAATAATTAAAGCAGGCCGGGTTATTTTTCTCTGCCCTCAGTTCATATAGATAAGAATTCTTCAATGATGTTTACATTCAACAAAAAATACTTTTACGCGGCATTGCTGCTTTTTCTTACTGAAGTATTCATTGCGCTTTTTGTCAGGGACAAATTCATCAGGCCTTACTTTGGAGATGTATTGGTGGTAATAATGCTTTATTGTTTCGTAAAATCATTTTTCGATGTACCGGCGTTGAAAGTTGCCATTGGCGTATTGGTATTCGCATGCTGTATAGAGTTTCTGCAATACCTGAACATTGTTGGCAAAATGGGGCTGCAACATTCAGTAATTGCCAATACTATTATCGGAAACTACTTCGCGTGGAAAGATATTTTGGCTTACGTAGCCGGATTTCTGGTGGTGCTGTTGGTTGAAATTTTTCTGGTGAAAAAGGAGGCTTTATGCGCACAGAATATTTCGTAGATAAACAATCGGTTGTAAGGCAGATTTGGGGAAAAAGTGATACCATACTTTTCATCTTTGCCGGCGCATCGGCCGAGTTTGCCCTAAACAAGGCCGTTGACTGGCTGTACTTTACCGGCCGGCTTCCTGCCGATCCGCTTGGCAGGCTTTTCTCCACTGTTTCCTATGCCAGGGCCATTGTTTTTTCCGAAAAACAGGCTGCTATACATGCTATTGATGCAATTGCCAAAATTCATGCAAGGGTAGAATCGGAGCGTGGCGCTTCCATACCAGACTGGGCGTACCGTGATGTTCTTTTTATGCTGATTGATTATTCCATCCGATCGTTTGAATTGCTGGAACATAAGCTGAACCAGGAAGAAAAGACCGAAGTGTTCCTGGTCTTCAACCGGGTAGGTATGAGAATGGGATTGAAAGGTTTACCAAACACCTTTGAAGCCTGGGAAAAGATGCGGCAGGAACACCTTGAGGAAAATATGCAATACAGCCATTTCACAAAAGATCTTTTCAACCAATACAAAAAACACCTTGGCCCGATGCGTTACCGGATCCTGCTCGAGGCACAGGCACTTGTGGTGCCGCAAAAAGTACGGCAGTTACTCGGCTTCAAAAAAACTTCTCTATTAAGGCCGTTGGTCCCATTTTATAAAGCAGGCAAAACCTTAAAGGTAGATTGGCTATTGAAAGCCTTGCTGCTGCCATCAAAATATAAAAATGAAATCAGGGCATTGGATAATTGAGTGATGATGAAGGAGGCGCCGTTTTTTGATGTAGGCGCGCACGGCCGTGCGCGCCTACATCAAAAAACGGGTGCGCATCATTTCACCGGCAACAACAACCTCACCGGCTCTCCCGCATCAAAAGTCACTTCATCCAGGTGCCCTGCATGGTATTTGGTGTACAGCCTGTAATGGATATGGATAAAACGATCGTGATGGGTAAAAACCCGCTGATGATGATGCGAATAAAATCCTACAAATTGCGACCGCTGATTTTCAACCGGCAGGAAAACTTTTGAATCGTCACCAACGGTTGCGGTAATTTTTGTGGTAGCGGTATCAAGCATCTGTATATGCCCCATTCCTTTGGCTATTTTGCCAAAAAGCAGGAAAGGGAAGGCTTGCGTAGTATCTGTGCCATGCAGATGGGCATACTGACCAATCAGTTTTTCAAGCGATGCAATATCCGGTACAGGTTCCCGGATTACAACCGTATCCCAGGCGGGTATATTGGCATACACGAGGAAAACAGCTTTCAGGTTCGCCGGGGCTTTCTCCACAAAGGGTTGTTTGCCGTCGGGCATCATGGCGGCTTTAAAGGGTTTGCCATCCCACATCATTATTTCGCCCTGCAGGTTTTCGACCGGGCCAATGGCAAATAAATGCGCCTGTGGCAGGGTATCGAGCATAACCGCCGCCGAAAGGTCACCCTGCCGGATTTTCATCATGGCGCCGGCAAATTTTACCTTTACCTCTGCCTGAGCATTTGCTTCGCCGGAAAAGAAACCTAGATAAACAAACGGGATAAACATCCGTAAACCGATCCTCATAAAGGTGTGCTTCATTACAGGTAAAGGTCTGGAATAATTGCCTTTATTGACGAATATCATTGAATAGCTGTCTTCTTTCCCATTCCTTTGTACCATCTTGCCAATTATGTCTATCTGGAAAAATATCATCCGCAAACCTTCGTAGGTTATTGCCCAGCCGCCCCTTCCACCCTGCTTTCCTTCCCCATTTTTCAGTCTTTTTTTTAAAACCAATGACATGAACACCATCATTGAACCATTCCGCATTAAGTCGGTAGAACCAATCTATTTTACCACCCCCGAACAACGCAAAGAAATTTTAGAGAAAGCCACTTATAACCCCTTCCGCATACATGCAAACGATGTGTTGATTGACCTGCTTACCGACAGCGGTACAAGCGCCATGAGCAGCGCCCAATGGGCCGGCATGATGATGGGTGACGAAAGCTATGCAGGCAGTACGAGTTTTTTTCATTTTGAAGAATCGGTGCGAAGCATCACCTCTATGCCGTACATTATTCCTACACATCAGGGAAGGGCAGCAGAAAAAATCCTGTTTACCGTTACCGGCGGTAAGGGCAAGACCTTTTTAAGCAATACCCTGTTTGATACCACCCGCGCCAACATTGAGTTTTCGGGCGCAACAGGCATTGACCTTGTATGCGAAGAAGGCAAACACCCCGCCATTCCCGCACCATTTAAAGGCAATATGGATGTGGCTGCGCTTGAACGCACCATCCTGGAAGTGGAGGCTGAAAACATTCCCATGGTCATTCTCACCATCACCAATAATTCAGGTGGTGGCCAACCGGTGAGCATGCAAAACATCCGGGAAGTAAAAGCAGTTTGCGAAAAATATGGTATCCCGTTGTTTATTGATGCCTGCCGTTTTGCCGAAAATGCCTGGTTCATTAAAGTGCGGGAAGAAGGATACAGCGACAAAAAGGTGCCGGATATTGCCCGCGAAATGTTTTCGTATGCCGACGGCTGCACCATGAGCGCCAAAAAAGACGCTTTTGCCAATATAGGCGGCTTTTTAGCCATGATGGATTTTGAAATGGCCAAGCAATGCCGCAACCTGCTGATAATTACCGAAGGCTTTACCACGTACGGCGGGCTCGCCGGCCGCGACCTTGAAGCCATCGCCATCGGGCTGCAGGAGGTAATGGATGAACATTACCTGAAATACCGCATTACCAGCATTGAATACCTGACAGATAAATTACATGCTGCAGGCGTGCCTGTGATGCGCCCTGCAGGCGGCCACGCCGTGTACCTTGACGCAAAAGCATTCTTACCCCATATTCCCGTAGATCAATATCCCGGACAGGCACTTGTTTGTGCACTCTACCTAGAAGGTGGCATACGTTGTGTAGAAATTGGTTCGCTCATGTTTGGCAGATACGATGAACACCATAAAGTTATTCCTGCGGCGCTTGAACTGGTGCGGCTCGCCATTCCGAGGCGGGTATATACCCAAAGCCATATTGATTATGTGGCCGAAGTAATTATTGAGGTATTCAATAAACGAGATTCTCTGAAAGGAATGAAAATTGTGGAAGAAACGCCTTTTCTCAGGCATTTTACAGCAAAAATGGAGCCTATGTAAAAAGCTGAAGCCGCCAAAAAAGTAATTTTAACCACAAAGCCATAAAGGATGAATTACAATAATTAATTGAAGTTCATTCTTTGTGGCCTTTTTTTCGTGCATGTCTGCCGAAAGCGTTGCTACATTAAAAATCTTTTTTTTTCAGACAAAACTTAAAGATCCGTGATTATTTTATACTTTGGAACCAGTCTCTTCATTACCAGCCAGGCAATTACATAGGCCACTGCACAAATGCCAAACATAATGGAATAGGATGTACTCATTTGCGCAAGCACTAAAGGCTTCTGCAGCGCAAGTAATTGCTCAAAGGAAGCTGCATCCACCGCTTTTAACTGATCCGCCACTTCCGGTGAAATATTGGTCAAATCAGTCATTTCCAGGTTAATGGTGTCGCCATATTTGTTCAGCAGTTTCATACCCCGGATTTCTTCTGCATAGCCTCCAAGCTGACCTGCCTTTGCAGCTACCCAACTTTGGGCAATTCCCGCCGCACGGTAACTATCGAAAAGCCATCCGCCAAGTTTTGATATAATTACACCACCCAGGCCGCCGGCCATTCCTCCAATACCCACTACGGAACCAATAGCCTTCTTGGGAAACATATCGCTAACCGTGGTGAAAATATTGGCACTCCATGCCTGATGGGCGGATGCACCTATACCAATTAAAACTACCGGAATCCAGAAAGTATATCCACCCAAAGGCTGAGCAAGCAGTACCAGTAAGGGAATCAGGGCAATTAACAGCATAGCTTTCATCCGGGCATCATAAGGGGTATATCCTTTTTTAATAAAATACATGGGAAACCATCCGCCCGCAATACTGCCAAACATGGTCATGCTGTATAAAACGGTAAGTGGAAAAGCGATATCTGTTTTTTCCATGGCATATTGTGCCTTAAGGTAAGCAGGCAACCAGAAAAGGAAAAACCACCAAACGCCGTCGGTCATAAACTTGCCAAACACAAAAGCCCATGTTTGTTTGTATCCCAACAGCTTAACCCATGATATTTTTTCAGGCGTTGATGTTTCGGCCTTCACTTCCACATCGTGATCCTTATCACTGTTGATATAATGAAGTTCGGCAGCAGATAACCTTTTCTGCTCCTCAGGCTTATCGTAAAAAAACAGCCAGAAAAACAACCACAAAAAACCAACGCCGCCTACCATTAAAAAAGCAGCCTCCCACCCCCAATGTTCGCCAATCCACGGAACGGTAAGCGGGGCAAGAATAGCGCCCACATTGGCGCCAGAATTGAAAATACCCGTTGCAAAAGAACGCTCCTTCTTCGGAAAGTATTCTGCGGTAGCCTTAATAGCTGCAGGAAAGTTACCAGCCTCTCCAAAAGCAAGTACCGCCCTGCTGAACATAAAGCCTGCTACCGAAACACTGAAAACACCCAAACCAACCCAACCCAGCAATGCGGATATGGACTCCCCAATTGGTATGGCCACCGCATGGATAACAGCGCCAATACTCCAGATAACAATGGCCCATGCATAACCCTTTTTGGTACCAAGCTTATCAATAAACCTGCCGGCAAACAGCATGCTGATAGCATACCCAAACTGAAATACTGCCGTGATGTTGGCATAATCACTATTGCTCCAGTTAAATTTTTCTGCAAGCACGGGCTGAAGCAGGCTTAACACCTGCCTGTCGAGATAGTTGACCGTAGTGGCAAAAAACAAAAGTGCACAAATGGTCCAGCGGTACTTTCCTATGGTTTCTTTCATGATGGCGTTCGTTAATGCAGGATATTTGTAAATTAGCCCCTGATGGCCTTGATAATACGTATGGCTTCAGCGGTATTTGTTTTCAATGCCGCGTAATCTTTATTTTCCAAAATTTGCTTTGTAATGAGTTTGCTACCCATACCAACAGCTACAACACCCGATGCAAACCATCCCCTCAGGTTACCCTCCTCCAATTCCACACCACCGGTTGGCATAAACATCAGTTTGGGAAACAGTTCCTTTATGGCGCCTACAAAACCAGGCCCCAATACATTACCGGGAAAAAGTTTTACAAGCGGGCATCCCACTTTTTCGGCTTCATGAATTTCGGTTGGTGTCATACACCCCGGCACCCAAAGAATTTTATTGAGGTAGGCCACATCGGCAACACTCGCATCAAATACAGGGCTTATCAGGTAATCGGCGCCGGCATCAATAAATGCGTTGGCCATCTCGGGTGTTTTTATAGTACCAATACCAAGCAAAAGATCTTTCATTTCGCTGTCGCAAAGTTTGCGCATTGCCTTAAAGTTGGAAAGGGCAGCTTCTCCACGATTGGTATATTCAACTGCACGTATGCCTGCTTCATACAAAGCACGCAATACATCAAGACTTACCTGTTCGTCCTTATTAAAAAACAAAGGCAACAATCCCTGCTCGGGAATAAACTTCAATATGGCTTCCTGTTTGGTCATTTCAAAAACATTTTATTGTTCAGCAATCAAATTAGGGACGAAAGATACGGTACGAGCCCCTATGGAAAGGCCTCAACAACAGCAGTTATGGCATTTTTCTACGCAAACGATTTCGCAAAATAAGTTATTCATACATGCTTTTAGCAAATTTCTCTGCATTAATTTTGAGGAATTATTAAATGGGCGAACTGCGCCTTATTGAAAGCAGTAAAATAAAATTTATAAACGATTGATTATGTCATTAAAAGTAGTAACACTTGGCGAGATTATGATGCGTCTCTCCACTCCCGGGTTTGAAAGATTTGTACAATCAGATAGTTTCGATGTAACCTATGGCGGCGGTGAAGCCAATGTTGCGGTAGCACTTTCCAATTATGGTCTTGACGGGGTGTTTGTTACCAAGGTACCCAATAACGCACTTGGACAGGCAGCTATCAATCATATCCGCAGATTTGGTGTGGATACGCAGTTTATTGCACGTGGTGGCAGCAGGCTTGGTATTTATTTTCTTGAAACCGGCGCAAGTATGCGTGCCTCGCAGGTAATTTACGACCGTGCCGGCGCAAGTATTGCCGAAGTTGAAATCAGCGAGTTTGATTTTGATAAAATTTTCGAAGGTGCCTCCTGGTTTCATACAACAGGTATAACCCCAGCGCTGAGCGATAAAGCGGCCGCACTTACTGAAGCTGCTTTGAAAGCAGCAAAGGCAAAAGGCATTACCACAAGTATTGACCTTAACTACCGCAAAAAGCTTTGGAGCAAAGAAAAGGCACGCGAAGTAATGACCAAACTTTGCCAGTATGTTGATGTATGTATTGGCAATGAAGAAGATGCTGATACCACACTCGGTTTTAAAGCGGAAGGCACCGACGTTACCAAAGGCGAACTGAACCTTGATGGTTACAAAAGTGTATTTGCACAGATGAAGGAAAAATTCGGGTTCAAATACATTGCAAGTACCCTTCGCGAAAGCCACAGTGCGAGCGATAACGGATGGAGTGCCCTGGTATACGACGGTACCGAATTTTACCATACCAAAGAGTACGAAGTTCGCATAGTAGACCGTGTAGGCAGCGGCGATAGTTTTGCAAGTGGGTTTATATTTGGTTTGGCAACCGGAATGCCCATGAGCGAGGCCGCTGAATTTGGTGTAGCTGCAAGCGCCCTCAAGCATACGATTCCGGGCGACCTTAACCATGCAACATTAAGTGAAGTAAAAGACCTGATGAAAGGCGACGGAAGCGGAAGGGTGCAACGCTAGAAAAAATTCCAAATATTCAAATTCCAAATTCCAAAATGTGAAATACCATTTCGGGATTTGGAATTTGGAATTTTACCCGCGGTTTGTGTGCTCACAAATTGAACAAATAAAGAACATTTTAAACTTTTCATTATGATTATTGATACCATTGCCAACGCGCATAAATATTATTCCGTTCATCCCATGTTTGAACAGGCATTTGCCTACATTGCCCAAACAAACCTGATGCAGACTGAACCGGGTAAATACGAAATAGACGGGGAAACCCTGAAAGCCATTTTCAGCAACAAAACCGGCATGACTGCAGCAGAAAGTACTGCCAAATTCGAATGCCATAATGCGCATATTGATATTCAGGTTTGCATTGATGGTAATGAAACAATCGGCTGGAAACCCCGCGAAAAATGCATTGCTCCAAAAGGCGATTACAACTCCGATAAAGACGTGCTGTTTTTTGCCGACGAACCCGACATGTTCTTTTCACTTACCAACGGGCAGTTTGTCATTTTCTTTCCCGAAGATGTACATGCACCGATGATTAGCGAAGGAGAGGTAAGAAAGTTGGTGATAAAGGTGAAGAGGTAGGAGGAGGTTAAGGTTAAGGTTAAGGTTGAGGTTGAGGTTGAGGTTGAGGTTGAGGTTGAGGTTGAGAATACATGAGTACATGAATAAATGGCTGGAATGAAAGATTGATTTGACTATTGGAGAATCAAAGAACCAATCATCATTCATCATTCATCATTCATCATTCATAAATCATCATTCATAAATCATCATTCATAAATCATCATTCATAAATCATCATGAGGGAAGCTGCGTATTAACGGTAAAAATATCCTGCATAGTAGCGTCACCCATTTCCTGAAGTTTACCAAATGCAGCCGCGGTGGCATAATTGAGTAGTTGCACATTGGGGTGATGATGATACAAGCCATAAATAAGGCCAGCCATAAAGCAATCACCGCTACCCGACCTGTCAATTACTTTACTGGCTGAAAATTCTTTTGAGGAGCAAAATTCACCATTATTAAAAAGTGTTGTATAGTACAATAAGTTATCGCCCTCCGAATCAAAGCGGAAAGTATTTGCAACTGTCTTACATTTTGGAAAGGCCTGTATAATGGCTTCCGAAGTTGCTTTTGCATGGTCAAGATAAGCCTGCTTGCTCCGATGATCATGAATATGCTCATCCACGTGAATACCGAGGAGGGTATTAGCGCTCCACAAATTACCCATTACAAGGTCACAATGTTCCACCAAAGCCGGCATAACATCCACGGGCAATTTGCCGTATTTCCATAGCCTCGCCCTGTAGTTCAAGTCAACCGAAATTTTTATGCCGCGGCTTACACAGGCTTCCAATGCTTCGAGGCAGGCATCGGCTACCTGCTGATTGAGCGCAGGACTGATGGCCGAAAAATTAAACCACTCCACATCCTGCAGCACCCGGTCCCAGTCAATAACACCGCGTTTGAGTTCAGAAAATGAAGAACCTTCCCGATCATATACCATGCTGCCCTTAAGGTCGGCGCCTCGCTCAAGATAATATACCCCGATCCGTTTGCCACCATAATGAATGGATGAGGTATAAATGCCTTTGTATTCCAGGTAATTAATTACATGTCGGCTCATGAAATTATCTGGAAGGATGGTGCAATATTTTACAGGCACATTCCAGGCAGCAAGTGCGGTAGCCACATTGGCTTCAGCCCCGCCCATATACAAAAGCATAGGTTGCTTATTGGCAATATCGGCATTGGCTGCCGGCGAAATGCGAAAAAGCAATTCCCCAAAACATAATATTTTCTTTCTGATCATATCCCTGTTTTGTTTCCCTCAAATATACGCCCTGCAAACCCAAACGATTTGCCCTTACATTACCTCAAACCGGTAATGGGTTCCGGATCCATATCGGTAAACAGTTGGTTTTCACCCGCCATAGCCCATATAAACGCATAGTTGGAAGTTCCGCAACCAAAATGCACACTCCATGGGGCAGAAATAACCGCCTGATGATTGGCCATAATGAGGTTACGGGTTTGCTTTGGCTCACCCATAAAATGAAAGACCCGCTGTTCTTTGGGAACATCAAAGTAAAAATATACTTCCATCCTGCGGGTATGGGTATGCGGAGGAACACTGTTCCACACGCTTCCATCGGCCAAAACAGTAAGCCCCATCACCAATTGACAGCTTTTTATACCATCAAGGTGAATATACTTGTAGATGGTGCGCTTATTTGAAGTAAGCGGATCTCCAAGATGAACAGGCGAAGCTTCTTCCTTATGCATCAGCATTGCGGGATAGACATGGTGTGCCGGCACCGACATCAGGAAATAAATGGCCGGGGTTTGAGCATCGGCAGAAGCAAACACCACATCGGCAATGCCCTTCCCAAGGTACAGGCAACTTAGCTTTTCCAGTTCATAAGAAACACCATCGGCAGTTACGGTTCCTTTTCCCCCAACATTGATAATACCCAGTTCGCGGCGTTCCAAAAAATACTCAGCACGCAATTCGGGATGATTCTCCAATGCAATCGTGGCATTTACAGGCTTTGCGCCCCCAACAATAGCCCGGTCGTAATGTGAGTACACATACTGAACGGTATCATCTACAAACAGGCTTTCACATAAAAAATTCTTACGCAGCGCTTCTGTATCCATTGTCCGCGTTTCGGCCGGACTGTTCTGAAATCTTATTTCCATTTCACAAAATTAAAAGCATTAAAACAGCGGAATACAGGCATCTGCTGCGTCGGACTATGTAAATCGTACTATAATAATAATAGTACCATGTTCATAAGCCGAATCATCAGATGCCAGGAACACGACCGGCCCTTTAATTTCGTCATG
>Ga0116158_10005789_pt1 | contig 10396 bp, 10 predicted proteins | sample AD_UKC052_MetaG_FD_89883 | JGI IMG/M metagenome (GOLD analysis project Ga0116158, IMG submission 89883) | Active sludge microbial communities of municipal wastewater-treating anaerobic digesters from USA - AD_UKC052_MetaG | ecosystem: Engineered > Bioreactor > Anaerobic > Digestate | place: USA... | reverse complement strand
GGCTGTATTCAGGGGCGACTTTCATCTCGACAGGGCCATTGATGCCTCGCTTGCAGTAAGGGCGCAGGTAGAAAAAATGTCAATTCCTTTTGCTGATTATAAGCCGCAGGTTAGTACCGGCATTAATACCGGTGAGATGGTTAGCGGCAACATTGGCTCGGTTAGCCTTCGCCGCCTTGATTATACGGTTATTGGCGATTCAGTAAACCTTGCACAACGCCTGCAGGCTTTGGCAATGCCGGGACAAATTTTGATACCGGAAAGCGGGTACCTGAAAGTTAAGGATTCTTTCCAGCTTAACCCGGTGGGCGAAAAGCAGATAAAACATAAATCACATCCTGTTATGCTTTACGAAGTATTGGCATAACGGATTGATGATTACAAAGGCAGCTTTTTTAGAAATTGGGCTCAAGTTTGTTCTTGCTGTAAAAATCAAGCATATACTCCACTACCTGTTCGGGCGTGTCAACCAATACAAACAGGTCAAGGTCTTCCTTCTTAATGTTATTTTCTTCGCCAAGCATGGTATTTTTTATCCAGTCTATCAGCCCCCTCCAATAGGTGGTTCCTACCAGGATCAGGGGAATACGGGTAACTTTTTGCGTTTGAACCAGGGTAATGGTTTCAAAAAATTCATCCATCGTACCAAATCCCCCCGGCATCATAATAAAGCCTTGTGAGTATTTTACAAACATCACCTTCCTTACAAAAAAGTAATCAAAGTGCAGAGTTTTATCACGGTCAATGTAAGGGTTATGGTGCTGCTCAAACGGCAGGTCAATATTTAGCCCAACCGAAGTACCCTGAGCAAGTGAAGCCCCCTTGTTGGCAGCCTCCATTATACCGGGACCGCCGCCACTAATTACCCCAAAGCCTTCCTTTGCAAGTTGTTTGGCAATTTCAACTGCAAGTTCATAGTAAGGGCTGCCGGGTTGGGTACGGGCGCTGCCAAAAATGCTGATACAGGGTCCAATCCTTGAAAGTGCTTCGAAGCCTTCCACAAATTCAGCCATTATTTTAAATATCTGCCAACTGCTGTGTGCCTTGCTTTCGGCCCACCTGCGCTGTTTGTGGTATTGCCTTATTTCAGTCATTTTGTTTATTAAGTTTTATTAAAACAGGATTTTTGGCTGGTTTGTTTATTGCGTCTTGCTTTTATAAAGTTTTTAAAGTGCCCTGATCATTTTTATGGCTGATCATCCATAATCCTGCAAAGGTTAGCAACCCATTGATTATCAGCAATTCAAGCCCTATTTCAAATCCGGAAAAAAGACTGCTCTGAAATTTATCAATGATAAAGCAAATTATTGGCGCAGCTAGGCAAACCCAAATAACCAGTTTGTCGTTAATCATTCGTTTGGTTAATATGCCAAAGGAAAACAATCCCAGCAAAGGCCCGTAGGTATAACCCGCAACTTTTAATATCACGGTTATCATATTGGGGTTGCCCACCCATTTAAACACCATTACAAAAACCAGGAAAAGGGCAGCAAAAGTGAGGTGAACCCTTTTCCTGATTTGCTTCTGCCGGTCTTCGCTAAAGGTTGCATTGCGTTTGATACCAATTATATCAATACAAAATGATGATGTGAGCGCGGTAATGGCTCCATCTGCACTTGGAAAAAGAGCGCTGATAAGGGCGATTATGAAAATGATGCTGAAAGCCTGCGGCATGTATTGCAGGGCAAGCGTGGGGAATAATTTATCGTTGGTAATGTCAAGTGGTTCACCGCCTGCAACAGGAATCATCAGTTTGCTCACCTCTTTGCCATTTACCATTACCTGGCTCCAGGTAGCGCCCTGGTCAAAGGCATACAGGTGCATCAGTCCGCCCAAAAACAGGAACAGCAAAATAACAACCAGCATAATAAAACCCAATGTCATTACATTTTTTTGGGAATCCTTCAGGGTTCGTACACTGATATTTTTTTGCATCATTTCCTGGTCCATACCCGTCATCGTGATGGTAATAAAGGCGCCTGCCAATATTTGTTTGGCAAAAAAGAGGCGGCTGTTGGGGTCGGTAAAAAATACCTGTGAATAAGGGGTGCCCTGTGGATTAATATGAGTATCAAGTTGTTGCATTGCCTCACCAATGCCTATGCCCATATGGTTTAGGATAAAATAGGTGCAAAGTATCAGGCCAAGCAGCATGCAGGTGGTTTGCAGCATATCGGTATAAACAATGGTTTTTACCCCGCCTTCGTAGGTGTAAACAAGGATCATGATCAACAGGATAACGGTGGTAAGCCAAAAAGGAATGCCAAAACTCGAAAGAATGGCTTCCTGCAGAATGTTCACCACAAGGTACAGCCTTGCCGTTGCCCCCAGGGTTCGGCTTAAAATAAAAAAGCCTGCACCGGTTTTATAGGCCCTGAACCCAAGCCTCGAACTCAGGTAATTATAAATACTGGTAAGATTAAGTTTATAATAAAGAGGTAAAAGCACGTAGGCAATTACCACATACCCCAGCAGGTACCCAATGGTAATCTGAAAATAAGCAAACGACTCTTTTGCAACTCCTCCCGGTACACTTACAAAGGTTACGCCGCTTAGCGATGTACCAATCATGCCAAAAGCCACCAGCATCCAGTTGCTGCTGCGGTTGCCAATAAAAAATGAATCATTGTTACTGTTGCGGCTTGTGTACCAGGCCACACCCAGCAAAATGGCAAAATAGGCAAACACAAACAAAAGCAGAACCGTTGCACTCATAAAGCAGGCGTTTATTTTGTTATCCGAAAATTAGTTCAGTAAAAGAAAGCAAAAACCCGCATATATTCAATAGAAACCTGCAAAAGTGAAAAAACTGGGGATAGGTATTATGGCTTTACAGGGTTATTTTTCCGTTTTTTGTAAAAATGTTTAAGGAATGAGAAGCCTGGCTGTTTTTTGTGGTTCAAAACCCGGAACCAACGAACTTTATATGTTGCATGCCCGTATGATTGGTAATGAAATAGGAGCGGGTGGGTATCAGTTGGTTTATGGCGGTGGTAATAAAGGGCTGATGGGTGCCGTAGCGGAGGCAGCCCTTGCCGCCGGCGGTAAGGTGGTGGGCATAATTCCGGAAAAGTTAAGAAGCTGGGAGCACGCTCATGCGGGCCTTACTGAACTGATTGTGGTAGACGATATGCATACAAGGAAAAGGATGATGTACGAAATGTGCGAGGCTGCCATTATTTTACCCGGCGGCTATGGCACCATGGATGAAATGTTTGAAATGCTTACCTGGAATCAGCTTGCCATACATGATAAACCCATTTTTATCCTGAATACTGCCGGGTATTATACCGACCTCTTCCAGGTGATGCAGGTTATGCACCGGAACGGCTTTTTATATGACCCACTTGATAAGCGGGTAAAAATTTTTGATGTACCCGCCAACCTGATGGACTATGTCAGGAGCCTCTAAAAGGAAAAACCCATACCAATAAAAGGGCTTGTTCCGTAGGGTGAGCGCGGATTCTGCGCAAGGTCGTATTGAACCGAAAGCATTAAACCGCCGCGTCCGCCGCGTCCGCCCATCATTACCCCGGCTCCTACAAGTATGGTAGGAATCCATTCTGCATCCTGTTCTATATCCGGTTGGGTATTGTTTTCAAATTTTATTTTGCCCCAACTGTAATTTATTTCAGGCTGAAGGGAGGCAAAAAGAAAACTGGTTGGAAATACCCGTCCAAAAAGATTAATGCCTGCATAATTATAGGTTTCCGTTATTTCCTCATTGCTATACCTGGTTTTATAGCTGCTGTGTACATAATTGATACCGGCACCGGCAGTAAACATATTGCTGAACATGTAGCCAACCTGCGGGCTTACGTTAACAAAAGTATAATCGCCAAAACTTGCGCCAAGGTTACCGCCGAAAACGAGCCGGGAAGGATCAAATTTCTTTTTTTCTTTTTCAGCCTCAGGAGGAGGGGTGGTTAAAATGGCGGTACTATCTGCAATTTTAACCTGTGCAAACGAAGTGTAAAAGGTGGCAATGGAGAGCAGTGATAAAAAAATAGCCCGCATAGTGGTTAGTTTAGTAATAACAAATATATACAATGCCGCCCAATAAAGTCAATGCGCCATCTTTGCATTTATGCCAAAGATTGATCATCCGGGTTCTGTATCCATTGAATTATACGATTATCATTTGCCTGATGAATGCATTGCACAGTTTCCTGCTGCAAACCGCGAAGACGCAAAGCTATTAGTGTATAAGGCTGGCAACATACATCAAACATCCTATAGCCAAATAGGCACACAATTGCCAAAAGAAGCTTTACTTGTTTTTAATAACAGCAGGGTAGTAGAGGCAAGGCTGCTTTTTCAAAAAGAAACCGGGGGGGTGATAGAAATATTTGCGCTTGAACCTCATGAGGAATATGCTGATATTACAACAGCAATGAACCAAACCGGTCAAATTTTATATAAATGCCTGGTGGGTGGCGCCTCCAAATGGAAACACGGAATGGCGCTGCAAAAGACCGTGCAGCACAATGGTGAAACAGTTGCTGTTGAAGCCCGGTTGGCTGAAAAACGACCGGACTGTTTTGTAGTGGAAATTTCCTGGTATCCTGAGGATCTGCCTTTTGCGCAGGTACTTCACCTTGCAGGCAATATACCTATACCCCCGTATTTACACCGTCAGGCTGAGGCTATTGACAGCGAGCGATACCAGACTGTTTATGCCAGTGCCGATGGCAGCGTGGCGGCACCAACGGCCGGATTGCATTTTACCCCACAACTGCTTCAATCTTTATTGCAAAATGGATTCCGGGAGGCATTTACCACCCTGCATGTTGGCGCAGGAACCTTTATGCCGGTTAAAAGCCCTACCATGGAGGGGCATGAAATGCATGCGGAATTTCTGGAGGTTGATGAAAAATTATTAGGTCAATTATTATCGGAATCCAGGGTTATTCCGGTTGGAACTACAGCCATGCGGACGCTTGAAAGTATTTACTGGATGGGGGTAAAAGCAGCTTTAAACCCAGGTATTCAACTGGCCGAACTTGAAATGAAGCAATGGGAGGTTTATGAAGATTTTCAGGATCATGTTATTGACCGGAATAAAGCAATCCTGTCGTTACTGGAATGGATGAAAAGGAATAACAAAAAACAAATAGTGGTAAAAACGCGGATTCTCATTGCGCCAGGTTACCGGTTTGGTATCTGCAACGGACTTATTACCAACTTTCATCAACCCAAAAGTACCCTGATGTTACTGGTTTCGGCCCTTATTGGCGAAGACTGGAAAAAGGTTTATGATTACGCCCTCGGCAATGAATTCAGGTTTCTCAGTTACGGCGACGGTAGCCTTTTGTTGCCGGGGGATTTTTAATTTCAAATTTCAAATTTCAATTCTGAGATTTGGGATTTGGAATTTGAATATTGGGAATTTACTATCCAGCCAATGGTACTTCCACAGTAAATGTTGAACCCTTCCCCAAAGTACTATCCACCCTGATGCGGCCTTTATGGGCGTCAATAATGGTTTTTACATAGCTCATGCCAAGCCCGAATCCTTTTACATTATGGATATTGCCGGTATGCGCCCGGTAAAATTTTTCAAAAATTCTTTTCACCGATTCGCGGCTCATGCCAATACCCTTATCTTCAACTTTAACCAAAAAGGCCCTTGAAGTAGTTCCGGTAGAAATGGTAATATCCGGTGCGTCTTTGGAGTATTTAATGGCATTATCAATAAGATTGCTGATCATATTGGTGAAATGCTGTTCATCAGCAAGTATTAAATCGTTTGTGGCATTCAGGTTGAGGTGTACCACCCCATTTTTCTCCTTAAGTACCAGTTCGTAATTGTTTAGCGCCTTGGTTACTATATCGTTGCCATTGAGTTCCCTGTTGTCCAGGTTAATTTCCTGCCTGTCAAGGGCTGCAGCCTGCAAAATGGTTTCCACATGCCGGTTCATCCGTTTGTTTTCATCTTTAATTATGCTGCGGAAATAGTTGAGTTTTTCCGGGTCTTTTAATACCTTTTCGTTACTCAGGGCATCAACGGCAAGCGAAATGGTGGCAAGCGGTGTTTTAAACTCATGGGTCATGTTGTTAATGAAATCGCTCTTTATTTCACTTACTTTCCGCTGATTGATCATGGTACCAAATGTGAGAAAGAATACAAACATGATAAAAAGGGTGAAAATAATGGATCCGCTTAATTCGCGGTACGATTGTCTGAATACGAGTTTGTCATAATCCGGAATGATCACATAAATTACCTCGGTTGGTAAAAGGCCCTCACTCCAGCTGCCGGTGGGTTGAACCAGCGGATAAACCAGTTTTCTGTTATTAACGCTGTCGGCATAAAGGTTTAAAAATTTTGATGACTGCATTTCAAAATTCATCAGGTTATTTGGGCTGGTGGTGGTTATGGCAAATTCAAATTTAGTTGGGGGTATTTTATTGGCTTTAAACGCGTTGGCCAGTTTTTCGGCAATTTCATATTGTGTGTACCTGTCCTTAACCATGGTGGGAAATTCGCCAAGCAGCGAAAGCGGAGAGCGTCTTTTAAAAGTCATAAGCGGCACCCTGCTTTCGGTGTTGGTAATATCTACGGCTACCATATCCACGCTTCTCGCCAGTTTTTCATACAGTTGTTCTTCTTTTACCAGCATCAGGTTTTTAAAGTGGGTGTATTGCAGGTAAATAATCCCCAATAGCGACACCGAGATCAGGAAAAGTATAATTGGGAATATTTTCTTCATTGGGAGCATAAAACAAACTTTGCACAACCTTCAAAAATAAGCCGGCAGAACTTCCCGAAATCCTTTTTTTATATATTTAACGATAGGTTTCAATATGCAGGCAGTTTTTTTTCTTCAAAAAATTTTTCCTGAATTCAGATAATTACTAACTTAACGCCATGATTGACCCGAGTGCCGGAGTTTTGCTTATTTCTGATCCATTTCTGCGCGACCCCAATTTTATGCGTACAGTGGTTTTTTTGTGCGAACACAACCCAAATGGCAGTTTTGGGTTTGTTCTCAACAGGCCATTTGAGCAAACCCTCGATGAATTTGTACCCGATCTTGAGGGCTTCCTGATTCCGGTTTATTATGGCGGGCCGGTTCAGAACGACACCCTTCATTTTTTGCATGCTCTCCCCGGATTAATACCGGGCGGACAGCAGGTAGTGGAAGGGGTTTATTGGGGTGGCGATTTTAATAAAGTGGTGGAACTGATCCACAGCGGGGAACTTGAAAGAGATAAAATCCGTTTTTTTATTGGTTACAGTGGTTGGAGCGACGGACAACTTGAAGGGGAGATTTCAGAAAAAAGCTGGCTTACCACACATGGAAACAACAGCCTGGTATTTCACCCCGATGCGGGTGAAATCTGGCGGGACGCCATTCGGGAGATGGATGGCAGGTATCATCCTATTATGCACTATCCTATTGATCCTCAATTGAATTGAAAAATCGTCAGGATTTCAAACATATTAATAAATAAAAAGCCCGCTGCATGAGCAACGGGCTTTTTTCATGGGAATTCAGGTAATTATATTTCGGTGGCACCCTCGGCCAAAACGGTAACTTTATTGTTCATTACCTCAGCAAAACCTCCGGTAATTTCAAATTTAACCGTATTGGTTTTATCTGTAAGTACCTTCACCGTTCCCTTGCCAAGTGCGCTAACCAATGGCGCGTGTTTCTCCAGAATTTCAAATTTGCCACTTATACCCGGCAATTGAACGCCATAAACATCAGCGCTAAACAACTTCTTTTCAGGTGTTAATATTTCTACATTCATACCCTAAACCCCATCAGGGGCTATTTAATTATAGATTATAAACAAGATAAGCACTACCCCAATAGGGAGGCAGGGGCTTATCCTTGCGCTTGTTCAATCATTTTCTTGCCCTTTTCAATGGCATCTTCAAGATTGCCAACAAGGTTAAATGCTGCTTCAGGGTACTCATCCACTTCTCCATCCATAATGGCATTAAAACCGCGAATGGTATCTTCAATGCTTACAAATACACCCTTAAGGCCGGTAAACTGCTCAGCCACAAAAAGTGGCTGACTCAGGAAACGCTGTACACGACGTGCGCGTGATACGATCAGTTTGTCATCGTCGCTTAATTCATCCAAACCAAGGATGGCGATAATATCCTGTAGTTCCTTATAACGCTGCAAGGTCAGCTTTACCCTGTTGGCACAGGCGTAATGCGCTTCTCCTACAATAACAGGTGTAAGAATACGGCTCGTGCTATCCAGGGGATCCACCGCGGGGTAAATACCAAGGTCGGCAATTTTACGGCTCAATACAGTAGTGGCATCAAGGTGGGCAAATGTAGTAGCCGGAGCGGGGTCGGTAAGGTCATCCGCAGGTACGTAAACGGCCTGTACCGAGGTAATTGAACCGTTTTTGGTTGAAGTGATGCGTTCCTGCATCAATCCCATTTCGGTAGCAAGCGTTGGCTGATAACCTACCGCAGAAGGCATACGGCCAAGAAGGGCCGACACCTCGGAACCCGCCTGGGTAAAACGGAAGATATTATCAACGAAAAACAGGATGTCTTTTCCTTTACCGGTACCATCACCATCGCGGAAGTATTCGGCAATGGTAAGTCCGCTGAGTGCTACCCGGGCACGCGCACCGGGAGGTTCGTTCATCTGTCCGAACACAAAGGTTGCTTTGGATTCTTTCAGGCCTTCAAGGTCCACCTTACTCAGGTCCCATCCGCCTTCCTCCATGCTGTGTTTAAATTCTTCGCCATAGTTCATAATGCCGGCTTCAATCATTTCACGAAGCAGGTCATTTCCTTCACGGGTACGCTCACCTACACCGGCAAAAACCGACAGACCACCGTAACCCTTGGCAATATTGTTGATCAGTTCCTGGATGAGTACGGTTTTACCCACACCTGCGCCACCAAACAAACCAATTTTACCACCTTTTGCGTAAGGCTCAATCAGGTCAATTACCTTGATTCCGGTAAAAAGTACCTCTGTTGCGGTGCTCAGGGTTTCAAATGCAGGGGGTTTGGCGTGGATAGGTCGACCGTTGGTTTTATCCACCGGGGGCAAACCGTCAATCGGGTCGCCGGTAACATTAAACAGCCTGCCGTTAATGCCTTCGCCTATTGGCATGGCAATGGCTTTACCGGTATCTACCACTTCCATTCCGCGAACCATACCTTCAGTACCATCCATGGCAATACAACGAACGCTGTCTTCACCAAGGTGTTGTTGTGCCTCAAGCACAAGAATGTCGCCGTTTTGGCGCTTTACCTCAAGGGCATTATAAATTTCGGGAAGTGTTTTATTGCCTTCGAACTGTACGTCCACAACGGCACCGATAATCTGTTTAATTTTACCAACGTTGGCCATATATAGTGCAATTTTTTATTTCAATATTTTGAAATTGGCCGCAAAAGTAAGGAAGGCGGGTGGATTTCTGCATTTTGGGGAAATAAAATTTCTCCCATATTCATACTGGACGCGCCAATTGCCTCCTTTTTTTTAACAGGCTGATTTTTTATTTGTACATACCAAATAATATACACACCTTCGTATCTTATTGTTAATTGTTTTATCATGAATTTGTACATTGGAAACCTGAGCTGGACCATTACTGATAATGAACTCCAGGACACTTTTGAGGCCTACGGTGAGGTCGCGTCTTGCAAAATTGTAAAAGACAAAATGACCAACCGCAGCAAAGGCTTCGCGTTTGTGGAAATGCCTAACGATGCAGAAGCCAACGCGGCTATCAATGCATTGAACGGTCAAGACCTGAAAGGTCGTGCTATTAGTGTAAACGAAGCACGTCCTCGCGAAGAGCGCCCACAGGGTGGTGGCGGTTACCGCGGTGGCGGTGGCGGCGGAAATCGCGGTGGAGGCGGCTACGGTGGTGGCGGCAACTACGGCGGTGGAGGCGGCTACGGCGGCGGACGCAGCAGGTATTAAGACTTTGCATTATTCCGGCTCCCCATATATCGTTCCCGTTATTTGGTTATTCCGAAGTAGTAAGTGCATTCAATCACGCTCCTGAGCGTGATTTTTTTTGCCCTTTATTTTCTCAACCTCAACCTCAACATCCCCCTCGCTCGATCCGACAGGACTCGCTCCGCTGCAAATCCCCCGCTCGTTCCGACGGGACTCGCCGCGCTGCAAATTCCCCGCTCGACCCGACGGGTCTTGCCGCGCCTCAAATGCCCCGCTCGACCCGCCGGGTCTTGCCGCGCTGCAAATTCTCCGCTCGACCCGCCGGGTCTTGCCGCGCTGCAAATTCTCCGCTCGACCCGACGGGACTTGCCGCGCTGCAAATTCCCCGCTCGACCCGACGGGACTTGCCGCGCCTCAAATGCTCCGCTCGACCCGCCGGGACTTCGCCGCGCTGCAAATTCCCCGCTCGACCCGACGGGTCTTGCCGCGCCTCAAAT
>Ga0116158_10005788_pt1 | contig 10398 bp, 4 predicted proteins | sample AD_UKC052_MetaG_FD_89883 | JGI IMG/M metagenome (GOLD analysis project Ga0116158, IMG submission 89883) | Active sludge microbial communities of municipal wastewater-treating anaerobic digesters from USA - AD_UKC052_MetaG | ecosystem: Engineered > Bioreactor > Anaerobic > Digestate | place: USA... | reverse complement strand
GTGAGAACAATACAGGCGCAAGGTTCGTTTTCTGTCGCCGCCGGCTCGGATCAGATGCAATTGTCCGGGAGCGAAGGCCATTACAATCTCTCCAATAGCGCGCTTGAGTATCAGGGCAACATCTATGTCGGCAGTCAGATCAACAGCGGAGCGGCAGGTTGGCTCAAAAAAGTAACGACCGATTTAACGCCTTTGCCGTTGATTGATTCTGATTTTATTGAACCCGGCAAACATGTGCTTGCATGTGTTGTGAACCTCGACCTGACGGGAATGATATATGGCAAAGGCGCATATTCTGGAACGATTTATACACAGGACTCCAGAGAGGCCGTTGCGAGGTGGATCGAAAAGCTGATCGACACCGGAATCGCGGAACTCGGAAGCGGAATCGACGCTTGCACGCTGGCGTTCACGCCGAACCCGGATGGAACATTTACCCCGGCGACCCAGTTGACGGCGCTCGATTATTATTCCTATGAGTCGGTAGGCGAAGCCGCAGCCGGAGAAACAGTATCAACCGATATCTATGCTTACGAGCACTCGGTTTATCCTCATGCTGTTAACGCTATTGACATGTCAGGCAATGAGAGTCTTCCTTCGGTGATAACCTCGGTTCCGATTTCCTCCGAAATCATGGCGGACGCGCGACTTCTGAACGGTCCCGATTCCGTTCCCACGGGTTACATTCAAGCGGGAGAGAGTTATCGTCTCATCGGCAACATGAATGTTGACAACGGAACACAGGCGGAGCTTTATCTCCTGAATCTTGACGCTCTTGAAAATGGATCGACATTTGCTCAAGCTGTCATAGAAGGCCCGATAACCCTCGATATTCAAGGGGATCAATTCGATCTGACAAAACCACTTGCAACGTTGGAAGACGCCGCGGGCCGCACGGCTTCACGCCTGCGGGCTGTCCTACTTTTGAAAAACCATTCCGAAGAGATAGTCACCGCGGAAGGCCTGCTCAAAGGTGGAGTGGCTCCGGTCAGAATGGTTTCCATGTCGAATGCGGACCGGCCCGAAAAAACAGAAATACGCACAGGCGAGAATGTGCTCGTCACGGCAGAAGGCAATCCAGGTCTCACTCTGATCGCGCAACTTGTCAATCCGGACAGTGTTGTCGAAAGCATAGGAGTGGCAATCAATCAGGATGACGTGCAGATGAATGAAATACCGTCGGGAAGCGGGCATTACGAAGTAACCGCCCGGCTGATAACCAATCAGGATAAGCTTGGAGCGTCAGCACAACGGCTTGCGGCGGTTGTTTCGGACATATCAGGCACAGTCAACCCGCCTGTTCCTTCGTCCGAATCACTGAACCTGCTTGTTCCGCCTTCTCTAACAGGAACATTAGCTATCCATCCTGAACTGATACGTACCGGATGGTCTTTCGAATCAACTTACACACTCACGAACAACAGCCAAGAATCGTTGTCCCCCGTTACAATATCAGGCTCTGTCGCAACGCCGGACGGACAATACACATATACTGCGGCAAGTGAAGAAAACCTGACGGGAGGTTCAACCATCGACGGGACATTCCTCCACTCTGCGGTCTATCTGTCGCCTGCTGTTTATGACGTATCGCTGTGGATAGACATCAATGGGTATCAATCTCAGGTGACTACAACCCCGATTACAATCGTGGGAGATATCCTCGACGGCTCAATCGTTTTAGACAGACCCGTATATATCTCAAGCGAAACAGTCAGCGTCAATTACTCGTTGACGAATGTTTCCGGCTTAACGTCAACTTCCGCGAATACCGAATTAAGACTATTGGACGCGACCGGAACAGTCGTGCAATCAATCCCCGGTCCGACGCTGTCGGAACTTCCCAATAATGAATCCGCTACCGGTTCCCTTTCAATAGCAACGCCATCCGGCTTGAGCGAAACGGAGAGATACTCGCTTGAACTTGCGGCGGTTCTTGATGGCGGAGAAGATACGATTGCAGTTGCATCGTTCTCCGTGACACCGGAGCAGATGCTCATAACCGGGTTCCCACAACCAGACCTCATCATTCCCAATCAAGAACCGATCTTCGAATATCAACTGACCAATAACACTACAAGCGGAATTACAAACGGCATAATCACAGGAATAATTGTTTCCCCGGATTACGTGCCGGGAAATCCCATTTTTGCTTCTTTTGAAGATACCGTGCTGAGTCTCGAATCGCGAGACAGCACACACAAATCTGCCACATTCACGCCAGTGCAAGCAACAACGGGTGAATACAAAATATTAATCGGTTTCCAGCCGTCTGAGGGATCGCCTTCTGAAACAATCTTTGAAACACCGATATGGGTGGGAAGTTGCGACTAAAAATGCTTGGAATGGATATTCAAACTTTTGAGGTGAAAAAATGAAAAAACTGCTCTTGATCACTATTGCCGCGCTGATGATATTGTCTTTCATGATCGCCGGAACCTTTGCGCAGGATAATCCGGGAAGCAACGTGTTGATCGAATCTTTAAAAAACATGAAGATTGAACTCGGATCCCCGGCGTCATTCACGATATCCCTGCCTACAATGGATAAAGGCGCCAACGTTATATTTCCGGGCGGCACAATAATCGGCGATATCGAAGAAGACGCCGAAACAAAAGCCATAGCGATACGTGGAGACGCGAGTTTCTTCCTGCCCAAAAAGCACACCGGCGGTGTCTTATATCTCAAGTTCCAAGATATTTTGATCAACCCCGTTGAAGTCTCATTCAAACAGTATCCGTTGAAGACGGAACCGGAAAAAGCTCAACTCGACGGACGACCTGTGGAAATAGAAATCTCGGCGGATAAAGTATTCATAATGCTTTCAATGAAAAAAGGCAGCGAACTGAAACTAGAAAGCATCAAATTCACCGAAGGAGCCAAGATGTCAGATCCCGTCACATGCGACTGCCAGCAGATTGACATCGACAGCAAGCATTACACCTATCCCGGTGGCCATTGAGATTATGCGCGTATTGCATAAAAAGGAGCCATGTTTAGGCACATATTGAGGAACTCCAAATAACTTTTTATTATTTTGATTCTATATGAACGCGAAAACGAACAATAAACCGCACAAAACGAAACAGAAAAACAGCGTTGCTGTGCTTATCCCTTTTATAAACAATCGGACTCTCCTGTCCCATTGTCTTTCATCGTTGCGGGCCACTTCAGATGTTGCCGTTCATGTCTGCTGTGATGAACCGGGCCGCCCAAAGGATGTTGCAAATATTTGCAAAAAGTTTGCCGCCAACCTGATTTATAACGAGGAGTGGCTTGGCTACTGTGCCACAACAAATCGTCTAGCGTCTCATGCGCAAGAAGATTTCCTTGTCTTTTGTAATTGCGACATTATGGTCAATGATAGCTGGCGGGATAAACTGATGCGCACATGGGCTTCCGCGAACAATCCCGGTTTTGTGTCACCCAAAATCATCTCGATGCAAGACAGGAGTTTGAATTACTGCGGGATCGCTTTTGGCAAAGCAAACGCGGTGGCGTTATGGACGCGTTCACTCCCGCATCCCGAAATATCTTCCGAGACGAATCATTTTCAAGCCGTTCCAGATTGTTTCGCACTCATAAAGCATGAAACGTATGAAACAGCAGGACCAAGAGATTCGAACTTTCCGGTTTCATGGACAGATCTCGACTTGTGTCTCAAACTGAAAAGGCTTGGTTTCACAAACATCAGTGACGGTTCGTGTGAGGTTTTGCATTTCAGACATGTGTCTGGCGAAAAACGTATGATTCTGGACAGTGAGTCCAGAGCATATTTTTTCGCAAAGTGGCGTGACACAATAGATGTTGATCTTCCACGATGGCTTATAAAATCCTTCTCAAGCGCTAGGGACAGATCGCGTCTTAGGGGGAAAACGGTGCGGCTGGTTATCATCTGTCCGCTTTTCGACAGGATATTTTATATCGAGGCGATTCAAGAAGCATTCGAGGTCCAAATCGGAGACATGTTGGAGATAAATACGCTTGATAAACATCCATCTCTTTTTTCGTTGCTTACTATAGAAGTGCTGAAAACAAACTCTCCTATCATATACCTGTTCAAGAATTATGAATCATTTTATCAGAACATCGTGTGGTTCGAACAAAGAAAGGGCAAAAAAGATCTCATTGTTGACTATTATGGAAACGCCGATTTTGCGGACTCTCTATTTTCTCGTCATAGGGCAATCATATAAGATGAGCCGCTCCAGTAAGCTCTCGGATAGTCGTTCGGTTTGGGGATAAGGCGCCCCTGATCCACACATTTCTTAACGTGATTGAATATCTTGCCGAAAACCGTGTCGATTTTGTAGCGTATTTCAGGGATTTCCGCCATGCATTGCTTTGCTTTCTTCGTTTGGCCTCGAGACAAATGAAGCACTGCTTGGTTGCTCAGTATCAGATGGAGGTGATCGAAAACACCGATGGACCGGGCAAGGATTTCCATTCTGTTGAATATCTCTATTGATTCATCAATTCGCTTCATACGAAACGCGGCAGAGCCGACAATGATTCCGGCGCGAAGCCCAGCTATTTCAATCCTGCGTTCTTTTGCAATACTTGCCGATCTTTGAGCGTGATAGTAGGCAGGTTCCCATTGTTCCCTGAGATAATTCATCAACGCGAGCTTTCTTTCATAAACGCTTCGATCATATTGACTGAGTTCCCTTTCATATTTCTTGTACATATCGGTCATGTTTTGCCATATATCAACGGCCTTACCGATATCGTCATTGATCAACAGACAGGCGTATGCCAGATCAGTGCTTAGTTTTGCACGTACAAGGGGCGAAATGTCCTTATCGACGATGCTCATCGCTTTTTCGGCGAGAGAGATAGCCTTCATGTCTCCTCTCTGCAACAGGATCACAGATGACCGATTGAGTATGTTGGCCTTCATACTGGGTGATAATCTGTTCAAATAACCATCTGATGTAATCCTTTCGATTTCATCATCGATCTGCGGAAAGTCGCCTTGTCCCTGCCATATCGTACAGAATGATAGATCAATTTCCGCAACACGATCTTGCGTAATGTTATACTCATCAGGGTTTTCTCTGATGCGTTTAAGTGTTTTTACGGCTCTTTCCCAATTCCCTGAAAACACCTCCGCATCCGATATGTTTTTGAGAACCTTGAAACCCGAATCCCCCTGTAGAACAAGGTTGTGCTTATGCCCAATGAGCAGTCTGTTGAGATTCACGATGTCAGAATGGGAAACCGGCTCCTTGTCATTGTCGAGCGCCAGTTCGACGGCGGTTGACAACTTCCCGAGTTCATCGCGCCTTCTGATGCTGAGCAGCGAAAGAGCATAATTACTTAATGATGGCGAAAGACTTGCCCCCAGAACTTCTTTTAAGGAATTCTCGGAAAGCCTTTTGTAATAGTCGGAGTATTTTACCGTATCAAAGAAACAGGTTTCCCATAGATAATCATGATCGTAATCTATAAGATGGTTGAAGGAACCTTGCAATCTGACCAGATTCAAAGAGTGAAGAATATTGATACCATCTTGAGCAGCATCCTCCCCCAAGAAGTTCTGAAAAAGGTTCGTTGGAGCCCCCCTTGGCAATATCCGCATCAGAGCCAGAATGTTTCGTGCTTTCGTTTTACGATCCAATATGTCGACACGTTCCTTAAGCACGTCTTTTATGCTATCTGGAACAGTTTGTATGCACCGGCTCAGATCGGCGCCGGGCTTGATATATAACAGGTTCTTCTCCTGCCCGATTGCTTTCGCCCCGTCTCTCAGATGGAGGACGGTTTGCAGAATGTTGTATGGGACTGTTCCACACTTTGCCAGCAAGTCTTCCACAACCGGGTCCCGCATCGGCTCCACAAACATCTGATTAACAAGAGAAAACGCTTCTTTATGAGAAAGCGGCTTCAGATCACAAAAGGTAACAACGGTGGGATATTCCGTCTTCAGATCGCGTGCGACTTTTACCAATGAGTAAAGTGTTTCATCAACATAAACATTCTCTGGTCGATATGAAAGGCAAAAAAACACCGGCTGTCGACCGCGAACAATCCGTGTCATAAGATTCATTATAAGCCGCTTCATGAAAACCGATGATTTATGTAAGTCTTCAATAAGCCAGAACGCCGGGCAAGGCATATCGGAATCTCTGATATTTTCAAAAAACATATCTGCCAGTTTATCCGGCCCGGAATCAATACACTTCGAATATCCGTCTTCAGCGGCGCCCCATAAAATGCGATTTAGAGCACGCCATGTCTGCGTTATTTCGTTGCGTTCGCTATCACCCATCATTATCTGTCGAACAACTCGGAAGCCGTAAGCATTGGCCTCTCTCGCAAGAATATCCGCAATTCTGGTCTTACCTGTCCCGGCTGATCCTTTTAGAAACAATACCCTTGGGACAGAGATGAAACCCTTCTTCTCAAATTCAAATTTGAAAGTGTGGGCAATCTCCAGTGCAATGTCTCCTGTCAACGATGGTACGATTCTAGATGAGGAATTGACAGACGGCAATGGAATCATCGCTCTTTCGCCCGAGACGTTGACAGGTAAGCCAAGACTTTTAAAGCTTCCATGTGCCTTGCATTCAGCAGTGACGCTCAAATCAAGGGACATTAATGGTTCAATCTGAAACTCTCTTTTTTCAAAATGTAGTTTCACAGGCAAATCCGGGCTGTTATCGAAATCCAATATCACTTTTTCGCCTAGCAGATTTACAATGTGAAATGAAATGAGAAAAGGTTCTCCTATGCTTACCGTGGGTGCAGGGCGCACAGGGGGAATTCCATGAAAGCTGATTTCCGTGTCAACATCGTAGTTTACTGATGAGACAACGCTGAATGAGGATAATTTATCTCCCTTGTTTTCAGGGAATTGAAACCAAGAAAGCCGTGGGTAGTGGCGCAATTTAAATTTTTGGAGCAATTCATGGCACTCGTTTCCGAAAGGCGAGGAGCCGATAACGAGAAAACAGAAATAATCCTCAAGGTGTGCTTTCGTGACCGAAGGTAAAACATCATTTGATGATATCTTCCTTGTGCGGTATTTGAACTCGGCTCCGGCTCGCAAGACGAATGGATCAATGTCTAGAGTTGCAACGCCATCCACCTTTCCATCGCCGTATCCCCGCCTGACTCCCCCAGTACCGACATGTTGCCAGTCAAAATTGGAATACCGGTTTTCAAGGAAACCCATGCACTTGCGCTCAAATTCCTTCCAAACTTTCGTTTTTTCGCTTTGTTTATGGGATGTTTTCACATTTTACCCCGGTATGGTGACCATAAATAATAAAAAGTTATTTGAAGTTGGCTGGGCTGTTACTTGTTGATGATCATCCGGTTTCGCTGGTTGTATTTCAACAGGACTTTTTTCTTGTGGTTTGTAGAAACCTGCGTGTATATCTGAGTTGTGACAATACTCGAATGGCCAAGTATCTCTTGCACAGCTCTTATGTCTGCTCCATTCTCTAGCAACATTGTAGCCATCGTGTGCCGAAGGGCATGAGGGGTATGGCCGCCCTTGATTCTTCCCAGCGCTTTATATTTCTTGAATATGTTTTCAACGGAATAAATGGACAGTCTTTCACCGTATCTATTAAGAAACAGCGCTTTATCTGTTGGGTTGGATGGTTTTCTTACGCCGATATACCTTCGCAAGGATTCTGTCACTTCCTCCGACGAAAAGTATAAAACTCTTTCCTTGTTCCCCTTGCCCATTATTCGAACGGTGTGTGTTTTCGCGTCATAACAATCTGTGTTCAGCGCGGAAAGCTCTCCTATTCGCATTCCTGTTGAGAACAGCACTTCCAAAATGGCTTTGTCGCGGATGCATTGATTTTGACGTCCATAATGACTGTAGGTGTCGCGTGAACGCTTGTTGTTTTTTACAATGCGTTTTTCAAGAAGCAAGGGAGCCCTTAAAAGCCTTTTAATTTCAGACGACGCTAACACTCGCGGCAATGTTTTCTTTGTTTTATATCTTTTATGTATCTTTCGCATTGGCGTTACATCTATGGTTTCTTCCGATTCAAGAAAATTGAAGAATGCTTTCAAGGAAGCAATTTTTCTTTTTATGGTTGATTCCTCCGCATTGTTGTCTGTTAATCCCTCGATATAGTCGCGAATATGGGCGGTCGTTATGTCCAATACATCAAGATTGCCGACTGCCGTTAAGAACTGACCAAGATCAAATCTATAGGCCGCTATAGTTCTCGGCGAGAGGTTCCTTTCGTGTTCAAGTGTCTTCAAATATTCTAAAATCGCCGTGTCCAGTCTCATTGTAAAAGCCCCCCATGTTTTCCCCGTCGGATATTATGCGGGAAGTGTGATTCGAACGTTTTTGCCAACTGCTCACGGAAAGGAATCATGCCTCGTATCGTCGAATAATGCCATGTGTCGCGCCATTCTAGCATGAGCGGCCTGTCGCCGGGAGACGCTCTTTTCACAATAAAAAAACATGAAGAGTTTGTTCGTTAATGTGCCTGCAATGCCAGAACCTATCAGAAAGCGATTCCGCACTGAACAAGAGCCGTCACCACATCACAAATTCTCTATCGTGTGTGGCAAGTGTCTAGAAACCGCCAAGGCGACGCTGCGAATGGCCGCTTTTTGCCTTCTATTGGATGTTTTTGTCGCATCCTGTATGATAAAATTCAATAACAATCGTATTGCGGGAAGCATTCCGTCCCCAGTTCCCGGGGCATACCAATGAGATATCGCTGCAAAGGGTAAACAATGGAGATTCTGGACAAAGAGCTTCAATCTTCCGACATACAAGTTTTGAGCGACGCCAATCAAGTGGCGGCGTTTTTTGCCGGGCTGGGATATAACCTCGACGCGCGGGTGACGCAGTCGCCCGCGAACCTCGACATCGCCGCCGGCGGAACAGCCCGTCAGATAAAAAAGATCGAACTCATCGCCGACCACGACGGCCTGTTTCAGGTTTATCTTTTCGAGCTTGCGTCCGTCACCGTGGCGATCACGAGAGAACTGTCCCGCGTTTTCAGAAACCGCGCCGGCAATTTCCTTCTGGTTCTCACTTCCGACTACGAGCACATTGACTTCGTACTGCTGGAGAAGACCGTCCCGGAGAAAAAAGAAGACTCCCCCCTCAGCCGCAAGCAGGTGGCGATCCATCCGCGCGTCCTTTCCGTCAACCGCCGCAAACCGACCGCCGTGCAACTCAGGGTTATCCGTCGCTTCACTTACACCGAGAGCGATCCATTTTACCAGTACGACAAGCTCAAATCGGCGTTTTCCGTGGCTTTCTGGTCGGAGGAGTTCTTCAACAACCGGGCGCTGTTCTCCGATTATTTTCTCAGGCACAGGCTGCCGAAAGAGAAGTCTGAATGGGGCGAGGACGCCAAGCCCGCGTTCACGCAATTCCGGGAACTCTTCAGGCAGGCGAACACTCGCTGGGCGCGGAAAACCGAGGGCATTCTGCGCGGGGAGCTTTTCATGCCCGCGTTTGATTTGCTTGGATTCAAGGCGCAAGAAGTCAAAAGCTCAAGCTCTTCCGAAATCAAGCCCGACTTCCGACTTCTTTCCAACTCCAACTCGAACGAAAAAAAGCCGATTGCCCTATGTCTGACATATCCGTGGGGCCGCTCCCTTGACGGCAAGGACGACCAGCGGGACTCCGAAACCCCCGATGAGAACCCCGGCGCCGCCGTCGTCTCGCTCCTCGAAAGCGGCGAAGCCCCCTTTGCCGTCGTCACCAACGGCAAGCTCTGGCGGCTGTATTCGGCCCGCGCCCATTTCACAGCCGGACATTATTACGAAATCGACCTCGAAGAGATTCTGGCCGACTCCGGCCCCCTGTCAAACGATCCCGCCGTCTCATTCCGTTATTTCTGGCTGTTTTTCCGCGCTCAAGCTTTTGAGCCGACAGAAGAACTCCGCGCCGGCGAAAAACGCCTGACAACCTTCCTCGATTCTCTCATGGACGACAGCGCGGACTACGCCAAACGCCTCGGCGACCGCCTCAAAGACAGGGTCTTCGACCAGATATTCCCGCGTTTCGCCCTCGGCTTCATCGAGCGCATCCGCAACGCCGCGCCCGCCGCCCCCGAACTCTCTCAGGAGCGCCTAGACGAAATCTTTCAGGGCGCTCTCACTTTCCTTTACAGAATTCTCTTCCTTCTCTACGCCGAATCACGAGACTTGCTTCCCGTGAAAGAAACGCGCGACTACTACCTCCGCAGCGTCACCCGCATGAAAGAGGAAGTCGCCGCCGCGGGGGGCAAACTTTTCGACGACCGCGAAAGCCTCCTGAGCAGCAAATTCTCATCATCGGACACACGCCTGTACGATGAACTCAAAAAACTGTTTCACATCATGTCCGAGGGCGACAGCGACCTGAACGTCCCGTTCTACAACGGCGGCCTCTTCATAACCGACCCCGCCCCGGACGACAACTCC
>Ga0116158_10005785_pt1 | contig 10401 bp, 6 predicted proteins | sample AD_UKC052_MetaG_FD_89883 | JGI IMG/M metagenome (GOLD analysis project Ga0116158, IMG submission 89883) | Active sludge microbial communities of municipal wastewater-treating anaerobic digesters from USA - AD_UKC052_MetaG | ecosystem: Engineered > Bioreactor > Anaerobic > Digestate | place: USA... | reverse complement strand
GCCCGGGCAAAAGCTTAAAGGCGGCGAAACGGTCAGAATGACCCTGCGCTGCGAAGAACCGACTACAACAATTACCGCGACTCCTCTCGATTTCAAAATTCTCTATGAAGACAAATATATCGTCGTCGTCGACAAGCCGGCCGGACTGGTCGTTCACCCTGGCGCAGGCAAAGAGAAGGCAACAGTGGTATCGGCCCTGCTCGGGCACACAAAACTCAGCCCGATCGGTGCCCCGACGAGGCCGGGTGTGGTCCATCGCCTCGATAAAGATACCAGCGGCATAATGGTGCTGGCCAAGACCCGCGAAGCACATAAGCGGCTGGCCGAAGCCTTTTCGGGCCGCGAGCTCGAAAAAGAGTATATGGCAATAATTCAGGGCCATATTGTCAATCGCAAGGGCCGCATCGAAGTGGCAATCGAACGCGACAGGATTCACCGAAAAAGGATGAAAGCAACATCGGCAGACAAAGGAAGAATGGCGATAAGCCTGTTTGAGGTAGAAGAGTATCTCGAAGGCGCAACCCTGGTTAAAGTCAGGATTCTCACCGGCAGAACCCACCAGATTCGTGTACACATGGCCTTTACCGGCCACCCGCTGCTCGGCGACACCACCTATGGCGGCAAGCGCTGGCAGAAAAGAGCTCGCCACTTCCTGCACAGCAGCCGACTGGCATTCAATCACCCGATAACCGGCGCCAGAATCGAGCTGCAGGCTCCGCTTCCAGAATACTTTCAGGAAGCGATAAGCGAATTGCGCAGCAGAGCCGAAGCAACTTAAAAGTTGTCTGCTCTTGTTTCCCTGCCGATAATATTGCAGAGTAATGATAAAATGTAAGGTAAAACGATGAACATGACCGACAGATTATTCAGACCAGGCGCGCGACAGGGCAACTTTGCACTCTATGCAATCGTGTTTCTGTTCGTTGGCGTCATTCTTTCGATCTTTATCTTTTTTCCGCAGTTCCTCAACATGCAGTCGGGAATTTACGGTATTTCGTGCCGTGAAATCAGGGTTAAAATCAAGGCCGCCGTCGAGGAATACAATGTAAGCAACACCAAAAGCATCATTCAGCCTGGGAAACGCATAGATCTCGACACACTCAAGGAAAAGGGATTTCTGGCAGAAATCAGGCTCTGCCCGCAGAAGGGCGAATACAGGTTCGACGGCATGGGAAATGTTTACTGCACTTTTCACATTGCCGAAGAAAACAAATATACAGCTGAAAAGAACTGACTCTGAATAACGGAGGAAACATGAACAAGCATCGCAGAAGAACTTATCTGATAAAAACCGGACTTCAGCTCAGATACATGGGCATAATCATATCGACCATGCTGCTGGTAGCTTTTGGCGTGGGCTGGACCATCTATCATACCTCGTGGAGCCGCATTGCCAACACACAGGATTTGACTATCGACAAACTGGCCGACATTTTCGATGCGGTCAACTCGATTCTGGTGCGCTGGATATTTGTGTTCATCTTTGTCATAGCGATATTGTCGATATTCGTCTCACACAAGATAGCCGGGCCGGTTTACCGCCTTGAAGAAACGACTCGGATAATAGCTTCAGGCGATCTGACCAGCAAGATACATCTGCGACATGGTGACGAGCTACAGGATCTGCAGGAAGCTTTCAACAAGATGTCTGATTCATTGTGCAAAATGGTCGCCAAAGACCGCGAAGTCATCGACAAACTGGTCGCCACCGGCGAACGTCTGCGCGAAACCATCGAAAAGAAAAACCTCGACCAGAAAGCGGTTGAATCTATCAACAACGACCTGTATGGAGTGATCGAAGAACTCCGCCTGGTCACCAGCGGCTTTAAAATAGATGAGAACGACAGTTTCGCAGCTCGTGCTGAGCAGACCGAAACTGCTTCCGAACCAGCCGCCTGACAAAAAATCATAAATAAATCTCTGCATACTGCCGACTTATCGACTGTTATGCGAAAATACAGACATTTAACCGGTTTTTTCATACTGACGCTTGTCGCCCTGTTTCTCAATGGCGCCAACATCAGACGCAACGTCGAACGCTCGGAAAAAGACCCGATTCCGCAAGGAAAACCGAATTACGACGCGATGTTTGCTGACGGCAAGCTGCGCATCGCCGTCTTCTGGGGCTGGGACCACCCGCGTGATACGATCATGGGCTCTTTTCCTGCGTTCGAAACCCTGAATGGCAAACGACTCTACTACCAGGGCAAACCGATTTTGATCGAAATCGGCATGATTACCCAGATCAATGAGAAACCCAAAAACATATTCAAAGCAGCCCTCGAAGACCAGACGATCGACATGGTGATCTATTCAGGCCATGCACGCTATGGCAAGGGCATGGCCTTTGAATCGATGTATGATATCTTCAAGTGCGGCAATGGCGATCTGGTTGAAGACCGGCATGTAAAACCCTACAAGGTATTCAAGGCGACTTCTGAAGATCTCGATGCTACTAATTTTCCGAAATCATATAAAATTATCATGCTCAACTGCTGTGATTCCCACGGACACTTCCGGCAGAGCTGGGCGCGGCGTTTTCGTGAATGCGGCGCACCGGTCGATCTGATGACAGTAGAATTTCCGGTCTTCAATCTTTACGATCACCGGCGTGTCCTCAACCTGCTGCGCGATATTCTTGCCTTCGCTGACTGGAAAACGGTAAAGGCCAATTACGAATCAGAGGTTCACAAGCGCAAAAACCGCCTGATCATCGACCGGATTCGCAGTCCTGGCGAAGATGATTTTGCCATGGACGGCGCTTACTGACACCCGCATACAGATTTGCCTGATTAAGGGAACGATTACGATTCGCGCACGACTTTTTCTTGCGCTGAGCAGGCAGATACCCAGAGGACAGAGCCCCAACATTCAGCTGTTGTCAAATCAGCGTAATTGTTGAATGAAAGCAGGATATGCTGTACACTGAGCTGCGGCATGCAAATTCAACATGACCAGGCTGGGAGGGCTCTATGAAGTTCAGATCATGGCTGATGACAATATTGTTTTGTACTGGAGCGATCGCATTCGTTGCGGCGGGGCAACCAGAAGTTCTGCAGATGCGCAACGTCGCCGTGCAGGCAAAGGCGATCGAGCAACGTGCCGATCAAGATGAAGCCATGGTGCAGATCGATTCTCTGCAGCTCGCCAATGCTTCGGAGAACCCCGACTTTGTACAGAACCCCGTGCGAACAGAAACGCCAGCCATCAAAACCGTCAAAACACTCGTACCTTATGAAGACCTGTACAAGGTTCTGCAGCAGGATATCGGCAAGTATTTCATTCTGCCGATCGAAGAATTCGAAAAGCTCAAACTGGCCAAGGAAGCCTGGCTGGCTTCTTCGACCAGGCCGGTTGCTGACCCGCCGCCGCTGAATTACCAGATCAACGAAGCATCGATCGACGGCCAGATTGAAGAAAACTTTGCCAGGCTCAACGTAGTTTTCAAGCTTGAAACCTTCACCGAAGCATGGCATGAAATTCCGCTGCTCTGGGGAAGCCTGGCCGTATCGTCGGTCAGACTCAACGACACCCTTACCACGCTCAAAACCTCATGGATAGACAAAAACAAACGCCAGGTGCAGTTCGGCAAGATCAGCCGGCAGAGCAATCTGATGAATATTTCGCCGGCCGCCATGGGTGGCAGCGACAGCCTCAGCCAGAACAACTGGAAAGACACGATGTTTTCTCTGCCGATCTTCGGCAAGGGCCTGCATGAGTGCCAGATTTCTTTTCTGGTGCCCGTTCAGAACATTGACGACCTTTTCACCCTGCAGTTCAACATGACCCGTATCCCGCTGACTTTCATGGAACTGCAGGCTAAAAATTTCATACTTTCGATCGACAGCAGCAGTTTTAGAGACTACAGCGTCATCGAACAGCCGCAGGCGAATGGCTGCCGCTTTATCGGCTGGCTTGGTGCCAACAGTGACATATCGATCAAATGGCGCCGCCGCATGCTACGGCCGGCAACCCCGGAACCCCAGGCCCCGCCGGAAGTGACGACGGATGAAAGCAATGCCGAGCCTGATGCAGACAAGCCGACGCCAGACACGGCAATCCCTGAGCGTATTGCCGTAACAGTCAAACCAGTTGTTTATGCACGTTCTAACACACTCGTCACGCTCGGCGACACGGCAATACATTCCTACAAGATCTTCGATTTCAAAATCAGCAAGGCACCGGTAACCCACTTTTATTTCAGCGTTCCATCGGGCGTCGAAATTGTTTCGGTTAACGCTGACCGGCAGATTACCCAGCGCATGCTGCTGGAAGGCGGCCAGAAAAGGCTGCAGATAGAGTTTCAGGCCGGCCGCGAAGACAACTGCCAGATCGAAATCGCCTATGAATCGGCAGTTAACCTGACCAGCTCGACTATCGGCATCCCCGAAGTCTCACCTTTGCATGTCGAACGCGAACTCGGCACTATTGCGATAGAAGCGCTCACCTCGATCGAAGTACAGCCGGGAAATGACGACAAGAACCCACTGTTTAAAGGCGTTTTCCCAATCGACCCTCTGGAAACACCGGCGTCAATCAAGGCACGGGCAACCATGCCTCTGTTGCTGGCCTATCGCCACAACACCAGCCCGACCGGCATCATGCTGGCGGTCAAGCGCTACCTCGACGTTCCGCAGCAGTCGGTTGTCGCCGACAGTCTTGAAGTCAAAACCACCTTCACCACCAACAAGACGAGCAATTCACTGATCAGCCTCAACATCCGCAACAACAACAAGCAGTATCTGCAGCTGCAGCTGGCTTCAGGCACCGAGATCACCTCAGCCTTCCGCGGCGGGCAGGCGGTCAAGCTGGTCGCCGGCAAAAGCGACGGCAAGGTTCAGGTTCCGCTTGAGATGAGCCAGATCGTCGGCGAAACCGTCGAACAGAACCTGCAGATTCTTCTTAAAAACCCGGTCAGCGAAATAAACTGGCGCGGCGAACTGGAATTCACCCCACCCCTGGTCGACATTCCGATTTCGCGCTTCTCGTGGTATATCTACGCCCCCGAAAACTACCATCTCTACAATTTCGCCGGCACCGTAAAAGAGTCGAGACCGCGCAAAGATCCATTTTTCTTCAGGGGCTTCATGGTTCTGCTCAAGGCAGCCTGGAATTTCTGCACCAGCCCCGACATGCTTTTCACGGTCGGCTTTTTCGTCATACTGATTATGCTTGTCGTTGCGAGAAAGCTGCTGTTCGTTATTCTCAAGGCCATCTGGGATTTCATCTGTTCGATTTTCTCGCTTCTTTTTTCGGGAAAAGGCTTCCGACTGGCAGAACTGATGATAGTTGTCGCGATAATCGGAGTGCTGGCGGCAATTGCGACACCCAATTTCCGCAAGGCACGCTCATCAGCACGCGACAAGGCCTGTATGGCCAACATACGAGTGCTTAGCGGCGCAGTCGAGATGTATAACATGGATAATCCGGGCATGATGCATCAACTCGACATGGATGCATTGCTCAAGGGCAAATATCTGAAGAGCAAGATCATTGGGGCCGAATCGGATTGCCGCTATCTTGCCATCGGTGACCTCAGCGAAGGCGGCGAAATTTACTGCCAGCTGCACGGTAATATCGACCGGCGCACTCCTGAAGAACTGCGGGGCGACATGCGTTACGCCGTGTCAGCACAACGTGACGAAAGCTTTATGGCCAAAAACGAGATGGCCATGGAACAGCAGCGGGCCATGCCTGAAGGAAAAATGAGCGTTGCGCCATCACAAGCTCAGCAGCCCGGATTCGGCACTACCCGCGCCCGCGGCATGTTACCGATCAGCAGCAAATTCGTCATGACCAAAAACTTCTACATGCTCGAACGCGACCTCGTCATCTGCGACATTGCCAGCAGTGGCGCGCTTCTGACTAATTCGACCAGCCCGACAGTAAAAGTCAATTACCTGCACAATTCAGTTGTCCGCTCAGCTGAGATCATCGCTTTTGTCATGGCGCTGTTCAGCGGTCTGTATTTTGTATCCGGAGCTTTTCTCAAATATCCCGGCAAAATAACCTTTGCCGGGCTGATCATCGTTTTGTTATCGATCATCGACTTCAAAATCGGCAGCATCGGAGACAGCGCCAATGCCGGTCTCTGGCTTGCGCTTGGCGGCGCCGTCATCTGGAAATTTTTCTGGATTCTCAGCAAACTCGAAGTTTTCAAATTCAACGAACCCGATCAGTTTCCGCCCCCTGCGCCGCCGAAGACCGGCCGCAAGGACAACGACGGCATGAATGCCGGCGATGTGTTCGGGATCGGATCGAACTCCGGACGAGCCGGTGTAAAAATTCTTCTGCTGACGCTGCTTCTGTTGCTGGCTTTCTCTGTGACGCTGCCACTTTTTGCACAGGAAACCCGTGAAGTCAGAATCATGGCTCCATTCAAAGATCTGTCGAGCATCATGCCGGCAAATGAACGCGTGGTTATCATTCCGGAGAGTGATTATCGATATCTGACTGACGTCAAAGAAGTCGAAAAAACGCTGCCTGTGGCGCCACAAAGCTACCGTTTCGGTTCAGTCGCCTATCGTGGTCATATCGAAGAGCGCGGCGCGCGCTTCGTAGCCGAATACCGCATCGAACTGTTCAACCCGGAATGGAAAAGGATCGAGTTGCTGTCACCGGAAGTGGTGCCTTCAAAGGCTTCACTCAATGGTGCATCTCTTGCTTTGACGCTCATGGAATCATACGGCCGGACAGCTTACGGTTTCATGACCAATGCTACCGGCAGCATAAATGTCAATGTCGAGTTCTTCGTTCCCATGGATTCAAGCGAATACCGCCATACCCGACGTTTTACGCTGCCGACTCTACCTGTCTGTATCGCGACACTTCAGCTCGATGTCGATGAAAAGGACTGTGAAGCCTGGATCGACCCTGGCGTGCTTGGCAGTGCCGAGCGGACTGAGGGAAAATCTGTCTTCAAAGCCATTCTGCCCCCAACGGCTGCGGTCAATGTCGAGATCTATCGAACCATGGCGGCCCCGGTTGCTGTAGTCGAGCCTGAAAAAACCGAAGAAACCGAACCAGAAAAGCCGGTAGTAATCGAAGAAAAGACCAGACTGACTGTGAATCATATCGGTCAGCTCTATTTCAGGGAAGGCTTCGTCAGCGGCACCAGTGTTTTCGACGTTGACATCAAGGGCGGCAGTGGTATTGCAAGCCTCAGTTTCGTATTGCCTGAGCGCATCCGCATACAGAAAATCGACAACCGTCTCATCGATGACTGGAAAGTAAAGGAAGAGGGCCAGTTGCGCTGGCTCGATGTCGTTTTCAAATCGCAGATCAGAGGCAAGACGCAGCTGACGATCGAATATGAAGAAGACATCCAGAATCTCAAGGATGAAAACTACGAAGTCGGCGAGATTTATATCGCTGACGCCGAAAGGACTTCCGGCATCATCGGAATCGGCTGTCTGCAGACCCTGGAGTTACTTGTCCAGAAAACTCCGAAAGGTTTTGACACCATCAATGCAGCAGAATTTCTTAACAACTGGCGACTTGAACGGCCTGAAAAAACGCCATATGCCTTCAGATTCGTCAGATATCCGGGCGGCCAGGCCGAAGCAGGTGCTCCACCTGCCAGCATCACAAGCACCCTGCCGGAACATGTGCTGGCCCGCCATGGCAACGAACTGACCATAACCATCACAAGGCCCGAAGACATCAGTCAGCAGACGGCGACCATCGACCGGGCTGAAGCGATGACACTTCTCAACGAAGATGGTTACATGATCACCCGCGTCGTTTACGAAGTGCGCAACAATTCACAGCAGTTTCTCAAGGTTCGACTGCCCAAGCTGGAAGGTTACGAAACTGAGCTGTGGAGCACTCAGGTAGCAGGGCTGGCGGTTCGCGCCGGATTCGACAAAGACTACGGCGTCTATAATCTGCCGATAATCAGTTCGCAGTCTGAACGTGGCGAATCAAGGGCATTTCCGGTAGAACTGGTTTATACGATCAAACTCGGCCAGCAGCTGCAGGCATTCAATCCGATCAAGATGGAACTGCCGGCGGCGCATCTGCCGATCAGCGAACTGAGCTGGGTTCTTTACCTGCCGGAAGGCTATGAACTGATGCGCGAAGTCGGCAATCTCGACCGCAGCGTCAAGGTTTCCGAACTGAAATTTCTCGACAAACCCGGTTACTTTTCGAGCGTTTCGAGTGCAGTCAACCTGCAGATGCGCCAGAAGAGCAGCTCACAGCAGGTTCAGTTGCAGAGTCAGCGATCTTCAGACAAGATCTACGGCCTGGCCGGCATGCTGCCGGTCAAGTTCAAGATACCGACAACGCAGTGGTCGATCCACTTCACCATGCTGCAGATCGAACCCGACAGCAAACCGCCGTTCATCGACGGCATGCTGGTCAATCCGCGCAAGGGCAAGGGCTTTGCCTTTCAGATAATCATGATTCTCGCCGGCCTGCTGGCGGCGCTTGGCCTGGTCAGACTCTTCACTTCGAGTCGTCGATACCTCTGGTTCCTGATGCTGGCTGTGCTTGGCATAATGCTGACCATCTCGATCTATCTCAAGCTGTATCAGGCCGATCATTTCTTCCAGATGGGACTTTCGGCAGCGATGATAAGCTGGCTGCTGTTCAAATTCTTTGCCTGGCGACCGGCTGGCGACGAGAAAGGAGTCTGAATTGAATCTCGAAACTCCTTTGCCAACTCCGGCAGCAAAAGACTCAGGGGCTGAACTCAAAGGCATGCAGGGAATGATACTGCCATTCATTCTGCTCGGATTTGCGCTGTATTTCTGGCATTCAACCCTGCTGCTGCCAATCAAGTATCTGACCGTGTTCTTTCATGAGCTTTCGCATGCCCTGGCAGCAGTTTTGACCGGCGGTTCGGTTGTGCATATCGAATTAAATTCTAATCAGGGCGGACTGGCCTACACCAGCGGCGGCATCCGTTTTATCATTACCAGCGCAGGCTATCTCGGAAGTCTGATCTGGGGAAGCGCGATCCTGCTGGCGGCGGCAAAAACGCGATATGACCAGCATATAACTGCCGGACTCGGCATTCTGCTGCTGCTGGTTACAGCCATCTGGGTGCGTAATCTGGAAGGCATCGTCATCTGCGCGCTGACCGGCTTCGGACTGCTCGGCATCGCGGCTTATTCCAGCGAAAAGGTCTGCGACCAGTTCCTGAAGTTTCTCGGGCTGACCTCCTGCTTTTATGTATTGTTCGATATCAAAGACGACCTTATCGACCGCTCGATAAGAGGCTCAGACGCTTATAAAATAGCGGAAATGCTTTATATGCCGGACTGGCTGGTGGGTCTTGTCTGGCTGGTAATTGCGGGTATAATAACCTGGAAGGTTCTTTCCTGGAGTATCGAAGATTAAAGGGGATTATTATGAGTCTGAATCTTGAACAACTTCTGATGCTGCGTGAGCTGCATAAAGATCTCGACGACCTGATCGAAGACCTGCAGCTGCATCATGCCAACCTTGAAACTGCGCTTGGTAAAATTTATCTGTTTCTCAACGAAAGATTGAAGGTTGAAACTTTTTACGTTGAAACGCAGGATGAGAGCCTGAATCATCGCGTTTTCTGTTACGGGCGCGGCAACAATGAAATCAAGCGCAATACGCCGCAGCTGCTCAAAATCGACCGGCCGGCGACCTTCACGACACCCGGCCTGTTCTGGGCTGTGCAGCCAATCGAGATGAGTGACACCATCATCGGCGCAATCGGACTGGCATTCGATGCTGATTCAGCGCCAGACAAGGCAATCGCCTCCGAGATACTGCACACAGTCAGCGAACTGCTCGACAATTATTTCTTCGGAATTCACACCAACCGCCTCAAACACAGCCTGATCATGGGCATTCAGTCGGCGCTCAAGAGTCATTCTATCGTCGATTCGATCGATGGTGCAGTGTATGTGCTGAAAAAGGAAATACCTTTCAGAAAGATGATTCTGCTCTATTCAGACCACGAGCTGACCGGGCACAGCCGCGTCAACTATCTGGTTTACGAAGATTACGAACGCGTCTACGATTCGAGTGACAAAAGACACGAGGGTCTCGATGAGTTCGTCAAGGATACCGACGGCTGTTTGAGTGCCAATACCGATGAACTCAAAAGAGTTCTCGGCGATGCCGACCTCATGGTCTCTTACCTGCTCGACGGCCTGATCGATGAAGATCTGATCGGCAAGGTCATTTTCGTTCCGAATGAAGGTGCTTCATTTTCGATTTTCTGCCGCGAAATCATTCAGGTTTTCACCGAGACGCTGAGACAGCGCCTGGTAGACTTTAACCGCGAGCGCAACACTCTGCGCAAATTCTTTTCTGATAAGGTAATCGAAAAACTCATCGCTAAACCAGGTTACGAAAAGCTTTATCAATTACCTTATCAGAAAAGAATTTGATAAAGCTTTTCGTAACCTGGTTTAG
>Ga0116158_10005781_pt1 | contig 10406 bp, 10 predicted proteins | sample AD_UKC052_MetaG_FD_89883 | JGI IMG/M metagenome (GOLD analysis project Ga0116158, IMG submission 89883) | Active sludge microbial communities of municipal wastewater-treating anaerobic digesters from USA - AD_UKC052_MetaG | ecosystem: Engineered > Bioreactor > Anaerobic > Digestate | place: USA... | reverse complement strand
CGTTCGGTTTGGCACACCACCACTATGCCGGTAGCAATATGGGTCAATTGCACTTTGGTTTCTACCTTATTTACATTCTGTCCGCCGGCGCCGCCGCTTCGCGAGGTTTCCATTTTCACGTCGCTGTCTTTCAGGTCAATTTCAATGGTATCGTCAATTAGCGGATACACGTGCACACTGGCAAATGAGGTATGCCTGCGGGCGTTGCTGTCGAATGGTGAAATACGAACAAGACGGTGAACCCCGCTTTCGGCTTTTAGAAAACCATAAGCAAAAGGTCCGTCAAACTGCAGGGAAGCGCTTTTTATACCGGCGCCATCTCCGTCTGTCCAGTCAAGTTCGGTTACTGTCCAGCCCTGCCGGCCACCGTACATCTGGTACATCCGCGCAAGCATTTGGGCCCAGTCCTGGCTTTCGGTACCGCCTGCACCACTGTTAATCTGCACTACAGCAGGCATTTCGTCCTCGGGCTGATTGAGGGTACTTTTAAACTCGGCTTCTTCAATTTTGGCAAGACCGGCATCAAAAGCAGCTTTGACATTTTCTTCGGATTCCTCGCCTTCTTTCCAGAATTCAAACAATACGGCAAAGTCCTCTACAGCCGTTTCCACCTGCCTGTAAAGGTCAATCCAGTATTCATTTTGCCTGATTTCCTTGAGAATGCCGGTTGCACGTGCATTATCGTCCCAAAATCCGGGCGCAAGGCTTAGCTGCTTGTCGTTTTCAATTTTCGCGTGTCGGTTCCCGACGTCAAAGAAACCTCCTCAGAACCTGGACACGGCCCCTCATATCATTGAGTTTTTCGATTGTCATAGGTTGCAAAAGTAGGGAAACGAAACAAAACCATTTTTTTCAGAATAAACAGCATTCACCTAATTTGCGCCCATGTTAGTAAAAACGAGCCGCTGTGCCGGTTGGATATTATCCTTTCTGCTGATTGCCACCCTGGCTTTTTCACAGGAACAAATCAGGGACAGCACGTATAATGCTGATATGAAACTATTCCTGGTTGGGCTGGGAGAAGATACGCGGGTTATAATAATGCCATTATGTAAGAAAAAAATCCCCGGCATCTGGTTTGTACATGTACATGAAGATGAAAGTACCGCCGCTGATGCAGCAATAGAGTTTATTGACAGCACAGGTGCCGGATGCTTTGTAACCCTTAAACATGGCATGGGCCGGAACATTAGTTTTAATATGAAGGGCAAAACATACAAATTTGACCCTAACCGCATTTATACCGCTGAGGGGAGAAAAGCCACCCTTGAACGGTTTGGGGCTTACAGCGACAGCGCATTTTCCGCCGTTTCAACCCTGGCCAATTTTATAACAAGCCGTTTTATTGACAGCAACCGCCTTGTTGTGGCCCTCCATAACAATACCAATGATGGCGGTCTTACCATAAAATCGTACCAAAAAGGAGGCGATTACCAAAACGACGCATCAAAGGTTTTTGTGAACAAAAAAGAAGATCCGGACGACTTTTTTTACACCACCTCACTAAGGGCATTCGATTTTTTTAAAGAAAAAGGATTTAATGTGTTACTGCAGAACAATAAAACGGTAACAGACGACGGATCGCTTTCGGTATATGCCGGCATGAAAAAAATTGATTATATAAATATAGAATCTGAACACCTTAAAAAGGAGCAGCAAAAAAAGATGCTGGCTGCAGCAATGGATTACATCCGTGTCTGTTTTCCGCCCAAACCGGTGGCCGATGAAAGCGATAATGGTAAGTAAATCACTATTTTAAACTGCTTTGCCCTCTTATTTTTTTAGTATAAAAACATAGTATAAATGGCCATAATTGCCCCATCACTGCTCGCGGCTGATTTTTTAAGGCTTGAACGCGACCTTGATATGTTTAATAATAGTGAAGCCGACTGGCTTCATCTGGATGTAATGGATGGAAGGTTTGTACCCAATATCAGTTTTGGACTACCTGTAATTGAAAGTTTACGGGCGGCTACCGCCAAACCATTTGATGTGCACCTGATGATACTGGAGCCTGAACGATATGCTGAGGCCTTTAAAAAAGCCGGCGCCAATATCCTTACGGTTCACCTTGAAGCCTGCCCGCACCTGCACAGGAATATTCAGCAAATAAAATCACTGGGCATGAAGGCAGGGGTGGCTTTAAACCCACATACACCGGTTGACAGCCTGAAAGATATTCTACAGGATATTGATATGGTTTGCCTGATGAGTGTTAACCCGGGCTTTGGTGGTCAGTCATTTATCTCCCATACCTACTCAAAAATCCGTCAGCTTCGCGGCATGATAGAAAACCTTGGTTTACAGGTAGATATAGAAATTGACGGGGGCGTAACCCTTGATAATGCCAAGGAATTGCTTGATGCTGGCGCAAGTGTTTTGGTAGCAGGAAACACGGTTTTCCGTTCGGCCAACCCAACCGAAACCATACAAATGCTTAAAAAAGTAATTTAAACCGAACTGTGAAACAAAAAAAATGACTTGCGTACAACCGCATGCCATTTTTGCTTTTGAGAAAAGAATTACCACTTATCTACCTGCTCATCGTGCCCGTTTTCCGGGTAAACTTCCGGAATATCTGCTGAAACAACAGGTGATAAAAACGTTTCGGCTACCACTACTTCTGCAACCGGCAAACTCATATTGGCAGTAAGGGTTCCGTTTCCGTTGGCAGACTGGGTGAAAGGAACTTCTGCATGGTTGGGTTCAAATTCCCCTTCGGCATAGTCATGGTTAAAAGCATCAAAATCAAAATCAGGCATCAGGTCGGTTTTTACATAATCCACCGCCTCGGTAAGTCCTTTCAGGAACTTATTGAAATCTTCCTTGTAAAGGAAAATTTTATGTCTTTCATAGCTATCTTCATTAAAACGCTTCCTGCTTTCGGTAATGGTCAGGTAAAAGTCGTTACCCCGGGTAGCCTTTACATCAAAAAAATAGGTTCTTCGCTTTCCGGCTTTTACCCGCTTGCTGTAAACACTATCCATTTTCTTCTCGTTGTTTTCGTAGCCCACAGTTTTTCTTAGTTTTGGTTCCCGCCCTGGCGGATCAGTTTAACAATTAGTTTGCAATTAGAACAACAAATATAAGGAGTCTGTTTTTTTGACAAAATTTCACTTGGGTTTTCCATCATTCTGCTTTGCCTTATCTTCGCCGCACTTTAAAAAAAATAATACAGCTATATGAATTTGCACGAATACCAGGCGAAGGAGCTTTTAAAAAAATATAATGTCCCTGTTCAGGAGGGTATTGCGGTAGAATCAGTAATGGCTGCCGAAGAGGCCTACAGGCAAATTAAAACCCAATCCGGGAACAGTTTTGCAGTAATAAAGGCGCAAATTCATGCAGGTGGCCGCGGCAAAGGAAAAATAGTGGGTACCGAACAGCGTGGCGTTGCAGTTGCAAAAGGACTTGATGATGTAACCACCATTGCCAAAAACATTCTCGGACATACGCTTGTAACCATTCAAACAGGCGATGCAGGGAAAAAAGTAAATAAAATTCTGATCGCTCAGGATGTTTATTACCCTGGGCCTAACCCGGTAAAAGAATTTTACCTGAGTATCCTGCTCGACAGGGCCAAAGGGCAGAATGTAATTATGTACAGCACCGAAGGCGGCATGGATATTGAAGAGGTTGCCCATAAAACCCCGGAAAAAATATTCAAAGAATGGGTTCACCCAAGTGGCGGCCTTCAGGGTTTTCAGGCAAGAAAAATTGCATTCAACCTTGGTCTTTCAGGTGAATCGTTTAAAAGCTGTGTAAAGTTTGTAACAAGCTTATACAATGCTTATGTTGGATTGGATTGCAATATGCTTGAAATCAATCCATTATTTAAAACAAGCGACGAAAAAATTATAGCGGTTGATTGTAAAATGAACCTCGATGATAATGCTTTAATGCGCCACCCCGACCTTGCTGCTATGCGCGATATCAGCGAAGAAGACCCTACCGAAGTAGAAGCAGGCCAGTACAACCTGAATTTTGTAAAACTGGATGGAAATGTTGGTTGTATGGTAAATGGTGCGGGTCTTGCTATGGCTACCATGGATATGATTAAATTGAGCGGAGGCGAACCTGCCAATTTTCTGGATGTTGGCGGGTCGGCCAATGCCCAAACAGTGGAAGCAGGTTTCAGGATTATTTTGAAGGATCCCAAGGTAAAAGCAATCCTGATCAATATTTTTGGCGGTATTGTTCGCTGCGACCGTGTTGCACAGGGTGTTATTGATGCTTACAATACTATCGGGGAAATTAATATCCCCATAATAGTAAGGTTACAGGGCACCAATGCCGAAGAGGCCAAAAAATTGATTGATGAAAGCGGGTTAAAGGTTCAGAGCGCCATTTTGCTGAGCGAAGCGGCCGACCTCGTGAATAAAGCTGTTGCCTGATAATTGTCCAAAGTCACATAATTGTTAAACCCCGGTACTTATTTGTGCCGGGGTTATTTTTTGCCAAAACAGGCTTGTATCTTTATAGGTTATGGGGCTTGTTACACGTTATATTATTGATGTACAGGATACCCTCAGGATCCTTTTACGGCAACCTGTTGACAAGGAAATGCTTCATCGGTTCAGGGTGCAGGTAAAAAAAATGAAGGCAATCTGGGCCATACATCCAATTGGAAATGATATTGCCTTTAAAAGGAGTTTCCCAAAAATATCCAAATTATATAGCCTTGCCGCCTCTGTACGCGACAAGCAAATGGTGCTTTCCTGTCTTGAATCATTGCCTGCCTTTCCTCAATTCCCGGATCTGGAAAAAATCCTGAATTCAAGCATAAAAAAACACAGAAAAAAATTTATTGAAAATTTGAAAATACGCCGTTTAAGGTATGGCGTTTACGAGGAAAACCGGCTTTTTATGGCCTATTTCAAAGTATCATCGGGCACTTTACTCAGGCAAAACAGGAAAGAATTCAAACATCATACAATACAGATGATGCAGGATGAAACAGGAAAAAGCCCAAATGAATTACATAAACTCCGCAGACAGTGCAAATATCTTTTGTTTCAATGCAGTGCTTTTCATGCCAGTGTAACCAATCAGGATAACGGCCTTAAAAAGGAGTCGGTTGAACATCTTCAACACAACATGGGCGAGTGGCACGATTGGTGGAATACTGTTGCCTGGCTGAATGCCCTGGAAGCTGACGAAAAAAAAATAATGCCGGTTAAATCACTGCAAAACCAGGCTGTAAAAAAAGAAGAACTCCTGCGCAGGGAAGTTTTAAAGGAGATTAAAACCATCCTGCATGGAATTAAAATGCAACCGGCAGGTTAACCGCCGTTTGTTTACTTAATTATATCTTTTACAAGAAATACGATGTGTTTGTATGGTTTCCCACTGAAATGCGTTAAAGCCATTTCACAGGTTTTGGCACTGCCATAATATCCATCGGCATCCACTGCATTTGCTTCGGCAAGCTCCAATAATGTTGCGCTTTCGGTAAGTTCAGGAAACAAAAAACCCCTGTCGCCGGCCATACCACAGCAACCCGCATCCTTTGGAATAATGACCTCATCGGCACAACAGGCTGCAATTTGTTTCATGTCATTAATCAGTTGCAACTTGGTTGCCGCACAACCGGGATGCAATACCACCTTTTCCTTTTTGCTCACAACCTCAATCTTCGGTAAAACCAGTTCTTGCAAAAACCGGATACTATCCATTATGTTCAGCTTGGCAAACCTGCTTCGGTAAGGCTCTTCAAGGGTGGCACCCGCTTTCAGTAAAGTATAAGTACAACTCGTAAAGTCACATACCACGGGAAATTTTCCCTGGTCTGTCCATTCCCAAAGAGCGTCAATCAATGCCCGCTGGCGTATGGCAGCAGCTTCAAAGTAACCTTTGCTGCTAAATGCCTGCCCACAGCAATGTCCTGCCATTTCTGCCGGAATCAAAAGCCCGACCCCTGCCTTTCGGCTTACGTCAAGCATAGCCTGTTGAACACTGCCATTACCCCCGTTATTGCCCATCATCCGTTGTATGCAGGCCGAAAGGTAAACCACCGATGGATTTGCCGGTAAATGGCTGATTTTGGGTGGCGGCATTTCCAATTCATTCCACCAACGAGGCATTGAGGGCATTACGGAACGAATAACATCGGTCACTTTCTCCATAAAGCGATTTCCAAAAACCCTGTTCATGGTAATACCCGTACCAACCGCAAAACGAACCATCCATTCCGCCTTTCCAAAATTACGCGCTACAAAATTGGCGATTCCATTTGCAGTTGACCCATGTTGTTCGTGCCGCAATCTTTTCACCAAATCGCCGGTATTAATACTAACCGGGCAATCCACCTGGCACAATCCGTCGGTTGCACAGGTATCAAGGCCGGCATACTGGTACTCAAAAAGTAGCTTTTTGTAACTCCCGGTATCTCCGGCGGTTTGCATTTGTTTTAAATGTCGCCTCACCTGAATTCGTTGACGGGGAGTTAGCGTAACATCCTTACTTGGGCAATGATGCTCACAAAAGCCACATTCAATACACTTATCTACCTCTGATTCCACCTCCGGCATTTGCTTCAGGTTCTTAATATGCGCCTCTTTATCGGCATTAATTATTACCCCGGGATTCAACAGGTTCATAGGGTCAACAGTTGCCTTTAAATGTTGCATGATCCTGTATGCCACCCCACCCCATTCAGCTTCTACAAATGGCGCCATGTTACGGCCTGTTCCGTGTTCAGCTTTTAAAGTACCGCCATATTTTTCCAAAACAAGGGCCACCACTTTCCGCATAAATGAGTCATAGCGGGCAATCTCAGCATCGCTATTCAATAACTGGGTAACTACAAAATGGATATTCCCTTCTTTGGCATGGCCAAAAATGATGGCGTTGTTATATCCAAATTCCACAAAAAGGCGCTGAAGATCAATTACTGCATCGGCAAGCTTAGGCACCGGAAAAGCGATATCTTCCAGTATTACTGTAGAACCGCGCTGTCTTACGGCACCTACGCTTGGAAACATTCCTTTGCGTATTTTCCAGAAAAACTGGCGTATTGCCTCATTTATGGTAAAATCTGCTTTATAAAGCAGCGGAAGACCGTTGCACAAATCCATCGCCTGCTCAAGCAATTGATCAAGCGTGTACCTGTTTTCTGCCTGATACTCGCACAGCAAGGCCGCCGCACCGGCTGGCAATTCCCTGAAAAATTCGGGCAGGCCCGGCAATTGGTCCACACTCCTTAATGCACTCCGGTCCATTAATTCAAGTGCCTCGGCCCCGCTGTGTTTGAGTTGTTCAATAGCACTGCATGCCTCGTAAATGCCGGGAAAGTAAAGGATCGCCGCGGCTTTAAAGGGCAAATCGGGTAAGGTTTGGAGTGTGGCCGACGATATAAACCCGAGCGTTCCCTCTGCACCAATCATCAGGTGGGCCATTATGTCAAGCGGATGTTCGTAATCAACAAAGGCGTTCAGGCTGTAGCCTACCGTATTTTTCATCCGGTATTTACTTCTTATATTTTCATAAACCTCCTGATTACCAGTGATGGTTTGCCGCCATTGGGTTAATCCTGCAAAAAGCTCCGGTTCCTGTTTTTCGAATTTTTCATAGTGCTCCGGGTTGGCTGTATCATACACATTTCCGTTTGGCAGCATAAAACGGATGGTTTTAAGCGTATGGTACGAATTGTAAGTTACCCCGCAACACATGCCTGATGCATTGTTTGATAATATTCCGCCCATCATGGCAGCATTAATGGATGCCGGGTCGGGACCAATCTTTCTGCCAAATTTTTGAAGATGCTGGTTTACCCGGGAGCCGATGATGCCGGGTTGTACCTGAACCGTTTTTCCCTCATCCAAAACTTCCGCTTTTTGCCAATGCTTCCCAATATCCACCAATATGCCATTGGTAATACTTTGCCCCGAAAGGCTGGTACCCGCTGCACGAAATACGAGCGGCACCCCCGTTTGCTGCGAAAGCCTGAATAATTCGCCTATTTCATGCTCATTTTCAGGCTGTACCACTGCTTCAGGAATCATCTGGTAAAAACCTGCGTCGCCGGCGAAAGCAATCCTTTCTACCAAACTTGTTTTTAAACGTTTGGAAGGAAAAATATCGGCCAATGCAGAAAGGATATCCATAGGAATTCAAAGGTAAATTACTTTGCGGAACTTTGCAGCCTTCTGCGGAAACAATCAGTTTTAGCTGCAATTTTCCCGCAGCATTACCTTTGTATATTATGAACAATTTTGTAATACGCCCCATTCAGGAAAAAGACAATAAAACCATTGCACAAATTATCAGGGCAACCCTTGAAGAATTTGGAGCTAATCACCCGGGAACCGTGTACTTTGATCCCACCACCGACCACCTGTATGAGTTGTTCCAAACCCCTCAATCGGCCTACTGGATTGTAGAAGATGAACAGGGGATACTGGGTGGCGGAGGTATTTTTCCTACCAAAGGGTTACCGCAAGGCACCTGCGAATTGGTTAAGCTATACCTTCTTCCACGCTCCCGCGGAAAAGGGATGGGTAAATTATTAATGGATAAATGCCATAATCAGGCAAAGGAATTCGGTTTTACCAACATTTACCTGGAAACCATGCCTGAATTAACCATAGCTGTACCCCTTTATGAAAAAATGGGTTATCAATACCTTGATGGCCCCCTTGGAGAAAGTGGTCATTTTGGCTGTGCCATACAAATGATGAAATCGCTCTGATAAAATCTTTAAATTGGAATACGAAGCTTAAAGCAACTTTTCCACTTCGTACAAGGGACTGAAGAGGAAGATTCTGCGCAGGGGAAGCTCAAAGCATTTGATCCTTTTACGCAATTTTTCACCCCGTTCAAATATCCTGCCATCGCGGATAATGAACCTGTCGCCAATGGCGAGGTCCTCCACACTGGGTTTTCGCAGGGCCGGGGCATCGTAATTTCGCAGCACCCTCACAAGACCTTCTTCGGCACAACTGCTCGCGGCGGGGTTATGCAGGCTGGAAAGTAATTGATTTTCAATATCCTGTGGAAAAATCCGGGTGTCAAGGAAATCCTTCAGTAATCCACCATAGGTATTTTTCCATTCCCTGCCGTGGGGTGCAATGCGGTGTCCGTGTTGCTCAAAGGCAAGCAAATGGGCGAGTTCGTGAACCAGGGTAATCAGAAACGAATACCGGTTGAGGTTACCATTTACGGTAATCCGGTGATTTTTTCCATAATGGGCTTTCCTGTAATCGCCCAATTTGGTTTGGCGCTCGCGGGTTACCACAAGGTGTACCTTATAATGCAAAATCATGGGCATTACAAGGTCAAAACTACCCTCAGGTATATAAGATTTCAGGGCCTCAAAAGATTCCTTCTTCAATGCCATTGGCAGCTTTTCTTTAATGCTTATGGGCTATTTTCTTCTTTTCGACCCTTGACGCCCAGGATGCCCCTATAAAATGGTAGGCAAAATAAAGGCCAAGGCATACAAATACGGCCTTACTGCTTATTGCTTCGGCAAAATAAAAATATATCATGGCCGCAGTAATAAGAACGAAAAACTTGGTTACAAATGCCGCGTAAACATTTCTTGAAAAACCATGGGTGGATTTACTTCTTTTTGCCCTGCCATACATAAGGAGGGCAAATGCCGAAGACAGAAAAATAATACCATTACCAACCCCAATTACCAAAGGGTCGGCATTATTATCCGTTAAAAGCTCCTTAAAAATAACAACCAGTAGGGTGGCTACAATAAAAAGAATAATCAATCTTTGAAATCCCCCGTCTTTAATTAATTCCTTCATAATTATACTGTTTACTCATCATTGATATTCATTTTCTACTTTGGGCAACACCAAAGGAATGGTATCCCTTAATACTGCCATTCCCGAATCTCCGCTAAGTACCCCCTTTAAAGCATTTATATATTGCTGATTCAGCACCATAACCTGTTCCATGCTGTCGGTACGCATTTTGAGAATCCTGACTTCCTGCAGCGATCCCTGTTTTCCATAACCGGGAATAAGATATCGCAGGTTTGTAAACGATATAAGGGCAATAGTAAGGCCTGTTAGCAGTACAAAAATGGTGCTTGCTGCCACATAAACACTTACACGCGTAAGTTTGAGCGTTGCCACTTCTTCAAAAGTGTCATCGTTCATTATCACCATCCGGTACCGGTTACGCTTTCGCTTAAATGTTGAATCGGTTGTTTTTTGAGCCATTTTATTAACGGGTATAAAGGTATAGTTTTTGGCAACTCAACGGCTTTTTACGTTATTTGTACTCAAATAAAGAATTGATTTCCATAAAATAAAAATAAGTTTCTGTCGTTATTAAAAAGGCGTAAATATCACCCGATTTTGAGCAGGATAAATAAAACGATGCCCTTAGTGCTTTTCATGGTCATAGGAGCATGGGTGCATGCAATTGCCCAACCCAAACTTGACTTT
>Ga0116158_10005780_pt1 | contig 10406 bp, 6 predicted proteins | sample AD_UKC052_MetaG_FD_89883 | JGI IMG/M metagenome (GOLD analysis project Ga0116158, IMG submission 89883) | Active sludge microbial communities of municipal wastewater-treating anaerobic digesters from USA - AD_UKC052_MetaG | ecosystem: Engineered > Bioreactor > Anaerobic > Digestate | place: USA... | reverse complement strand
CGGTACACACCATACACCAGGCCGCAGACCGAAATCCCCATCAGGGAACGAAACCACCAGGTCGCCCACCAGGGGGGTGATATGCAGATGACGATTTTCGCCTCTTCTTTGCTCCAGATTCCGTCTGCATTGGTGCCCTTCACCCGGAAGGTGTACTCTCCCGGACTCAGGTTGGTGTAGGTGGCCGAATTGGTGGCACCTCCGGGTATCCACTTTTTATCGTACCCCTCCAGAAAATAGGAATACTGCTTTTTTGAGGACGGTCCGAAATCCAAAGAGGCAAACTCAATACGGAACATGTCCTGTTCATGATTCAGGTTGATCTGCCGGGCAAAAGGAAAGGGTTTGTCTACCACCTGGCTGTCGGTACGGAAATCTACCGGTGAATTGAAAATGGAAAAACCGGTGATGGCCATTTGCGGTGGCTTGCCTGTCTTTAATACTTCTTTTGGCGAAAACCAGGTGAGGCCATTTGTTCCGCCAAACACCAGGGTTCCGTCCGCCATTTTGGTGTAGCTGTAGCGGTTAAACTCGTCGTTGGCAATGCCATCTTCAGTCGTAAAGTTTCGGCAAAGGGGACGTTGGTTATCTGATTTGGGAGGCGTAAAACAGCACAGGCCTTTGTTGGTGCTCAGCCAAAGGTTGTGAAATTCATCGCTCAGAATGCCATAGACCATATCATTGGGAAGGCCATCCTTCAAAGAATAGGTATGGGTTTTCCCGGTCTCCAGTTCCACCTTATTCAAACCGCCTCCCGCTGTACCCAGCCATACATAGGTTTCTGGATTTGCCGGATCCGGACAAAGGGACAATACCACATTATCCGAAAGTGAGGCTGGATTGGCTTTCTGGTGATGGTGATGCTTTCTCCATTTTTCTGTTTTTAGATCGAAACAGAAAAGGCCCTGGGTGGTTCCCAGCCAAAGGTAATCGCCAATGATCTTGTAGCCTGAAACAAAGGGCATGGAATGGAGCAAAGAAGAGGCTGGAAAAAGCCAGGTGGTATCGTCTTCCAGGTGATTCAGATTTGTCCTTCGCAAAAACCGTCGGTTGCTTTGGCCACTTTCAATTCGCCATAGGTAGTTTTTGGAATCAATAAACAAAAGTGGCTCACCGCTCCAATCCTTTTCTTTCATTGCAGGCAAAAGGATGGGTTTTTGCCCCGGTTGGTTGGGTACAAGTAAGGTGCTGCGCTCATTCACAGTAAACGGAATCCAGCCAGTTCCGGACGGGGAATAAACAATGGGAGTTAAACTTTCTAATCTTAACCCAGGCTTAAATTTCAATGCCTTCCTAATGGCCGTTTTGTGCTCAAGCCAGATGGTGTGCGTCTGATCATTAAACACAATTTCCTGTTTCGGGCTGGTTACCAGCTGGTAAACGTACCTGTCACGGGTCCAGGTGTGGAACTTCTGACTTCCATTTACCAGCATGGCCAGGCCTTCCCCACCGGTTCCAATCCAAAGATTACCTGCATGGTCAAGGTAGGTCGTTGCAATGGGGGCCCTGGAAGGAAGCCCGGAAAGAACTTTGGAAATGTTTCCGTTTTTGGTATCTATTATCCAGTGGGAGCCCTGGGGAAAGACCTGCATCACAAGCCGCCCTTCGGTCCAGAGACGGAGGGAAACCATGTTTTGAAAAAGCCCTTTTGGCAAGTCCCTTTGAAAACGTATGGCCCCGTTGGTTTCTAAACAAAGCAGTTTATCATCCAAAACCACCCAGAGCGCCTTGCTGGAAGGGTCGTAACACCAGTTCATGTTATTCTGAGGGAAAGTGGATGGCCTGGAGATAACCTCGCCTCTTTTTGTCAGGAATTTTCCCTTGCGAACCCAGCGTGAAATCACCCCGGATTGGATGTTCCGGCTAAGTAAAATTCCACCCGGGAGAAGTTGGAATTGCTCTGATATTCTGGTTGAATCTGTGGAAAAGTGCGGACAGGATTTCGTTTCCGGCTTCACATTCCCTACATCCAACAATTCGGCCTTTCCTCTACCATACACAATCAACCAACCGTCCATCAACAGCATATTATTAATGGTGCCACCCGCTATTTCAAGGGTTCGGAAACACGAAAACCGCTCGGTTTTGCGGTCCATCCGCCAAAGCCCATGCGTGGCGGTGCCAATCCAGAAATTTCCGTTGCCGTCCAGGGCCAGGCCGGTAAGTGCGTTTTCGGGAAGGGAAAAAGGGTCAGCCGGATTGTGGCGATAGACTTTCATCTGGTACCCATCCCAACGGTTCAGGCCATCCCCGGTGGCAAACCACATAAACCCTTCCGGATCCTGGACAATACCCATCACCAATCCCTGCGACAATCCATCTTTGGCATTCAGGCGCCGGAATTGCATAGAAAGTGTGTCGGTCTGCGCCAGGCAAAGGGGGTGGAAAGAAAAAAACATCAGGCACACAAGCAGGATGAACCGGCCGCATGCTTTTCGAACATTTGGATTGAAATTCAATAGTACGTCGGTCAAATTATCAGGGTTGGACCGCAAAACTGGAAAAATTCAGACAAAAACAAAGGGGTTCCGGCTTCTATGTAGGGTTTTGTATCGACCGCAACAAAGCCCAAAGGATCTTTGGGACACTGCTCCGGGAATCAGGGAGCCAGCATCACCACATCTGCTCTTGTTGTCTGGCCAGGGTGGTTGATGATCATTTGCTGTTCAGTGGGAAGAAAACCCGGTTTTTGGATCCGGAGTTGGTAGACGCCCGGAGACAGGTGAAGCAAACGAAAATTGCCTTTTGATGTTGACTTCAGGGTTCGGGTGCCGATGGTGATCCGGGCACCCTGGATGGGAGTGCCGTCAGTTTGAAATACGTTTCCGTTTAGAGCGAGTTTGCTGCGGGTGAGATCAATCTGCCGGCGGCATTGTTTATAGTGAGACACAAATTCGGGGTGTTCCGTTTCCATAGCCAGGACCAGTCTATCCATTATGTCTTTGATTCTGCGGTTGGTTTGTTGCACCAATACCCTTTGCTGTGACCGGTAGCTGGCATTACGGACGATGGTTCCACGGACGGTGGGAATGGATCCGGCAAAATCGTAGGTTGCCTTTTCGAGTGCTGTTTGCGTGCTGGCAGACAATCCATATTTTTGAAGATCAGGCAAATGCCCTTGAATCGTTTCATGAAGAAGTCTTCCAAAACCGGCCTTCCGGTTGTTTTCCATAAGGTTGAGGGCGGTAGGTGTGATGGATACTGTCTGTAAAAGAGTTGTATCCTGTTGAATGGCCGCATAGGCTGAAATTTTTCGGCTGTTGAAAAGCAGAAGAGAATCGAGGGCCTTTTCGTATTCCATTTTAGAATGGGCAGGATGGGCCGGGAGGTGACTGAGTTCGGTGTTGTATTGGCGGATGGTGTCCAAGGAATGAAAGAACCATTGGGTTTCGGCTTCCATACCCTCAATGGCCGGAATGAGGGAGGCGTTTGATTTGAGGAAGTCTTCCAACACAAGCAACATGTTGAAGACTATTCGGGTATTTTTCTTCATAATTGGATACAGGATTCCAGGCGGCCGAAGATGGTCTCCGGCCAGATCCTTTCACGGAAGGCAGAATGGAATGTTACACCAGCAGGCTCCAAAAAATAAGGCGTCAAGGAAAAATACCAGATGGAAAGGCGATCAATACAGGACTGATAGATTGGATTTCGGTCTTATTTTCAAATGTTTACAATAAAAACCTAATCAACAAGCCACTCTTGTTTTTGTCCAGTAAAAAATTAGGGTGAAATGATCAAACATAGGGCCGGAAATACAAAACATGGCCATGATCAAATGAAACATACAAGGAGTCGAACAAAACATTCTTCTGGTAAAAGAAAGCATCACATGGGTCGATTAGAACATAGTGAATGTCAAAAGCAGCATGGCTTTGGTCGATGCAAGCATGTCCCAGGAAAAATCAAACATGGAAAGGGTCGAAGGAAACAGTGGCCTGGTATACCGTTGCAAAGGCAAAGCGGATGTAAATAATTGCTTATATGATAAAAGCAAAAAATCAGAAAATGCCGAGAAATGATCAACCATACAAAGGCATCCAAAGGTTAAATGACGATCAAATTTGACCTTCAAAATCGGTCGGATAAAACAGCGGGCAAACAAGAAGAGTAGATATTCGACGGCCATACGAACGCCACCCGCTCGCGATTGAGTTGAACGTCCAGTTAGATCAGGGGCGGGTGGTTATGTTTAACGCCAGCCCAAAACTCATTAGTTAATTGGGTGTTGAGCAAACTGTGAAACCCTTCAATATTATCAATTTATGCGATTGACGCATAGCATTGGTTTATTCCTCCTTTGCATTGTTCAACAAACAGAACAATCCAATGAAAACTGCGCAAAACTTTTACCCCTGTTGTCACAACCAGGGCTCTGATACAAGACAGCGAACAAGAGGCTTCCTCAATTCATCCCGGGGAAACAGTGGCACCAGAACTTCCGGATTGCAAACACCATTGATGTATCAACCGGCCCGGTTGGTACTTACCTCCTGAATGTAAACCAGGGCAAAAACGAAATCAAATCTTTTCAAATTCTTATCAATCAATAGTCAATTCAATCTTATGAAAAAGCTCTTCTCTTTATTCAATGGCTGGTCTGCAACTGCGCTTTTAGCTGCCGTCCTGTTTCCGGTCTTTGAAAACCTGGCGCAATGCCCGGCCACCTTTACCTATTCAAATCTGAAATTGAACAATCAGAACACGAATGTGATGACGGTTCAGCCAAATACAACGGTCTCAGTTGCTTTTAACTATACCATTACGAATCAAAGCACCTGCCCGGGATGTATTTCCCAGGTAGTGATCGGGCTGGGTGGAGTTCCATCTGCCTGTCTTTATGATGGGACTCCAAATGTATGTCCTACCGGTACGTCGGGAAACTACAGCACCAACTTAACAGCACCTTCAAGCCCGGGCATTTACAAAGTGAACTTCAAGCACGTTCAGGAATTCACCTGTGACGACGCCAAATCAAAATTTGCTTCTGGTGGAAGAAGCCAGATGGCCACCATCATCGTTTGCAGCGCCGAAGATATTGTGACCAACGTTAGTCTGAATAGTGGAGGAAACAATGTTTCGGTACAGGGTGGAGCCACAGTCAATATGAGCCTTAATTATCAGGTATCCAATGATTTGGCTTTTCCTAATGCCATCAAGCAAGTGGTGTATGGTTTGGAGAACACAGCGATCGACTGTATCTACAACGGCATTCCTCCCACTTGCCCCAACACCGCATCCGGAATTTATTCTACCTCTTTCACAGCCCCGACTACACCAGGTAACTACGCCATTTACAAAAACCAACACCTCCAGTTCAATTGCAACGATGCCAAAAACCTTTTCAACACAGTTAACAAACAACAAATTGGAATTGTGACCGTCCTGCCTCCACTTGGGGTATCGGTGACATTCAAAGTAAATGTGGCTGATTATGTGTCATCGGGTGCGATTGTTGGTTCAACCGGACTCCGGATAGCCGGTAATTTCCTGTCGCTCGGTGCAAAAAACGGAGCAGACCCGATGTCGGATTGGACACCGACCAGTTCAACCGGTGCCATGACCCGGATTTCAGACGATATCTGGCAGGTGACTCTTAGTTATCCCGACAGTTCCAAAGGAAAAATCCAACAGTTTAAATTTGTGAACGGTGATTGGGGAACCGGCAATCAGGAAACCTCCCAGGAGCTGGTGAGTTGTGGCAGTGATGATGGGTTTGGTGCCTTCAACCGGGTCTACCTTGTTCCAAATGCAAACCAGACGGTTATTTATTGCTGGGACCGTTGCTCCAGCACCTGCAATGGTGGATCACTTACGGGTATAGAAGAAGAAGTTTCATCCGGCAACAATGTTTCTTTCCAGCCAAATCCAGCGAAAGATTTTGGGCTTGTGCAGTTCCGTACAAGGCTCCCGGAGACCATGGAAATTCAGGTCCTGGATATGCAGGGGAGACTGGTCAGATCCATCAGCCACAACGCTGTAACCGGAGGTGACCAGGCCGTTCAAATTCCCCTTTCAGACTTAAAAAACGGAGTATATGCCCTACGGGTACATAGTGGAAATGAGTTGAATCACGTAAGTCGGTTTGTTATATCGAAATAGGAAACGGGGCATGTAAAAAACGAGTGAGGCAGAATTATTCTCTTCTCTGAGGGATACCTTCCTGACGATGAACACTTTGAACACCTGCAGATTTGCAGGTGTTTTTTTTTTGATAAAATACAGATTATGCCGTCTTCGGGCTATGTGATCCTCCTGAGAAATCTATGAATATATGTCTGGCACTTACCGGTGGTGAAACACATTCAGGCATACATTCAGAATGCAACTTTTGATTCTCCGCAGAGGCCAGTTCTCCGGCTGGTTTCCTGATGAAGATTCCACATAAGGCAATACATAATTTATGTCAATCTTAAGAAGTTTGGTCTGTTCGTGTACGCAATCGTAAAGAATGATTCGAAAATGGGATTGGCAAACCTACCTTCACTCAATGAGCTGAATGTCAGGCCTGATCGGGAGCAGCCGGTTTTGATTTATCCCTTCCAACCTGCCTGAAATTCATTAGATAACATGGCTGGAAGCCGGATCAGAAGCCCTTCAATATTATGAATTTATGCGATTGACGGGCGAAAGGGATAGTTGCTGCTTTGCCGAAACAAATTTTATCTCAAAAATGAAAAATACAGTCTTCCATTCCTTTTTGCCCTTTCTTTTTGTTTTGACGCTGGCCATTGCATGGTCCTGCTCCAAGAAAGAAGAAACCAAACCCGTGAGTACAGCTCCATCGGGTGTTACAACATCTGCAGCTACCAGCATTACACCCACAGGAGCCACCATACCAGGATCAGTAAGTGCCGATGGCGGTGCCGCTTTAACCGCCATCGGGGTTGTGTACTCCAGCAGCAATGCAACACCAACAACAGATGATGAACAGGCAGTTGCATCGGGAACAGCGATCGGATCATTTACCGTCACACTGACCGGATTAAATGGTACCACGAAATACTACGCCCGGGCCTTTGCCACCAATAGCGTGGGCATTACCTATGGTTCAGTGGTTGAGTTTACGACTACTGCAGCCGCAAATATTCCAACAGTTACGACAGCTGCTGCCAACTCCATAACTACGGCAACGGCAAAATCAGGTGGTGATGTGCCGGATGATGGCGGTGCCGCTGTTACCGAAAAAGGAATTTACTATGGTGATATGGAGAACCCAGGTCCTTCGAACGGGGGAATTAAAGTAGATGGTGGAACCGGTACCGGTTCCTTCATTTCATCGATCACCGGACTAACCGAAGCCACTACCTACCATGTGCGGGCTTATGCCAAAAACTCAGTCGGTACGGGTTGGGGTGCAGATCTCACCTTCATTACAGCAGAAACAGGCAAACCGCAGGTAAGCACAAAACAACTCTCAGCCAGGACCTATTCCGGCATCACTTCCGGGGGAACTGTCAGCGACCAGGGGGGTGCCGGCCAAACTGTGATCGAATGGGGGCTTGTATGGTCAACCGATGCAACACCAACTCTGGCGAACGGAACCAAAGTGACGGGAACAGCACCATTCTCAAGTTTTAACATCTCGCTCACCGGACTTACTTCCGGAACGAAAATCTACATCCGGGCCTATGCCACGAACTCTCCCGGGAATAAAACCGGCTATGGCCAGATTTTGAGCTATACCCCTCCTCCTACTACTGTAAATTATGATGGCAAAACTTACAACACAGTGATAATCGGGAACCAGGTTTGGTTTAAAGAAAACCTCAATACCAAAAAATACCAAAACGGAGATCCGTTGGTATATGCTACCAGCCCGGCATCCTGGGTTAACAGCAAAAATGCCCTGGTAGGAGCAATGTGCTATTGGAATTTCGATAATGAAACACATGGAGCCTTGTACAGTGGCTATGCTGTTGTGGATAGTCGTAAGCTTTGTCCAGCCGGATGGAAGACACCTGCGTACTCAGATTTTACTGAATTGGTTAACTACTTAGGTGGTGCGGCTGTTGCCGGTAAAAAACTGAAAACCAGCGACAGCAACTGGTGGAATACACCTGGAGATAACAGTTCAGGCTTCAGTGCATTAGGTGTAGGCCAGATGGGAACAGATGGGACTTTTGTTGAATACAAAATCAATACGGATATAAGTACAAACACATTTGCTGGCTCTGGCGCAACCCTTGGCATTCAAGCCTTGAGAATTACGAACAGTGATGCCTCGGCCGGAGGTGGTGGCCCGGCAGGCCGTGGTAACCCGGTACGCTGTCTGATGGAGAATTAGTGAAATAAGGAATCAACATAAAAATACCACCCGCTTCCGTAATAGCTGAATATTCAAGTTAAAACGGAGCGGGTGGTTTTGTTTTAACACTGAATGAAAATCATGAGAAAACAGTCTTGAGTAATGATTGAAAAACCACAATACCATCAATGTATGCGATTGACGGGTCTTCCGATTAACCTCAGTTTTGTCTCAATCTATTCCATTCCGAACATGAAAAAAATCGTCTTCTCATTTCAGGCCATCGCCTTTCTGATTTTCTTATCGGCTCTCACATTGTCGTGCAGCAAAAGCGACGATGCCAAACCGAAGGGAACCCTTTCTGTTTATGCCTACACATTGAAAAACGGATACATGGATATCCGGGTCGATGACTTAAATGGCACACCAACTACGTTAAATACCACACTGGTCTCCCCTTTTAAGCCCGAATGTGGTGCCAACACAACCGCTACCTTAAGCCTTTCGGCCGGAACACACACCTTGTATTTTTATAACGGAGCCAATACCTATCACCAGGATTATACGGTTATCGCAGACTCCTGCCAGCTGATACTAAAAAACTTTTAAGATTCACTTTTTAACCAGGTTCGCTTGATTTAGAGGAAGGGCTTCGCACTGGACGAAGCCTTTTCCTTTTTTGGCAGGATGTAAAACCTGTCATTGTTGGCAAAAGTCTGTTCACAACGCTTTCCATTTTCAATCCCATTTCTAATTCCAACCAAAATCCTCCCATTTGGCACATCGTACCCAAAATGCCGGACCTCATTTGAATTCCGTCTGAAAACCAATTCTTTTGCCTTTGTTCACGATTCTGCTATGACCTGTTTTTCCTCCGGTTCCTTGCGTACTGTCTTTTTGGTGTTTTTGCTGCCTGCCCTGTTCTTCTCCTGTAAAAAGTCGGATTCCGATACCATCTCGCCGTCCGGAAACAGCCAGCCCGAGCTGGTGCAAAATCTCAACGGCTTCCGGTTCGACGGACGGTTCACCGAAGACGATCCCAGCAGGTACAGCGTTCCGGAACTGCGCAGCATAGACGAATACAACGACAGTGTCCGCATTCATGTCACCACCTTTTCCAAGGACGGTATCCTTCCATCCGGCTACAAATGGCATGTGGCCAATCTGTACAAAGGAAAGGTCACCCGCAGCTACAAACCCCTCGATGTGGTGATGGATAAAAAGTATCATTTCCAGTATGCCTGGAACCATCCAACATTTGAGCTGGGCGCTTTCAATAAGGAAGAATCTTATGTCAATTTTTACAAACCGGCAGGAGGAAAAGCCGGCTTTCACGTGAGCAAACCCAACAACACCTTTCCCTACATCTTCACAAAGAACTTCACGGTTTTCTTTGAAAGTCAGGGTTCCGTTTACCTCTTTGAACATGGAAGTCAGACCACTCTGAACAGGTTTGTCCTCAGTTCGGAGCCCAGTATCGTGTTTACTGATACCTACCTGGATCCGGATTTTGACTATAACGGCTATGTGTACCGGGCCAATTTCATCACGGCTTTTTTCAATCCCACATTTGATGGAAACTACATCGGCATCGCCCGGGGAGGACAAACCATCGATACACTGCTGATCAATAAATACAATCCCGTCATCTACCCGGCCAATTCCGGAGGAGCTTTGGTGAGCAAGGTGGGCGACACACTTGTGCTGGGTCTGGTGAAACGGCGAACCGCCAATGTTTCGGACGGACAGGACCTCAGTGTGTACCGCATTCTTCCTGGCGAAACCGAACTGAAACCCGTCTTTACCAACGTGGTTCTCGAGCAGGCCCAAAGCGCTAATTTCCACAAGGGTCATTTTTACCTGAGCGGAAAACGCATGAACGATGCCGGAGTCTGGGAAGATGTGGCCATGCCGAAAATGAAGACGGGTTACACGGCGACTGTGGCGTTGTATGGTAAAAACAGATTGTATGTGGTGGCCATGAAAAACGAATATTCATTTGAAATCTATTCCCGTCCGTACTGATGCGACGAAACATACTACCCGTTTTCATTCTGATGCTGTCCGTTTTGAGCAGCTGTAAAAAATCGGATGACACCGTCAGTAATCCGACACCTACGCCAACTCCCACCAATGAACAGCGGGTGGTTCTCCTGGT
>Ga0116158_10005776_pt1 | contig 10408 bp, 9 predicted proteins | sample AD_UKC052_MetaG_FD_89883 | JGI IMG/M metagenome (GOLD analysis project Ga0116158, IMG submission 89883) | Active sludge microbial communities of municipal wastewater-treating anaerobic digesters from USA - AD_UKC052_MetaG | ecosystem: Engineered > Bioreactor > Anaerobic > Digestate | place: USA... | reverse complement strand
GTGGACGAGATCTCCCGCGGACTACCCGTGGCGCAGGTTGCGGCCACCGTGGGCTATGCCAGCCAGGCCGCCTTTTCCGCCATGTTCTCACGGGCACTGGGCGTACCTCCGAGCCGTTTCGGAGGGCGCTGAACGGGCTCCTCGCCCGGGCAAGGTCAGCGGCACGCCAAGCTCACCGGAAGTCTGCCGCCCGCAGGCCAGGTTTCAAACGACACCAGGAATTGACCCCATTTTTTCCATGGGTATTGACCCTGATATTTTCTCAACTCTATAATAATATTAATTCTCATTTGCGAATGAATCTTAGCCGTACTTTACATTCGCAATCTGCAAGCCAGCCAGGCCCGTTGACGTGCCAAGCCAGCCAGCCAGTACCTCGCGCAGCGATGCTCCGCCCGCATCCTGAGCGGCCTGTCAGAAAGCTGTCCATGCACCGTCTGGCCCAAATCGCCTGCATGATCCTGCCCCTTTGCCTCACCGCCTGTGGTGGAGGAGGGAACGGCGGCTCCGGCACATCGCCCGCCCCCCTGTCGGCTGCAGCACAGGTCGGGGAGAGCCTCTTCAACGACCCCATCCTGTCCAGCACCGGCGCCATGTCCTGCGCCTCCTGTCACGACAAGACCAACCACCACGCGGCACCGGACACGCGCTCCGTGCCGGCCGGCGCGAATGCCGGCCACGAGGCCGGGCGTCAGGCACCTTCCCTGCAGTATCTCAAGTTCAACACCGCGTTCACCTTTGCCGGTGACGGCACCCCGACCGGGGGCTTCACCTGGGACGGACGTGCCGCCTCCCTGGCGGATCAGGCCAGCGGCCCTCTCCTCAACCCCAACGAGATGGCCAACACCAGCATCGAAGACGTGGTCGCCAAACTCAAACGTTCCAACCATGCGGCAGCCTTCCGCAAGGTGTTCGGCGACGACATCCTGGAGCGGCCGGCCGACGCCTTTGCCCGACTGCAATTCGCCCTGCAGCAGTACCAGATCGAAGACCCCGACTTCGCCCCCTTCAGCAGCAAATTCGACCTCTGGCAGGCCGGCAAGGCACAGCTGACAAGCGCCGAGCTCAAGGGCTGGTCACTCTTCAACGATCCCAACAAGGGGAATTGTGCGGCCTGCCACGTCAGCACGCCCGCGGGCGGCAATCCCCCGCTCTTCACCGACAACACCTTCGATGCCCTGGGCGTACCCCGCAACCCCGAGATCAAGGCCAACGCCGACAGCAACTACTATGACCTGGGCCTGTGCGGCCCCAACCGTACCGACCTGGGCGGCCGCACGGATCTGTGCGGAGCCTTCCGGGTACCAAGCCTGCGCAACGTGGCCAGAACCGCACCCTATTTCCACAATGGTGCCATCAAGACCCTTACGGACGCCGTGCGCTTCTATGTGCGCCGGGACACCCACCCGGAGGAGTGGTATCCCACCGATGCCAATGGCGTGGTCCTCAAATTCAACGACCTGCCCGTGGCCTACCACGCAAACGTGAACGTCACCGAGGCGCCCTATAACCGCAAGCGTGGAGACGCTCCGGCGCTGAACGAAAGCGAGATCGCCGATCTGGTGAGCTTCCTGAACACCCTGACCGACGGCTACACGCCCTAGGCCCGGCCCTCTTCCGCCCCCTGCCCTGGAGTTCCGCCCCATGAAAACCACCCCGATCTGCCTGGCCCTGATCATGCTGTTCTCGACTGGCACCAGCCATGCTGCCACCGACGCGAAACTGCTGGCCCGCATCGAGCGCATGGCCGCCGAGCTGGAGGCCGTCAAGGCTGAACTGAGAACCGTCAAGGCCGAGGCCGCGGCTGCGCGGCAGGCCGCCCCGGTTGCCGCCGGCATACCGGTCACACCCCTCGCGGCGGCCCCCACTGCCACGCCCGTACCGGCCCCACGCACCGTCGTAATGCCGGTCGAGATGGCCCAGGCCCCAACGCCCTACCAGTCTCCCTTGAACCCCTCCACCGGCCAGACCAGCCTCTTTGGCTACGGCGAAATCAACTACAACCGTCCCTTCCGGGACCAAAGTCAGACCCAGGTGGATGTACGCCGCGCAGTGGTGGGCATTGCCCATCAGGCCAGCGAGCGCACCCGCATCGTGGGCGAATTCGAGTTCGAACACTCGGTGACCTCGGCCGACGATGCCGGCGAAGTGGCGGTGGAACAGCTCTACGTGGAGCATCGCCTGTCCGACAGCGTAAGCGCCAAGGGCGGCTTGTTCCTGATCCCGCTGGGCTTCCTGAACCTGGTCCACGAACCGACGTCCTACTACGGCGTGGAACGCAACTTCGTCGAAACGGCGATCATTCCCTCCACCTGGCGCGAAGTGGGCCTGTCGGCCTTCGGCGTCAGCGACGCCGGCCTGCGCTGGGACGTGGGTCTGACCAGCGGCTTCAATCTCAACAAGTGGGACGGTGCCTCGACTGAAGGCAAGGAATCACCCCTGGCCGCCATCCACCAGGAAGGCCAGCTCGCCCGAGCGAACAACCTCTCCGCCTACGGCGCCCTGAGCTGGCGCGGCACACCGGGCCTCGACGTGGGCGCCGGCGTGTTCAGTGGCAAGCTGGCCCATAAGGTCAAGACCCCCTCCGACGCCGAAACCAACGCCGCCGGCCTCTACGCACCCGACGCCCGCCTCACCCTGTGGGACGCCCACGTGCGCTGGACGCCCGGCAAGTGGGATCTGTCCGCCCTGTACGCCCGCGGCAGCATCACCGACACGGCCGGCTTCAATGAACGCCTGGCCGGCACCACGCTTGTGCCCAAGTCCTTCTTCGGGTGGTACACCCAGGCCGCCTACAAGGTCTGGGAGAGCGGCGAGTACGCCCTCAGCCCGTTCGCCCGCTATGAAGTCTTCAACACTGCGGCCAGCTTCGCTGCCCTGCCGGCTGGCCTGTCCGTCGACGCCGACCGGGACGAGAAAGTCGTCACCACGGGCGCCAACCTGCGCATCGGACAAAACGTGGTGCTGAAGGCCGACGTGCAACGCTTCCAGGTGGCACGCGCACGTGACCGCCTGAACCTGGGCATCGGCTATCAGTTCTGATCACCCCCCACTCTTGATATCGAGCCCGCCCCGATGAGCCAAACCTGCAACGGCTGGACAACCGTCTCCCTGCTGACGGTGGCGGGTGTCGCCACCGCCCTGGCGCCGCCGACAGCCGAGGCTGCCCAGTACATGAGCATTGAGCAAGCCCAGCAAGCGGCCTTTCCCGAGGCGGATCGCTTCGAAGCGCGGGCCCTGCGCCTCACGCCGGAGCAACTCAAGGCACTGGACAGCGTGGCCACCGTGCGCCAGCGCGGCGAGATCCGGCGCATCGAAGCCTGGGCGGGCAACAAGCAGCTCGGCACCCTGTACGTGGATGACGTGATTGGCAAGGTCGAATGGGTCACCTACGCCCTTGCCGTCGGGATGGACGGCAGCGTGCGCAGTCTCGACATCCTCGAATACCGCGAAACCCATGGCTACGAAGTTCGCACCCCGAGCTGGCGCAGGCAGTTCACCGGACGACGGCTGGACCCACTCTTCCGCTTCGGTGAAGACATAAAGAACATCAGTGGTGCCACCTTGTCCTGCGCCCATCTCACCGCGGGTGCACAGCGCCTGCTGGCCCTCCATGCCCAATTGGGCAAGGGCGGCACCCCGCGCTGAACCCATGGGAGCCTGTACCGAGCGGCGTCTGCGCCCCTGGCTCGGCACCTACGTTGCCATCGAAGCCAGCATGGATGACCGAAGGGCCGCGTCCACGGCCATCGAGGCAGCCTTCTCCGAAGTGGCCGTCATCCACGCCGCCATGAGCTTCCATGCATCCGACAGCGAACTCGCCCTCCTCCACCGGGAAGCCCACCGGCGCCCCACCCCGGTCGGCCCGCATACCTGGGCGGTTCTCACCCAGGCCCTGCATTTCGCGCGCATTTCAGACGGAGTCTTCGACCCCACGGTAGCCGGGCAGCTCGTGCGCCTCGGCGCCCTTCCCCGCCCTGAAGGCCCTGCCCCCGACACCGCCGCAACCTGGCGCGACATTGAACTCATCAACGACCGGCAGGTGCACTTTCACCGCCCCCTGTGGATCGATCTGGGCGGCATCGCCAAGGGCTACGCGGTAGACCGTGCCATCGACGTCCTCCAGCGGCATGGCGCGCAGCACGCCGTGGTCAACGCTGGCGGCGACCTGCGCGTCGCTGGCGCCCCCACCCACAGCCAGCCCCTGCTCATCCGTGATCCGGCTGACCCGGCCCGCTGCATTCCCCTGGGAACCGTGGGCGCACGAGCTGTCGCCACATCAGGCGAATTCCTGCTCGGCCGGCGGCCCGGCGCCGGCCCCATCTCTCCCCTGATCGGCCCCGATCGCCGTCCGCGCCCAGCCTCATCGCGCAGCGTGACGGTGGTTGCCGACCACTGCATGCTCGCCGACGGACTGACCAAAGTCGTCGCCCTCCTGGGCGCAGACGCCCTGCCCCTGCTGCAGGCGCTTGACGCCCAGGCCGCCATCCTCGCCGGACCGGAAGACACGCTCCAGACCACCGGGGGCTTCTGGGCGGCCCTTGGACATCCTGTTCCGCCAGGCCACACTCATCATGAATAAGCCCCAGCACCGACCCCGCAAAGCGATCCGCCCCGGGCGCCGTAAGCGCCAGGCCGTCTACATCAGCATGGGTCTGCTGTGGGTCAGCGGCACGATGTGGCTCCTCGCCCACTACGCCCTGCCCCTGCCCGAAGAGGCAGCCCGCCACCCACTGGAGCCCTGGGCCATGCGGGTTCATGGCGCAGCCACCCTGTTCGGCATGGCCGTGCTGGGCGCCCTGTGGGGGACTCATGTCCTCCGCGCCTGGAACGAGAACCGGCACCGCCTCTCGGGCGGAACCCTGCTCGGACTGTGGCTCGGGCTGGCACTGAGCGGATACGGTCTGTACTACCTTGCCGACGAAGACTGGCGCGCCGCGATCAGCTGGCTGCACATCGGGGCCGGCAGCGGGCTGCCCCTGGCCCTCGCCATCCACATCCTGAGCGCGGTCGCCAGGCGCAAGGCCGGCGAATGACTGTTTGATAGTCTGATTTCATGGCACACGGGAGACACCATCGGTGTCCCATCGAAACAAGACCCACCAAGGAGAGCGCCATGAGCACCCGCATCGAACGTGACACCTTCGGCCCCATCGATGTTCCGGCCGACCGTCTGTGGGGCGCCCAGACCCAGCGCTCCCTGCAGAACTTCGATATCTCGGGGGAGCGCCAGCCGGTGGAGATCATCCGCGCCCTGGCCCGCATCAAGCGGGCCTCCGCGCGGGTCAACCAGCGTCTCGGGCTGCTTGATGACGCCCGCACTGCAGCCATCGTCCAGGCTGCCGACGAGGTCATCGCCGGCCATCATGCCCAGGAGTTTCCCCTGGTGGTGTGGCAGACCGGCTCCGGCACCCAGACCAACATGAACCTCAACGAGGTTATCGCCAACCGGGCCAGCGAACTCATGGGCGGCACCCGTGGTGAAGGGCGCAAGGTTCACCCCAACGACGACGTCAACCGCAGCCAGTCGAGCAACGACGTCTTCCCCACCGCCATGCACCTGGCCGCGGTGGAGGCCATCGAGCACCGCCTGCTGCCTTCCGTGCGCCTGTTGCGCGGCACCCTCGAAGCCAAATCCGCGGCCTTCGACGACATCGTCAAGATCGGCCGCACCCACCTGCAGGACGCCACGCCCCTCACCCTGGGCCAGGAGATCTCGGGCTGGGCGGCCCAGATCCGCCATGGCGAGACCCACCTGCAGGCGGCCCTGCCCCACCTGTGCGAACTTGCCCTCGGTGGCACCGCCGTGGGCACCGGGCTCAACGCCCCCGCCGGCTACGCCCGCGCGGTGGCCGCCGAGCTGGCCGAGCTCACCGGCCTGCCCTTCGTCACTGCCCCCAACAAGTTCGAAAGCCTGGCCAGTTGCGACGCCCTGGTGCACGCCCACGGCGCCCTCAAGACGCTGGCGGCCAGCCTGATGAAGATCGCCAACGACGTGCGCTGGCTGGCCAGCGGCCCCCGCAGTGGCATCGGCGAGCTGCGCATCCCCGAGAACGAGCCGGGCTCGTCCATCATGCCGGGCAAGGTCAATCCGACCCAGAGCGAAGCTCTGACCATGCTCGCCGCCCAGGTCTTTGGCAACGACGTGGCGATCAACTTCGGTGGTGCCTCGGGCAATTTCGAACTCAACGTGTTCCGGCCCATGGTGGCCCACAACTTCCTGCAGAGCGTCCGCCTGCTCGCCGACGGCGCCCGCAGTTTCAACGATCACTGCGCCGTAGGCATCGAGCCGAACCGCGAGCGCATCGCCCAACTGGTCGGCGACTCGCTGATGCTGGTCACCGCCCTCAACCCCCACATCGGCTACGACAAGGCCGCTGCGATTGCCAAGAAAGCCCACAAGGACGGCACCAGCCTGCGCGAAGCCGCCCTGGCCCTGGGCTTCGTGAGTGCGGACGACTTTGATCGCTGGGTCGATCCCCGGCGCATGGTCGGCCGCGACTGAAGCCCTTCTCCCGACAGATCGAAACACGCATGCATACCCTCAAGTAGAACGACATCCGGCGCCTGCCCGAGCACTGGCGCTGGTTGGGCACCCGGGTGCGGCTGGGACTCACCCCCGACGAGCCGCGCCTGATCACCGCCTACCTGGAAGCCGGCCGGCAAGCCTGCCTCGCCGATCAGCTGCATCCCTGGCTGATGAACGAACACAGCTTCCACACCCTTCTCGCTGCAGCCCTGGACCCCCATTTGCCCTGGCACTGGCGGAGCCACTGCCTCAACCACAGCCATCAGCCCCTGATGCAACTGGGAGATTTCGCCGAGCGCCGGCCCGAATGGCGCCCCCGGTTCATCGCACTGGCGGAGCAGCTTTCCCGGGCGAGGATGCCCCCCGAGGACCGCCCCGTGGAGACGCCCTACAGCGAACGCGCCATGTTCGGGCGCAGGCGTTGATTCCAGGCTGACGTCTCCTTGGTCGGACGTCCTTCCGTCGTCACGCCCTCCCCTGTCCCTTTCTGCCACCCTCCTCAACGTGCATCCTTGACGCAGACGGCACGCCAGCGCTACCTGAACGCTGTTGCTCTCGCGCCTTCCCATCCGACTGACACTCCGGGACTTGATCAGAGCCAGACAAAAACAGCGCTGCCGGCCATCAGGCCGGCAGCGCTGCGGATGCCTCCGGGACGTAGGGTTCAGCCGTTCAGCGCCCGATCCGCCCCTTGCCCCGGGCCAGCCGGTGCAGCACCGCCACGAGGGTGTCGATTTCCTCGCAGGTGTTGTAGAACGCCAGGGATGGCCGCACCGTGGCTTCCTGCCCGAAACGGCGCAGGATGGGCTGGGCGCAGTGGTGGCCGGAGCGCACCGCAATGCCTTCCTCGTTGAGGGCCTTGCCCACCTCGTCCGGACGGTAGCCGTCGAGGACGAAGGAGCTGACGCTGGCCTTGTCCTTTGCCGTCCCGATCAGCTTGAGGCCGGGCACGGTAAGCAGCGCGCGAGTGGTGTACACGAGCAGGTCATGCTCGTAGCGGGCGATGTTCTCCATGCCGATCCGCTCCACGTAATCGATCGCCGCACCCAGGCCCACCGCGTCCGCAATGTTGCCGGTGCCGGCCTCAAAACGGGTCGGGGGGCCGTGGTAGATGGTCTTCTCGAAGGTCACGTCGGCAATCATGTTGCCGCCACCCTGCCAGGGCGGCATGTCCTCGAGAATGGCCCGCTTGCCATACACCGCCCCGATGCCGGTGGGTGCGAACACCTTGTGGCCGGAGAAGATGAAGAAGTCGGCGTCGATGTCCTGCACATTGACCCGCATGTGCGAGACCGACTGGGCACCATCCACCACCGCCAGGGCGCCGGCCTGGTGGGCCATGGCGACGATCTCCTTCACCGGCACCACGGTGCCGAGGGCGTTGGAGACCTGGGTCACCGAGACGATCCTGGTGCGGCTGGTAAGCAGCTTGCGATACTCGTCGAGCAGCACCTGGCCGGTGTCATCCACCGGGATCACCTTGAGCTTGGCCCCCTTGGCCGCGGCGAGCTGCTGCCAGGGCACGATGTTGGCGTGGTGTTCAAGGTTGGAGACGATGATCTCGTCGCCCTCGCCCACGTTCTGCCAGCCCCAGGTCTTGGCGACCAGGTTGATGCCTTCGGTGGCCCCGCGCACGAAGATGATCTCCTCCGTGGACGACGCCCCGATGAATCGCGCCACCTTGCTGCGCGCCCCCTCGTAGGCATCCGTCGCCCGGGCCGCGAGTTCATGGGCGGCCCGGTGGATGTTGGAATTCTCGTGCTGGTAGAAATACGCCAGCCGGTCGATCACCGATTGCGGTTTGTGCGTCGTCGCTGCGTTGTCCAGCCAGATCAGTTGCCGGCCATTGACGCGCTCCTGCAGGATCGGGAAATCCCGCCGCACGGCGTGCACGTCGAAGGCCGGATGGGCCGATGCCGGCACGACCGGAACACCCGCGTCCCTGCCTTGCACCCCGGCCGTATCGAGGAAGTAGAACTGCCCCGGCGCGTTGCCCGGCTGGGCCGCGGCGGCGCTGCGACGATCACCGCCGAGCTCGGCGAGGATCTGGTGCAGTTCGGCCTCGCCCGGCAGCCCGAAGGACTGGGGCACGACGCGGTTCTCGGCGGCGGGTGCCGCACCCACGGCCTGCGGTGCCGACTGCACGGCGCCGGCCTCACCCAGGAAGTAATAGGGCGTGGACGGCGCCAGCGGCGGCGCTGAAGCCGGCGGGCTGAAGGTGGGCAGGGCCGCGGCATAGGCCTCCGGCACGCCGAGCACAGGCGCGCCGGGCCGGCCGGCCGCGGCGGCGTGGTCGATGGGCACCGACTCGGCCCGCACGGGCGCCACCTGCGCCGCAGCGGTCAGGGTCGGGCCGACGTTGCCGGGGGGAACGATCTCCGGCGCCGGGGCGCGGGCGCCACCCGGCAGGCTGGATGCCAGCGGGCCGGCCAGGCCCGTCGGCAGCGCGGCGAAGAACTCGCCGGCCAGCCGCGCCAGGCTCAGCTCATCCGGCACACCGGCAGGCACCGCGCCCGCCAGGCCGGCGAGCCCGCCGCCGGTTTCCTGGCCCCCCGCCGCGGGGAGCGGGCTGGGCGGAGCCCAGCCCTGGGGGTCACTTGTAAGTGTCGGGATAGTCATGGTACTTGCCGATCTCCACGTCTTCGAGGACAGCCAGGGCATCGTCGGTCAGAACGGCCAGCGAGCAATACAGGGAAATCAGGTAGGACGAGATGGCGTTGCGGTTGATGCCCATGAAGCGCACCGACAGGCCCGGAGTCTGCTCGCCGGCAAGACCGGGCTGGAACAGGCCGACCACGCCCTGACGCTTCTCGCCGGTGCGCAGCAGGATGATCTTGGTCTTGCCGTCCTCGACCGGCACCTTGTCCGACGGGATCAGCGGAATGCCGCGCCAGGTCAGGAACTGGGCGCCGAACAGGCTGACGGTGGGGGGCGGCACGCCGCGACGGGTGCACTCACGGCCGAAGGCAGCAATGGCCAGGGGGTGGGTCAGGAAGAAGCCGGGCTCCTTCCACACGCGGGTCAGCAGGTCATCCAGGTCGTCCGGGGTCGGCGCGCCGGTGAGGGTGGAGATGCGCTGATCGTCGTGGACGTTGGCCAGCAGGCCGTAGTCGGGGTTGTTGATCAGTTCGCTTTCCTGACGCTCCTTGATGGTCTCGACGGTGAGACGCAGCTGTTCCTTGATCTGGTCATGGGGGCTGCTGTACAGATCGGAGACGCGGGTGTGCACGTCGAGGATGGTGGTGACCGCGTTGAGGAAGTACTCGCGGGGCGCCTCGTCGTAGTCAACGAAAGTCTGGGGCAGCTCCGACTCGTCGCGCTGGGAGCAGGCCACGCGCACGTCGCGGGGGTTCTTGACCTTGTTGAGGCGGTAGATACCGGCTTCGACGGGCAGCCACTGGAGCAGGTGCACCAGCCAGCGCGGGGAGATGGTGGAAAGCTGGGGAACAGTCTTGGTGGCATTCGCCAACTGCCGGGCGGCGTTGTCGCCAAGGGCTGTCGGGGCGTCGTGATGGTCGGCCATGGAAACTCCTTATCAAAAAAACGGGAAACGTTATGAATAAATCGAATAACCAAGTGTCGTGCCTGGCTCGCTCCCCTTCAACCGGCTATAGCCGTCACGGGGCGGAAAACCGGCAGATCATTTGATTGGCAGGAGCTCGAAGCGGGAGATGAGGCGGGAGGGGCGCAAGCCCAGGGCAAGAGCGAGCTTGCCCACGGTGCCCAGGGACGGCATGGAGCCGCCCCGTTCGATCTCGCCGATATAGCCGCGATTGAGGTCGGCGTATTCGGCGAACTCTTCCTGGGACCAGCCCCGCTCTTCGCGCAGGTGGCGCACCACCAGGCCGAAATGCAGGGCCAGGGCGCCAGGCGCCGGGG
>Ga0116158_10005771_pt1 | contig 10418 bp, 7 predicted proteins | sample AD_UKC052_MetaG_FD_89883 | JGI IMG/M metagenome (GOLD analysis project Ga0116158, IMG submission 89883) | Active sludge microbial communities of municipal wastewater-treating anaerobic digesters from USA - AD_UKC052_MetaG | ecosystem: Engineered > Bioreactor > Anaerobic > Digestate | place: USA... | reverse complement strand
GGGCGGTCGCGCGACGTATGCCCGTGCGGATATCGGCCGGTATGAGAACTTCGAAACCTCCCCGCACACCCCCGCCTCCATGGATGCGCACTGGTACGATGTGTCGGGCTTCGCCCGCCTCTCCTGCCGCGTGATCGATCATCTCTGGTGGCTGTATGCTTCCGCCTCTCAGGGCTTCCGCGCCCCGGGGCTCTCAGACTTGACGCGGTTCGATGTCAGCCGCAGCACGGACATCGAAACCCCGTCGACGAACCTCGATCCGGAAACTTTTGTGGGCGGCGAGGTCGGATCGCGCATCGCGGCCGATCCCGTGACGTGGCATGTCGCCTATTTCTACACGCGCATCCGCGACATGATCGTCCGGCAGGCCGCCGGCGGCGGGACTTACACCAAGATCAACGGCGGCGACGGCTACGTGCACGGTGTCGAAAGCGAGCTGGACGTGCGGCTCGGCCGCCGCTGGCTCTGGCGCAACGGCTTCACGTGGATCGAGGGTTACACCGACACTGACGGTCCCGGCGGAGGAAGGATCAGCGAGCCGGTGCGGGCCCTGCCGTTGACGGTCTACACGGGACTCAGGTGGGAGAGTGACGACCGCCGTTTCTGGGCGGAGACGCTCGGCCGTGCCTCGGCGCGCGAAGACCGGCTGACCGCTGCCGACCGGGAGGACACCCAGCGAATTCCTCCCGGCGGCACGCCCGGGTATGCCGTGGCGGACCTGCGGTTCGGCCTCCGGTTCAACGCCGCCTGGTCGTTGGTGGTGGCCTGCGAGAATGTGATGGACAAGGACTACCGGATTCACGGGTCAGGCAGTAACGAGCCCGGGCGCAACTTGGTGCTTTCGGCCGAATACCGCTTTTAGTACCATGACATCCGATGACACAGGAAGGTTGAATAATGAAAAAAGCCATCTGCATGACGGGGCTCTGCGCGTTTTCTTTCTTGCACACGCTGTGTGCGCAGACGCTGCCGCCCGATCTCGACCGGAAGGTGCGCACGTCGATCGATAAGGGTCTTGCCTGGCTCGTGACCCGGCAGCGGCCCGACGGCGCGTGGTCGGATGCGGGCATGCCCGCGCTGACCGCGCTGCCGCTCTGGGCGCTGGCGTCCGCCGGCACGAACGCGCATCTTGCGGCCCAGGATCGCGCCGTGGCATTCCTGCTCGGCTGCCAGCGGCCGGACGGCGGCATCTATGTGCCGCAGCCCGGAAAGAAGGGCAGCGGTCTGGGCAACTACAACACGTCCATCAGCGTGATGGCGCTGGCCGCCACGCGTCGGCCTGAGACCGTGCCCGCGATTCTCAAAGCGCGCGACTACATCGCGGCGTCGCAGCACGCCGGTGACGATGCCCATACCGGAGGCTTCGGATACGACAAGGCGGCACAACGCGCCTACACCGATCTGAACAACACCCATTACGCGCTCGACGCGATGCGGCGCACGCAGCATCTCGAAGAGTTGCGCCCGGCCGGCCAGCGCCGCGCGGACCTCGACTGGGAGGCCGCACTCGCTTATGTGCAGCAGATGCAGAATAGCGAGGGCGAGGGGCGCGGCGGTTTTGCCTACAACACGCAAGACCCCAAGGCCGGCACCGCCACCAACGCCTCCGGGCGCGTGATGCTGCGCGCCTACGGCAGCATGACCTATGCCGGTCTGCTCGCCATGGTCCACGCGCGCCTGGACAAGAGCGATCCGCGCGTGCGTTCGGCGGTCGCGTTCTGCGCCCGCCACTGGACGCTGGAGGAAAACCCCGGCCAAGGCCAGCAGGGGCTCTACTTTTATTTCAACGTCATGGCGCGTGCCCTCAGCGCGGCCGGGCTGGATGCCGTGCCGCGCGAGCAGCGGCAGGATGCGATCCGCTGGCGCGAGGAGCTCGCCGCACGCGTCATCGCGCTGCAGCGCCCCGACGGGTCGTGGCAAAACGATAACAACCGCTGGTGGGAGAATGATCCGGTGCTGGCCACCTCGTACACGCTGCTGGCGCTCGAGATGGCGGCCGGCCTGACACGCTGAAACGGCAACGGGGTGCGGCATGGGCGCGGTGCGCGGCTTCAGGATCCTTCACTCGCGGGCGGCAGCGGCCGGCCTCTGGCTCGACCGTCAACCTCTGCTGGTCGCGGCGGCCTGCCTGCTGTCCGGGATTGCGTGCGGCTACCAGGGCGGCGCGTGGGGCCTTGCGGCCGCCGCCGCGTTGCTGTTCGCGGGCGCTGCGGCCTTCACGCGCGCCCCGCTGAGGCCCGCTTCAGCCGCGCTCTGCCTCCTGCTGGCCGGCTGGGCGCTGGCGGCGCGCGACCGCGCCGGCCGCGACGGCGAGGCGCGCCGCTTCCGCGCGCTCACCCAGCCGCAGACCTACGTCTGCCGCGTGGGGCCGGAGGTGACCATTGTGCCGCTGCGCGGGCGCGCGGCCAAACACACCTTCCGCGCCGAAAGACTGCGGACTGAGGACGGCACCTTCGTTTGCCGCCACCTGCCGGTGGAGGTCGCCTGGTTCGGCACCGCAGACGAGAGCGCCTGCGCGACGCCGCAACCCGGCGAAATCTGGCGCCTGCGCGGTTCAGCACGCGTGCGCAAAGGGCGCGACGGCCTACCGCTTCTGACACTCAACACCGGCGAGGAACGCGCCGTCCGGCAGGCCGCGATCAGCCCGTCGGCTTGGCGCGCGCGCGTCGCCAATGCGCGGCGGGCCGCGACCCGGCGCGTGGTGATCGGCATTGAAACGTGGGGCGACATCCCGGCGCTCAATCAGGCGATGCTGCTGGGCAGCCGCCATGCGCTGCCGCCTGTGTTGCGCCGCGTCTTTGTGGACTCCGGCACGATCCATGTTTTCGCGATCTCCGGCCTTCACATCGTGCTGGTGGCCGCCGTGCTGAGCCTGGCCGTCGCCGTCTGCGGCGTTCCGCGCACCTACTGGGTACTGGCCATCGGACCGCCTTTGATTTTTTACACGGCGCTCACCGGTGCGCGCCCCAGCGCGGTGCGCGCCTGCCTGATGGCGCTGCTCTATCTGGTCGCGCCACTGCTCGGACGCCGGCCGAATGGCTTGACCGCATTGGCCGGCACCGCGCTGATCGTCTATGCGCTGCGCCCGGCGCTGCTCTTTGACATCGGCTGCGTGCTCTCGTTCACCGTGATGGGCGGGCTGGTGGTCTTCTGCCGGCCCTTCTGCCAGGCGGGGCAGCGGGTCTGCCGCGTCGCGCGGCTGACCGAACGCGCGAACCTTGCGCGCGCCGCAGGGAAAATGGCGCACGCGCGCCGTCTGCAGATGCTGGCGCACGCGGTTACGTGGGTCGCGGATTCGTTCGCCGTGTCGCTGGCGGCCTGGCTGGCATCGGTCCCCCTGACCGCCCACTATTTCGGACGCTTCACGCCGGGCGGACTCTTTGCGAACCTGGTGGTGGGACCCTGTTCGTTCTTCATCGTGGTCGCGGGCTGCCTCGGAATGGCGGCGAGTGTGGCGAGCGACTGGGTGGCCGGATGTTTCAATCACGCCGCAGGCTGTTTCACCTGGGTGATGGTCAAGGCCGCGCAGGCGACGGCGGCATGCCCGGGGGCCAACCTCCGCATCGCGCCGTGGCCGCTCTGGCTGGTCTGGCTCTGGTTCGGCGCACTGCTGGCGCTGGCGGTCTGGCTGCGGACGCGCCGCCCGGACGGCTTGGCGTGGCTGCCGGAGATTCATCGATCATGAAGGAGTGTGGCATGCAGACGGAGATTCATATTGCGGGCATTGGCGGGGTCGGGATGAGCGCGTTGGCGCAGGCCCTGCTGGACCGAGGCGAGACGGTCACCGGTTCGGACCGCCTGCTGGACGCGGGGGACGAGACCGGTGCGCTGGCCTGTCTCGCGGCCCAGGGCGTGCGGCTCTGCCGGCAGGATGGGTCTGGCCTCACACGGCGCACCGCGCGGCTGGTGATCAGCAGCGCGATCGAGCCGGATAATCCAGAGGTTGTGCGCGCACAGGCGCTGGGCGTGCCGGTGGTGCATCGCGCGGCCGAGTTGGCGCGGCTGACTGCGGGGCGGCGGCTGATCGCCGTGACCGGCACCTGCGGCAAGAGCACGGTGACGGCGATGCTGGGCAGCCTGCTGGAGGGCGCGGGGTTCGACCCGCTGGTGGTCAACGGTGCGGCGGTGGCGGGCTGGAGCGCGGAGGGTACGCGCATCGGGTCGGTCAGGAAAGGGGCCGGCGAATGGGCCGTGATCGAGGCCGACGAATCGGACCGCTCGCTGATGGTGTTCCAACCTGAACACGCGGTCATCACCAACGCTTCGGCGGACCACTTCGGACTGGATGAAACGTTGGCGCTCTTTGCCTCCTTCCGTGACCGGGTGCCGGGGACGGTGATCGACGGCCGTACCGCAGACGGCGGGCCGGAGGACGCGCGCGCCGAAGGCTGGCGCGGAAGCTTCCGTTTTGAAGGCGTTGCGTATCAGGTTCCGATGCCCGGCCTGCACAATGTCCACAATGCGTGGCACGCGGTGCGCATGGCGCGCGCGCTGGGCGCGGCGCCCGACCGGCTGGCCGGCGCGCTGGCGGCATTCGGCGGCGTGGAGCGCCGCCTGCAGCGCGTCGGCCGCTGCGGCGCGGCGACGGTGGTCGATGACTACGCGCACAATCCCGAAAAGCTCGCGGCGGCCTGGACCACCCTCGCGACAGCCTTTCCGGCCGGCGCGTGCGCCGTCTGGCGGCCCCACGGCTATGCGCCGCTGCGCAAGATGCTGGAGGGGCTGGTGCAGACGTTCGCTGCGGTCTGCCGGCCGCAGGACACGCTGCTGCTGCCGCCGGTCTACGACGCGGGCGGCACCGCTGACCGCTCGGTCGGCAGCGACGTTTTGGCTTCCCTGCTCTGCGAAAAAGATGTTAAAGTGACGCGCATCGGAAATCTTGATGATGCCGAGACCATCATGCGTGCCCAGGCAGCCGCCGGCGGGGTGCTGGCGACCTTGGGCGCGCGCGACCCCGGCCTGCCCCGTTTGGCGCGGCGGTTGGCGGTTTCAGGATGAACGGTACGTCGTTTCAAGCGCAAGGACCCGGAGGAACAGGCATGAAGAAGACAGTGCTGATCACGTGTGCAGTGGCCATGGTTGCCGCCTGTGTGCAGGCGCAGTCCTGGACGAAGAAAGAGAAGGAGCCCGAGAAGTCCAAGGGCTGGATGGACAATTTCGAGCAGGCCAAAAAGGAGGCGGCGGCCTTCAAGCAGCCGATCTTCGCCTTCTTCACCGGCAGCGACTGGTGCGGCTGGTGCGTACGCCTCAAGAAAGAGGCGCTCGACACCAAGGAGTTCGAGAAGTTCGCGGCCGACAATCTCATCCTGTTTGAGGCGGACTTTCCGCGCGGCAAGAAGCTGGCCGATTCGGTCAAGAAGCAGAACAGCGAGTTGGCGGCCGCATACGGCGTGCGCGGTTATCCCTCTGTGTTTCTGCTCGATGCCGAAGGCAAGCAGCTCGGCAAGACCGGATACAAGGAGGGCGGCGCCGAGGCCTATGTGAAGCATCTCAAAGAGCTGCTCGACGCCGCAGGCATCAAGACCGAGGAGAAACCCGAGGCGGGCAAAACGCCTTCGGCGTACGAGAAAATGAAGGCCGAAAAGGCCGCCAAGGCGGCGCAGGCCGCCGAGAAAAAATAGGCGGGAGCGAGAGAGTCTATGGAGTTTTCATACCCGCCCGGCAGGATCCTGCTGGGCGAGACCCAGTCGGTGAGGCAGGCGGTTGAGCGGTTTCACGCTCAGCCCGTGGATCAGGCGATGCTGTGCGAGGGCGACGCCGGTTATTCGCCGCGCCGCACGACGCTTGGCGGCGAACGGTCGGTGACCGGCCCCGGCACCTTTACCGGACGCGCCCAGCGCACCTTGACCTTCGGCCCTTCGGCCGATCCCGGCTGGTGGATCGACCGCACCGATCTCGATGAACAGCTCATGACGCGGGTCTCGATCCGCAACGTGTGGACCTCCGCGCGCAACATCGTGCTGCGCAGCGGCAACCCGCACAACTACCTGCGCATGGTCGAGCACATTATCGCCCTGCGCCTGGGTATGGGCGTGGACGATGTGGTGATCAGCACCAACGCCGGCGATCCGCCGCTCTTTGACCGCAGCAGCATCGATCTGGTCGAGGCGGTCGAGCAGTGCGGGATCGTCGAGCGCGACGAGCCCGCGCGGTATGTGACCGTCAAGGAACCGATCACCTTCGGCGGCGACCGCGGCGACTTCCTGACTTTCCTGCCGCCCGAGAACGGAGAGAAGAAACTGCGTCTGGATGTGGCGATCGATTTCAACTCGATCATCGGCCGGCAGCGCATCGTCTTTGATGTCACGCCGGCGAACTTCCGCCACGGCGCGTTCGCACGCACCAACGCTTCGCACAGCCAGATGCTGATGGTCCGCGCGTTTGGCTTTCTCTTTGCGGACACGCGCAATCTCGGGTACACGACCGACAATATCCTGATCCACGGCAGGCGCAAGTTCTACGGCGAGCCGCGCTTCGTGCAGACGGACAGCGGCAAGGCGCTCGAGCCGGTCTGGCACCGTGCCACGCTCGACCTGCTGGCCGCGATCGCGCTGATCGACGCCGGCCGCTTCGTCGGGCGCGTGGTCTCCTACCGCGCCGGTCACACGCTCGATGTGCGCGCCGTCGGCCTGCTCCATAAGCACGACCTGCTCGCGCCGCTGGCATAGCGCCGAGACGCGAGAGAGGGGGAGGGGGAGAATACCGCAAAGACGCAGGGCGGCCGCGGAGGGAAGGCGTTGGCGAGGGACTGGTACAAGCTGGCGGATCAAGAGGTGGCCGCGGTGTGCGCGGCGCTGCCGGCCGATCTGCGGGATTGCCTTGCGGGGTTGTCGATCACGCTGGAGCCGCGTCCTGTGCCTGACGAGCAGTCGGAAGAGGGCGACGACGAAAACCTGCTCGGTCTCTTTGTCGGCGCCAGCTTTGCCGAGGCTGCGGACGACCTCGAACCGCTGCCGGGCGCCATCCGCCTGTTTGTCGAAAACATCCGCGACGAGACCGGAGATAATGTCGCACGTTTCCGCCAAGAAGTGCGCGACACCCTGCTGCACGAGCTGGGCCATTATCTGGGACTGGACGAAGACGGCTTGGCCGCGCGCGGTCTGTAGCGCACCGCTGCCCTCTGCCCTCTGACCTCTGACCGCTGACCTCTGTTCTCTGCCCTCCGGTCAGATCAGCTCACACTTGCCGCCGGCGCAGGCGACGGTCTGCGTGACCGTCGTGTTGTCCTGGCGTTCGACGAGCAGCGTATAATCCACCGGCATGTTGGTGCGGTTGAGATCTTCCCACAGCTTGCAGGCGTCGATGCGCTTGAGGCAGCGCGTCATCTTCAGGGCATCTCCGCCGAAGTAATTTTTCGCGAATTTGTGGGCGCGCCGCAGCCAGTCCAGCTTCGCCTCGCGCACGCCTTCGATCGCCTCGTAGACGCGCTTGGGATAAATCTTGGCGGTCGGCATTTCAAGATTCTCGCCGCGGCCGAGCACGCAGTCACAGGCGGCCCAGAGGTTGTCGTCGAACGCCTGCAGGCCGTCCACGATCAGGCCCGAGGCGAAGAGCGCACCCACGCCGTAGATCGCCACGATCTCGTCGGAGCCCAGCACTTCGCAGAAGGGGGCCTGCGGATAGTCGAGGTCGCCGCCGTCCGGCAGCAGCGACACGCCGGCGAAGGCGTGGCGGTGCTCGAAGATGAAGGACTCGACCGACTCCCATTCGCCGTCCTTGACCGAGATGGTGTTCGAGACGTTGTGGCTGAGCCAGGGCTGCACGCACAGCTCTGGGCGCTTGCCGGCGTCGATCCAGTTCTCCTTGGTCAGCTTGACTTTGCGCAGCAGCTCGACGGCGTCGACATCGCGCTTGGTCAGCGAGTCGGGGCTGGCCTGCACACAGAAGGTGAGCACCACATCGGTTCCGTTAGGGTTCCAGACCGACTTCTCGACCGCCTTGGGATTCTGCGCGCGGAAGAAATCGACGAGCAGCTCGTCCTCGTTCGCCTGCGCGCGGCGGAAGTAACGCTTGGCGTGGTGCGGATGGATGCCCGACGAGGTGCCGAGGATGCTGCTCGTGGTGCCGGCCGGCTTGACGCAAGTGGCGCGGGCCGCCGGGTTGATGCCGATGCGCTTGGCCACTTGGGCGTTGACCTCGAGAATAAATGTGGCCATCTCGCGCTGCAGGCCGGCGTCGAACGACACGGCGGGGTGCTCCATCATGCCGGTCATCGAGATGCCCAGCAGCGCCTCGCGCTTGGCGATGCGCGTACTGGCCTCGCCGAGGTAACCGAAATCGGTGTAGTCGGCCTGCAGCGTGCCGAGGATCGCCGCGGCCTGGCAGGCGGTCCGGAACTTCTCCTTGTCGTCCACGATCCCCATGTTGATTTCGCAGAGGTTGCAGAAGGCGAAGCCCGACATACCGTCGATCTGCGGATAGAGACCGATCTCACCGCACGGATTGAAGGTCATGTCCAGGTGGTCGGTCCAAACGAAGCCCGGCTCGCCGAACTCTTTGACCGACTTCATGAGCTTGGTGAACTGCTCGCGCGGGGTCTGGTTGCGCAGCAGCACGGCGGAGTTGTTGGAGCGGGCGCGCTGCGGGTTCTCGGTGAACCAGTTGCCGGTCTTGGCGGTCGCCATCCCTTCGTCCTCCGGCGAGAAGAGGCAGATCGTGGCGCTTCGGCGCACGCCGCCCGAAAGCACGGCATCGGAGGCGTGCATGAGGATGTCGTAGGCGTCGACCGAACGCAGGCGCGTGTGGCCTTCGGCCAAGCGTTTGTCGAGCAGCCCGCGGATCATCTCCAGGCTGCGGCGCAGCGGCTCCGGCCCCGGTGCACGGCCCATGCCGGAAGAGATCGGACGCCCTTTGGGACGGATCTGCGTGTAGTCAAACTGCACGGTCGCGCCCGCGTACTCCGGGAAAGGCTGGCGCGTGGAGAAATAGCTGGAGAGCAGCACGCCCAGCGCGTCGGCCCATCCCTCGATCGTGTCCGGCACCGTGAAGGTGGCGTTCGCGCCGCCGGGCTTGGCGATGCCCGGCAGCTTGGCGATATGGTGCGTCTGCACCGAGAACCCCACGCCGCAGCCGCACAGCAGCAGCCACAACGCCTCCTGGAAGAAACGCGGACGGTCGCAGTACGAGGTGGTGCAGTTGTAGATGCGCGCGTGCTTGCGCAGGATCGGCTCGCCGCCGAACTGCATCGCCCGCTGGCTGCCCAGCACCATCCGCCGTTTCATCGCCTGCTCGCAGACCTGCAGCAGATCCTCGACGTCGATCCCCTTCGCCGCAAAGTGCCGGCGGTGCATGTCGATCACGCGCTCGACCGCCTCGGGAAAGGTTTCGCGCCGCATCTTTTCGGGGATGTACCGGCTGTATTTCGAGGTGAACACGTAGTTCTTCAGCGCTTCAATGCTCATGGTGCTTCCTTTGCGTGCGGAAAAGGGGAAAAATGTGACACGGCGGTCTGCGGGGGCACGCGTCTCCTCCCGTGAAAACCCACTGGCTGGCCGGTATCCTCACGCCTCCACCTTCCGGGGTACCCCGGGCCTGACGTCGGGCGAAAAAAACGACAACCTCGTGAAACGTGTCTATATATAGTAGTTCCCGCATTTGATGTCCACTATATTTTGTGTTTCTTCGTAACTTGTTGTCCACCAACGGAATCCGGGAACCATTTTCGGCTTCCTTCCCGACGGGCATCGGCGTAACATGGCCGCATGACGCAAATCCCCCCGCCCGGCAGTCCCCGCGGACGGCTCGCGCCCAGCCCCACCGGCGCGCTGCACCTCGGCAACGCCCGCACTTTTATGATCGCGTGGCTGAGTGTGCGCAGCCGCGGCGGCACGCTGCTGCTGCGCATGGAGGATCTCGACCATCCCAAGAACAAGCCCGGCGCGGCCGGCGCGGCGCTCGACGACCTGCGCTGGCTTGGCCTGGACTGGGACGAGGGGCCGGACATCGGCGGTCCGCATGCGCCCTATACGCAGACGCAGCGGCGGACGCACTATGCCCGAGCCCTGGAAACGCTGCGCGCGCGCGGTCTCGCCTATCCCTGCGTCTGCTCGCGGCGCGACGTCGAGGTCGGCCAGTCCGCGCCCCACGCAGAAGACGGACTCTTCTACCCGGGCCTCTGCCGCGGCCGCTTTGCCGACTATGAGGCCGCGCGGCGCGTCCTGCATCCCGGCCGCCTGCCGGCCTGGCGCTTCCGCGTGCCGGAAGGCGAGACCGTGCGCTTCGAAGACGGCTTTCACGGCCCCTGCGCGCAGCAGGTCGATGCGCTCAGCGGCGACTTCGTGCTCGCGCGCGACCCGGACGGTGCGGGCTATATGCTTGCCGTGGTCGTGGACGACGCCGCGATGGGCGTCACCGAGGTCGTGCGCGGCGACGACCTGCTGCCGGCCACCCCGCGCCAGCTCCTGCTTTACCGCGCGCTG
>Ga0116158_10005770_pt1 | contig 10419 bp, 8 predicted proteins | sample AD_UKC052_MetaG_FD_89883 | JGI IMG/M metagenome (GOLD analysis project Ga0116158, IMG submission 89883) | Active sludge microbial communities of municipal wastewater-treating anaerobic digesters from USA - AD_UKC052_MetaG | ecosystem: Engineered > Bioreactor > Anaerobic > Digestate | place: USA... | reverse complement strand
GAGGCGTCGACCCCGCTCGAGGCGATCGACCTGATCGAGCGGCCGTCGAACCACATCACCGGGGTCGCGGTGGCCACCCAGCTCACGCAGACCGACGCCGACGAGCTGTGCGAGTTCGTCGCCGAGACCAACCCCGGCATCAAGCTCGCGCGCATCGCCGAGGCGCTGGCCGCCGAGCCGCGCCCCCACCGCATCACCGACACGCTGCCCGCGGTCGATCCGACCAGCGACGACACGCTCGAGCGCTCGCTGCGCGGCTTCGTCGACGCGGTGCAGACGCCGCCGCCGCGGCGGTAGCGCTACGGCTGCGAGATGACGACGTGGAACATCCGCCCGTCGTCGATGCGGAAGTCGAACATCACGCCGCCGTAGTCGATCCACTTCGACGGGATCGGGGCCTGCGCCAGATCGCCGGTGCCGGTCGGTGGACCCATCGTGGCGAGCACCTGCGCCTCGGTCGCGGTCCAGGTCAGCCCCGACGGCACCGCAGCGCGAACTCGCGCCAGGGCTCGTTCTCGTAGCCGCCGGGCACGCCGCGGAACAGGTGCAGCGCGTCGACCTTGCCGTCGGAGATCGCGACCGAGATCCCGGCACGGTAGTACTGCAAGAACCCATCGGAGTCGACCTCGGGCGGGCCCAGCGCGGCCCGCACCGCCGCCTCGGTCATGCCGAGCTGGAGCACGCCGGCCGACACGCCGGGCACCGCGGTCGCGCCGCCGGTCGTCGCGGCGGTGGACCCGCTGTTGGACGGCGCCGCCGCCGGCGTCGCCGGCCCGCCACACGCGGCGAGCCCGAGCGCGAGCGCGATCACCGCCGCGCCGCGCATGGGGGCTACACCATCTCCATGAACATCGTGGTCGGATCCTCGAGCAGCGTCTTCACGTCCTGCAGGAACATCGCGCCGTCCCAGCCGTCGGCCAGGCGGTGATCGACCGAGATCGACAGGTTCATCAGGTGGCGGATCACGATCTGGCCGCCGCGGACCGCGGGCTTCTCCTCGATCTTGTGCACGCCGATGATCGCCACCTCGGGGAAGTTGATGATCGGCGTCGCGAGCACGCCGCCCAGCTTGCCGAGCGAGCTGATCGTGAAGGTCGAGCCGGTCAGCTCCTCGCGGGTCGCGGTGCCGGCGCGCACCGCGTCGCCCAGCCGCTCGATCTCCTTGCTGATCTCGAAGATCGAGCGCCGGTCGGCGTCGCGCACCACGGTGACCACCAGGCCCTGCGGGCCCTGGGCCGCGATCCCGACGTGGTAGTACTTCTTGCGGACGATCTCCTGCGTCGTCTCGTCGAGCGAGGCGTTGAGCATCGGCCACTTCTTCAGGCCCGACACCACCGCCTTCATGATGAACGGCAGGTAGGTGAGCTTCACGCCGCGATCCGCCGCGCGGGCCTTGGCGCGCTCGCGCACCGCGACCAGCTCGGTCATGTCGATCTCTTCGACGTAGGTGAAGTGCGCCGCCGTGTGGGTCGACCTGGTCATCGACTCGGCGATCCGCTTGCGCATGCCGCGTAGCGGGATGCGCTCCTCGTCGCCGCCGACCGCGATGGCCTGGGGCGCGAAGCTCTTGGCCGCGGGCAGCGCCGGCAGCACCGACTCGGTCAGCCGCGGGATGGCCACGGTCGAGCCGGCGGCGCCGTACTGCTTGACGTCCTCGGTGGTGACCCGGCCGCGCTTGCCGGTGGGCGCGACGCGACCGAGCTCGATGCCGAGCTGGCGGGCGAGCCGGCGGGTCGCCGGCGTGGCCAGCACCCGGCCGCGGCTGGCGGTGGCGTCGACCACCTCGATCGCCGCGCGGGTGACCGGCAGCGACTCGGGCAGGTTGCCGGCGAGCTGGAGCTGCGGCGCCGGCGAGTGCTCGGGCGCCTTGGCGTGGCCGTGGCCATTGCCGGCGGCGGGCTTGGCCGAGCCAGCCACGCCGTCGTCGATGACCAGCAGCACCTTGCCGACCGGGCAGATCTCGCCGTCCTTGTAGTTGATCGCGGTGATCGTGCCGGCGCGCGGCGACGGGATCTCCACCGTCGCCTTGTCGGTCATGATCTCGACGATCGGCTGGTCGAGCTTCACGACGTCGCCGACCGCCACCTTCCACTTGACGATCTCGCCCTCGACGACGCCCTCGCCGATGTCCGGTAGATGGAACTCGAAGGCCATGTCACCACTCCAGGGTCTGGCGGATCGCGCCGAGGACGCGATCGGCGTTGGGCATGTACTCGTGCTCGAGCGTGTACGGGAACGGGGTGTCGAAGCCGCACACCCGGGTGATGGGCGCCTCGAGGTGCTCCATCGCGCGCTCCTGGATCGACGCGATCAGCTCGGCGCCGAAGCCACAGGTCTTGGGCGCCTCGTGGACGATCACCGCGCGGCCGGTCTTCTTCACCGAGGCCAGGATGCCCTCGATGTCGAACGGCATGAGCGAGCGCAGGTCGAGCACCTCGACCGAGATGCCGGCGGCCTCGGCCTTGGCCGCGGCCTCCTCGGCGATCGACACCATGCCGCTCCACGCGATCAGCGTGAGCTGGGTGCCGGGCCGGGTCACCGCGAGCTGGCCCAGCTCGAGGGTGTAGTCGCCCTCGGGCACCTCGCCCTTGCTGGCGCGGTAGATGCGCTTGGGCTCCATGAACAGCACCGGATCGTTCTGGCGCAGACACGCGAGCAGGAGGCCCTTGGCGTCGTACGGGTTCGACGGCGCGATCACCTTCAGGCCCGGCGTGTGGATGAACAGCGCCTCGGGCGACTGCGAGTGGTAGTGCCCACCGCGGATGCCGCCGCCGACCGGCGTGCGGATGATGACCGGGCACGGGTACTGACCACCCGAGCGGTACCGGAACTTCGCCAGCTCGTTCACGATCTGATCGAACGCCGGGAAGATGAAGTCACCGAACTGGATCTCGGGCACCGGCCGCAGGCCGTAGAGCGCCATGCCGATCGCGGTGCCGATGATGCCGGCCTCGGCCAGCGGCGTGTCGATCACGCGCTCGCCGCCGAACTCCTCGAACAGACCGCTGGTGGCGCGGAACACGCCGCCGAACTTGCCGACGTCTTCGCCGAGCACGACGGTGCGCGGGTCGAGGCGCATCTGCAGCCGCAGCGCATCGTTCACGGCCTGGATGATGTTCATGACGGGCATGGGGATCTCCGGGACTACAGGATCGGAATCGGAATCGGGGACGGGATCGGGATCGGGATCGGGATCGGGATCGGGATCGGGATCGGTATCGGGATCGGGATCGCTAATGCTGGTGAGGCGACTTCGTGCGGCCCTGGCTCATCAGCCACGCCTTCTGCTCGCGGATGTGCCACGGCATCTCCTCGAACACGTCGTCGAACATCGACTCGACCGGCGGCGGCGGCGTGGCGTCCGACGCCGCGAGCGCGTCGGTGATCTCCTGGTTGTAGCGCTCGCCGAGGTCCTTCTCCCACGCCTCGTCCCACAGCCCGCGGTGCTTCAGGTACGTGCGCATGCGGTTGAGCGGGTCGCGCTGCTCCCACACCTCGGGCTCCTTGGGATCGCGATACACGGACGGATCGTCCGAGCTCGAGTGGCCCTGCACGCGGTAGGTCAGGGCCTCGATCATCGTCGGGCCGTCGCCGGCGCGGGCGCGCTCGATCGCCTCGTTGGCGACCTGCAGCACCGCGAGGATGTCGTTGCCGTCGACGCGGACGCCGGGCATGCCGTAGCCGACCGCCTTGCTCGCGAACGACTTGGCCGCGCACTGCTTGGCGGCGGACACGCTGATCGCCCAGCCGTTGTTGCGGCACAGGAACACGACCGGCGCCTTCCACACGCCCGCGAAGTTCATGCCGACGTGGAACTCACCCGTCGAGGACGTGCCCTCGCCGAAGTACACCATCGACACGTCGTCCTTGCCGAGCACCTTGGCGGCGTAGGCCGAGCCGACCGCCTGCGGGATCTGGGTGCCGACCGGCGAGCTGATCGACACCAGGTTGAGCCAGTTGGCCGAGTGGTGCACCGGCATCTGCCGACCCTTGACCGGATCGTTGGCGTTGCCGAACAGCTGAACGATGAACTGCTTGATGGTGTAGCCGCGCCAGAACCACGCGCCTTGCTCGCGGTAGCTCGGGTACACCCAGTCGTTGGCGCGCAGCGGCGCCACCGCGAAGTGGGTGGCCTCCTCGCCGCTCGCCTTCATGTAGAAGCCGAGGCGACCCTGGCGCTGCAAGCGCATCATGCGGTCGTCCATGATCCGCACCAGCGACATCTTGTCGAAGATGTTGCGCAGCACGTCGTCCGCGACGTCGGGCACGCGGGCACCGGGGAGCACGCGGCCGTCGTCGTCGAGGACGCGGCGCAGATCGTCGGGGGCTTGCACGGCAACCATGGCGTCGGTGTAGCGAGCGGCGAGCGGAGGTGTCAAGGCGGCACGCCGGCATCCGCTGACACGTGCGCGCCCCTGCCAAGACGCGGTGCGCTATGGTCCGACCCCGATGTTGACGATCTTGATCATCGTGGCGCTGATCGTCGCGGCCGGTGGCGGCACGATCGCGTATCGCAACGAGCGGCGCCGCCGCGGCCTCGGTGGCGGCACCGTCAAGGCGCTGCCGTCGTTCGGCGACACGCTGATCGAGCGCGGGCTGCGCGACCTGCGCGTCGGCGACGTGGTGACGCTCGACGGCAAGGATCTGCTGTGCGAGGGCGCGATCGGCTACGACGAGGACGGCCACCGCTGGGTCGGCGCGCGGCTGGTCGACGGCAGCGACGAGGTGTGGTGCGTGGTCGGCCTCGAGCGCGTCGGCTCGCAGACCGTGCGCATGTTGCGACCGGATCCGACCGACGTCGCCGGCTATCCGCCCGAGGTGCTGGTGATCGGCGAGGTGCGGTTCACGCTCGACAAGCGCGGCAACGCGACGTGCAAGGTCCAGGGCGACGTCGGCAACCTGCTCGGCGGCAAGGCGGCGCGGCCCGAGGGCTCGGTCGAGCGCTGCCGGTGGTGGCTGTATCAGTCGTCGGGCGACGACACCGCGGTGATCGAGCAGTGGGGCGCCGACTACCGCGTGCTGCGCGGCAAGAAGGTCGCGGGCGACACGATCGATCTGATCCCGGGATCGTGATGCGCGGCGCGGTGGGGTTCGTGCTGCTCGCGGCGTGCGGCGGCGGCGCGGCGCGCTCGGCCGACGTCGGCAACCGCGGTCGCACCGAGGTCGCGCCGGCGTGGCGGTGCCCCGACGGCGAGGAGCTGGAGGTCGACCTCGACGGCGACGGCCGGGTCGACCAGGTGCGGCTGGCGCCGTCGGCCGAGGCGGTCGACTGCCTGGAGATCCACGCCACCACGGCGCCGCCGCTGACCTGCCGGACCGACGCGCCGCCGTCGATCGACCAGGTCGACGTCGCCGACGGCAAGGGCACGGTGGTCGGCAAGGTGGCGTGCGACCCCATGGGCGTGCCGGTGCGAGTCGCGCCGTACGTCGACCCCGATCGGGGGCGGGTCCGCCGAGGAGAGATCGAGTCGCTGGGCGATGCCGTGCCCACCGGGACCGCGCTGTGGCTGCAGGGCGGCGATGCCACCGCGGCGATCGCCTGGCGCGGCGGCTGGGTGTGGATCGACGTCGGCTACTGACGGTGGGCGGCGCTACGGCGCGTTCTTCATCGGCGGCGCGGCGATCTCCACCGCCTGCAGCGGCGCGGCGGTGATCGTGCGCAGCTCGCATCGCACCTCCAGATCGCCGTACTTCGCGAGGGTCGACGCGTAGCTCGGGTCGGCGATGTCGCCAGCGAACGGCACCACGCACACCGTGATCGGGCCCGGCGTCACCGACGACAGGCGCGCGTGGATGTCGGCGGCGCGATAGAGCGGTGCGCCGACGGAGGTGTGGGTCGCCGGCGACACCGCGATGGCGTTGGCGACATGCCAGCGGCCCGACGCGAAGATGTTCGGCAGCAGCTCGCTGACCGTGGTCGGAAGCTTGCGCATGGGGCGTTCGAGGATCAGCACCTGCGCGGTCGGGATCGCGCCACGATCCGCGCGGACGATCACGTCGAGCACGCTGCCGCGCAGATCGACCGCGAACGCGACCGGCGCCGGGTGCGGGGTGCGCAGGTCGAGGGGCAATGCCAGCCCGATCTGATCGCCGAGCGGCGAGATGCCGATCACCACGGCGTGGAGCGACAGCGGCGGCAGATCGGTGAAGCGATACCGGCCGGCCCCGTCGAGGCGACCGAACGCCGCGTAGCTGACTTGATCCTTCTGATACGTCAGCACCACCACCAGCGCGGAGGTGCGTGCGGTGATGGCGACGGTCGGGTCGGCGTCGGGCGGCGGCTGCGGCGCGGTCATGTCGATGGCGACGTCGACCGCGACGCCGGGGGCGAGGCGCAGCTCGATCGGCGCGTGCTTGGACGACACCGGCAACGAGCGCAGGCCCGGCGCCGAAGCCATCATCACCGCGCCGCGTGGCACGGTGAGCGCGAAGCGGCCATCGGCGTCGCTCGTGGTCTTCACGTACTGCGGCTGGTAGATCGGCAGCGGCTCGCCATCGAAGGTGGCGGTGAGCTCGGGCGCGGCGCTGATCGTGGCGCCCGCGACCGGCTTGCCCGCGGCGTCGATGACCAGGCCCGTGACCGTCGGGGAATCGGGCGGCAGCGGCTCGCGCGGCATCGCGGCGACGGCCTCGCTCATCTGCTGCTTGCCCGCGGCGGGATCGCGATCGATCAGCATCATGCCGTACGACATCTGGGCCCGGGCGATCGCGACGTGGCCCGGTGGGTACGCACGCACGGCCAGCTCGTGCGCGCGCTTGTACAGCTCGAACGCCGGGTCGGTGTTGTGCACGCCGTCGCGAGACAAGCGGTACTGCGCGTCGGTGGTCGCGGCGGCGCTCGCGCGGCGCCAGTCGCCGACCTGCTCGAACAGCACCCGGGCGCGACCGACCCGCTCGATCGCCGTGTCGAGATTGCCGCGGGTCGCGTCGAGCGACGACAGCGTGAGGTCGAGCACCGCGGTCAGCTGGGCGTCGTCGCCGGCGCGCTGGATCGCGGCGCGGGTCTGATCGGTGAGGCGCTCGATCTGCGCGAGATCCGACGAGGTGGCGATCGCGCACTCGAGCACGCCGATGCGCGCCATCGCGCGGACGCCGTCGACGCCCGCGGCCTCGGCGGCGGTCGCGGTCTCCTCGTAGAGCGGCGTGGCCTCGCTGCAATCGCCGGTGAGGTGCACGACGCTGGCCTTGATCTCGAGCGCCATCACCAGCGCCGGCGGATACGTCGCGGCCAGCGTGCGCGCGCGGACGACCATCGCGTCGACCAGGGCGCGCGCCTCGTCCTTGGCGGCGCCGCTGCTCGCCATCATCCGCGCCTGGGAGCCCTCGGCCATCAGCGCCGATAGCTCGCGACGGATCACGGGGTCGGCGGGCAGCGCGGGCATCGCGGCGCGGCGGCCGCTGCGGCACACCTCGGGCGACGGCAGCATGTCGGCGCTGGCGGCGCGGGCGAGCAGCGCCGGCGGACCGTTGCCGAGCAGCGTCACCGCGGCGGTGAGATCGTCGCGCAGCCCGGCGAGGCACGCGATGCGGCCGTGATAGCTGGGCGCGGTCGGCGCGGCGCACGTGGTGGCGCGCTCGCGCTGCCAGGTGGTCGCGAACTGATCGAGCGCGGTCGCGACCTGGGGCCAGGCCGGCTGCCCGGCGAACTTCTGCGCGAGCGGGGCGGCGGTCGTCGGCGACCACACCGCGGTGACGTCGGCGTCGGTGAGCACGCACGGCGCGGCGACCGATCGCGCGGGCTCGCCGCGGGATCGCACCGCGATGAACACGCCGGCGGCGAGCAGCGCGGCGAGGAAGATCGCCAGCGCCAGGCGCAGCGGTCGCTGCAGGCGACGATCGAGCGCGGCGAGCATCGCGCGCATGTCGGGCCAGCGCGCCGACGGCTCGCGGGCCAGGGCGCGCGCCACCACCGGTCGCACCGCGCGGGGCAGCGCGCCGACGTCGGGGGTCACGGTGAGGATCACGCCGCGCAGCTCGTCGAGCGTGGCGCCGCGGAACGGCCGCGCGCCGGTGAGCCCCTCGAACAGCGCCACCGCGAACGCGAACTGGTCGGCGGCCGGGCCGACGTTGCCGCTCGCGAACTGCTCGGGCGCCATGTACGCCGGCGTGCCGAGCAGCGCGCCGGTGCGGGTGAGCGTCGACGACAGATCGACCGGCTGCGACCGCGAGGTCGTCGGCGTCGGGGTCGGCGGCGCGGCCATGGTGTCGTCGAGGCCGACCGGGGTCGCGGCGACCGGGCGCGGCGCCGTCGGCGGGTTCACGGGCAACGCCGGCATCGTCGCGGCCAGCGCCTCGCTGTCGAAGCCGCGCGCGAGCCCGAAGTCGGTGACCACCACCTCGCCGTCGCGGCCGAGCAGCACGTTGGCCGGCTTGAAGTCGCGGTGGACCAGGCCGCGGGCGTGGGCGGCGGCCAGCCCGGCGCCGGCCGCGCGGAACCGGCGCAGCACCTCGGCCGGATCGCGGCGCTCGGCGCGCAGCCAGTCGGCGAGGCTGCCGCCTTCGAGCAGCTCCATCGCCACGAAGTCGACGCCGATCGCGGTGCCGACCTCGTAGACCGTGATCACGCTCGGGTGGCTGACCTTGGCCATCGCCCGCGCCTCGCGGAGCAGCCGCGCGCGCGACTCCTCGGACGCGTCGCCGCGCAGCACCTTGATCGCGACGCGGCGATCGAGATCCGGATCGTGCGCGGCGTAGACCAGGCCCATCCCGCCGGCGCCGAGCACGCGCTCGATCACGTAGCGACCGAGCTGATCCCCGGGGCGGAAGCCGTCGGCGCGGGCCGGGTTCGCCGCGGGCATCGCGCCGCTGGTGGCGGTCTCGCCCAGGTCGCTCGCCATCGCGGCGCGAGCCTAGCACTCCTGGGTCCGTCCACCATCGGCTGCGACCATCGCGGCGCGGCGACGATGTGGCACCATCGCGCGGTGTCTGCGCCGCCGATCGACGCCGCGACCGCGCCAGCGCGAGCCCGTGCGCCGGCCCCGCTGCGGCGGAACCTGCTCGTCATGAACGGCGATCAGGTCCACGCTCACGCGCTGCCGATCACCGGTCGCGTGGTGATCGGGCGCGGCGCCGACGCCGACATCCAGCTCGACCACGCGTCGATCTCGCGTACGCATGTCGTGCTCGAGCTACGCGCCGACGGGATCGCCGCGATCGATCAGGGCGGCACCAACGGCACCACCCTGCGCGCAGGGCGGATCCCCGCTGGCGTCCCGATCGAGGTCGTGGCGAACGAGGCGATCGGCGTCGGCGATCTGACCTTGGTCGTGCAGGACGTCCGCGCGCTGACGTCCGCCGGCGACGCACCGGCGCGGCCCTCGGGAGAGGTCGCGACCACGGGGCTGACGCCGATCGTGCTGGCGCCGGCGATGCGACGGCTGTACGAGCTCGCGGCGCGGCTGGCGCGCGGCACGATCAGCACGCTCATCGTCGGCGAGACCGGCACGGGCAAGGAGATGCTGGCCGAGTACGTCCACCGCGCGTCGCCGCGCGCGACCGGACCGTTGATCCGCGTCAACTGCGCGGCGTTCGCCGACGGGCTGGTCGAGAGCGAGCTGTTCGGTCACGCCCGCGGCGCGTTCACCGGCGCGACCCGCGACCACCGCGGGCTCCTGGAGGCCGCGAGCGGCGGCACGGTGGTCCTCGACGAGGTCGGCGAGCTGCCACCGCCGATCCAGGCCAAGCTCTTGCGCGTCCTCGAGGACCGCGGGCTGGTCCGCGTCGGCGCGACCACGCCGGTGGCGATCGACGTCCGGTTCGTGGCCGCGACCAACCGCGATCTCGAAGCGGCGGTCGCGAGCGGGAGCTTCCGGCGCGATCTGTACTTTCGCCTGGCCGGTGCGGTGCTCGAGATCCCGCCGCTGCGCGATCGGCTCGACGAGGTGGTGGCGCTGGCGCAGGCGTTTCTCACCGACGCCGGGCGCCGGTTGGCGCGGCCCGACCTCCGCCTCGGCGACGACGCGCTGACCGCGCTGCGCCAGCATTCGTGGCCGGGGAACGTGCGCGAGCTGAAGAACGTGATCGAGCGCGCGGCGCTGATCGTCGACGGCGATCGCATCACGGCCGCCGACCTGCCGCTCGCCGCGGCCCCGGTGGCGGCGCCGGTGCCGGCGGCGCTGCCCGACGCGCTGGCCGCGGTCGAGCGCGCGCGGATCGTCGAGGCGCTGGCGCAGAGCGACGGCAACCAGACCCGCGCCGCGGCCGCGCTCGGGATGCCGCTGCGCACGTTCGTCAAGCGCCTCGATCAATACGGCGTCAGCCGCCCGCGCAAGCGCTGACGCTCAGCGTGGACCGCAGCGCGCGATCGCGTCGCGCGCCTTCGCGACGTCCGCGCGGTCACCATCGATGGCGATGGCGCGCTCGGCCAGCGGGATCGCGCGCGCACACCGCCCGTGCTCGGCGTGGATCGCGGCGAGGCTC
>Ga0116158_10005768_pt1 | contig 10419 bp, 8 predicted proteins | sample AD_UKC052_MetaG_FD_89883 | JGI IMG/M metagenome (GOLD analysis project Ga0116158, IMG submission 89883) | Active sludge microbial communities of municipal wastewater-treating anaerobic digesters from USA - AD_UKC052_MetaG | ecosystem: Engineered > Bioreactor > Anaerobic > Digestate | place: USA... | reverse complement strand
TATTACTAAACATATCTATAAGCATACCAAGAATAAACGACAAAATCATTGCCCAATTCTTATTGATGCCAACAGGTAAACTTAATATGAAAATTACATATATGTATGGGCTTATAAATCCAAAATAATCAATATTGTCAAATAACACAACTTGTAAGAAAACAAGCACAATAAATAAGACAGTATTTCGTAAGATTGATTCTATCATTATTTTATGCTCCTTTCCAATTCTTGTAATTCAGTACTGTTTGCAAATACGATAATATCAACATACGACAAACGTCTGAAATCGGTTGATAATTCTACTTTAATAGAATAAAAATTATCTGATTCTGTCAATTCTTTTTCTACAACTTTACCTGCAGGAATTCCTTCCGGAAAGATTGATGAAAAACCACTAGTACTAAGCGTTTCGTTAAGACGAACAGGTACGTGACGCGGAATTTCCTCAAGACTGGCATACATAGGATTAACTCCATCCCAAACTAAAGAACCAAAATTTTTACAAGAATCAAGACGACAACTTATTTTTGACTGCGGATTTAATAATGATAAAACTACGCAGAAATTCTTTGAAACGGTTTGAACAACACCCACAATACCTTCGCTACAAACAACTCCCATATCAGGTTTTACTCCGTCTCTTTCACCTTTGTTTAAAGTTATATAATTTTGAAATTTATTGACCGTATTGCCAATAACCTTAGCCCTGATATAATGATAATCTTTATCTGCATCAATATAAATTGAATCTTGTACAGTGTCTTGGTAAGTCGACATCCTATTTGACATTTCCAATAATTGATTTTTTAATGCAGTATTTTGTTCTGATAGTAAATCGTTATTATGACGTAGGTTAAAGTAACCTGTTACCATATCAACAGTATTAAAAACATTTCCGCTAACAACATTCGATGTGCTTAAAAACACCGAACGATGGTAATTGTTTTGATTTACCATCAATATTATCGCAACTATCTCTAAACATAAGAACAATAGTAACGAACTGAATTTTATCAAAAAACGGATAAGGTTTCCCATTTTATTATGTACAAGAAGCCGCCGATTAAGAAACCGGCGGCTGTGTTCATAAAACTATTAACGCATTAAGAACGAATAATTATCAACATTCTTAAGAGCAAGACCGGTTCCACGTGCTACTGCATGTAATGGATCGTCTGCTATATGAAATTGAATATTCATTTTATCGTACAAACGCTTGCTTAAACCGCGTAACAAAGCACCGCCCCCTGACAAGAAAATACCATTTCGCACTATATCTGCATACAACTCAGGAGGAGTTTGCTCTAAAGCACTTAATATAGCTGTTTCCATTTTTGAAATTGATTTATCCAAACAATGTGCGATCTCCTGATAAGAAACAGGTACTTCCATTGGCAAGGCTGTCATACGATTTGGACCATGAACTATATAATCTTCCGGAGCTTCCTCATCGCTAAGTTCAGTTAAAGCTGAACCAACATTAATCTTAATCAACTCTGCAGTACGCTCACCTACTTTAATGTTGTGCATTCTGCCCATATATTCTTGAATATCGGCAGTTAAATCATCACCTGCGATACGAATTGAACGATTACAAACCAAACCTCCTAAAGAGATAACAGCAATTTCTGTTGTACCACCACCTATGTCAACTATCATGTTGCCTTCGGGTGCTTCTACATCAAGTCCGATACCCATAGCTGAAGCCATTGGCTCGAAAACCATATAAATATCACGACCACCGGCATGTTCAGAAGAGTCACGTACAGCACGCATTTCTACCTCAGTAATTCCGGAAGGAATACCTACAACCATTTTTAATGATGGAGAGAAGAAACTATTCTTCGAACTAATCATTTTAATCATGCCGCGAATCATCATCTCTGCAGCATAAAAGTCTGCAATAACACCATCTCTTAGAGGACGTACTGTGCGGATATGATCATGCTCTTTCCCTTGCATCTGACGAGCTTGTTTACCAATAGCAACCAATTTGTCAGTTCGCTTGTCTAGAGCTACTATTGATGGTTCATCTAATACGATTTTTCCATTCTGGATAATAATCGTATTCGCCGTTCCAAGATCCATGGCGATTTCTTGTGTAAATGAAAATAATCCCATCTTATTCTAAATAATTTATTTAATACAATTTCAAAAATATCTTAATGTTTAAAGTGCCTAATTCCTGTCGTCACCATTGCTATTCCATTGTTCTCACAGAAATCAATTGTCAACTGATCTTTAATAGATCCTCCCGGTTGAACAACTGCCGTGATACCTGCATTGTAAGCAATCTCTACGCAATCAGGAAATGGGAAGAAAGCATCAGATGCCATAACTGCACCATGTAAATCCATATTGAATGTGCCGGCTTTTTCTATAGCTTGGCGTAAAGAATCTACTCTTGATGTTTGACCTATACCGCTAGCACATAATTGTTTGTTTTTAGCAAGAACAATAGCATTGGATTTTGAATGTTTTACAACTTTATTTGCAAAAATCATATCTTCAATCTCAGCTTTGCTCGGCTGTTTGGTAGTTACTTGTTTAAAATCCTTTTCTGTTTCTACACTAGTATCACGATCTTGAGATAGTAAACCATTTAAAACTGAACGGAATTGCTTTGTTGGAATTTTTGTCTCTTTTTGAATAAGAATAATACGATTTTTTTTCTGAGATAAGATTTCCAAAGCATCCATATCATAATCAGGTGCAATAATTACTTCAAAAAATATTTTGTTTATTTCTTCTGATGTAGTTTTATCAATCGGTTTATTTGTTATTAGTACACCACCAAAAGCAGAAACAGGATCACTGGCTAAAGCATCAGTCCATGCCTCTAAAAGAGTATTGCGAGATGCTATTCCACAGGCATTGTTATGTTTTAATATTGCAAATGTAGTTTCATCAAAATCAGCAATTAAATTAACTGCTGCATCAATGTCAAGCAGATTATTGTATGATATTTCCTTACCTTGCAATTGTTCGAACATTTCATCAAAATTGCCGTAGAAAAATCCTTTTTGATGAGGGTTTTCACCGTAACGTAATGATTTAATATCATCTTTTGCGTACCTGAAAGATGATTGTGCATCACCGTCGAAATAATTGAAAATAGCTGAATCATACAAAGATGATACTCCAAATGCCTCTTTAGCAAAGAATTTGCGTTGCTCTAAAGTACTGTTTGCACCATTCTCGTCTAACAAATCTATTAGCGGAGCATATTGATTTTGAGAAGCCACAATTATTACATCAGCAAAATTCTTGGCAGCAGCTCTAATAAGAGATATACCGCCTATGTCAATTTTTTCAATAATATCTTTTTCAGAAGCTCCTGAAGCAACAGTTTCTTCAAATGGATACAAGTCAACAATTACAAGGTCAATTTCAGGAATTTCGTATTTAGACATTTGCTCTAAGTCCTCTACATTATTACGACGTCCCAAAATACCTCCGAATACTTTCGGATGAAGAGTTTTTACTCTGCCTCCTAATATAGAGGGATAGCCTGTCAAGTTTTCAACAGCTTGACACGGAACGCCCAATGATTCAATGAATGATTGAGTTCCACCTGTTGAAAGTAGTTTTACCCCTTCTGAGTTTAATTTCAGAATGATTTTGTCTAAGTTCTCCTTGTGATAAACTGATACAAGGGCAGTTTTGATTTGTTTCTGTTCCATTGCGGGTATGTCGATTTGGGATTAAAGCCATGCAAAGCTACAAAATGTAACGACAATTATCGCGTACATTAATAAGAAAAAAGTAAAAAAACGCCGATTGTTGAAAGATTTTACTTGCGTAGGTATGTTACGAAAGAATATGAGTATTTATGCTTCTCGTCCGCCGGGTGTTTTTCCTCTTTTTCGAAGCTCCAAATTTGAGTATCAATATTGGGGAAAAACACGTCTGATTCAAAGCGACCATCTATTATAGTCAATTCAAGACGATTGGCATGCGCAAGTGCTTGTGAATAGATTGAAGCACCTCCAATTACAAAAACATCCTCGTCCGATGAACAAAGAGCGAACGCACTATCCAAAGAGTCAACCACTTCGCATTTCGCAATTTTTAAATCTTTTTGACGAGAAATTACAATATTTCGTCTATTTGGCAATGCGCCATTGGGTAAAGAATCATAGGTTTTTCGTCCCATAATTACAGTATGACCTGTCGTTAATTGCTTGAAATGCTTTAAATCATTAGGTAAGTAACAAAGCAACTGGCCTTTATAACCTATTCCTCGCATCTCATCCATTGCGACTATCAAAACCAAATTTGGCATATTCTAATTATTTAACTTAAATATATGTTCTACAACATAAAAACTCCGTACTTTTGCAGTGTGATTTTTCATAGTATTTGATTTTAAGGTTAACAAATAGGTACTCAGGCGTGAGTGCCTTTTGTTTTTTATAGGCTAAACAGATACTGCACCTGCAATATGAGGATGTGGATTATAATTCACTAGTTCGAAATCTTCAAAATGAAAACCAAAGATATCTTTTACATCAGGATTCACATTCATTGTAGGTAATTCGCGTGGTTCACGAGATAATTGCAATTTCACTTGATCAATATGATTCAGGTATATATGCGCATCTCCAAATGTATGAATAAAATCACCCGGCTCCAAATCACATACCTGCGCCATCATAAGCAATAATAAAGAATATGATGCAATATTAAACGGAACCCCTAAGAAGATGTCTGCACTGCGTTGATACAACTGAAGACTTAACTTACCATCTGCAACATAAAACTGAAAAAATGCATGACACGGCGGTAAGTTCATATTCGGAATATCTGCTACGTTCCAAGCACTTACTATGATACGTCTTGAGTCCGGATTATTTTTAATTGTTTCAACCGTTTCTTTAATTTGATCTATATGACCGCCATTATAATCGGGCCATGACCGCCATTGATAACCATAAATGTGACCTAAGTTTCCGTCAGCGTCAGCCCACTCATTCCAAATTTTAACGCCATTATCTTGCAGATACTTAACATTGGTATCGCCATTTAAAAACCACAGTAATTCGTAAATAATTGATTTAAGATGCAATTTCTTTGTGGTTAACGTAGGGAATCCATCTGCCATATTAAACCGCATCTGATGCCCAAAAACACTTATTGTACCTGTGCCGGTACGATCTTCCTTACGCACTCCTTCGTTCATTACACGATTCAATAAATCCAAATACTGCTTCATAGATTAAATATTATAGAGGTCGAAACAAAGATACTAATTTTAATACATTTTGTAAGTAGTCTTCAAAACTTTAAACTCAGTACGTCGATTTATTTGATTAGCTATTTCTTGTTCTTCTGATTTTAAACCTTCAATAAACTCGTTATCCAAAGGAGTATCAACTTTTAAGAAACGATATTGCTTAACAAGTGCCTTATCAGGAACAACAGGTACAGACTCGCCATATCCTTTTGAAGACAACCTATCCTTTTCAATGCCTTTTACTGTAAGATAATCAACAACTGATTTTGCTCTTTGACCTGACAATAACAAGTTTGTCTCATCAGAGCCTACAAAGTCTGTATGTGCACCAATCTCAATAGTTATATTCGGATTGTCTTTTAGCAATTCAACTAATTCGTCAAGACCTGCAGATGATTCCGGAGTCAACTCTGCAGAACCAAATTTAAAGAATATATTATTCATTTTAACCGGCTTGCTCACAGAATTAAGTTGAAAATCCATAGTAAAGTTTTGACTCTTTTCTAGATCTGCCACATCAAGAATTTTCTTGCTGTTTAAAAATCCTCTGCAAGTAGCTAAAAGCACATACTTGGTATTTTTATTAATAGATGCGGTATAAGAACCGTTCTTTTTAGTCTGGATGTTTGCTATAGAACCATCATTCCCCACCATTCTCACACGAGCATCACCCAAGTTCTCTCCTTTAGAATCTGTAATTACACCCACCACCGAAAAATTCAAAACAGGTTTTGAAAATTTATATATATGATCATAGCCTTTGCGGTCATTTCTGTTTGAAGAGAAGAATCCCCAATCTTGTTTTCCGGCAAAACTTATTCCAAAATCATCAAAATTTGAATTTATAGGCTTCAAAAGATTAACTACGTCCCATTCATCGGCATCAGAGAATTTTGCTTTTGGCCTTTTAGACGCTGCAAAAATATCAAGTCCTCCTAAACCCGGATGTCCATCTGAAGAGAAATACATTACTCCATCAGCACGGAAATAAGGAAACATTTCTTCGCCCTTTGTATTAATTGTAGGTCCTAGATTTTCGGGTATATCCCATCCATCACCGGTCTTAGCAACACGCCAAATATCTCTTCCCCCAAATCCTCCATCCATATCAGAAACAAAATATAAATATGCACCATCAGGCGATAAAGCAGGATGAGCAGTAGTTATACTAGAGTCTTTTAAGATTTGAAGTTTTTGCGGTTCAGACCATGCTCCACCATTACGTTTGCACATATAAATGGCAGCTCCCAATGTCTCACCTTTAACTACTTTGCTCAGGGTATAATACAATTCCTGGCCATCAGCCGAGAAAGAGCAAGTACCCTCATCAAACTCAGTATTTATCTCTCCTTCTAAAGGATTTGGCGACTCCCACTTACCTTGAGCATTTGTTTTAGAAGAATAAATATCGTTATTGCGTTGACCTGTTATTCTGCTGGTCTTTGTTTTTTTTGCACCTCTTGCGACTCGTGTGGAATTAAAATATAGTACATCGCCATCGGCAGATGCAAAGGCAGGACAAAATTCCGAATACTTAGAATTGAAAGTAGGATCTTTTATAATTTCGTAAGCGGTGATTTTTTCCCAATCGGCAATTGCTTTCTCACAAGATTCTATTCCGTTTTTTGCCAATTCATTACCCGGTCGCATTTGCTCGTACTGATAATACATTTTAATTGCTTCCTTGTATTTACCATTACGACGTAATACTTCAGCGTAATAATATGTCAGCAAGCTATCCTTGCATCCATATTTTACAGCATTTTTAAATGCAGTTTCGGCACGTTTATTGTTTTCGACAATCCGATAAGCATTGCCCATTTTATAAGCTACATCCGCCTTTAGAACTCGTTTCTTAGTTGGTACATTCGGATATATGCTGCGATACATTTCAGCAGCACGATAATATTCACCCAAGGCGAACTTTTTATCCGCCTTGGTGATTCGGGCATTAAGACTACAGGAAGCGAATAAAACGACCGTTAGAAGGCCTATCAATATTCGCTTAATCATCATTCAGCAGTTTCTGGAACAATAAGTTTATATCCTTTTCCGTGAATATTGATAATTTGAACTGTCTCGTCTTCTTTCAACAATTTACGTAATTTGGTGATATAAACATCCATACTACGTGCATTGAAATAATTATCGTCTATCCAAATTGTTTTTAATGTGTAGTTACGCTCTAATATATCATTAGCATTTGCGCACAACAACGAAAGTAATTCGGATTCCTTAGTTGTCAACTTGGTTGTTTTACCATTGATTGTCAATTGTTGTTTTTGAGAATCGAAAGTAAAGTTTCCTAATTTGTAGACAACTTTTTCTTTCATCTTCTTGCTCTTGATACGGCGTAAAATAGCTTCAATACGGAACAACAGCTCTTCCATACTGAAAGGTTTTGTGATGTAGTCATCACCACCGATCTTAAATCCCTCAATAATATCTTCCTTCAAGTTTTTTGCTGTCAAAAACAAAATGGGTACTTCTGTATTAACGGCACGAATCTCTTGTGCCAAAGTAAAGCCATCTTTTTTAGGCATCATTACATCAAATACACAAACATCGTAATTTGTTTTCATGAATGCTTTATAACCAGCATCTCCGTCAGGAAGCAAATCAGTGTCATAACCTTTGGCCTGTAGATACTCACGTAATAACATTCCTAAGTTTTCATCATCCTCACATAAAAGGATTTTTACTTTTTCTTCATTCATAATTTTACTTTTTTAAAGTGGGTATTGTTATTATAAATTTAGTCCCTTTTCCTAACTCGCTTTCTGCTTTAATGTGACCATTATGCTTTTCAACCATTTTCTTTACATACGCGAGCCCCAATCCAAAACCTTTAACATTGTGCACATTACCGGTTGGTACTCTGTGAAATTTGTCGAAAATCTTCTTTAAATGTTCTTTCTTGATGCCCATTCCGTTATCTTCTACCGAAATACACAACAAGTCTTTCTCTAGTTCATTCCAAGTCTGTATCATAAGATACAAAGGCTCATCGGGCTTCGAATACTTTACAGCATTATCAAGCAAGTTAAAAATGACATTTGTAAAATGCAGCTCATCAACTGTTGCCCACGAATCAGCAGCTTTTAAATCTGTATTTATTGTGCCACCAGTACTTTTTACTTTAATACGAAAACTAGCAACTACTCCATCAATAATCTTATTAACATCAGCATCCTTAAACTTCATTATTGACTTTTCATTTTCCAATAACGAAATCTGCAAAACTTTTTCAACTTGGAAACTCAGACGCTTTGTTTCGTCTCTAATTATCCTCGATGTGCTTTTTAAAACCTCCGGTGTTTTTATTATGCTATCGTCTTGCAACATTTGTGATGCCAATGATATGCTGGATATAGGTGTTTTAAATTCATGCGTCATATTGTTCATAAAATCCGTTTTGCTCTTTGATAATTTACTCTGTTTAAACATCAGTAAAATTGTTGAAACAAAAGTACAAAACAACATTAACGTTATAATGATTGATGTTATTGCCAAAGAAGACACACTCATCAAAATATATTGAGAGCGCTCCGGGAAATAGGCTCTTATCAAATTCATCTTGGGATTATAGTCATTTGGAAATAATATCTGCGAATAATAATTACTTGATACACATGTAGAATCAAAATCAGGGCAGATATAGACTTGACGTCCTAAATAATCCAACAATATAAGATGAAATGGAGTATCAATACCATTGTTAAGTAATTCTTGCCGCAATAATTGTTCGGCATGTTCCATATCTACACGTTGTTCTATAGGTTTTTCAGGTGCTTCTTTCAACCAACGCATAGCTGCATCATTCAACAATATTTTTTTTCGAGCATAATTATTCTTCATACGGCTTTGCAGATTTTCTGTTAATTCCTGAACTGTATTTGTTTGATTTACAGATTTTAGAGAAACAGTTTGTATGCTCGGATTTGTATCTATAGATAGAAAAGTTCCATTATCTACTTTTGGTATAATTGTTTTACGTTCACTCTCTTTTTGTAAAGCATCGTTTAAATATTCTGAGGTTTCCTCTTCTTCCAAAGTTCTGCTCATTTGGTACAAGCTACGCTTAACTCCATCGTCAAAATGCTGTTGGCGTATTTCTATCAAAGTACTAAAATAATTAAGCTGCACTGCCAATAAACCTAAAAAGGTCAGCGCCATTAGTATTGCAAGAAGAATGATAGTTCCCTTTCTCATATCTTAAACTTAACCTGACAAATGTACGTTATTAACATTTGATTTGTTTTTTTCCTTACAATCATTTAACAATTCATTTTAACATTTGACGAAATGTTAAAATTACTCTTTATTTGCTGATTTATAAGTTTTAAGTTTACCGGGAAATAAGTGATAATGACGATATTGGCAATCAATTTCGGCATTCTGTAGCATGATTTTATCGTTAGGTTTCAATCCTATTTGATCAAAACCTCTTTTATTTGAAGATATAATCCATGCGTCTGTATCGGCATATTTATGTTTTAAAGTAGTTCCTATCATTCCATACAAACTATCTATATCACCTCCGATTCTTTCACCATAAGGAGGATTTGTTATGATAAAGGTTTTTTCTTTAGGCTGGGGTATATTAGCAAAATCAATTACTTGTGTGCTGATATATTTAGTAAAACCTGCATTTTTAATATTCGCATCTGCCACAGATATGGCCTTAGAAGATATATCGGAAGCATAAATCTTATGATTAAACTTCTTTTCTCCGCTATCATCATTATATAGCTTATCAAATAATTCCTCGTCAAAATCCAACCATTTTTCGAATGCGAAGTTCTTTCTGAAAACTCCCGGAGGAATATTTAATGCTATCATCGCAGCTTCTATTGGAATTGTTCCGGAGCCACACATAGGGTCTAGGAAATCGCATTGTCCATTCCATCCTGAAAGTAAAATCATTCCGGCTGCAAGTACTTCATTAATCGGTGCTTCGGTTTGTGCTACTCTATAACCACGTTTGTACAATGCATCTCCTGAACTATCTAATGACAAGGTACATGTGTTGTGAGAAATATGAAGATTAAAAAAAATATCCGGATTACTAACACTTATAGAAGGCCTTTTCCCTACCTTCTCCTGAAAATAATCTACAATTGCATCTTTCGTTTTATATGTTGCGAAACGCGAGTGAGTAAATACTTCTGAATAAACAG
>Ga0116158_10005761_pt1 | contig 10427 bp, 10 predicted proteins | sample AD_UKC052_MetaG_FD_89883 | JGI IMG/M metagenome (GOLD analysis project Ga0116158, IMG submission 89883) | Active sludge microbial communities of municipal wastewater-treating anaerobic digesters from USA - AD_UKC052_MetaG | ecosystem: Engineered > Bioreactor > Anaerobic > Digestate | place: USA... | reverse complement strand
TAGTCAGAAAACAGACTGCTAACCGTAGTTTATTCGGGTTAATTGGTGTTATTAGTGGCAAACAATTTTTATTACTAAAAGCATCTAACCAAATAGATTAATCTAATTATATTTGTTATGGATGAATAAAATAATCAAATTCTATTTGCCACTGTCAAATAGATTGTTTCTATTTTGTATGTCAATACCAAATAGAAATACAAATGGAACAATTAAAAGAAAATCTGTAGAATTTCAACCCATGGTGGGAAAATTATTCCAGTCTTCAATCCACCTTGGGATTTGTAAAAAAATTAGAGGAAATTAGCCACGAATCCCACTAATTCACACGAAAAAAACATTAGTGGCACATTTCTCCCTGAATTAGTGGCAATAATTTTATTGCTTGTACTATAAATGCGGAATAAACAATATGCGATAAGTAGATTTCTTGAAATATTAATGCACAAAAAAGTTGTTTATTACAGTTGGCAAATCATCCCAGCTAAAGATATTAACTTCTTTAACTTTCGTCCTTTGAGCATTTGGGTGTATTAGGAATTTCTTTATTTTCAAGGAAGACGAATCCACAAGGTTATTAAAGTTCTTCAAATAATCCTTACCGAATGTTTCTCCTCCTTTAATTTCGAGGGCAATAATTTCATTAAAGCTTTTCTCAATAATGCAATCAATCTCTTTACCGTTACTCTCCTTCCAATAATAAATTGGCGGAATTGAACCGGAATGATAAAATTGTTTCACTATTTCACTTACTACAAGATTTTCGAACAATGCTCCGTAAAGCGGGTATGTGCGAACTACATCCGGTTCGGTAATTCTGAGCAATGATGATGCTATCCCCGTATCGTAAAAATAGAGTTTCGGTGATTTTATCAATCTTTTACTAAAGTTGTTATGATAAGGTTGTAAAAGGAAAATTACAAAACTTGCTTCTAACAGAGATAGCCAGGATTTTACTGTATTTACAGCAACTCCTGTATCGTTAGCAAGAGAGGTTAAGTTTAAAGTTTGTGCAGTTCTTCCGGCACATAAACCAAGAAACCTTGTAAAGGTATTCAAATTCTCAATTGATTTTAATGTTCTTATATCCCTTTCTATGTAAGTCTGAAGATATGAAGGATAGAAATCTGAAGCATTAATATTATGCTGAAAAACCCGCGGGTAGAACCCCCCCGTTATATGTTCATAATACATTTTTTTATAATTTGCGGGTAACTCGGTTAAATCAAATGGGAATAAATGATTGATGCTTACTCTACCTGCTAACGATTGTGATATTTTTTCATTCAGAAGAAAGCTTTGTGAACCGGAAAGAATATACTGTCCGTTTACTCCTCTTTCATCAGAGATAACCTGGATGTAGCTGAATAAATCAGGTACATTCTGTACTTCGTCTAAAATTACTCTATGACCTGCATTTTTAAGGAAGCCAATCGGGTCGGTTAAAATTAACTCTCTTAAATCCAACCTCTCCAAATTATAATAGCTGTAATCTGAGAAAAATTCTTTAAGAAGTGTTGTTTTGCCGGATTGTCTGGGACCGGTAACAGTTATTATAGGAAACTTTTTTAACATTTCCTTTAAATGCGAAGTTAGTTTTCTTTCAAGTATCATATTAAATAATTATGTAATAATGCAATTCCACTGCAAATATACATGTAATGTTGTAAATGTCAAAATAATACTATTTCAAAGAAGGGGTGTGTAACTGCTTCAGTTCGATGTAGTACAACAGGTTAGTTAAGAATTTTACAAGGGGATATAAATATTCTTTTATATAGGGCTAAAGCCCCAAAAGTTTTTGTTTTATTTATTCCGTCCACTGATGTGGACGGCAATAATGCTTAAAAAATTAGTAAATTGCCGTCGGATTTATCCGACGGATAGAAAGAAGAATAACATAATAACGGCTTTAGCCACATTGCGTATGGGACTAAAGTCCTAATATTGTGCCAGATAAAAATATCCGTCTGCTAAAGCAGACGGGAATTAAGTAGAATAGAAATGTAGGAGTTGTCCAAAAAGTTCTTTTTCTCATTAACAAACAGTTTGAACTGTAGGATTTAAATTTAAAAATTCAACTTAACCTAACGATTTCAAACATTTTATTACTTTGGGGACAGTCCTCACCTAAAAGATCCGAAGAAAACAATAGTCCTAATTGGATTGAAGAAGCATGCACAACAAATACTTCAACACCCTTCGGGGTTGTTAGCAAGGCGGTTTGATGTCTTAGTTTGGGCACTTCGTACCCGGTTATTGAAGTTGTACTGCTTCGCAGTAATGTAAAAAAATATTTTGAAAAATCCCGAAAGGGATTTAAGATGAATAACTATAAGTGTAAGTTATAGAAACAAAGAACCAAAGACAGAAATAACAATCCCAACGGGATTGAATAAAGAGCACTCTCTAATTTGTTAAACTTCTCATGGGGGCGGGAATTCTTCCGCCTCTTGATACCAACTTGTTACAACATATTTCTCTAACAGGCATAATCGGTGCTTTGCCGAGTAAACCGCCGTAATCAACCGATTCACCGACACTCTTTCCGTAAGCCGGGATGATTCTTACTGCGGTAGTTTTATCATTAATTACACCGATAGCACATTCATCGGCAATTATTCCTGCTATGGATGAAGCCGGGGTAGAACCGGGAACTGCAATCATATCCAAACCGACAGAACAAACGGCTGTCATTGCTTCAAGTTTTTCAAGTGTGAGATTTCCTCTTTCCGCAGCCCTTATCATAGAAGCATCTTCACTTACCGGGATGAAAGCGCCGCTCATTCCGCCAACTGATGTACTTGCCATTAAGCCGGCTTTTTTAACGCAATCGTTAAGCATAGCGAGTGCGGCTGTTGTACCGGGTCCGCCAACGTCTTCAACTCCCATCGCCATTAAAATATCTGCGATGCTATCTCCTTCAGCGGGAGTGGGTGCAAGAGAAATATCGACAATCCCGAAGGGGATATTATTCTTCTCTGCGACTTTTCTCCCCATCAATTCACCGGCGCGGGTAATCTTGAAAATTGTTTTTTTAATGACTTCGGCGAGAGATTGAAAATCAACCTGTCCCGCAGAACGGATTGCTTCAAGAACAACACCCGGACCGCTGATACCAACATTAAGCACAACTTCCGGCTCGGTAACACCGTGAAAGGCACCGGCAACAAAAGGATTATCTTCAACTGCATTACAGAAGACAACAAGTTTAGCACACCCGATTGAATCTCTCTCTTTCGTCTTTTCTGCCGTTTCTTTAATCATTTCAGCCATTAGATTGACTGCATCCATGTTAATGCCTGCTTTTGTTGAAGCAACATTTACACTTGAGCATACTTTCCCCGTAGTTGATAACGCGTAAGGAATAGATTTTATCAGTTCAATGTCACCTTTTGTAAAACCTTTTTGAACCAATGCGGAATAACCGGCAATGTAATCAATACCTACTTCCGAGGCAGCTTTATCAAGTGTTTCGGCAATTTTAACAAACTCTTCCAATCGGAAAGAATCTCCGATAATTGCAATCGGGGTTATGGATATTCTTTTATTTGCGATAGAAATGCCGTATTTGCTTTCTACTTCCTTTGCGTTTTTTACATGCCTGGAAGCATAGCTTAAAATCTTTTCATAAATCTTTTGAGTTGTAACCGAAATATTTCTATCGACACAGTCTCTAAGGCTAATACCCATAGTAACCGTCCGGATATCGAAATGTTCGATTTCGGTCATTTTAATTGTTTCAAGTATTTCTTCAAATTCGTAATTCATATCTTTTCAATTCTATTTTAATAAGAGTAAATTTTTGCAGTGGTTATATTCTGTGCATAAACCGGAAAACGTCTTCATGTTGAAGATATATTTTAACGTTTAATTTATCTGCTGCCGCACTTAATTCTTCCTGCAATTCTTTCAGTTCTTTACTGCTGTTCGAGATGTCAATCATCATAATCATTGTATAAAACTCTTGCATTATTTTCTGCGAGATATCAAGAATATCGCATTTGCATTCACTTAAAATCTTCGTGATATTGCTAACTATACCCATATGGTTCAAACCGAATGATGTAAGTATAACACGATTTGATGATGAGCCGGAAGGTTTAATTACGTTGTTTCCGTATTTACTAATCTCATTCTCAACATAATGTTTCACTGATTCCGGAGTGGCTTTATCTCCGAGTTCTTTGATTGCTTTAATTGTTAACTCTCTAATTGTTTCTTCACTTATGTTCACGGCTTACTACCTTCATAATTATTTTGTAAATACTCTAATGCTAAATTAGTGATTTCCAGGTTTTTTTTAACAGCAAAATTTTCGGCGTTTTGAATATTTCCGTTGTAGAAACGGAGCCATAAAAAATTTGCAGTAATTACTCCGTCAAAAACCCGGTCTTCAACAAATGAATTTACTGTAAAATATCCTGCTAAAAGATTATAAGCTAACGACATTGCACCGCTTATGTAATTACCGGTGTAAAACTGTCCCGCACCCGGAATAAAATATGAAATCGTTTTGGCAAAAGTAACCGAGTATTTCTGTTTATCAACTTCGCTACAGAAATTTGAAAGAAATTTTGCGGAATCAACTGATGAGAATACTTCCGATGCTTTATTCCATTCATCGTTAAAAATATATAACCATCCCCGCCAGTATTGGATTTCATCCGCTCTATTTGAAAAACTTTTTTCATTTTCAATCTCACGCAACTGGTTATCAGCACTGTTTATTGCTCTTCTAAGAATGTTGGTTTTAATCTTTTCTACCTTGGCAGAAAAAAGTTTATCTGTTGAGCCTGAATTTATTTCTGCATTAATAAACGCCTCCACCGCTTCCGAATATTTTCCACCCTCTTTGTATGCGGTTCCCATCATCATATAAGCTGCATATTTATAGCTGCCGGTTGTGTCAAAATAAATCAGCCGTTTTAATTCAGTAACTACATCAAAGTATTCTTCTTTTTCTAAAAGATTTTTCGCATAATCGTACTGTTCTTCCAAATAACTTTGACTGAAAGAGATATTAACATAGAATAGACCGATTAGTATGAAGGCGGAGAATCTCATTAAAAACCGTATTCCTTTTTAATAAGATAGTTATTACTCTTCAAATAGAAATTGAAATCGATATCAAATTTTAAATTCACCGCTGCGTTATGGATTTGCGCTGATGCAGCTGAGCCGTAAACGTTCCCGGTATAAAATAAGAAACTCGTCCCGGCGAATAGCCAACCTCTTACATTATGATTGGCTTCAAAGCTGGAGTAGGAAAGATACGCAAAAACTGAAGTAAGAATTAAAGCAGTAATCCCCTCTTCGTACCTTCCCGTATATACTTTCCCGGCACCCGGAACTACTGCCGAGAGTAATGCCGCAATGTAAGGGTTTTTATACCCGGGATTTATTTTCCTTTCAAGAAAACCAGACACAAATTGCTTCTGTTCATTATCAAAAAAGTCTGGTATCGGCAATTCATCCTTAGTCAAACGATTTGAACGCAACAGTGCAAGAAAATATAAACGACTGATATCATCATAAACTACTTGGTTGAAGAAGTTATTTTCATACCGGTAAATCAATGTAGAATCAAAACCTGCCATAAACAGAGTTTTGTAGTATTGTAAATATGCTTCCGGCATGATTTTTCTTTTTTCAATCAGACTCATAAAATCGCTTAAAGCCGCACCGTACTGTTCCCCTTTTGATTTAGCCAACGCAATCTTATAGCTTATCGTATCATCAGGAGCAATTCTCAATAATTTTTCATATTCGAGCGATGCGCGGTAATAATCATTCTCGGTCATCAAGTAATCGGCAAATCTTTTTATATTTTGCGGAGAATGAAGATTTGAATTTTCATCTGACTGCCCAAAAACAAAACAGTACAAAAATGAAAAAAGGAAAAGGCTTTTTCTCATTCCTCTTCCAGTATTAATGTTGAGGGGAAATAGTATTTTATATCGGTGGAGTTTAAGTTGTAGTTATCCGGCGGATCGAAAAACTTCCTATTTTTATAGACCGGGTAATGCTTTTGTCTACCTGTAAATGTAGCATCCCTTGTAAACCGATCGAAAAACATTAATGTACCCTGTACTATATTAGTATTTTTCATAGCTTCTATATAAAAATTGGAGCAGGAAGGATGAAAAGGGCAATTATCCCCGTCAAGGTCCGAAAAGAAGAACCAATATATAATTGCAGTAGATTTTACAATTGCCTCGCCCGGGTTCAGGTCATTCAACGAATAATCGCGTTCTTCGAAATCCGATTGCACCCGGTACGAGTTTTCATTCTTCCCCCATTTACTCCAACCGGATTGTGCAAAGCAGTTATAAACACATGTTGTTAGACAAAATGCAATAATTATCAGCTTTCTATTACAGTTATATTTCCACATATACGATTCAAATATAACTTAAAAGATTTATTTATTCGAGAGTAAAGCCCTTGCAATCACTAATTTTTGAGTTTAGAACATATTCCCGGGGCATTGGAAGTGAAAACCGGTAAGGTTTTGATCAACGATTCATTTACAAACTGCCGTTCATCTACCGGGTAAAAAAGTAGAATATTTCTTAACTTTAACCGGTGGTTTTTCAGTATTCCCCAAGACTTAAAATTTTGGGTAATTTTTTAGTACAACTCCAATACTCAGGAACAACCTATTGTTAAGTTAGTATAATGAATGAATTTTCAGAAAGGTATAAAATGAGAACGGTCCTGTTATTTATCGTTGCAACACTTATTCTTACTACTTTTTCGGCAGCACAAAGTTTTGAAAACAAGTCTTTGTCGGTTACTGTTTATAACAATAACCTTGGTGTTGTTAAAGATTTGAGAAGTTTCAATTTAACTTCAGGAATTCAAAGAGTTGAAATAAGCGACGTAGCACAGATGATGGATGCTACAAGCGTCCATATAAAATTCGGCGGTGAAGTGATTGAACAAAACTACCAATACGACCTCGTCAGTCTTGATAAAATCCTCTACAAGTACATAGATAAAGAAATTCAACTGCTTGGTGAAAAAGAAGAATTGATTGAAGGAAAACTGCTTTCGAGTATGGGAGGACAGATAGTTCTTCAGAAAAAAGAGGGCGGATTACTGATGCTTCCTAATGTATCAAAATATAGAATATCCGTAAATTCGTTACCCGAAGGATTAATAACAAAACCGACACTTGTTTGTCTTGCGAATGCAAGTAAAGCAGGTAAACAGGATGTGGAGATTACTTATCAAACAAGCGGTATGAACTGGCATGCCGAATATGTTGCAGTTCTTGATAAAGAAGATAAAATGATTGACCTAAACTCATGGGTTAGTATTAATAACAACTCGGGGGTTTCATACAAGGATGCAACACTAAAGCTGGTTGCAGGCGATGTAAACCTAATTAAATCTCCTCAACCAATGTATATGGAACGATTAGAAGCAGCAGACTATTCAGCTAAAGGAACTGCCCAGTTTGAAGAAAAGCAATTCTTCGAATACCATATTTATAATTTACAAAGACCGACCACACTTGCACAAAATGAAACAAAACAAATCTCTCTGTTTGAAGCTGAAAATGTAAAGGTTACAAAACGATATCTTTACAAAAACAATTGGGGATACAGAGGTTCGGGAAGCGGAAATAAAGTAGCTGTTGCAATTGAATTCCATAATTCGGCAAAGAACAACCTTGGCGTTCCGATGCCGAAAGGGAAAGTGAGGTTGTACAAATCCGATGGACAGACACTTGAATTCGTCGGTGAAGATTTAATAGACCATACTCCGAAAGATGAAAAAATCAAATTGAAAATCGGTGATGCTTTTGATATTGTAGCGGAAGAAGTTCAAACCGATTATAAACGAATTACAGATAAAGTTCACGAGACAACAATTGAAATAACAGTAAAGAATAGAAAAGATGAAGATATTGTTGTTGATGTTGAACGTTATCTCGGTTTATACTGGGAGTTAAGAAATTATTCTATAGAGTATGAAAAAATTAACGCTCAAACTGTTTTATTTAAGGTACCAGTTAAAGCCGGTAAAGAGACGGTTTTAAAATATACTGTCAGATATAATTATTAAGTACTGTTGTGTAGAGACGTAGCATACTTCGACAAGCTCAGTAACAGCTGCGTCTCTACATTTATTCTTAATAGAAAAAGCTACTCAAAGTAGACACTAGTTTCACTGAAAATAATCGGTTTTTCACCCGGTGTATCGTCAGGCTCGTCGCATGACTCTAAAAATAGCCTTGCCCACCCTTTTCGATTGAGTTTAAGTGATAAATAAAAATCATGAAATCGGTGATTATCAAGTTTTTGTTCCTCTATGTTTATATACTCAATTTTCTGATAACCATCATTAAAAACAAGCCGGACTTTCAATGGTTTTACATAATAAAAATCTTCCCCATTCAGTTTGATTTTTAGTACCAACTCATATAAATCATTAACGAATATAGTAAGTACCCGCAAACCTATATCTGGACCACCACTGCCGTGTGAAGTATCGGTAACAGTAGTTAAATATGTTGCATTTGCAGATATAATATTAATCGTACCCGGTAATTCATTTCTCTCCTGTGCAATAAGCTTGATGGGTTCAAGGATCAGAATAAAAAAGAGAATAGTTATTAATCTCACTTTAGTAGATGTTGTTTTCATAACGGCATTACATTTTCATAATGATTTAAAGATTTCACTTCATCTTTTTCAACAAGGATTGCAATTACATCTATCCTGCAGTTCGTTTCTTTAATTTCTTTATCATAAAGGTAGTATTCTGCTATTCGCCTGACCTGTTTCAGTTTCCCTTTTGATACAGCATGATCCGGTAAACCGAATTCGAGATTTCCTTTTGTTTTTACTTCTACAAATACCATATAATCGCCGTCTTTTGCAATTATATCTATTTCACCAGCATTACTATAACGATAGTTTCGTTGAACAATTTCATAACCTTTTCCTGTAAGGAATTTAACGGCAATATCTTCACCTGTTTTACCGAGTTCTTTACCGGAAAGACTCATACTGTTCACCCAGTATATTTCTTAAGAAAGACTTTCTATGAAACGGTGTCGCTCCTTTCGCTTTTATTGCTGCTATATGTTCTTTAGTCGGGTAACCTTTGTTTTTCGCCCAGTTATAAGCGGGGAAATCATCGTGGAGATCAATCATAATTTTGTCTCGTAAAACTTTTGCAACGATAGATGCAGCAGCAATCGAAAAAGAATTAGCATCCCCTTTAATAATAGCTTTTGTATTGAGTGATGAATTAAATGCTTTATTCCCGTCAATCAAAACCAGATCCGGTTTTATTTTAAGACTTTCAGATGCATTTTTCATTGCAAGTAATGATGCGTTCAGGATATTAATTTCATCAATTGTTTTGTTTGACACAATATCATAGGCGAAGCATAGAGCTTTCTCTACTATTAACGGAAAGAGTTCATCCCGTCTTTTTTCAGATAATTTTTTTGAATCATTAATCCCCTCAATATCAACTTCCGGCGAAAAAATAACTGCTGCTGCAATAACGGGACCGGCTAAAGGACCTCTACCGGCTTCGTCTACACCTGCAATTATGCGAATATCGCCGCTTCTAAATGAATCGTCAAACTTTCTCATACACCTATATATATTGCTATTAAACCTACAATCATAACTAATTTAATTATCATACTAAGTCTTGATAGATTACTTTTTGAGCTGTTGCCGTAAAGCGATTTCAGCATATAAAGAAGAACCGGGTTTATTACTACCATGGCTATAATAAAGAACTTGATTTTGTAAATCTGAAATACGAAAGGTATTAATGTAAATACAATCAATACTATGGTAGAGGCCGTAACTATTTTTTTCGATAATGGAAAACCATACTTTATCGGGAATGTAATTACCTTTTCTTTCCGGTCTCCTTCAACGTCTTCCATATCTTTGACAATTTCTCTTATAAAATTGATTATGAGAGCAAAACCGAACGGTATTAAACCACCGTAAAAATTGTCCACCGCAATACCGCCGAATATAAATGCAAGTCCTGTAAGAAAAGCGACAACGAAATTCCCGAATAACGGTATTCGTTTTAATCTGAACGAGTATAAAAAAATAATAAGCGAAGCAAAGACAACCACGAAGAAAGATGCAATATTTATTCTTAATGCAAAGTTAAAAGAAACGAGCACGAATATCATGTAAATGAACAAGGCTTCTCTTTTAGTTAGTCTTTCCGATGGTAGAACTCTATCGGGTTTATTCAACCTGTCAATTTCTACGTCATAATAATCGTTAATAATGTTGCCTGCGGCACTTGCAAAAGCACCTGCCATACCGGCATAAAAAATAGCGTGAGTAAAGATTTCACTCGATGAAGAAATCAGACCGGCTACAACAATTGAAACAAAAGTAATAATAAAATTAAGCGGGCGGGATATT
>Ga0116158_10005759_pt1 | contig 10427 bp, 9 predicted proteins | sample AD_UKC052_MetaG_FD_89883 | JGI IMG/M metagenome (GOLD analysis project Ga0116158, IMG submission 89883) | Active sludge microbial communities of municipal wastewater-treating anaerobic digesters from USA - AD_UKC052_MetaG | ecosystem: Engineered > Bioreactor > Anaerobic > Digestate | place: USA... | reverse complement strand
TGGCCATGACGGGCCGGCAGCCCTGGCCGACGCCATCGTGGCAGCAGCGGCCAAGTTCTTCGGCACGGCTGGCCGCGCTTGGCTGGAGTGGTGCTGCGAGTATCACGAGGCACTGCCTGGGCGGTTGCATGACCTGATCGATCGCTACCGTGACCAGCTCGTGCCCGAAGCGGCGGCAGAGCAGGTCCGCCGCGCCGGCACCCGGTTTGCGCTGGTGGCTGCGGCTGGCGAGCTGGCGACCCAGGCCGGCATCACGGGCTGGCCCGAAGGCGAGGCACTACGGGCGGTGCGGCAGTGCTTCAACGCCTGGCTGGGTGCGCGTGGCCATCTGGACAACGGCGAGGATGCTGCGATGCTGCGCCAAGTGCGCCAGTTCCTGGAGGTGAACGGGGAGGGCCGCTTTGCCTGGTGGCACCGTGCACTGGATGACCACACTCCGAAGACTTTGAACCGCGCCGGCTTCCGCCGGCTGCTGGCTGACGATGGGCGGCCGGTCAAGAGCGACACTGACCACCAGGGCAAGTTCGGAGAGCGCATGACCGCTGCCGAGGCCGAGTCCGCCAAGGTGGACTTCATCGTACTGCGCGAGGTCTTCGAGCGCGAAGTGTGCAGGGGGTTCGACCCGCGTACGGTGGCCAAGCTGCTGAAGCGGCGCGGCCACCTGATCGGCGAGAAGGGCGGCGGGGAGTCCCGTCTGCTGGATCGGCAGAAGTTGCCGGGCATGGGCGATGTCAAGGCGCCGTGCTACCACATCTCCCCGAGCATCTTTTCAGACGAGATGTAGCGTATCGGCTCAGCTGGGCGCCCGATGTTCCCGAGAGTCCGTCCCCGGTCAGCGAATCGACCGGGGACGGATTCTCACTTTCTGGGGACGAAGAAACCCAATGCTGACAGTGACTTGCGACCAAATCCCCGCCGTCCCCGCCGTCCCCGGTACAGAACAGCAGGATTCAGATTCCTTCAACGCCAACGTGGTGCCAACTGATGAAGTCGGCCGATCTTGGCGGCGTGCTGCCAAGGCACTGCCGTGCAACGAGCAGGGCCCCTTGCAAATCCGTCTAGTCCGGTTCGACTCCGGATCGCGCCTCCAAGTCCATCGTCGGTACCTCTAGAACAACTGAGGCCCGGCTGAGAAGCTCGCAAGGTTTGGCAGCGCTGTCCGAAGGTCCGTTGGGCTCAACCCCATCCATGTGCCAAGAGAAGCGGCGTATTGCGTGACCGATGTGCTTGGCAAGGTCCGCCCAGAGCCCAGGTCATCATCCGTGCCAAGCGCCGTGATCGGCATGGTGCCGTGGATCATTCCACCCCTGATGGCGCCGCCTGCGACAAAGTGGTGCCCCCCCCAGCCGTGGTCGCAGCCATCACCGTTGGTGGCTAGCGTGCGGCCAAAGTCGCTGGCCGAAAACAGCGCCACATTGTTCAGTTGACCCATGTTCTGCAGCGATTGGAGAAACCAGTCCACCGAGTGCGCCACCCGTCCCATCATCAAGGGCTGGTCACGCAATTGGAAGCTGTGGCTGTCGAAGCCGCCGATGCCCACCATGAAGACCTGCCGCTTCATGCCTAGGGACGGTCCGGCAGCGATCATCTGCGCCACCACCCGAAGCTGACGCGCCAGCGACTCATTGGCCAGCACCAGGGACGTTCCTCCGGGCGCAATGACCGGTGTACTTGGCAAGTCCAGCGTCTGGCCGCTGGCCAGAGCTGTCTGCAGGGCACCGGCCGTGGACAGACTCCGCTGCACCACGCGCAAGTACTCTGCCTCGAACGCATTTCCGCCCGGCGAAGCCAGGAGCCGACGCAACTCGCCGGGCACGGCGGCGCTGCCCGCGTGCCATCCATCCTGCGCGCTGTTGACGACGACCGGTCCGCCATAGCCGACCTGGTATTGGGTGACGACGCTGCCGCTGAGAAAGACGGCGTTGCCGCTGGCCGACACTGCGGTGAACACTGGCTGCTGGTTGGCCGCCATCAAGATGTCGCCCATGCGTCCACCCCAGCCCGTTCGACCGCCTTCAGGCTGCAGGCTCTGCCATGTGGCGGCTTGATCGTTGTGGCTGAAGAGCTTGGTCGGCAAACCCACGCCGGCGTGGAAGTCGGCCTTGGAAATGGGGCGCACCAGTGTGCCGACATTGGCCAACCAGGCCAGCTTTCCGAGGTCGTACCACTTCTTCAGAGGTGCCAGTTCCATCGGCATGCCGAAGCTGCGACCACTGGCTTGTCCACCGTTGCCAATCTCCTGCACCCTGGATGTTGGCCATGCCAATTCTCCACGGGCCTTCACGTAGCTTTCACGGTTGGTCGTGTCGGTGGGCAGCAGCCAGTTGTGGCTGTCGTTGCCGCCTGCCAGGTACAGGCACACCAGGGCCTTGTAGCCGTCGTTGATGCCGGCAGCATGGGCGCTATGGGTGGCCATCGCGCCCAGGCCGGCGAGCCCCAGGGCCAGAGGGACATGGACACGAGGTGCCAGACTCCAGGCGCCGAGGCCGGCAAGGCTGGCTGTGGCGCGGAAGAACGCGCGTCGGGAAGCGGTCATGGCAGCTCTGCTCAGGGTTGGGAGACAAATTGAGGGGAAGCCAGCACAAGAAACGCTGCGGCACGCCCGCGATGTGCGGTGGTCGTTGCCGCGTTCTCGGCGATGCTGGCGACGGTGTCCAGCAAGGACTGGCGCAACTGCGCTGGCATGCGCCCCCCCAGCAGTAGCAGGTCCAAGTGATCCGCCAGGATGCTCGGTCGACCTCCGGAGGCCATGGCGCCAAGCGTCGCATGCTCCACTTGCACATCTCCGGTGGTGCCCGTCCAGCCCAGCCCACTGCCTGCCAGGCTTTCCGCCGTGTTGATCCACGCGGCGACGCTGGATTCATTGGTCAATTGGAACTCCGGCGCCGTGCTGCCGGTGGTTGCAAAGCTCGTGTTGGGCGGCACATACCCCGGACGGTCATAGCCGAACACGGAAGCTGCGTGCAGCGCGCGTTGACCAGCCTCGTCGAGTTCCCAGGCCATCTTCCACTTGCCTGAAAGGCTCTGTGCACCCAGTGCGCGCATCCAGTGCGCCACGCGCAACACGGGTTCCCGCAACTTGCCAAAAGCTGCAGGAGCCGAGTCGCGAGCCTCCGTGTCCAGCAGGATGGATCTCACCAAGGCAGCCAGATCGCCGCGCACGCCACTTCCGTTGTTGTTGAACACGGCCGCCACGCGCGCCACGTAGGCCGGTGAGGGCTGGCTTGTGACCAGCCGCTGGATCAACTGCCGACTGATGAAAGGGCCGACGTTGGGGTGATTGAACAGTGCATCGAGTGCCAGCTTCAAGTCGGCCTGGGCGCTGCCGTCGGCGGGAATGGTGACAGCCCATGGCTTGCCGGCAAAGAGTGTCTTGCTTGCTGCAGAGTGCTGGCCGGGGTAGGGCTTCATCGGTAGGTGGTCAATGCGTTGGTCACCGGCGGCACTGGTCACCGGCCGACCCCAGCGAAAGTTCTTCTCGGTCAAGTCGCCATCGCCAAATGCCCAACTCCACCCTGTGAAGACCTTGGCCAGTGCCATGACATCGGCATTGCCGTAGGTCTCGATCGGGTTGCCGTGGGTATCCCGCTTCAGGCTGGCGTCGGTGTTCAGTTCGTACAAGCCGATGGTGAACAACTGCATCAGTTCCCGTGCGAAGTTCTCGTCAGGCATGCGGCCAGTGGCAGGGTCCTCCTTGCGATTGCGCATGTGACTGAGGTAGATGCCCATGGCCGGACTCAATGTCATGTCCTCCATGAGTTGACGAAAGTTGCCGAAGGCGTTCTTGTTCAACAGGTCGTGATAGGCAGCCACCGCGCGGGCTTCGGCCCACAAGTTCGAGTCGTTCTGCGACACCATGAAAATCTGGTGCAGTGCAAACGCCACGCGCTTTCTCAACTGGTCTGGTGCCGTGGCGGCTGACTTCCAGAAGGTCTGACCCACAGTGGTGGGCGTGTAGTTGGCCCCGCGCGGGCGCCAGGCATCGCCGAGTTCATAGGTCGACTGCACAGCGTCCAGGTAGGCATTGCCGTGCGGCATGGCAATTTGTTCGCTGATCCATGTGGCGTAGGGCTTGCTGATCAGGGCAGCGACATCAGTGGCCGTCGGACCGAAACTGGCCTGCAGCAGGAACCGCACGGCGTCACGCTTGCGTGACAGCGTCGTGTCTGTGGAGACACTCTTCGGCCATGTCAGTCGAAGGGCCCCGTTCCAGAAGAGATTGCCGGTGCCGGCAGTCAGGTTGTTGCCATCGAAGGCGGCAGCGCCGACTCCGCGGTCGACGACGGCATTGGTGGCGTTGGGCATCACCACCTGATTCCCATGCTGGACGTAGGCCACGAACAGGCTGCGGTCGTTGCCACCCACGTTGCCACCATTGGTGAACACCACATCCACCTGCGATCCGGCGGGGAACGGTGCGACGGGAAACTCGAAACTGCTGAGTTGTGTCGACGAGACGATCGTGGTCCCGATGGTCTGCCCATTCACGCGCACTACCATTTCTGCACCCACGCCCCCGGCCAGCGCCGCACGTGCGCGCACCACCAGCGTGGTCGCCGTCGATGTGGCATCTGTCTGGTCCGCGGGCTCGCCGGTCAGGGGTGTCGCCGCAATTTGTGACGCAATCACTGCAGGCGTGGCTTCGACGGCGGCTGGCGATGGTGCAGTTGCCTCCGGTGATGGGCTGGCCGTCGCTGCTTCGTTCAGCATGCTCCTTTGCGCCGATTGGGCGGTGGCCTCGGCCGCCGCCGCTGCATCTGCCATCGCGAGAATGCCTGACACATCGGTGTCCGGTGTCTCTGCCGTCGCGCTGCTGGCCCCCGGCGCCGGCTCGGGGGCCGCAGTGGGCACGGTGTTGGATGCCGTGTCTGTCTCGCCGCCGCTACCACCACCGCAGCCAGCCAGCGCCACGCACATGGCGACGCTCCAGGTCATTGCCAGGGCAATGTGGCGCCGGACATCAGTGCGACAAGCGCGGGAGCCGGAACATCGAAAGAGATGATTCATCTGGGACGGGTGCAGGTGGGTTGATGGACTGGCGGCCACCAAACTGCAATCCTGCGTTGGCTGTCGGGGATGCCTGGTTGTCGGCATCCCCGATCCCAAGATGAGGCTTCACCGAGTAAAGGCTGTCAGCGGTCCTCCTGGTCGGTAGGGCTGCCGGCACAGTGCGTGCTGGACGACAGACCTCGCCGATCGGTCAGGCCCGGTCTGCATGCCAGGGCAAGACCAGGCGTGGTGGTGGCGAGTGGGTGCGATGCCGGGGCATCGGGGCGTCCCCTGCAGCCATGCGACGCCAGCGCCCAAGCACGCCACATGCGCATCCACCGCGGCCTGCTGGCCGCGTCGTTCACGCAGGCTTGCTCAGCGCATCCCGGTGCGCAGGTCGTGTTCGCGCAGCATCACGGGTTCGATCGACCCGCTGGCCACGCGCGCTCGCACCGCCTCATGGAGCAACGCCGCATGGGTGGCATAGGTACTCAACGGTTGATCGTCCGACCGGTCAGACGCGAAACGGTGGTGCAGTGTCTGCCTGCTGACACTGGCGCCGACAGACACACCGGCCACGCTGACCCAGAACCGCACGGCGTCCGATTCGTCATGCCAGTAGGCGTTGGAGGTCATTGGTGGCCTGTCATTTGAACGAAGGTCCCGACCATACGCTGTCCGATGCATGCTGTCCGTGCGGGTCACCTGGCAGCCCGCCGGGTACCGGGAATGGCAGACCTTCAGACGCTGCCAGCCCAGGGCAACAGGTCTTCCAGCGGGATTTCGTCCCGTTGCAACGAAGAAAACGACAACAACGCATCAGCAGCCTGCAGGCCGTCCAGGAACGCGGACGCAGCCACCGTCACCACCGAAGTGGCTCGATCCATGCGCACCAGGAAAAACACCAGACGGCTGCCCGGCAGGATCACGAGTTCAGTCGGATGTTGCGTCCACATGGTCGTGGCATCCTGGCTCAACCGTGTAGATGCGATCCCGCGATCAGCACCGCCAACGCAGTGTTGTTCCCCATGAATTGCAGCGGGAATCGTGAATGCCTGTTGAGTTGGGTCCAACCGCCACCGAGGTGACCAGACGGGAGAGTGGTAGGCTGCCGGTTGCCACCCCATCTGTGGGTGGAACAGGGTCGATCGATGCGCGCAGGCGATGGGTGTTGACCAGTTTCAGCGATGCCTCTCTCCGGTTTGACATGGAAAAAAGCCCGCTCACTGACACCGTTGTTGCTGCCCAGGATAGCGTACCTGCAGCGGCGAAGGTGCCTTCCGATTGCGGAGATGCGTGACACAAGTGGTCCCTCTCTCGGCGCCTATCATCCCTGTCGCTGACCATCACGAGCCCTTGACCATGAACCCGATACTGACCTGTGACCTGTGCGACCTGCACCGCCATGACGCCACTGGATCGTTCCGGGTTTTGCCGCCGGTCTTCCAGGCCTTTGGCGGCCGTGCGGCCTTTGCAGGTCCGGTGGCAACGGTCAAGTGCCACGAGGACAACACGTCGGTGAAGGCCATGGTCGAGTCGCCGGGCCATGGGCGTGTGCTTGTGGTGGACGGTGGCGGCTCGCTGCGCCATGCTCTGGTGGGTGGCAACCTGGCCGCCGCGGCCGTGCGCAATGGCTGGGTGGGGATCGTGGTCGACGGCTGCGTGTGTGACGTCGCTGAGCTGGCCGCCGCGGACCTGGGTATCCGCGCGTTGGCCCTGATGCCGCTACCCACCGAGCGGCGTCATCCGGGTCTGGTGGATGTGCCGGTGCGATTGCAAGGCGTGGTGGTCCGGCCGGGCGATTGGCTGGTGGCTGATGCCGACGGCATCGTGGTGCTGGCAGAACGTCCTGCTGCATGAGCGGCCGCTCCAGCCCCGACGATGCGATGGCTGCCATTGCACGGCGCTGCCGCCAGCGGGTGCGGCAGCGTGCCCTGCTGGCCGCGGGCGTCGCCATGGTGCCGGTGCCCGGCATCGACTGGGTGACCGATGTCGGCGTGCTGGTGAAACTGTTGCCCGAGATCAGCACGGCATTCGGCCTCAGTCCACAACAGGTGGAGCGCCTCGCGCCCGATCGCCGGGTGGTGGTCTACAAGGCCATTTCGGCTGGCAGCAGCCTGGTGCTGGACCGGCTCGTCACACGTGAGCTGGTGCTGATGCTGCTGAAGACCATGGGTGTGCGGCTGAGCGCGCAGCAAGCCGCCAAGTACCTGCCGATTGCGGGCCAGGTGGCGTCAGCCGCGCTCACCTTCACCGCGCTGCAGCATGTGTGTGAACTGCACATCCGCCAGTGCGAAGCGGTGGCGCGTCAGCTGTTGCTGCCGGCGCCGGCGCCTGTGGCGGGCTAGAATCGTGGTCTTCGGGGTGTAGCGCAGTCTGGTAGCGCATCTGCTTTGGGAGCAGAGGGTCGCACGTTCGAATCGTGTCACCCCGACCACACATGCAACAGGCCGCGCAGTGCGCGGCCTGTGTCGTTTGTGCCCCTCGCAACGAGGACGCAGGCTGGGCGCAGCGGGTCAGCTGCGGCGGCGTGTCAGATACAAGAGGCCGAATGCCAACACCACCAGGCCATAGCCGGCGGGCTCGGACACAGCGCCGGTCGTCAGACTGGGAATCGGCAGCGGCGTGAAAACCACGAAGTCCTGCGCAACGCTGCTGTAGAGCCGCTGTGCGTTGAACGAGCGTGTCGCACCGGGGTCCAACGCCGTGGTCAGCCATTCATTGGCACGGTTGCGCTGCTCGGTGGTAGCGCCAGTGTTCAGCCGGAAATCACCCGTCGTCACGTTGCCGGGTGTGCTGTCGTACAGCAGTTCCCACACGGCCAGCTGGAACGCGGCACTGTCGGTCGTGTTGGTGGCCGGACCGCCGGCCACGGTGTACAGCTTACCCAGGCGGTCGGCCTGGGTGGTGGTCAGGCCATTGGCCGCGCCATTGCTCACCAGGCTGTAGGTATAGGACTGGCCCCAGCTGAAGCTCTGGAACAGGTCGGTGCAGTAGGTCAGGAACGAGCTGCCATTGGCCATGCCGAGCAGTTGGCCGGCACCGATGGTGCCGAAGCTGTCGACCGTGACGTCCACTGCGGCATAGCCGTGGGAAAAGCCGTCGATGCGGACCGCATTGTCGGCGCCGGACAGCAGGCCTGCAGAGGCCTGGAACGAGAGTGCGGCAAGGGCCGCTGCAATGGCAGTGCGAAGCATGGTGTGAGTCCGTCGGCATCCGTGGTGGGCAGGCGCTGTCGCCTGCGGTGCCGGCACCTTAGCCAAGCCGAGGCCCGCGTGGGGGCCTTCCAGGCCCCGCGAGGCACACGCAGCGGCGGTCGGCGTGAACTGCTGCCGCCTGCCGTGGCCGTGGCGCCGCGGCTGGCCTGCCCGGAGGGACTCGAACCCCCGACCTGCTGCTTAGAAGGCAGCTGCTCTATCCAGTTGAGCTACGGGCAGAAGTCACGATTCTAGGAGGGCGGCCCCATCGCCCGTCTGCGGCCTGCGGTGCATTACGATCCCGCGCGCATGCTGCCCCTGCTCACTTCCGCTGCCCCGCCCGACGCCATGGCGCCGCATCGCCCGGGGCCCGCATGGCGCTGACGGCCGAGCGCTTCGATCGGCTGGACGCGCTGCGCGGCCTGGCCATCGTGTGGATGGTGGCGTTCCACTTCGCCTTCGACCTGAACCACTTCGGCTGGCTGCAGCCCCCGCATCGCTTCACGCAGGATGCGTTGTGGACCACCCAGCGCACGCTGATCGTGAGCTTGTTCCTGCTGTGTGCGGGCGCCGGTCAGGCGGTGGCATTGCACACGGGCATGGGCTGGCCGCGCTTCTGGCGCCGATGGGCGCAGGTGGCAGGCTGCGCCCTGCTGGTGTCGGCCGGATCGGCGCTGATGTTTCCGCGCAGCTGGATCAGCTTCGGCGTGCTGCACGGCATGGCGCTGATGCTGATCCTGGCACGCCTGCTGGCGCCGCTGCGCGCCGGCCTGTGGCCGCTGGGGGCGCTGATGGTGGCCTTGCCGCAGTGGGTGCAGCACCCGTTCTTCGACACCCGGCTCACCAACTGGGTGGGTCTGGTCACCCGCAAGCCCGTGACCGAGGACTTTGTGCCCCTGCTGCCCTGGCTGGGAGTGCTGCTGTGGGGATTGGCCGCCGGCCAGTGGCTGCTGGCCCACCGCCGTGCCATGCTGGCCGGCCCGCTGCCCTGGCTGGCGCTGGGCCGGCGCCTGGCCTGGCTGGGCCGCTGGCCGCTGCTGGTCTACATGCTGCACCAGCCGCTGCTGATCGGCGCGCTGACGGCGCTGCAAGCCTCGCGCTGATCCCCTGCGGCGACAATGCCGCATGAGCACCAAGATCCTGTTCGGCTTCCATGCCGTCACCGTGCGGTTGAAGACCGCGCCCGCCTCCGTCCTCGAGGTGCATGTCGATGCCACTCGGCGCGACGCCCGCATGCGCCAGTTCGTCGAGCGTGCGAAGGAGGCCGGCGCCAAGCTGATCGACAGCGATGACCAGCGCCTCATCCGCCTGGCCGGCAGCCCACGCCACCAGGGCGTGGTGGCCAAGGTCGAAGCGCTGGCCGCCGTGCACTCGCTGGATGACGTGCTCGATGCCGTGGCCGGGCCGCCGCTGGTGCTGGTGCTCGATGGCGTGACCGACCCGCACAACCTGGGCGCCTGCCTGCGTGTGGCCGATGGCGCCGGCGCGCATGCGGTGGTGGCACCCAAGGACCACGCCGTGGGCCTGAACGCCACCGTGGCCAAGGTGGCCAGTGGTGCGGCCGAGACCGTGCCCTACCTGATGGTGACCAACCTGGCCCGCACCCTGAACGAGCTGAAGGACCGTGGCATCCAGGTGGTGGGCACGGCCGAGGATGCCGAGCAGACGCTGTACGACATCGACTTCACCGGCCCGGTGGCCCTGGTGCTGGGTGCCGAGGGGCCCGGCATGCGGGCGCTGACGAAGAAGACCTGCGATGTGCTGGTGCGCATCCCGATGGCCGGCGCGGTGGAGAGCCTCAACGTGTCGGTGGCCGCGGGCGTGTGCCTGTTCGAGGCGCTGCGCCAGCGCCGCACGCCAGCTGCCGAGGGCTGACGGGCTGCGGCGGCAGCGCTGGCTACACTGGCACGCATCCCCCTGAAGGTTGCCTGCCATGCCCGTGATCGCCGTCGCCCATCCGCTGGTCCGCCACAAGATCGGCCTGCTGCGCGAAGACAAGATCTCCACCAAGAAATTCCGCGAGCTCACCCATGAGCTGGCGCGCCTGCTGGCCTACGAGGCCACGGCCGACTTCCCGCTGGAGAAGACCACCATCGACTGCTGGAGCGGCCCGGTCGAGATCGACCAGATCGCCGGCCGCAAGGTGACCATCGTGCCGATCCTGCGGGCCGGCCTGGGCATGCTCGACGGGGTGCTCGACCTGGTGCCCAACGCCAAGATCAGCGTGGTGGGCCTGTCGCG
>Ga0116158_10005757_pt1 | contig 10427 bp, 4 predicted proteins | sample AD_UKC052_MetaG_FD_89883 | JGI IMG/M metagenome (GOLD analysis project Ga0116158, IMG submission 89883) | Active sludge microbial communities of municipal wastewater-treating anaerobic digesters from USA - AD_UKC052_MetaG | ecosystem: Engineered > Bioreactor > Anaerobic > Digestate | place: USA... | reverse complement strand
CTAAATTTAGGATAAAATTTGACTTCTCTTGGAGTAACTGGTCTGATACTGTACAAAAATCTTGCTTATTACTTCCAAAGTCTGTAACACGACTATCAAGACACAAACAACGCCTGTGTATAGGACTTAAAAGAATAATGCCGTCTAAACTTCTGCATCTGCTTAGCGCTACATATACCTGACCCGGTGCAAATGCTCTATCGGCATCAATCATTGCCTTATCAAAAGTAAGACCTTGACTTTTATGAATTGTAATCGCCCATGCTAATCGTAGGGGAAATTGAGTAAATGTTCCTAATAGTTTTTCTTCTATATCACGCGTATCTTTGTTCATGGTATATGACATATTTTCCCATATATCCGGCTGTAATTCAATAGTGTCATCTGAGTCAGAACATTTAACCATAATTGTATTAGCATCTGTATCAAAACCTACTACATCACCTATCTTGCCATTATAAAAACGTCTATCTCTATCGTTCTTTAAAAACATTACACGAGCTCCTAGCTTGAGTTCCAATACTTCTTCTGTAGGATATGATTTTTCAGGGAACTCCCCTTTAATGATGGCTTTAAATTTACTTATGCCACCTTTTAATGATTTTAATTCGCTTAAATTAATTGTGTCTGCTTTATAATTATGCGTTGTTAATGTAATGTATTTTTCTTTAGAAGATGGCTTAAAATCAGGTTTATAAAGATTTTCTAAGAGTTCAAAGTTCTTTTTGCTTAAACGGTTATTTCTAACCTCATTTAATAGTTCGATAAAATTCATATCACTCTGCCTGAAAATTTTATCTAGCTCTATATAGATAGGAGGAAATTCTTTGACAACTTTACTATCAAAGAAATACATGCCATCATAATATGGAGAGAGTATTTCTTTTTCTTCCTCTTTATAAACCGGCGATAACTGATATAAATCGCCGATAAATAGCACTTGAACACCACCAAAAGGGAGGTTTGGACAATATTTATAATGTCTTAATATTGTATCAATAGCATCTAAAACATCTGCACGCACCATACTCACCTCATCTATTACAAGCAATTCTAGAGATTTGAAAATTTGACGGCGCGAACCAACAAAATGTACTTTAGAAATTAAATCACGTCTGCCATCTTCTGTAGGCAAAAAAGGATGAAACGGTAACTGAAAAAATGAATGAATTGTTACTCCACCCGCCTGTATTGCAGATACACCGGTTGGTGCAACAATTGCCATTGATTTACTACTTTCATTATGGAGATTCCTTAAAAAGGTGGTCTTCCCAGTTCCGGCTTTACCGGTGATAAATATAGAACGGCTTGTGAAAGACGCAAAATCGTGAGCTAATTGATACGGAGAAATTTCTGTTTGCATGATATCGAATTTTGATGGGATAAATTTTGATTCATGCAAAGATATTGAAAATTGAGTTAATTCAAGATAATTTGTCGGTTTTTACAACTTTGAAAAGATTTTTTATGATGTATTTGTATTTAATTAAAATGAAGTAAAAAAAATGCAGGAATGAAAAATCATTCTTGCATTTTTGGTAGCGCAACCGGGAATCGAACCCGGGTTTCCGCCGTGAGAGGGCGGCGTCCTAGGCCACTAGACGAATGCGCCATTAAACGTGCTGCAAAGGTAATAAAAAAATTATTACAACCGCAAACTTATATTACAATTATATAGACCACTCAAAACCATCCTTTGTATCATTGATGGTAAATCCTGAAGCTGTTAGCTCATTACGGATTTTGTCTGAAGTAGCCCAATCTTTATTCTTTTTTGCCTGCATACGTATATCAAGTAACAGATCAACAGCTTTCTTGTAAGCCTCAGTGTTACTACTATTACCTGTTGCAGATTCGTCATATAAACCTAAAATATCCTCAATAAAGAGTTTAAATACAGATTTAAGTTCTTCAAGATCTTCCGATGAAATCGTAGCTTTTCCGTCTTTTACTGCATTAATACTCTTAACAGAATCAAACAAATGCGATATTACGATAGGTGAATTAAGGTCGTCAGACATGGCATCTTCGCAACTTTTACGAAGTCCTTTTACATCAATAGTAGATTGCGCTGAAACGGTCAAACTATTTAAACGTCTGTATGCTTCCATCAAACGCTGCATACCCTTTTCTGAAGCTTGTAATGCTTCATTACTAAAATCTACGGTACTACGATATTGAGCTTGCAATATGAAGAAACGGATTGTCATTGGAGAATAGGCTTGTCTCAACAGATCGTGCTTACCTGTGAAGAACTCGTCCAAAGTAATAAAGTTTCCTAATGATTTGCCCATCTTTTGTCCATTAATGGTAATCATATTATTGTGCATCCAATAGCGGACGGTTTGGTGTCCCAAAGCAGCAGTTGATTGCGCAATTTCGCATTCGTGATGCGGGAAAATTAAATCCATACCGCCACCATGTATATCAAACTCCTCGCCTAAATATTTTGTACCCATTGTAGAGCACTCAAGATGCCAACCGGGGAAACCATCACTCCATGGTGAAGGCCAACGCATAATATGTTCCGGTTGCGCCTTCTTCCACAAAGCAAAATCGGTACTACGATGTTTCTCGCTTTGTCCATCAAGTACACGTGTTGTTTCTAATAATTCGTCTATATTACGTCCGGACAACTCACCATAATTGTATCTTTTACTGTATTTTTCAACATCAAAGTATACTGAACCTTCGCTTTCGTAAGCATAACCGGATTCTATTATTTTCTTAATAAATTCAATTTGCTCTATTATATGACCTGATGCATGCGGCTCAATACTTGGCGGCAATACATTAAGAGCCTCCATGGCTTTGTGATAACGATTTAGATAATATTGCACAACTTCCATTGGTTCTTTGCTTTCCAAACGAGCTTTCTTTGCAATTTTATCTTCGCCTTCGTCTGCATCATGTTCAAGATGACCTACGTCAGTAATGTTACGTACATATCTGACTTTGTATCCAAGGTGCTGCAAATAACGGAATAACAAATCAAATGTAATTGCAGGGCGGGCATGTCCTAAATGACCATCTCCATAAACTGTAGGTCCGCACACATACATACCAACATAGGGACTATGTATTGGTACAAACTTTTCCTTTTTTCTGGTTAACGTATTGTATATAAAAAACTTATGTTCCATAACATATTTGTATTCGTTTGTGCTTACAAAGATAGATAAAAACAATAAAATATTTGAATTATCATTTATCAAATGTTAGTTTTGCCTCACATAAACCCTATACACTCATTATTATGAAAAAAATCTTTATTATACTTAGCAATATTTTATTTTTAACGACTCTCATTTCCGCACAAACGGTAACTACGAATCCATCTATCGTACAAGATGGTTATACAGGAGATGTCACCATCATCTATAATCCGGCAGGAGGACCAATGGCAAGCGCTACGAATGCTTACGCTCACATTGGTTTAATAACCTCTGCCAGCTCAGACGATTCTGATTGGCAATGCGCTCCGGCTAACTGGTTAGATAAATCTGTAAAATACAAGATGACGAAAAGCGGTAGTAACTGGACATTAAACATAGGCAATATGTACACATACTTTAGTGCATGCGCCTCAGACACGTTTGAGAAAATTGCAGTTGTATTTAATGATGGAGTTGTGGGAGGCAAAGAAGGCAAAGATCCTAACGGGAAAGATTTTTTTGTTGATATTGCTCCTGCAGGTTTAGCTGTATTATTTGATGGTACATCATCATCGGGAATTGTCAATTCCGGAGCATCTGTTACATTAATAGCAAACGCTACTGCATCAGTCAATCTGGTAATAAAGAAAAATGGCACATCGGTTAAAACAGCAAGCGGTACATCTATTACACATACTGAAACACTTTCATCAGCAGGAGATTACGTTTACGAAGTATATGGAAACGGAACTTTATATGATAGCAGAACAGTTAGCGTCATATCCGCTCCGGTAAATGCCGCACGTCCAAGCGGTCTGTTAGAAGGTATTACATATAACAGTTCAGATAATACAAAAGTACATTTGTGTCTTTATGCTAAAGACAATGCTAATGTCTTACCTGACAATATATTTGTAATTGGCGATTTTAACAATTGGACTCCTTCTAACTCATACCAACTTAAAAAAGATGGATCTACCGGATATTGGTGGACTGAAATCACAGGTTTGACATCAGGCAGAGAGTACGCATTCCAGTATTTAGTAAAGATAGGTTCAAAAACAGTCAAAATAAGCGACCCTTATTCAGAAAAAGTACTTCATCCTGACGATCAATGGGAACCAAAGACTAATTACCCTAATTTAATGGACTATCCTAGTAAAGGAGAAGGATATGTATCTGTACTACAAACAAATAAGCCTGAATTTAATTGGAGTTCAGCAACTACAAATTTTTATAAACCCAATAAAAACAATCTTGTGATTTATGAATTGTGGGTTCATGATTTTTCACCGCAACACTCTTTCCGCTCTATTATAAATAGATTGGATTACATCTCCAATCTTGGAGTTAATGTTTTGGAATTAATGCCTGTTACAGAATTCGATGGTAATAAGAGTTGGGGATACAATCCTACTCATTACTTTGCACTTGACAAAGCATACGGATGCGAAAATGATTTAAAAACACTTATTGATGAATGCCATAAAAGAGGCATCGCAGTGGTATTGGATATGGTGTTTAATCATGTAACAGGATCGGCTCCACAGGCAAGATTGTATTGGGGTACAAACTCAATTGCAACGAATAATCCTTGGTTTAATCAATCTGCACCTCATGGTGGAAGTGTTAATCAAGATTGGAACCACAATTTCGAACCAACTAGAAATTTAATGAAAAGAGCGCTTAAATATTGGATAGACGAATATAAAGTTGACGGATATCGCATGGATTTATCGCACGGCTTCTGTGGGCCTTCATGCAATGAACGTACTGCAATTATGTTTGACTATTACAATAATGGTGTAAAAGCAGGTAATCAATATGCATATTTTATTCTGGAACATTGGGAAGAATCATCAGGCGAAAGAGGTAATTACATAAATAACGGCATGATGTGTTGGTCATACAATAACTCGCAAACAGGTACCGCATTCTCACAAACAGCAATGGGTTGGTTAAGAGATGGTGATGCTCTTGATGGCGCTGGTATGGATGGTTGGATTTCGTATAGTGAAAGCCACGATGAACAACGCAATTTCTGGAAATCAAAAATGTGGGGAAACAGTGATTTCAAAACTAATGTTGCATCACGTATGAACAGAGTACCTCTAAATGTCGCATTTGGAGCATTACAAGATGGTCCTCACATGTTATGGCAATTCCAAGAATTAGGATATGATTATTCTATATGCAGAAGTGAAAGCGGTTTATATGACAGCAACGATACGGGTAGTGCTAATTGCAGCAGAGTTGATCCAAAGCCCATTCCGGAAGCATTAAGCTGGTATACAAATGCAGATCGCATGAATTCATATAAAAAGATAGGTCAGATATTACAACTAAGAACTAAAATTAAACCGACAGTATTTGAAGGAAATCCAACAAGCACTGATTTAGGATCAGGCAAGGCAGCTAGAAGTATAATATGGGGAAGTGGCAATGATCGTATATTTATTGTCGGAAACTTTAATGTTCCATCAGGAAGTGAGTTCGTAGGGTCTGTAAACATAACTTTGCCATCAGGTAATTCGTGGTTTGACTATTTAGCAAATGGTAATAACTCATTAAGTGCAGGGACCAGCATCAGCCTAAGTCCGGGAGAAGTTAAAATATATACAGCATCTAGGTTGACTTTACCTAGTGTACCTAATGTTTACAATGACTTTGTCGGCATTGAAGAAACTACAACAGATCCTGATTTGATTTGTAATGTTTATCCTTCATTGGTTGATGACTATGTTACAATAGATAGCCCTGAAGGAATTCGTAGAATTGATGTAGTAGGTTTAAATGGCGAGACAATTAAACTTGGCTTATCAGATAGTAAGGTATATAATCTTGCAGGCTTACCAAAAGGTCCATACCTAGTTGTTGTAAGCTTTGACAAAAAACAACAAGTATACAAGATTATAAAAAAATAAAGGCAATCTATATTCATACAAAAAGGCAGCAAAAAAATTGCTGCCTTTTGTATTTCTGAACTATTATATTAGAATCTAATCAGCATTGCTCCTGACGAGTAACCACCACCGAATACTGATAAGCCTATCAAATCGCCCTTCTTAAACTTATCTTTATTCTGAACTACAGACAACATAGAACTTGGGGAACCTGTATTACCTAACCGGCTAATGTTATTTAGAAACTTATCGTCAGGAAGATTCCACTGATTTGCAATATGACTAACGATTCGCAAATTTGCTTGATGACATGCAAAATATGATACATCGTTTATTGTTAAGTTGTTTTTGTGTAATAAAATTTCAAGTGTTTTAGGCATATAAATACATGCATGTTGAAACACGTCTCTTCCGTCATGCATGGTAATGCCGGTAGTTTTTGGAAATAATCCTACTCCTCCGGGGCCTTTCCCTATACAACCTAAACCTAGTGTTGTAACATCAAGTATTTCAGCATCAGACTCTGATTGTCTTTCTTTTGATATAAATACAGCCACAGCTGCATCACCCCACAAATGTCCGCTTTGTGGATTTGTCAAATCATTGTATGCGGAATTTTCTTCTGAGCATATTATTAAAGCCTTGCTTGCCTTGTTCATTGCAAAATAGCCTTCAATAATTTCTACTCCATTTACAAATGATGAACATGCAGAAGTAACTGCAAGTGCTTTGGCATTAGTAATGTTAAAATGACGCTGAACTCTGTGAGCTAAAGTCCCTACCGTATCCAAAATAGTATATGACGCAGACACTATTAAATCTACATCCTCAATATTATAAGACAAATTAGTTTTTGCATCTGTTACTGCATCAATTCCCATTGAGTAGCCATCTTCATTATCAGCAGTTTTGGATCTGGAATGAATTCCTGTACGTTGCAACAACCACTCATCTGTCAATCCTAAGGTATCTTCGAAATATTTGTTTATGATTCTTCCTTGGGGAACAAACATTCCCATTGCATTTATATACATATATTACAAACTTATTATGATAATTATTCGTTATTTGAGAACTTAAATATCAGTGAGTATATTATTATTTGTTGTCCTAATTTTTAGAACCGGGTGCAAATGTGTAGAAAAACATTGAATTATTAACAATCTGCAATTAAATATTGGCCAAAAATTAATTTTCTTTTGCCAATACTGTTAATTTGTATCAAATTATATATAATTTATGCTGTTAAACATAAAAAAGACTATTGATACTACAAATTAAATTTCGTAATTTGCCAAGCCTTAGAATTTAAATTTATCATAAATTAATCCAATTATTATGAGAGTCTACCAAACTAACGAAATCAAGAACATTTCACTTGTGGGAAGTTCGGGGTCAGGTAAGACCACTCTTGCTGAAGCAATGCTTTTTGAGAGTGGTCTAGTAAAAAGAAGAGGAAGTGTAGAAGCAGGCAATACTGTTTCTGATTATTTTCCTGTTGAACATGAATATGGTTATTCGGTTTTCCCTACAGTTCTACACGTAGAATGGCTAAACAAAAAACTTAATTTTATAGATTGTCCCGGATCGGACGATTTTGTAGGTGGCTTAATAACATCACTGAGCGTTACAGATACGGCTTTAATGCTAATTAATGCACAACACGGCGTAGAAGTAGGAACACAAAATCAGTATAGACAAATCGATAAAATGGGCAAACCGTGTATTTTCGTAATTAATCAACTCGATCACGAAAAAGCCGATTACGAAAATTCAATTGAAAATTTGAAAGAAAACTATGGAGCTAAAGTTATTCCTATTCAATTTCCAATATCTGTCGGGCCATCTTTTCATGCATTAATTGACGTATTATTGATGAAAATGTATCAATGGAAACCCGAAGGTGGTGTCCCTGAAATACTAGCTATTCCGGAAGAATATATGCAAAAAGCAAAAGACATGCACAATGCATTAGTTGAAGCTGCTGCAGAACATGATGAAGGATTAATGGACAAATACTTTAGCGATGGAAGTTTGAGCGAAGATGAAATGCGCCTAGGTATACGTAAGGGATTAACTACTCATGATATTTTACCTGTTTTCTGCGTATGTGCAGGAAAGGATATGGGCGTAAGACGTTTGATGGAATTTTTAGGTAATGTAGTGCCTTTTGTAAGCGATATGCCATATCCGGAAACTACGGATGGAACTAAAGTTGCACCTGATAAAAATGCCTCAACAAATCTATATGTTTTCAAAACCTCTGTTGAGCCACACATCGGCGAAATTTCATACTTCAAGGTGATGTCAGGAACTGTAAAAGAGGGTGATGACCTATTTAATGCTACTCGAAACTCGAAAGAACGTATAAATCAATTATTTTCTGTTGCCGGTCAAACGAAAGAGAAAGTTGAGGAACTAGTTGCAGGAGATATAGGAGCCACTGTAAAACTAAAAAACACCAGAACAGCTAATACTCTTAACGATGGGGCTTCAGAAAAACAATTTGGTTTTGTTCATTATCCTGATTGGAAATATAGAAGAGCTATAAAGGCAGTTAATGCAAGTGATGATGCAAAATTAGGCGAAGTACTAAATCGTATGCACGAGGAAGACCCCACATGGAATATCGAATACTCAAAAGAATTGAAACAAACCTTAGTGCTTGGACAAGGAGAATTTCACCTTAAAACTTTAAAATGGCGTATTGAAAATAACGACAAGATTCCTGTTGTATTTTCTGATCCGAAAATACCATATAGAGAAACTATAAGGAAGGCAGCACGCGCAGATTATCGTCATAAGAAACAATCGGGAGGTGCAGGTCAATTCGGTGAAGTACATCTTATTGTTGAACCCCTTATAGAAGGTGAAGCTGCCAAAGAATTGTATAAATTTAATGGTCAAGAATTTAAAATCTCTGTTAGAGACAAACAAATTACACCACTCGAATGGGGAGGTAAATTGGAATTTATTAATAGCATAGTAGGTGGTGCAATTGATGCTCGTTTCTTACCTGCTATACAAAAAGGTATAATGGATTGCATTGAACAAGGTCCTCTTACCGGTTCTTATGCAAGAGATGTTAGAGTAATTGTTTACGATGGCAAAATGCACCCGGTTGATTCTAATGAGATTTCATTCAGACTAGCCGGTAGACATGCATTTAGTGAAGCATTTAAGAATGCCGGACCGAAAATTTTGGAACCGGTTTATGATGTAGAAATCACAGTACCTTCTGCACGTATGGGTGATGTAATAAGCGATTTGCAAGGCAGACGTGCTGTTATTATGGGTATGGGAAGCGAAAAAGGTATGGAAAAAATAAATGCCAAGGTTCCTCTAAAAGAAATGAATAATTATTCTATTGCACTAAGTTCAAATACCGGTGGTAGAGCATCATTCAATATGAAATTTTCTAGTTACGAATTAGTACCTGCTGAAGTACAGGATGTTTTACTAAAGGAATACGCAGATACTCAAAAGGATGAAGATTGATGTAAATTAGAGTATGCTTTAACAATAAACGCCAAGCTAAAAACTTGGCGTTTATTATTTATGGATTAACAAAACCTGATGATTGCTCTAGTTCTTTAATTTTATCAGGTTCTTTTATTTCTAGCTTGTTCTGCTGATAGAACTCCAAATACTTTTCTACAGATTCTTTATCGAAAATAGAGCGATAATTATCATCTGAAACGGCAAATGCCTTGTATTTAACGTTCTGTAATGAACTTAATACCTGTGGATCACTCAACAATGCATTCTGATACCATATAGCCTCATCAAGATTCTCTAATCCTCCTACCGAAATAGAATAGACGCTATCATTAAGTGTACGAACATCAAGGTCAAAATCTTTTATCATAAACCTTGTAAAGTTATATGATGCAACTTCAAAAACTACTTGATTTTTTTGTTTCAAAGTTCCTTCTATTATCATTATAAAACTGTGAGAATCTTCAGGATTATATTGGAATCCGGCCTTTTTAATGTTCTCTGCAAATTCTGCTTCTGTTACAACAGCTTCGCGACGCTCACTAATTGTACTTACCGGCAATGTTGCTTTCAATTCTTTACCTTGAGCCGATAATGCAATCATATCGCGTGCCAAAGGAGCTATTTCGCTATCAGGATATTTGCTTACTAAATCGGATAAACGTTTTACAAAAACTTCACGTCCGTCAATTCGTCCTGAGCTAATAGCATCCAAGAATATGAATTTTGGCATTAGCTTAGAATCCGGATATGCTTTTTCTGCATTTGCAAGATTAGCTCGCACAGTAGATGCATCACCTTTCATAAATGCAGCATAAGTTGACCTATATAAAGCCTCCTCTTTTGCTTTTGCATCACTATCGGATATTGT
>Ga0116158_10005748_pt1 | contig 10435 bp, 8 predicted proteins | sample AD_UKC052_MetaG_FD_89883 | JGI IMG/M metagenome (GOLD analysis project Ga0116158, IMG submission 89883) | Active sludge microbial communities of municipal wastewater-treating anaerobic digesters from USA - AD_UKC052_MetaG | ecosystem: Engineered > Bioreactor > Anaerobic > Digestate | place: USA... | reverse complement strand
ATATTTCAAGGCAAACCGGAACGGTCCACATGCCGGTGCGTACGGATTGTACCGTACAAATAATTCCAACGGAGAGATACAGATGGAAAAACGTGCCAAGAGCATTGACATCACCATAAACCGGATCGAAAAGGCGCCTGACATCCCCAGCATGGTGGTCAATCAGGTTGTCGAACTCATAACCACCGGTGTTTTGAAGCCGGGGGACCGGCTGCCCTCGGAACTGGAGATGACGAGGCGCTTCGGCATCAGCAGGATATCACTGCGCGAGGCCATGAAGCTCCTCGAGGCCAAGGGATTTATCGAATCACACGGCAGAAAGGGAAAATACATAAAATCGGTCGTGGACAACGCCCTCCGTTCCCCGATCGAAGGGATGATAATGGTCGACCACAAAAAGATCTGGGAGCTTTTAACGGTACGCCGGATCATCGATTCCGAGGCCGCGGCGCTTGCGGCCGAGATGGCCACTGAGAAACAGATCAAGAAGCTCTATACCTTCAAGGACCGTGCGGATGTCATGGGGCCCGACAACATAATCCTGACCAGGGAGGGCGGGCGGCTTTACGCCGAGTTTTACAACGACCTGTACGACGCGACGAACAACACCATCTTCTCGCACATGCTCAAGGCCATCTCGTCCATCATCAGGGGGGTGCTTCCCTACAGCCGCGAGAAGCTGAGCAGGGTGAAGGGGAGCTCGCGGGCGCTTTACGAGCATCACGTCAAAATCATAGAGGCCATAGAGACGCGCGACGGGGCTCTCGCTAAAAAGCTCGTCATTTCGCACGTGAATTATCTGGAGAAAAGCCTTCACAAGATCATCAAGTGGGGGCCTTTTAGCGAGCCTTTTTCGATTAAATCCGCCCCCATCTTTGGCCATACGGCTTTTACTGCCGGAAACAATCCCCATCGACCCGCCTGGGTCGAAGGCCGGCTATAGCTTCCCGGCTTGACAAAGCTCTCTTCCCTGTGTATAATGCCGGTTAAGACGGGCCAAGCCCCTGCACTCCGCGCCGGTTCGGCCTGATCGCCTGCTTATAACTGGAGGATAACTCTAAAAATGGAATTCAAGCTCAATATCGGAGCACCCGACACCGAAGACAGGGTGTTGCGAATGGACGCCGGCGTTTTATACGACGTGATAATAGTCGGCGGCGGCCCGGCGGCATTGACCGCCGCAGTGTACTGCATGCGCAAGGGCGTTTCTACCGGGCTGATCACCATGGATTTCGGCGGACAGCTCTCCGACACATCGACCGTCGAAAACTACATGGGGTACAGCTATATTACCGGAGTAGACCTGGCGAACAAATTCAAGGAGCAGGTTCGACAATTCGAAATAGCCATAGCCGACGGCAAGAAGGCGGTCGCCATCGAGGACGGCACGGAAAAGGTGGTCCGGCTTGACGACGGAAGCGCCTTCAGGGCCCGTTCGCTCATAATTACGACCGGCAAGAGTTCACGGAAGCTTGGCGTTCCCGGAGAGATCGAACTTACCGGCCGGGGGGTGGCGTACTGCGCCATTTGCGACGCGCCGCTTTTCGCCGGCAAACGAGTCGTCGTGGTGGGAGGGGGAAACTCCGGAATAGAATCGGCCATTGACCTGGCCAAAATCGCCGAGCACGTCACCGTGGTGCAATTTCTGCCGGAGCTTACCGCCGACAGGGTGCTTGTCGACGCCTTCGAGGCTTTTACCAACACAACAACGCTCTACGAGCACGAGGTCATGGAGATTGTCGGTACACAGACTGTCGAGAGCGTTAAAATTAGGAACCGTGTTACGGGCGATGTCTCTACCCACGAGGTCCAGGGCATATTCATAGAAATAGGGCTCGACCCGAACACGGCCTCCGTAAAAGGGCTTCTTAAACTGAACGAATTCGGGGAAATAGAGGTTGATTGCGCATGCCGTACCAACCGCCCCGGAATATTCGCGGCCGGCGACGTCACCTCGGTCCCCTTCAAGCAGATAATAATAGCCGCCGGAGAGGGAGCCAAGGCCGCGCTCTCGGCCTGTGAATACATCTTACGGGAATCATAACCAAAAGGAGGTCCGGAAATGGCCATTTTTGACGACAAGGTCCGAAAGCAGATAGGAGACATTCTGACAAAGTTAGGCGACAGGGTCAACCTGTTGTATTTTACACAGGAGATGGAATGCGGCATCTGCAAGGACATCCACGAGTTCCTAAACGAGTTCGCGTCCCTTAGCGACAGGATCGGCCTGACCACGTTCGACTTCGTAAAGGACAGGGACAAGGCCGAGCATTACAAGATAGACAAAATACCCGCCATCCTTTTGCTGGATAAAAACGATAACGACACCGGTATACGCTTTTTCGGTCTTCCGGGAGGCTACGAGATCAATTCGTTCATTCAGGGCCTTATGGAGGTTTCCGGCGTAAAAGAGCCGCTCTCCCAAGGCGCGGCCGAGATGATCAAAAAAATCGACAGGGATGTCCACATACAGGTCTTCATATCCCTCACCTGCCCCTATTGCCCCGCGGCGGTGAGCGCTGCGCACCGTATCGCGCTCGAAAACCCCAGGGTCCGAGCCGACATGGTTGACGCCGGGGTCTTCCCCCAGCTCGCCGTAAAGTATAACGTGAGCTCGGTTCCCAAGACCATAATAAACGAGAAGATCGAGATAATAGGGGCGGAGCCCATTGAAAAACTCATCGAGACGGCGGCTAAGGCCTGAAGGCCCGGCCGCCCTCGCCTTCGAGTAGATAAGCCATCCAGCCGTCGAGGAGCGCCGAGTCCACGATACGCACACCCGCCGAGAAAAAGCGCTCCTCGACCTCCGCCGCGCGCGTTGTGCCGATGCCGCTCGCTATCATTACACCACCGGGACGCACAAGCGGGACGAGCACCTCGAGGCACGAGATGATGACGTCCGAAACGAGATTGGCCAGAACTATATCGTACTTCCGGCTGAAATCGATCGTAAGCAGATCGCCCTGTCTCAATCCAATTTTTTTGCATTCGTTCAAGCGGATGTTGCGCCGCGCGCTCTCCACCGCGGAGGATCCTAATTCCACGGCGTCGATCAGGTCGGCGCCCAGCTTTTCGGCGGCAATCGATAGGATCCCGGTACCCGCGCCCGCGTCGAGCACCGACAGATCCCTTCGGGTTTCGTCCGAAAGAGCGCCCATATAATCGGCCAGAAATCTCAGGCACAGGGCGGTGCTGGGGTGCCTGCCGTCACCGAAAGCGCTGAAGGGATCGATATAGATGACCGAAGGCGCCGGCGGGGGCCCCATGGAGGGGGATGCGAGCGGCTGTACATAGAGCCCGCCGCGAAGTTCGATTGTGTCCATATCCGCGGCATGGCAGCGCCAGATATCCGAGGCGATTCCTTCAAACGGGTCCAGGGCGGACAAAAGATGCCGCTCGAAATCCTCCAGGCCATAAAAGCCCTCGGAGCAGTGCAGTATATCGGCGCCGCCAAGGTCGTATATCGACTCGTACCCGTCCACCACGGCGAAGGAATCCGCCGATCCGGCCGGATCGTCCATGTGCCGTACAACCTGTATCTGGAACATTTCTGAAATCGGTCGGAAGCCGTGACTAAAAACCTGCCCGCACGGCAGGAGAAAACCTTTGCCGCGAGAGGGATTTGAACCCTCACAGGCGTACGCCCACCAGACCCTGAACCTGGCGCGTCTACCAATTCCGCCATCGCGGCAAGGATGTATCCGTATAAATTACATACGGCATTTGTCAAATTAATTTTACGGCACAAGCTCGTGGGCGATCATATCTTCGTAGGTCTCGCGCCTTCTGATCAAGCGCGGGCTCCCGTCCACTCCGATCAGCACCTCGGCGGGCAGGCGCCGCGAGTTGTATCGTGACGCCATCGCCATGCCGTATGCGCCGGATGACATCACCCCGAGGCAATCGCCTGGCAGACTGGTGGTAATTTCGCGTTCCTTTCCGAAAAAATCCCCGGACTCGCAAATGGGTCCCACCACGTCCGCCACCTCCGAGCCTTCGCCGCACGCAATTGAGTATGTTCTGGTAGGCCGAATAAAGGGAGGGCCGGATTAAATCGTTCATCCCTCCATCGGTGATGAGAAAGAGCCTGTCGCCGGTCCTTTTTTTATACAGGAGCCTTACGAGAAGCACGCCGTTGTTGCCGCTGATATATCGTCCGGGTTCGACAATTAGCTTCAACCCGGCCGCCGATACGCGCCCCCTGACCTCGCGCGCCCAGTCTTCGATCGGAAAAAATTCCTCGTCACGGTAGCGGATTCCCATGCCGCCGCCCAGATTGATGTAAGCGATATCCGAGAAGCCGTCCCTCTTGAGGCCGCCTATGAGTGTGAGCAGGCGCGTCAGCGCGGCCGTAAAAGGCGGCAGTTCAACTATCTGCGAGCCGATATGGCAGTGTATGCCGATTAGCCGCAACCCGGAGAGCCCGCGGATAAAATCGCCCCTCTCTTTGAGTCGGTCGATGTCGATGCCGAATTTATTTTCCTTTCTGCCTGTCCGTATATAGTGGTGAGTATTCGCGTCAACATCCGGATTCACTCGTATGGAGATATCTGAAACGGTTCCTTTCGCGCGCGAGATTTCATCGATCCTTTCCATTTCCTCGAACGACTCGCAGTTGAACATGAGTATCTTTTCGTCGATCGCGCCGGATATCTCCTCGTCGGTCTTGCCCACTCCCGCGAACACGATCTTCCGCGGGTCGACACCGGCCGCAAGAGCGCGACGGATTTCACCGCCGGAAACCACGTCCATCCCCGAGCCCATGTCCGCCATTATCCGGAGGATGTTCACGTTCGAATTGGATTTTATCGAATAACAGATGAGATGGGGCACCCCGTCAAGCGCCCTGTCGATCTCCATGTAGCGCTCGCGGAATCCCCGCTCGGTATACACGTACAGCGGGGTTCCGAAGCGTTCGGCCGCCTCCCGCAAAGGAAGTCCCTCGCATGTCAGCTCGCCGTCGTTGTATCTGAAATAGGCATCGTAACTGTTCATCAACGGTTTTTCTCTATCGACAGGATTTTGAGTTTGCGCGCCTCGTCGCCTATCCTGAGGTCAATAACCTCCCCCGCCTTTTTACCCAGAAGCGCCATACCGATGGGGGATCTGTAGGAAAGGATCTTTTTCTCGTAGTCCGCGTCCCACGGCCCGAGGAGCGTATACATGTTCCTCTCTCCGGTTTCGACGTCCTCGACGGTGATGTTCGCGCCGACATTTACCGTCTCGGTCGAAATGGAAGCAGGGTTCACGACCTCGGCCTTCTTTATTTCGTACTCAAGCTTGTTGATGGCCATCTTCAAAATGGCCTGCTTTTCCATTAGCGCGTTGTACTCGACATTCTCCCGGATATCTCCGGAAACATCCGCCGCGCGCGCAAGCTCCCGCGAAAGCGCCGTCATCTCGGTTTTCACCATGCGGTTCAGCTCATCGCTCATCTTTTGATAACCCTCGGGGGAGACGTATATCTTCTCCACGTCAAGGGTCCATTCGTCCGCGGCCTCACCGGACTGCGCGGCCGCGTACACCTTGAACTCCGGGTAGCGCGCCTTGATTATTGCGAGGAAGCGATTCTTATGGGAATCCTCCACGTAGGGCACGCCCGCCAGCATATCGTAAACCTTCTCCAGAAACGGCTCCCGGCTTTGAGCGACCACATCCTTCAGGACGGCGCCCTCGTTGTCGAAGAGGAGGTCGAGCGTCATGTTCTTCAGCCGGTTTCCCTTCGTCTCAATGCGCTTGAGCTCGTTCATCAACCGGAAAAAGGCCAAAAGCAGGCCCTCCCGCGAGTAATCGAGCCATTCATAATCCCAGGCCCTTGTGGCGAGATTGCGCGCCACCCAGAGAAAGATCTCGGGATACTGTTTTGCGCCCGTTATCACGCGATCTATGAACGAGTTGATGGTGTTGTACGCGTGCGTCCGAATCAGGCTGTTGAATATGTAGCGGTGAATGCGGACCGGGGTCTCGAAGAGTATCTCCGCGACCACGCTCGGCCAGTCCTCACGGGCCTCCTCGATGAGGTTAATGAGGTCCTTCTTGTTGTCATAGGAGCTGATCTTCATCGAGATGAAGGGGAGCTCTCCGCTCTGCCGTATGAATTCCAGGATCTTGGCGCGGACAGGGTCGAGTTTGAGCTTCTTCGCATCGACGAACTTCGTAAGTCCCCTAAGGGCGAAGTACGACAATATCTGCTTGGTGGGCGTCGCCTCCCGGGCCTCCCTTGTGTAATAATCTACGAAAAACTGAGCAACCGAGGCACCTTCATCGACCTCGATGTTGTTCAAGAATTCTATGGCCACATCCATCTTCTCGCTGAACGAAGGGGCGTTGATAAACGCGTCCAGAAGCTCCTCGGCGAAGGTCACCGGCTTGTCGCGCATGAAGAGGACGTCCTTTTTCTTCTCGGACACGCCGAAGCGGGGGTCCTTGCGAATCTCGGTCCGCGCCCGGCTCCACCACTTGGACCAGTTCTTTGAGTCGACATAACGGGGGCACAGCTCCTTCTTGATGTCGGCAACGGTCATCTCGCCGTCATAGGACTTTATGAGCGCTTCGAAAAACTGGATGAAGTCCTCCTTGAACAGGGTGGGGAGCACCTCGGGATCCTCATAATCCATTACATGGATGTGGTCGTGTTTGAGCGGACTGAGCGACTGCAGCGCCATCTGAATGGACATGCGGTGCCCGTCCTTTCCCTTAAAATCGATGATTAGATGCTCGCTGTCGATATCGACGATCTTGCCCACGCCCCACGAGCGATGGTACGCGTAGTTGCCCTTGTCGAACACGATGTTTTTCTCGAAATCCTCTATCGCGTGCCGAACAGGGTGCTTGAAATTGTTAAATTTAGACAGTTTGAGGAACTGCTGGTACTGTGAGTGGTTGCCGTACTTCTTTTCGTAGAATTTTACGATGTCCCGGCGCGCGGCGTTGTCCTCCGGCGTATATTCGAGGATTTTTTTCAGGATCTCGATCGACTGGTCCGGGTTCTCCTCGTCGCGGTACTTGTGCAGCAGGGTCTTCAGGAGGCTCGCGGCCAGCTCCCGCTGTTTGGCCTCGACCAGCATCCGCTCGATTCTTTCAAAGAACTGGATATCCTCCCAGGAGACGGAAACCAGCTTGTTCCACAGATCGACGATATTATCGTGTTCGCCATTTTTAATATAGCCCTCGATCGAAAGCTTCATGTATTGTATGCTCTTCGCCGGATCATCCTCTATGATGGCGAAGGCGAGTTTCTTCGCGACATCGGCATCGAATCGATCGATCTTGAGAAGGTTCTCCCATACGGGGATCGCCTCGCGGTTCCTGCCCAGCCGCTCGAGGGCCGTTGCCAGCGCCTTGAGCGCTATCCTGTTTTCCCCGTACTCCAGTATCTTCTCGGCAATGCGCTCCACAACGGCCCACTTATGGTGGTCCAGAAAAAGGTCGATCATCTTACGGAGCTGGAACTTGTCCTCCATGCGGTCCAGTTGATAGCCTATCAGCCCGACAAGATAGGAGGCGGTTATGGAGTCGGGATGCTCCACGAGATGGGCCTTGCAGATGTCGAGCATCTCCTGAAAATAGTTTTCGCCCATAAGGCTGTTGAAAAGATCATCGAGGATCTTGAACTTGGATATGCCGATATCCTTTGGCTCGATACGGCCCCACAGCTCCTCCTTGAAAAGGGAGTTGACTTTTTCCAGAAGCTTTTCTTTTTCCATGGCCCCATCCTCTGCCGATATTTGGCGGCGATATCACGCCCGCGCCCCCGGACCGCGATGCCGGCCGGGGGGCGGCAACCGCGTGAAACTCGGTTATACGACAACCCGCGCCACGGGGCGCTTTTTCCTCCGCGGCGAACAGCAAATCCCCCTGACTTAGTTCTCACAACCCAGGTAATTCCATGTTTCGAGCTGCTGAATTATTGGGGGGATCGGTCTGAATCAGGCAGACAAGCTCTCCGGCTCCCCCTGTATTCTATAGGAAGGGAGACTGCCTCGGCCCGGCTCACCCGGAAACCTTGCGCCCATTGTCCACCCGGGACGCCAATTTGGCAAGCACTTTATTACACAAAGAGGATGCCCCGGCTGAGGGCATCCTCTTTGATGGGTCCCGGCTTTCGGTCGAGGATTACTTTTTCGTCGTGTCCGCCCCGCCCTTGGAGCCTCCCTGGAAGGCCTTGTGGAGGTTCTGGCCGTCGAAATTCACCTCGAAGACATCGGTGAGAACCTTGAGCTGGTCAAAGAACATGTATACGTCTTCCGTTCCAGCGTACGGCGTCGCGCGGATGACGAAACGGACTATCTTTGTCACCTTGGTCTGGGGATAGGACTGGGTCTCCTGGGGAACGTTCTCCGGAATTACCGCGGTCAGCGGCCTCCAGCCCACGAAATTGAGCGAGCCCATTTTCAGAATATGGACGTCGCCCCGGTAATCCTTCACCCATGCCTCGAGTGTGTAGTCGTTGCCCCGTCCATGGAACCATACCGATACGCCCTTGGCCCGTCCCGGAAGCTGAATGGCCCTTTCCTGGGTCTCGGCCCCGGTCCTGGGATCGTATGTCATTACCTTTTTGGTGGGATCGTCCCACTGGACCTCGGGAGGCGGCAGAAGATGGACCGCGTTATATCCAGGGTACTTGAAGCGGAAATGGACGCCCAGCGCCTGCTTCTTTTCCATCCCCTTCTTGTCGGCCGACCATTTCTCCTCCAATAGGTCGGAGGGCCCGCCCTCGACGTACTTTAGCTCGAGCACGGGAACGGGGTTCTTCTTCTCGTCGGCGTTCTTTTTTGGGGTCGAATCTATAATCCAGTCGGACTGCTGTTCGAAGTCTTCCACCACCAGGGCGCGAAGCTCCTTTTCGCTTAGGTCCGCCGGAACGTTGGTGTTCAGCCTGGAATCGGCCCGCCCGGGGGCAAGGACCCCCGCAGCGATAACCGCTATGCCGCACACCAGAGCGGGAATCAGTTTATTATATTCAATTTTCATAGTATGCCTCCGTTGATAATATGCCCTGCTTTCGTTCACCAGGTATCCCTGATAAAGGTATCGCCGGTAAATTCGGAGAGATCGGTAACCACTCTGAAGTTATCCAGGTAGAAGTAAAACGTTCCCGGAACCTCGAAAGTATCGCTCTCTACGAAGAACGAGACGAAGTGCAGGTTTTTATCAAGCATGGCATAGCTTGCGGACTGCGGCAACCAGCCCGGCACGACGACCGATAGCTCTTTCCACCCCCAGAAATCCAGCCTGCCGATCTTGATCTTGTACAGCCTGCCCCTGAAATCGCGCAGTTTTACATACAGCGTGTGCCGGAATTTACGGCCCAGCACCCACACCTTTATTTCTTTGGCCTTTCCGCGGATTATATATTCGTTGGGCGGAAGCACCTCGACGCGGTCGAAACCCCTGTCCATAAAATAGGTCTTTACGCCAAGCACGAATTCATGCTTGTGGGATACGCCGTTGTCATCTGTGATCTCGTTGGGGAACTCCACGGTATTTCCGCTATCGTCGACAGGACGGGGTTTCCCAGGTATTTTGCGTATCTTCGTATCACCCAGCGGGCAGGTGGACGTCGCCCTCCAGTCTTCCGCCGCCTCGAAATCGTTCAGCCAGTCCTCGATAAGCCCGGTCTGCTGTTTTTTCTCCGGCGCCGTGCTCTTGGCCGCTTCCTGCGCCTGGAGGGTTATATTGCCGCTTCCAACGAGGAGAACGAGGCCCCCGGTCAGAAATGCCAATATAATCGACTTGACCTCCCTTTTCATTTTTAACTCCTTTTAAAAATGATTTTTATGCTTCCATAATGTCTTCGAGCAAGGCCCGCTGTCCGCCAGAAAACGAGTCCACCTCATCCTATCGAGGCGTCACTGCTGAACGTCTTTTTCATTTTCTTGCCGAGAGGCACCTTATACGTAGTACTTATACTATAATCGGAAAAAAAAGTAAAGAAATTTAATCAAAAACCCCCTCGCTCCGGCCGACGGCAAATAATTGTACAGAAACACGGGCCGTTGTCAAGAGATTAATCGTTGCTTTTGGGCTTCCACGAGGGGAAGAGGCATTCGGCGCCGACGGAGAGGTTTTGTGGCCCGGCATCCGCCATGGGTAACGGGGGGGATGGGCGCCGCGGCGAGGCTATTTATGTCGCTTAACCGCTGCGGCGCGCCGCTACACTATTGATTCATCCGGTAGCTGCCCCTTAGGACGTATACGTACTTCTCCCATACCTCGTTAAAACCGGCCTGGTCCTGCGACGGCTTCCGGAGCATCTTGAGGATAAGCTCGTTCTGCCTGTCGCTGTTCTCCTGACCGGTATAAAGGCGAAGGGCATAGGCCGAGAAATCGCGGACTATGAAGTTGAATATCTCGTCGATGATGACGTCATCCACGCCGTAGATCTTCTTGTTCTCGCAGATAAGCTGGGCATACGGGATGAGCGTGAAGAGTT
>Ga0116158_10005741_pt1 | contig 10442 bp, 7 predicted proteins | sample AD_UKC052_MetaG_FD_89883 | JGI IMG/M metagenome (GOLD analysis project Ga0116158, IMG submission 89883) | Active sludge microbial communities of municipal wastewater-treating anaerobic digesters from USA - AD_UKC052_MetaG | ecosystem: Engineered > Bioreactor > Anaerobic > Digestate | place: USA... | reverse complement strand
GTCCGACGGGGTGAGGAAGCTGATCTTCATGCGGCGCTCGCCACTTGCTGCAGGTGCTCCACACGCCGCTGGAAGGTGTCTTCGAAGGCATGTGCCTCGGCAAAGGCGCGTGCCGCGCGCGACATGCGGGCAATCGCGGGGCGGTCCACATCCAGCCGGGCCAGCACCTCCACGACCTGGTCGATGTCGTCGATCGGCACCTGCTCGCCCACGTTGGCCCGGCGCAGCAGGCCGGCCAGCGACCGGTTGGCGTAGCCCACGATCGGGATGCCACAGGCCAGCGTTTCCAGGTAGGTGCAGGACGGGTCGCTCTGGCGGTGCAACATCACATACAGGTCGCAGTTGGACTGGATGGCCGGGATCAGCGTGGCATCGAAATCGACCGCACCGGCCAGCTTGAAGTTGTCGGCCAGGCCGAGCCGGGCGATGTCGGCCCGCATCGTGGCTTCCAGATCGCCGGTGCCGTAGACCGTCCACTCGCAGTGCACGCCACGGGCCTGCAGCCGGGCGGCCACGGCCACCAGGTGGTCGGCACCCTTCATCGCGATCAGCCGCCCTGAAAAGGCCAGCCGCAGCGGCCGCGGCTTGGGCAGGTAGAGCTGCGCCAGCCGTGCAGCCAGCATGCGGTCGTCGATCAGCGCGTGGCGGCCGACGCGGGTGTCGAAGTACAGCAGGCAGTTGCCGTGCGACTGGTAGGCGTCGTGCGCGGGCAGGCCGTTGGCCTGCAGCCCGTCGCAGGCCCTGAAGGCGGCGCGGCGCGCCCGCTCGGTCTGGCGCAGGAACAGGTCGCGCCGCCACCTCACCAGCGTGTTGGGGGCGTCCAGCCGGTTCATCTGGTGGCGCGTCTCGGGGATCATCTCGATCACATACACGCAGCGGATGCCCAGTGAGCGGCACAGGGCGCCCAGGTGCAACTGCGTGTGGTCATCGGCGGCGGCCATCACCACCGTGGTGTCGGCCAAGTGTGCCGGCCCGGCGAGTTCGGTCCCGCCCAGCAGCACCAGTTCGCACGGCAGTTGGGCCGCGTCGACATGGACGGCACCGAACGCCGGCAGCGCGGTGGTGGCCCGGCGGGCCAGCAGGCGCACCCGGCCGTTCCAGGCACCGATGTAGTACGCCAGGCCGTCATAGAACTTGCGGTCGAACACGACCTGGCCGTCCACCCACCAGACGGGGACCGAAGGGATGATGGTCAAGCGCTGGTCGGATCGGGGGCTGGCTGTGCGGTGCATGGCCGGCATGTTCCGCCGCGGCAGCATGCCAAGTGTGGCGGGACTGTGAGAACCGCCGCCGGGCGCCTGCAAGGCCTGCGCTCGGCGGCGAGGCATTCAGCGCAGAGAGCGCACAGGCGTCTGCCCCTCCAGGGGATGACATTTGGGACTCGTAGGGTTGCCCGTCCGAACCTGTCCGGATGGCTGCCGTGCATGGAGGCCAGCCATCGGCCACCGGCAGTCGCTCAGCCAAGGCAGCGTTCAGCACCGCCAACTCCACGGAGGCAACTCCCCTCGACCATGTGGAGGTCGGAGCCGGCGAACTTGCCGGCCACCTGTTCAGGGGGTGGTGCTCGGTGACGCACGCCTTTCCTGAGACTTGGGGAAGAAGTCCGCAAGGAATGCGGCTACAGTGAAAGCGGTTTCACAAACATGATCGTCATGAAGCTCCAAACCATCGCCCCGCTGGCTGTTGCATTCGTGCTTGTCGCACCCTTGAGCGGCCATGCCGCACTGGTGGGCTACAGCCAGAACTTCGAGACCCTGCCCCCTTCGGGTGCGGGCTATGGGAACGCTGGGCTGAGTGACGACGGTTGGCTCGTCTTTGAGAATGTCTTCAATGCCGACAGGACCTACAAAACCGGCTTTGGTGCATTCCCAGCGCCGAACGGGAACGTCGCTTTCAGCGGGGTCGCGATCGGCCAGGTCGGACCACAGCAGGGTCACCAGCAGTTGGTGGTCTTCAGCGACTACCAAAACGGCGATTCGCACAGCACCGGAGAGTGGGTCGAGGCGCTCGTCTTCCAGCAGCAAACGATCGGCGCCGGGGATGTCGGCAGCACGTGGACGCTGCGCTTTGACGCCGGACGCTACACGCCTGTCCCACTGGTCGCCCCGAGTACGGCAATGGCGTTCATCAAGACGCTGGACCCTGCCACCGGCTACCAGACCACTGGAATGAGTTGGGTCGACATGAGTGCAGTCGATGCCTGGGGCACCCATTCGATCTCGCTGACGATCACGGCCGGTGCCGGCCAGATCCTCCAGTTCGGCTTCGCCAACACTGCGACGCACTATGCCGGCTCCGCGGTGGCGTACGACAACATCGTGTTCGCACCCGTGCCCGAGCTCTCGACCCATGCATTGATGCTCGCCGGTTTGAGTCTGTTGGGCTTTGCGGCCCGTCGACGCTCGGCATGAGCCCTGCGGCCCGTCCTGAACTGATCCGTCTGCAAGTCGCCGCACGACGGGTGGCGGCTTGTGGCCGTGTGCCCAAGCGGCACTGACGCGGCAACTCCCGGCAGGCACCGGTCAACCCTCGAGGGGTACCAAGCGGCGCGGTCGACTCCGGTCAGTCCACTTGACGAACGGGCTGACGCAGCCCTGCCCTCGACTGCCAGCCCGACGCTGGCCGGGCCGGGCTGCCACCCCCTTGTCGTGGACCCGCCGGATCCCGGCAGACAAGGCGCAGGGCGAATCCACGCGGCATGGCATGGCGGACCCGCCGCTCAGCCGCGAGTGATCTGCACCAGCGCGGCATCCACCGCCAGGCCCAGCAGCAAGCCGCCGCCCAGGGCTGCCAGCCACACCGCCTCGCACGACCACTGCAGCAGGCCCTGCGCCCGTCGGAAGCGCCAGGACGTCGGCCAGCCGGCAAACTGGCTCAGCACCACCGCAGCGATGGCGCCCGGCTCACCGGCCAGCGCATGGCCGCTGGGCACCAGCACCGCCAGCGCGGCGACGCGCAGCAGGTTGTTGGTGGTGACGGTCTGCGGCCGGCCCAGCGCAAACATCAGCTGCTCGACCACCTGGTGTCGCAGGGCCACCAGGCCCAGGGCCAGCCACTGCAGCATCCAGCCGGCGCCCTGGTAGCGCGCGTCGTACAGCGCCACCACGATCCACTGCCCGGCCACCATCAGCAGCCCGGCCGCCAGGCCCAGGCCGATGTCGGCCAGGCGCTGCACCCGCAGGTACACCTGCGCCAAGTCAGCCTGGCTGTTGCGCGCGGCCTCGCTGAGCCGCGCAAACACCACATGCCCGTTCAGTGACGAGAACACACCCGCCAGCGCCGCCACCAGCAGCGACGCGATCGAGAACACGCCGAAGCTGGCGGTGGCCAGCAAGGCGCCCAGCAGCAGCTTCTCGCCATGGGCCGCCACGAAGCCGACGATCGACGAGACGAAGGTCCACTTGCCGAAGCCGATCAGTTCCCCCAGGCAGCTGCGGTCCCAGCACGGCCGCACGGCCGCACCGGGCAGGCTGGCATGGCTGAGTGCGGTGCGCGCCACCGCGGCGGCCAGGGCGCCGGCCACCAGCGCCATCGGCGACCGCGTGGCCCACACCAGCGCCAGGGTGACGGCCATCGCCACCCCCTGGGTCAGCAGTTCCAGGCGCGCCAGCTCCTTGCCGCGCAGGTCGCGCTGGGCGCAGGCCAGCTGCATCGACTCACCGCCCTGCACCAGTGCGCACAGCGCAAAGGCCGCGATCATCCAGGGCAGGCGCGGGTCGGCGTACACCGTGCCCGCCACCACCTGGCCCGTGGCCGCTGCCCCGTGTGCGGCCAGCGCCAGCCCCAGCACGGCCAGCGCCAGCACCACCGCACGAAGCAGTTGCACCGACCAGGCCGTGCCCAGCATGCGCGGGTCGTTGCCCCGCGCACTGCGCACGATGCTCTGCCAGATGCCCAGGTCGGAGAACATCACCAGGCCGAAGTACAGCGTGTTGACCGCCGCGATCAGGCCGAAGGCCTCGGGCGCCAGCCAGCGCGCCAGCAGCAGGTTGCTGGCCAGCCGCAAGGCCTGCGACGTGAGGTTGCTGCCCAGCAGCCACAGCGCGGCACGCAGCATGCGGTGCCGCGCCGGGCCTGTGCGTGTGGCAGGCACGCGCGTGCCGGCCGACGTGGCGACCGCGCTCACCACGGGCGCACCGGGCAGCGCTGGCCGCCGGCGGTGTCGTGCCAGGCCTGCGCCAGCTGCCGGCAGTGGGCGTCGAACTCGGCGGCGCAGCCGTCGCGGCCCTGCAGCCGGGCCTTGAGCTGGCGCAGACGGTGCCAGCCGCGCTCCAGCGCATGCACCAGCGCGGCCGCCATCGGCCCATGCTGCTTGCGGTAGTACAGCAGGGCGCTGCGCATGCGCCAGCTCTCCAGCTGCGACCCCGACTTCGACACCCGCGCCTGCACCACGGTGCGGGCCGATGCGCCGCCGATGTGGGTGGCCTTCAGCTCGGGCCAGTAGTGCACCTGCAGGCCCATCGCGTGCAGGCGGCGGCACAGGTCCACCTCTTCGTAGTACATGAAGAAGCGCTCGTCGAAGCCGCCCAGGCGGGCCCACGCGGCCGCCGGGATGAAGACGAAGGCGCCCGGGATCCAGTCGACCAGCGCGGCCTGCTCGGGGTCGGCCCAGCGGCGATCCAGCCGGCCGAACAGCCGGCTGGTGGGGTGGCGCGCCGCCAGCCCGGCCAGGGTGAAGAACTCGTCGCGCAGGGTGGGGAACATGCGTGCCGATGGCTGCCGGCTGCCATCGCTGCCGCGCAGTTCACCACCGCCCAGCCCCGCCTGCGGGTGCTGGTCCATCAGCGCGATGCCGCGGCGCAGCGCGCCGGGGGCCGGCAGTGCGTCGGGGTTCAGCAGCAGCAGGTGGCGGCCGCGGGCGTGCCGGGCGGCCAGGTTGTTGCCGGCGGCAAAGCCCAGGTTGGTCGCGTTGTCCAGTACGCGCACCCACGGGTGTGCCGCGCGCACCTGCTGCGCCGTGCCGTCGAACGAGCCGTTGTCGACCAGCACCACCTCGCCGTCCAGGCCTGCCAGTTCCTGCTGCAGGTGGGTCAGCAGCGGATCGATCAGCCGGCGCGAGTTGTAGGTGACGATGAGGATGGAGAGGTCCATGGGGTGCGATCAGGCAAGGCGGGGGAACGCGCGGAAGATGGAGGCCAGGGCGGCGACGTTGCGGCCCAGGTCGAAGTCCTGCAGCACCTTGTCGCGGGCGGCCAGGGCCAGCTGGTGGCGCAGCGCCGGCTGGTCGATCAGCTGGCCCAGGCGCGCGGCCAGGCTGGCCACGTCGCCGGGCGTGGCCAGCAGGCCGGTCTGGCCGTGCAGCACCAGCTCGGGGATACCGTTGACCGGCGTCGACACGCACGGCACGCCGCAGGACATGGCCTCCATCAGCACCACCGGGATGCCTTCGGCCAGGCTGGGCAGCACGAAGATGTCGGCCCGCGCAAACCGCACGCGCACCTGCTCCTGCGTCAGCGCCCCGGTCAGGGTGACGGCGTCCTGCAGCCCGCAGGCGGCGATCTCGGCCTCGATGCGGGCCTGGTCGGGCCCGGCACCCACCAGGGTCAGGTGGAACGGCACGCCGGACTGGTGCAGCTGTGCCAGCGCGCGGATCAGCAGGATCTGGCCCTTGGCCGGCGTGAGACGCCCCACGCAGAGCAGCTGCGGCAGCGGGCTGGTCCCGCGCAGCGCAAAGCGGAACTGCTCGGGCTCCACGCCCAGGTGGCAGACGCGGAACTTGCCCCAGTGCGCCGGGTCGGTGATGCGCATCAGCTGCCCGCGGGCGAACTGGCTGATGCAGACCACCACGTCGGCTTCGCGCATCTTCACCGGCAGGTGCTGGCCGCCCACGTCGTCGAACTCATCGGGGCCGTGGATGGTGTACGACAGGTGGCAGGCCGTGAGCCGCTTCACCAGCACGCCCACGCTGGCGCCGGCGTTGCCGAAGTGCACATGCAGGTGGCGTGCGCGTTCCCGCCGCATCCAGCGCGCCACCATGGCCGCCTCCACGCCGTAGGCCAGCCCCGACCACCAGGCCTTGCCGCCCGACCGCAGCCGCAGGCTGAAGGCCAGCATGGCCAGCAGTGGCAGCGGCGCCTGGCGCAGCCAGAACAGCAGCGCCATCAGCGCACCGGCCACGCCGTGCTGCTTGACGACATAGGTCTGGTTGGCCTCGTTGCGCTCGGCCAGGTCCATCGCCTCGGGCGCACGGTCGGCCCGGTTGATCGACGCGGTGACGATGTGCTGGCCCAGGGCGCGCAGCTGCTGGATCTCACGCAGGATGAAGGTGTGCGAGATGGCGGGATAGGCGCTGACCAGATAGGCCAGCGTGGGCAGACGGTGATGGGTGGCCATGGCGGGGCAGTCAGGGGGTGTCGATGGACAGGGCAGGCGCGCCAGGCAAGGTGCCCGGGGCCGCGGTGGAAGATGGAAGGGGCCGGGGTGTCAGCGGCCGGGCGGGGGCGCCGGCCACCAGGGCCTGCGCGGCCACCGACCGCGTGACGACGGCGTTGGCGCCGACCACGCAGCTGTCACCCAGCACCACGCCCTTGAGCACCGTGACGCCGCGGCCGATCCACACATTGCGCCCGATGTGGATGGGCGCATGGTCGTGGCCGCTGTGGCGCACGCTGTGCGGGCTGCGGCGGTGGTTGGCGTCACGCAGGCTGGCGTACTCGCCCACCATCGTGCCCGCACCGAGGCTGACGCGGCCAAAGGCGACGATGTACACGCCGCGTGACAGCACCACGTCGTCACCGATCTCGATGCAGCCATCGCCCTGGGTCTCGAGCAGCACGCCGGGGTAGACCAGCGCGCCGCGGCCGAACGTCACGCGGCCGGTGCCCTGGATGTCGACCGGCCCCAGCACCACGTTGGACGGATGCAGGTGCTGCCCGGTGGCTTCGCGCAGCTGCGCCGCTGCCCACAGCCGGGCCCAGCGGTCGCGCACCACGCGGCGCCAGGCGCGGGCCAATGGCACCAGCGCGGCCGTCAGCGCACCCTTGGCCTGGCTGCGCAGGCGGTGGTTGCCGGCCTGCGGTGCAGCATCCTTGTATTCGATCAGGCCGATCGGGCCGGCCGTGCGGCGGGCGCGGTGCCAGGCCAGCTGGCCGAACAGCGCCGGCACCTTCTGCAGATGCGCATGCAGCGCGTACTGCCACAGCAGCGCGCGTTGGCCCGGCGCCTTCCAGGCACAGCGCGACGCTGTGCGGGCCAGCAGCGCCACGGCGGCCAGGGCCATCCCCATCGCCATCCACAGCGCCACAACCGGCGACAGCACCAGCGCCATGGCCAGCAGACAGGGTGCCGCCACAAACAGCAGGCCGTGGCGCAGGTCTCGCCGGGCCTCGTGCTGCCAGAGCGGGTCGCCGCGCAGGCGCATGCGGTGCGCCACCTCGGCGTAGGCCACCCCCGACCGGTAGGCCCGGCGGGCATAGGCCCGCAGCGAGCGGATCGCCAGGTCGTGCAGCGTCATGGGGGCGTCGATGTGTTCGATCTGCCAGCCGGCGGCACGCAGGCGGGCGCACAGCTCCGGCTCCTCGCCGGCGGGCAGCGTCGGGTCGAAGCCGCCCACCTCGGCCAGGGCCGCGCGCCGCACCAGCGCGTCGCCGCCGAAGTACAGCGTGGGGCCGACCGGGTAGACCCAGTCGAGGTCCAGCACCCGGGTGAGCACCGACTGCCCGGGTGCGGATTCGCGCCGGTGGCCCCAGACGGCGCACCGGCGCGGCGCGTCGATGGCCTGGTGCGCCGTGTGCACGAAGTCGGCGTGCAGCTCGGTGTCGCCATCGAGGAACAGCACGAACTCGCCCTGCGCCCGGCGCCAGCCCAGGTTGCGACCCTTGGCAGCACAGGGCGACGGGTCGTCGAGCACCAGCACGGTGGCGCCGCCTTCGCGGGCCAGTTGCACGCTGGTGTCGGTCGATCCCGAGTCGACGTAGATCACCTCGTGGCACAGCGTGCCCCAGCGGGCGTTGCCCACCGACGCCAGGCAGCGCTGCAGCCGTGCGCCCTCATTGCGGCCGATGACAACCACGGACACGTCGACCGCCGGCGCGGGTTGGGTGGCGCAGGAGTTGGTGTTCATTTCGTCCCCGATGTCAGCGACGTGCCGAAAGTCAGCACCGACACGGCCGGTGCGATCTGCCGCAGCGCATAGCCGACGTCGGCCAGCGCGCTGTTGGGCAGGTAGACGACATCGCCGTCTTCCAGCGCAAAGTTCACGCTGCGGTTCGGGTCGACCAGCGCCGCGAAGTCGAAGACCTCGACCCGCTGCGCCCCGGCGCGGTACACGCCGATGCGGCCGCCCTGCGCGCTTTCGGTGGCGCCGCCGGCCTGGGCCAGCGCGTCCAGCAGCGTCATGCGCGGCGTCAGCCGGTACGAGCCAGGCTTGGCCACCGCGCCCAGCACATACACCGCGGTCTCCGACGAATCGGGGATGAACACGACATCGCCCTTCTTCATCTGGATGTTGTAGGCCAGGTCGCCATTGAGCATGGCCTTCAGGTCGATCCAGATCAGCTTGTCGCGGCCGCGCATGATGGCGCCGCGCGTCAGGGTGGCGGTCTTGTCGAGGATCGGCATGGCGCCGGCGCTGGCCAGCACCTCGGCCAGCGTGGGCACGCGCGGAAAGCGCAGCACGCCGGCGCGCTCCACCCGGCCCAGCACCGTGATGTGGTTCGACGTGTATTCCTCCACGCCCAGCGTGGTCACCGGTTGGGAGAAGTACGCCTGGAGCTTGGTGTTCAGTGACTGCACCGCTTCCTGCCGGGTGGCGTCGCCCACCTGCACCACGCCGATCAGCGGCAGCGTGATGCGGCCGTCCGGCACCACCACATGGCGGCCGCTGACCTCGGGGCGGGTGAACACGTCCACCCGCAGCACGTCGCCGGCGCCGATGCGGTACTCGGCATCGGCGCCCTCTTCCAGCGCGGCCAGCTCGGCCTTGCTGGCCATCTGCGCGGCTTCCAGGCGCTGCACCGGCTTGAAGCCGGGGGGCGCCTTCGGCAGGGCCTGGGCGGTGTCGGGCGGCAGCGTGGGCAGGCCGGTGCAGGCGCCCAGCCAGGCGCTGGCCAGCAGGGCGGCGGCCATGCGCCACCGGGGCGCGGGGTGGGTTGAAGTCATGGCCGGCAGGATAGGAGCGGGCTTCAGGCAAACTGTGGCCGACATGCAAACTTGCGCCACGCCCGGCAGCCGCGCGCAGCGCGACCGGGCCGATCCATGACCCGCTACATCGTCTTCTTGGCGCTCCTGCTGTCGGTCCTGGCCATCCAGCGGCGGGGCTTGAAGTCGGCCTTCCTGGATGTGTGGCTGCCGTTCTTCCTGCTGGTGCCGTTCGGCTTCCGGGCCGAGATCCCCGGCCTGCCCGACCCCAACTTCATGCAGGCCGCGATCCTGCCGATCCTGGTGGTGCTGCTGCGTGAGCGCTGGGCGCAGATGGGCTTCGGCCGCATGGAGTGGCTGCTGGCCATCTACGTGGTGGTGCGGGTGGTGGCCGACTTCCTGGGCCGCGGCTATGCCGACGCGCAGAACTACGCATTCTTCATGCTGTCGGCCCTGATCGGGCCCTACCTGATCGGGCGTTATCTGATCGCCGACCGGGCGATGGACATCGCCACCGCGCGGCGCTTCGTACTGCTGTTCCTGATCCTGTTTCCGATGTTCGCCTACGAGCTGAAGTTCTGGGTCACGCCCACCTACAAGCTGCTGTCGCCGCTGTTCCCCGATGTCGGCAGCGGCCTGTCGCTGCGCTACGGCATGGCACGCACGGCCGGCCCGTTCGAGCACCCGATCCTGGCCTGCATCATGGTGGTGGCGGTGTACCGGCTGCACCGCTGGCTGGCCTGGACCGGCGAATGGCGGCGGCCGCAGCCCGGCTGGATGGGGCGGGTGCAGGCGCTGTCGCTGCGCCTGCCGCTCGACCTGCAGCGGCAGATCACCATCGTGCTGGTGGTGATGGCGCTGATGACGATCTCGCGCGGGCCCTGGATCGGCGCGCTGGCCGGTGCCATGGTGGCGATGGTGGGCCGCTTCAAGGACCGGCGCACCTGGCTGGCCATCGTGCTGGTGGGCATGACGGTGGGCGGCATCTCGGCCAAGCTGGCGCTGGACGCCTACACCACGCCCGGCGTCGACCAGGTGCTCAGCGAAGAGGCTGTCACCATGCTCTACCGCAAGGTGATGGTCGACCGCTACATGGAATTCCTGCTCGACAAGCTGTGGACCGGCTGGGGCCTGACCCGCGTGCCCAAGATCCAGGGCATGGAGTCGATCGACAACGCGTTCTTCCTGATGGCGCTGCAGCATGGCCTGCCGGCGGTGGTCATGTTTGCGCTGATCTTCCTGTACGCCATCGCATCGCAGTTGAAGTTCGCGCTGCAGGCGCCGCCGGGTGAGCCGCCGATCGGCTTCACCTTCGCCGGCATCTACGTGGCCTGCTTCATCGCCTTTGCCACGGTGTACATGGG
>Ga0116158_10005740_pt1 | contig 10442 bp, 8 predicted proteins | sample AD_UKC052_MetaG_FD_89883 | JGI IMG/M metagenome (GOLD analysis project Ga0116158, IMG submission 89883) | Active sludge microbial communities of municipal wastewater-treating anaerobic digesters from USA - AD_UKC052_MetaG | ecosystem: Engineered > Bioreactor > Anaerobic > Digestate | place: USA... | reverse complement strand
CTCGAGATCGCGGCGATCGAGCAGGAGCTGGCACGCGCGCTGTCGGGGCTGCGGCTGCCGGACTCGCCGGCGCCGTATCTGGCGCAGGTGCAGCTGATCCGGGCGACGGTGCTGAGCCTCGATGGTTCGTACGGGGGGATCATCACCGACGTGCTCGAGGATCAGGCGGCGGCCTCGGCCGAGGTGCGGGTCGGCAGCGCGGCGCGCGATCAGAGCGGGACCTTTGGTTCGGAGGGGCCGCAGCTGCGCTTCAACGTCGCGCTCGAGCCCTCGGCCGGGCTCAGTCGACGCAAGCTGTGGCTGGCGCTCGATCAGGCGTTTCGTTCGGCGACGGCCACCCACGCGCAGAAGCAGGCGATCCTGGCGCGGCTCGCCGGTGAGCCGCCGCCGCCGGATCTGGCGCCGGCGCCGGATCCGGTGCCGCGGCAGCCGACGCCGAAGGTGGCGCCGGCGGAGCTCGACCGTGAGGCGCTGCGCACCATGGTGGCGCAGCTGAGCAAGCGCTTCGTCGATCATCCGGCGGTCGACAACGGTGATGTGTATGTGCAGGTGCTGCGCACCGATGTCACGACGATCAACTCCGAGGGGCTGGTCGTGCACGAGCACCTCGATCGCGCGGTGCTGGCGGTGGTCGCCCAGACGCGCGCGGCGGACGGCATGAGCCTCGACGCGGGCGGGGCGATCCACTTGCAGGAGCTGCCGCGGGCGACCGAGGAGCTGCGCAAGCGCGGTGAGCGGCTGGTCGACGAGGTGCTGCGCGAGCTCGAGGCGCAGGCGCAGGCGCCGATGATGGAGGAGGACTACGACGGGCCGGTGCTGTTCCACGGGCTGGCGGCGGCGCAGCTGCTGGCGGCGACGGTGGCGACGCAGGTCGGGGGTAATCCGGCGCCGCTCGGCGATGCGGGGCGGGTCCGCGACTTCGAGCCGCACTGGCAGGAGGCGCTGGGCAAGCCGGTGATGCCGAACTTCATCGATCTCGAGGACGACCCGCGCGAGGGCTTCGGTCGGTATGCGATCGACGGTCAGGGCTTCACGGCGACGCCGGTGACGCTGGTGAAGGGCGGGGTGCTCAAGGACCTGTTGATGACGCGCACGCCGAACGAGTCGCGGTCGGGCAGCAATGGGCGGGCGCGGGTGAGCCCCTCGCTGCGCATCGGTCCGACGATCTCCAACCTGAGCGTCAAGTCGAAGAAGCGCGGCATGGGGCGGGCGCAGCTCGAGCGGGAGCTGCTGCGACGCGCGCGCGAGGACGGTTATGAGTTCGCGTATGTGGTCGAGTCGCTGCGCGACAACAACGTGCTCGGGCCGGTCGACCGCGAGGGCGCGACCGGCTACGGCGGCGGGCGCAAGGTCAGCTTGCCGTTGCCGGCTCGCATCTTTCGCATCGACGCGTCGGGCAAGCGCACGCTCGTGCGTGGGGCGATGTTCAGCCCGGCCTCGATGCGGGTGCTGCGAAGGATCCGCGCGGTGGGGAGCGTGGTCAGTCCGGTGGTGATGCGCATTCCGCCGGGCTACAACGGCGGCTTCGGGGCAGAGACCGGCGTCGAGGGCATCCTCAGTGAGACGGTCGACGTCCAGGTGAGCTCGCCGGATCTGCTGCTCGATGGTCTCGAGCTGCTGGTCGAGCGCAGTGAGAACGAGCGGTTGCCGGTGCTCGCCCATCCGCTGCGGCCGATCGCGGCGCAGCCGGCCGAGGACGAGGACGACGTCGAGTAGTCGGGCGCTGCTCGCGAAGACACCGAAGCAAGAGACACCGAAGCAAGAGACACCGAAGCAAGACACCGCGGTCATGGCCGCGGTGTCTTTGTTGGTGTCAGCGGCGCTCGCGGCCGCGCTGAAGGCGGGTGTACCCGCGGCGGTCTACAGCTTCGAGGTGGCGAACTTGATCGCCTCGATGATCGTGTACTGGTCGGGCTTGCCGCTGAGGTCGGGCTCGCCGGCGGCGGGTGCCGGGGCCTGCTGGACGCCCTCGGAGTGCCAGCGGACGATGCCGCCCTCGTCGAGGAGGACGATCGCGGGGGGCTGGCGGAGGTACTGGATGTAGGTCGTGGAGCCCTCGAGGCCGAGCTCGCGCGACGCGTTGTACTCGGTCGCGTTGGGGAAGCGGTACATCGGCAGGAGGTTCTTGCCGGCCACGCCGTACTGCTTCTGGAAGTCGCGGAGGGCGGTGTCGTTCTTCGGCAGCTGGCGGTCGCCGTTGGTCGGGAACTTGATCTGGATGAACATGATCTCGACGCCGGCGCCCTTGAGGTCGTCCTGGGCGTTCTGCAGCACCTGCATCATGTTCGCGGCCTGGGCCTGCTCCTCGCGGGTGGCGTAGTCCCAGAACAGCATCAGGCGCTTCTTGCCGTGCAGCTGGCGGCCGTCGGTGGTGCCACCGTCGGCGTTGACGAGCATGGTCATCGGGCTGGCGTGGCCGAACAGGCTGCGGCGGGCCCACTCGGGGGCCTGGTTGAGGTCGGCGGCGCCGACGGTCCAGAACGGCGGGATGTCCTTGAGCGGCGGCAGCTCCTTCGGCGAGGCGGTGATCTCGACGTCGACGGGGGCGGCGGCGCCGGGCTTCTGGACCTTGAGCTTGATGGGCGCGCCGGTGGCGATGCGGCTGGTTCGCATGTCCTTGGCGGAGGTGACCGGCTTGTCGTCGACGGCCATGATCAGGTCGCCCTTGGCGATCTGGTCGCAGCCCTTGTCGCAGCCGTTCATGTACGCGACGTACACGCCACCGGCCTTGAGCTGGTCGGGGCTGACTTCCATGCCGGGCGCCTTGGTGCCGGAACCAGTGCTGGTTTCACACGCGGAGACGCCGGCGAGGGCCAGCAGGGAGATGAGGCTTACGGCGGGGATGAGGCTCTTCATCGACGGAATGCTCCTGCGCCATGACGAGAAGACGGGCGCGGTGCGCGGACTGTAGGACGGCAATTGGGCACCGTCAAACATCGCGAGCCTGCGCGCTGCGCGCGGTTGGATCTTCAGAACCGGAAGCGCAGGTTGACGGTGAATTTCCCGAAGTGGGGCAGGCCCTTGATGAGGCTGGTACCGACCTCGGTGGCGGACTCCTCGATGATCGAGAGCGGCGCGACCGACGACAGGTTGGGGTGATCCACGCCGCCGACGACGAAGTAGGTCAGCGCGTAGGTGAACTCACCGACGACGGCGATGTTGGGGTGGACAAAGGCGCCGCCGCCGATATGGAAGGGCGCGCTGATGCCATGAAAGTCGAGGCGGGCGGCGCCGCCGGTGGTCTCGTAGCGGTTGCGCCACAGCTGGTAATGCAGGCCGGCGCCGGCGTAGGCGATGCCGCGGCCCTTGCGGATGAAGTGCACGCGCAGCGAGGGTCCGACGTTGAAGGCGCGCGAGCTGGCCGAGGTGACGTTGAGGGTCGAGAAGTCGAGGTCGACCTGCGGCACACCGATCTGCTCGGCGATGACCTGCTGCAGGAGGACCGGGTCGAGGCCGTAGAGATCGATCGCGTTGCGGCCGGCGACGTTGCGAGGACGCAGCGTGTTCCAGCCGACGGCGAGGCCGACCTCGAGGACGCCGAGCACGTTGCCGCCGAAGAAGCCGCCGAGGGCCAGGCCGGGGGCGGCGTCGTGGCCGCTGCTGCTGCGACAGAACTGGCGGGTGCAGAAGGCGGTGCCGAGTGAGAGGTCGACGATGAGGCCGCCATGGCGCCACTTCTTCGGGCTCTTGCGCTCTTGCTGGACGCGCTCGCGCTCGAGTCGCTCGAGGTCCTCGACCGTGGGGCCGGATTTGGCCGGGGCTTCCGGCTCGTCGCCACCGATCGACGGGGCGACGAGGGCGGGGTCGGCGGGCGCCGGCGGAGGCGGACGGTTCGGCGAGGGCGGGGCGGGCGAGCTGGTCGGCGGGCTGTTCGAAGGAACAGGTGGCGTCGGCTCGGGGATGGCGGGCGAGGGTGCGGGTGGTGTGGGGGCCAGGCTTCCCGGTGATGTCGTGGGGGGCGTCGCGGGCGGAGGGGGCGACGGGGTCACCGGGGTGGGCGCGGGCGGGCGAAGGGTCGTCGGGCGTTGCGGGGCCGGGGCGGTCGGAGCGGTCGGGGAGGAGGTCGGCGGTTTTGGGGAGGTCGTCGGCGTGGTCGGAGCGGGCGTCGGCCCGGGCTCCGGTGCGATCACGGGGGCGTCGGTGGGCGGCAGGCTGGGGGGCGGGCCGAGGTCCGGCAGGGTCGGGGGCGGGCCGGGGTCGGCCGGGGCGAGCACGGTGGTCGATGCGAGGGCCCGCGCATGACCTGTCCCCGAGGACAGGAGGATCAGCAGTGCTCCGCAGGAACGCGCGCGCCACGAGCGGACCAATGAGTGAGCGCGCGATCGACTGGCCATCATCGCCCTCACTATGCGTGAGCCGTTCGGGCTTGGCCAGCGCAGGAAGGGCTGCTGGCGGGGTTTGCTGGTGGTTTCAGGCGTGCGCGAACGGTCCGAAGAATTGTCGCCTGGGAGTGTAATGCGGCGAACGCGAGGCCGGTGCCGGAGTGCCGGAAGACGCCGCGGTGCCGCGAGGATCCGGCGATTGCGGGGCTGTCCGCGGGGACGCGATGGGGGACGGCGGCCCCGGAGTACATGTCCGAAAGGACAGGTTTTGGGAGGGAAGGATCCCGCGGAGGGGACGGGTCTGCAGGCAGGGGATGAAGGATGTCTGGACGTGATCTCTCGTGCGATAACGCTCGATTGTGGGGTGGGTCCGAAACGGGCGCCGAGCACCCCGCGAATTCGATCGGCCCGGGCGGGCTCGGGTATGCTTCGTGGACCTGCCGATGGCCTCCTCGACGCACACGTATGAGCCCGCCCCGGGCGAGTCCTCCGGGGTCATCCGGGTCCCGAGCATGGTGGGCGACGAGGACCCGGCCGCGATGAGCGGTGCCGAGTATTCGCTCGTCGACGAGGCGGTGGTCGCGGGCAACAGCCCGGAGGATGGCGACCTCATCGGCCGCGAGCTGGGCACGTATCGGCTGCTGCGATGCCTGGGCGGCTCGGGGCTGTCGCGGGTGTATGTGGCCGAGCAGGCGACGGGCAACAAGAAGTTCGCGGTCAAGGTGCTGCGCAACGCGAACTTCAACCCGGCGGCGCTGGACGTGGTTCAGAAGCGTCTGGTGCAGGAGGCGCGGGTGGCGTCGCGGCTGCATCACCCGCACATCGTCGATGTCGTCGACTTCGGGATCACGGACGGATTCGCGTATCTGGTGATGGAGTTCCTCGACGGCGAGAGCCTGCGCGAGACTTTGAAGCGACACGGTCCGCTGCCGTGGACCCGGGTGTTGCCGATGTTCCTGCACATCTGCGACGCGCTCGAGGCGGCCCATGCCCGCGGCGTGATCCACCGCGACCTGCGGCCGAGCAATTGCTTTCGGGTCCGTCATGCCAGCGGCGACGACTTCATTCAGGTCGCGGACTTCGGGCTCGCGCGCATCATCGATGAGGACCTGCCGGACGGGCTGCTGGCAGGCGGGGTGTTGCTGACGACGCCCGAGTACATGGCGCCCGAGCTGATCCGCGGCAGCAAGCCGGACCCGAGGGTCGACATCTACGGCGTTGGCGTGCTGCTCTACGAGCTGCTGACCGGCATGTGTCCGTTCTAGAGCGGCAAGCAGACGACCGTGCTGGCGATGCAGCTGCTCGACACGGCCGTGCCGCCGCGGCGCGTCGCGCCCGGGGCCAACATCCCCAGCTCGGTGGAGCGCGTGATCATGCGCGCGCTCAGCAAGCAGCCGGAGGAGCGGTTTCAAAACATCGCCGAGATGCGCGCCGCGCTGCTCGACGACACCCGCACGCAGAAGCTGACGCCGGCCGAGGCCGCGGTGCGGCGGCGACTCGCGGGCACCTCCTCGACGCGCAGCATGGCCGCCTTGCCGGTGACGCCGGCGCGCGGTGGGGTCGGCATGACGCTCGTGCTGGCGTTGATCGCCGTGAGCCTGATCGGCTGGGTGCTCGCGGGGACGCCGGGCATCGGCGGGCCCGAGGTGGTGCCGGTGCCGGTGCCGGCCGCGGTTCCGGTCGCGCCTCCTGCTCCCCTCATGGTCACGCCGACGCCGGTGGCGACGCCGGTCGTGGTGCCCGTGGTGGAGCCGGAGCCGGTGGTGGTGCCCCCGGTCGAGCCCGAGGAGCCCGCGGTGGAGCCGACGGTGATCGAGCCGCCCGTGGTGGTGCCGGTTGCCGTGGAGCCGACCAAGAAGATCGACGGCAAGAAGCCGGTGCGTGAGCCCGACGAGCCCGTCAACTACGACATCGTCGACGACCCGCAGGCGCCGACCGAGGTCAGCGAGGCGCAGATCGACGACCTGCTGCGGCCGCTGCGACCGGCGGCCTCGGAGTGCGGCAAGCGCAACAACGTGCCGCTCGGCACGGACATCGGCGTCAAGATGTTGCTCGCGTCCGACGGTCGCCTGACCAGCGTGCGCCCGACGGATCGCCCGATCGAGGACCCCGCGGTGCAGTGCATCCTCGGGCTGGTCAAGGGCGTGCGGCTCGAGAAGGCCGGGCAGACGCGCTTCACCAGCGCGCTGTTCGACTACAGCTTCAAGATCTACTGACAGCCCGCCCGGGCTGTCACGACGCGGATGACAGGGCTGTCACGGTCGTTTGTGAAGCAGGGCCGTAAAACGGCTCGCAGGGGTTTCCAGGGGGTGTTCGGCGGCTTGGCCCCGAATCTGCAACGTGGCTGGCGAGGACCGCCGCCATGTTCGCCAAGCCCACCTTCGCCGCCCTGCTGACCCTGACCCTCGCGACCGCCTGCGACGATGGCAAGGACGCGCCGACCCACGACGAGATCGACGAGAACGAGGGCGACACCGAGGCTGTGAGCGAGTCGGGCGACACCGAGGAGGACGGTGAGTCGGGTGATGATGAGGCGACGACTGATGATGGTGGCATCGGCGACAGCATCACGCCGCTGGTGCTGGCGTTTCGTGGCGAGGCTGTGCAGTTCAACACCGCGGTCGTGGCGAGCTTCGACCTGACCGGCACGATGTCGGTGCGCACCGACTGGCCGACCTCGACGACGCCGTGGCTGGCCCTCGACCGCAACGGCAACGGGCGCATCGACGACGGCGGCGAGCTGTTCGGCTCGGCGACGGTGCTGCACACGGGTGAGGCGGCGAGCAACGGCTTCGTGGCGCTGGCCGAGCTCGACTCGAACGCCGACGGTCACATCGACGCGAACGACGAGATGTGGGCGCAGCTGCTGGTGTGGTCCGACGTGGACAGTGATCGGGTGTCGGCGGCGAACGAGCTGAGCAGCGTGGCAGGGCGCGACCTCGTGGCGATCGATCTCGACCATGTCGTGGATCGCCGGTGCGACGTGCGGGGCAACTGCGAGGTGGAGCGCGGCGGCTTTCGCTATCGTGACGGTCGGGGCCGCGAGCTTGTCGGCGCCGTGGTCGATGTGCATCTGCGTCTGCGCTGAACCGTCTGCCTGATGGGACAGGTGATCTCGGCGGGGTGGGCGCTGCTCGGCGAGGGTGATTTTCCCGGGTGCCCTGTGTAGACTCGAGCGATGTCGCCGGAGCAGTTCCTCGACGCCGTGTTTCGTCATCGGGCGATCGCCATCTTTCGTGGACAGCACCAGGGGCGAGCCGCGGCGGCGATGGAGGCGGCGGTCGGCGGGGGCTTTCGCCTGCTCGAGTTCACGGTCAGCACGCCCGGCGCGTATGACCTGATCGCCGAGTTCTCGCGCCGACCGGGGCTGATCGTCGGCGCCGGCACGGTGCTCGACCTGGCGTCGCTCGAGGCGGCGGTCGGGGCGGGCGCGAAGTTCCTGGTCTCGCCGGTGCTCGACCCGCAGATCGTCGGGGCCGCGCGTGAGCTCGATGTGGCGATCCTTCCCGGCTGTTACACGCCGACCGAGCTGCTGTCGGCGCATCGGGCCGGTAGCGCCGCTCAGAAGCTGTTTCCGGCGCCGGGGGACATCGCCACGTACCTGCGTGCGGTGCTCGGGCCGATGCCGTTCTTGCGGGTGATCCCGACCAACGGGGTGCACGGCGGCAACGCCTCCGAGGTGCTCGCGGCCGGCGCGGTCGGGGTCGGCTTCACGACCTCACTCTTCGACCTCACCGAGGTCGAGCACCGCCAGACCGAGAAGATCTTCGAGCGCGCCCGCTCACTGCTCGCGGGCGTCAAGCACTTCACGAATGCGGTGCGGCCGAAGGCTTGATCGCGCGACGAGGGCTCACTGGTAGCCCTTGGCCTGCAGGGTGAACAGGTGGGCGTAGCGTCCGCCGCCCTGCATGAGCTGCTCGTGGCTGCCCTCCTCGACGACCTTGCCGCCGTGCAGCACGACGATGCGGTCGGCCATGCGCACGGTCGAGAAGCGGTGCGAGATCACGATCGTCATGCGCTCGCTGCCGAGGCCCCGCACATGATCGAAGACCTGCGACTCGGCCTCGGCGTCCATCGCCGCGGTCGGCTCGTCGAGCACCAGGATGTCCGCGCGTGAACGCATGAACGCCCGCGCCAGCGCGACCTTCTGCCACTGTCCGCCCGAGAGCTCGCGGCCGTCCTTGAACAGCTTGCCGAGCTGGGTGTCGTAGCCCTGCGGCATCGCGTCGATGAACACGTCCGCCATGCCCTGCTTCGCCGCGTCCTGCCAGCGCTCGCGCGCGCCGAAGGCGTCGACGTCGCCGGCGCCGATGTTCTCGCCGACGCGCAGCTGGTAGCGCGCGAAGTCCTGGAAGATGACGCCGACGCGGCGGCGCAGGGCCAGCTCGTCCCACTCCTGCAGGTCGCGGCCGTCGAGCATGATGCGGCCCTCGGTCGGAGTGTAGAGGCGGGTGAGGAGTTTAATTAGTGTGGTCTTGCCGGAGCCGTTTTCGCCGACGAGAGCGAGGGTCTGGCCGTGCCGCAGGGTGAAGGTGACGCGCTCGAGGGCCGGGGTGTTGGCGCCGGGGTAGGTGAAGGAGACGCCCTCGAAGCGCAGGCCCTCGCCGGGGTTGGGGCCGAGGACCTCGGTGCCGGAGCGGGCGGCGACGTCCTGGGCGAGGTACTCGTAGAGGGTCGAGAGGTAGAGGTTGTCCTCGTACATGCCCCCGACGGCGCCGAGGCTGGCGGCGACGGCGGCCTGGCCCTGGCGAAACAGGAGCAGATACATGGTCATCTCGCCGAGCGAGATCTGGCCGCGCACGGCGACGGCGGCGATCCATGCATAGGCACCGTAGAAGGCGGCGGTGCCGACGAGGCCGAGGCCGTAGCCCCAGACGCCGCGGCGCAGGGTCAGCTTGCGGTCCTCGCCGTAGAGGTCGTGGAAGATCTTGCGGTAGCGATCGAGGAACAGCGGGCCGAGCTGGTAGAGCTTGACCTCCTTGGCGTAGTCCTCGCGGGTGATCGCCTGCTCGAGATACATCTGCATGCGGGTCTCGGGCGAGCGCCAGCGAAACAGGCGGAAGGCGTCGCCCGAGAACTTGGCCTCGGCGATGAACGAGGGCAGCCCCGCGAGCGCGAGGATCAGCGCGGCCCACGGCGAGAACGCGGCCAGCAGCGCCGCGAAGCTGACCAGGGAGATGCCGTTCTGGACCAGCGAGAAGGTGCGACCGACGAGGCTCAGCGGGCGGCTCGAGGCCTCGCGGCGGGCCCGGGTGAGCTTGTCGTAGAACTCGGCGTCCTCGAAGTGGGTGAGGTCGAGGGTCAGCGCCTTCTCGAGGATCATCACGTTGACGCGATGACCGAGCTGGGCGCGCAGGAGTGATTGGACCACGCCGATGCCGCGCTGGACGGCGAGCAAGAGCGCGACGAGTATGGCCTCGGCGCCGACCAGGCGCAGCACCGAGCCGGGGTCGCCGGGCGGGGTGCGTGACTCGTGCACGACGGCGTCGACGATCAGCTGGCCGAGATACGCGACGCCGGCCGGCAACAGGCCGCCGATCAGGGTCATCAGCGCGAAGGCGATCGTCAGCGCGCGGCTGGTCGACCACACGAGGTCGAGCGCGCGACGGCTGTAGCGAAACACGCCGAGGAAGCGGCGCAGGCCGGCCGAGTCATCGTCCGTCGTGGTCGTCGTCGGGTGATGGGGGTTGGCCACGCCCGCCAGGGTGCCAGGCCGGCGGGGCGGTCTGACAAGTTATTGTTCGGGCGCGGTGCGCGGTGGTCGGCGTTTGGGCTGCACGTGGGGCTTCGGGGCGGGCTCGGCGGGCGTGAACGCGGAGGGATCGAGGATCTCCGCGACCTGTAGCGGCTCGAAGATCGGGATCTCGAACAGGGCCGGGTCGACCGGGCGATAGTTCAGGTTCTGCTGCTGGATCGTCTGCAGTCGGCGCAGGGTCTCGTTGACCTCGGGATCACCGTCGTCGAGGTGGACCATCGCGGCGACGAGCACGATCAGCGCGATGACCAGCCAGAACAGCTGCATCGGCGTGGTCTTGACGGTCCCCGGCTCCGGCGCGCGCCTGGGGCGGCGCTTGTGCTCCGGAGGTCCGTAGATCGAGGCCATCGCGGGCCCAGGTTAGT
>Ga0116158_10005738_pt1 | contig 10445 bp, 11 predicted proteins | sample AD_UKC052_MetaG_FD_89883 | JGI IMG/M metagenome (GOLD analysis project Ga0116158, IMG submission 89883) | Active sludge microbial communities of municipal wastewater-treating anaerobic digesters from USA - AD_UKC052_MetaG | ecosystem: Engineered > Bioreactor > Anaerobic > Digestate | place: USA... | reverse complement strand
TCATGTAAAAATCTATCTTGATGTTGTTGTTGATAATCTTGCCAGGCTTGCATTGTTTATTATTTTTGAAGTTTATATTTACGGATCGCAAAGATAAAGTATTATTATACATCTACTCAGTACTATGAAAATTTTAAAAGGGACAGAAAAACATATTCCCGCAATTATTGAATTAGCCTATGCCAGTTGGCCAGTAACTTACAAAGGTTTGGTAGATGATGTACAAATAAATTTTATGCTCGCGGAAATTTATCAAACGGACATTTTAACCCAACAAATAAATGACCCCTCCCAACATTTCATTGTGTTAGAGGAAGATCATCGATTGATAGGTTACGCTCAATTGATAGAACAAGTAAATAAAGTAAAACTGAGTAAATTGTATATCTTTCCTGAGTTAAAAGGAAAAGGTTATGGCAACATACTCATGAAGGCCATAGAAGATGAAGTTGCTAGATTAGGTTTTGATATTATAGAGCTGTGCGTAAATAGAGGTAATCCTACCCAAACATTTTATGAAAAACAAGGCTATCAAACAATTGAATCCATTGATATTCCTTTTGGACCTTATTGGATGAACGATTACTTAATGCAGAAAAAACTGACTCATGCATAGAAAAAAAATTGGTATTGTTTGTCTGTTTCTTCTGTTACAATGTTTTTTATTATTTAAAGGGTCAGGCATTTTTGGAATCATCTTAAATCCGATTTTATTTTTCATAGTTTCTTTTGCGTTTCCGTTCTTCATCAATTATGTAGATCAGGTGAAATATGTTTCAAACGATCCTACAATTAATTATCCTCAATCAAAGGGCAATCTCCAAGGGTTACTTTACGCTTTACTTGGTGTTTTTTCTGTGGTATGCAGTTTCGAAGAAATTAGAAAACTATTTAAAAAATTTCCTCTACCAACACCTAATTCAGATATTTTTCAACAATTAGATATGCTTTATGATAGATTTACTCAAGGGGTATTTCCTTATGCTCCGGTAGAAACTGTCTTTTATAAGCCGTACCCTGTGTATCTGCCAATGCATTGGCTACCCATTGGTATCAGCAGATATTTGCACTTAGATACGCGATGGTCTGCCTTTTTTATACTGGCCTTAGTAGTAGGCATATTCGCATTTTATGTCGGAAAACAAGTTTTACCTTGGTTCCAAAAGGTTTTCATCATTGCCTTACCTTCATTGACAATCTGGGTATTTATACTTTTTGGTGGCGAAGATCTTATTGTAAGTTTTGAAGTCCTCATCATGGCCTATTACTTTCTATTAGCTACAGGATTCATTTTTAAGAATAATTCACTGATTATACTTGGCTTAATTTTATGCTTACTATCTAGGTATACCCTCATATTTTGGACGCCCCTTTTGGCTATCATTTTTCTGGTAAATTTCCCGCTTAAAAAAAATATAGTTTATGCCTTCCTTGTAATCAGTGCTATTGCAGTTATATATATCATTCCTTTTATTTTAAAAGACCCTAGCATTTTTGCAAAAGGCATTCGATACCACAATGGTTGTTGTGTGAGTGAAATTGATAATGGCTTCTATACGTCATTCAATGGCGTACACTTTGCCTACCTTCTTCATTTGATCCCTACAAAAAATACCGAAGCTAGTGTATTTATGATGCGATGTGTTCAGGCCATTGCTCTATTAAGCATGCTTGGCTTAGGCCTATTTACCTATTTCAAAAGAAAGTCTCACCCTAATCTTTATGTTCATCTGTTGCACTATCTATATTTATTTGTATTAGTATTTTTTTGTTTTAGCCCTTTAACTTATAGGTACTATTTATCTGTGTTACTTATTCTTTCGATCGCAGTTTGTTTGCAATGGATAATCAATTTGAAAAAGGTGCCTTGATCGATTATATTTGATTTTTAAATCACACATCATGCAATTTACGTTCTACGGTCACGCGTGCTTTTTGGTTGACATCAATCATAAAAAATTATTGTTCGACCCCTTTATATCCGGTAATGAATTAGCTGCTCACATTGATATCAATCAAATTGAAGCTGACTATATTTTGTTATCTCACGGTCATGCCGACCACATTCTCGATTGTGAAGCTATCGCGTTACGTACAGGTGCCAAAGTAATTTGTGCTTGGGAAATTCATGAATGGCTTCAGTCAAAGGGCGTGCACAATACGCATCCCATGAATACCGGCGGTAAATGGGACTTTGCTGACTTTCAGGTGAAGTGTGTAGTAGCACAGCATAGTAGTAGTTTGACTGATGGGACCTATGGGGGCAATCCTATGGGGTTTTTAATTACGGCGAATGGCCAATCGTTTTACTATAGCGGCGATACGGCACTCACCATGGATATGCAACTAATTCCTCGTTGGACTCAACTTAATTTCGCCGTGCTTCCGATTGGCAGCAATTTTACGATGGACATCGATGATGCTATCATGGCGGCTGACATGATTCAATGTCGACAAATTATCGGCGTACATTATGACACCTTTGGATTTATCAAAATTGATCATCAACTTGCGAAGGATAAATTTGCCGCAGCGGGTTGTGAACTGCATTTAGTTCCCATCGGCGAATCCATTACCTTATAAGATGCCGGCGTCAGAAAAGCTATAATATTGATTGTCGCCTAAAATGAGGTGATCCAATAATTTAATTTCTAAAAGAGCGCCACCTTCCTTTATTTTTTGCGTTAAATGCCGATCCGCCGGACTCGGAACTAAATTTCCCGAAGGATGATTGTGGGCTAAAATCAATTGCGTCACAATTTTTAATTCCAATGCTTTTTGAAAAATAATTCTACAATCAACCACGGTTGACGTGAGTCCACCACTACTCACAGGTTCCACACAAATTACCCGATTGCCTTGACTTAAATACACCACATAAAATTGCTCCCGCTGTTTATCCATAAAATACGGAATCAAAATTTCAAATGATTCGCGGCTATTGTGCACTGATGGGCGTACTAGGGCCTCAGATAATTGACGCCGCTTGCCTAATTCAAAGGCTGCGATTAAAGTGATGGCCTTTTGCAAACCTATACCCTTGATGCTGCGTAAATTAGTAATGGTTTGTTGGCCCAATTCTAATAAATTATGATTGCAGGCAGCCAAAATCTCTTTGGCAATATCAAGTGCCGAACAGTGCTGTAATCCAGTATTTATAAGGATTGCTAGTAGCTCGGAATTAGACAAAGCATCAGGACCTTTTTCGAGTAATTTCTCACGTGGGCGGTCTTGTTCGGCCCACAGTTTAATTGTTTTTTGTGTTTTCATAAATCAGATTGTCAAATACTCATTGAGAAGTGCCAAATACTCATTCGCAAATGCACTTTGCTCATTGTTGGTTTTAATCTGATGTAAGGGAGGGTATATTTGCTCTCAGTAGGTTATTTATGTGACTTTTTCAAATTAAGCCCGTCGTAAGATGGGCTTTTTTTATACTTGTAATTTCTCAAAAAGATCAATTACTGATTCGTAGGTTTTGTTTAATTGTAAATGAATATTGTTTCGATGCACCCAAAGTGCCTTTTGAATTCCCTCTTCTTTTTGCGGCAATAACTTGGCATCATTCGAGTACATCATAAACCATGATGTTTCCTTTAACACCATGATATCTTCAATATAAAAATGATAGGTGTCCAATAAATGTGGGCCCAACTCCAAATTCTGTATACCTGTTTCTTCGTGAACCTCTCGCAAGGCACACGCTTCAATATCTTCGCCCGGATCTAATTTACCTTTTGGCAAATCCCATTTTTTACGACGATAAATAAAAAGGTATTCATTTTTATCATTTTGCACAAGCCCGCCACCGGCCCTTATTACTGTAAAAGCCGATTTGAACATAGCTAAATGAGTTTGTTCATCACCGACTACAATCACATGCTGAAATTCTGATATGAGTAAAAAATCAACCAAATCAATGGCCTTCTCAGGAGTTAAGGCGAAACAAATTTGGGCATTTTCTACAGCGATGGCATGCCAGAGAGTATCTAGGCGTTTCGTCAATATAATTTTTTTCTCATTGAGAATTATCTTGATCATACCTGTTGTAAGATTTGCAAATTCCCCCTTGGCTGTGTAGGTTTGCACTACCATGAAACGAGAACTAGCTGTCGCGGAAAAATTACTACAAATTAACGCTGTAAAATTAAATCCGCAAAATCCATTTACATGGGCAAGTGGTTGGAAAAGCCCTATTTATTGTGACAACCGAAAAATACTATCGTTTCCTCATGTACGCGATTTTATTAAAAGTGAAATGACCAATGCCATTTTCACCGAATTCCCGGATGGCGATGTAATTGCGGGAGTGGCCACTGCCGGTATCCCTCATGCTGCGCTAGTCGCTGACTTGCTCAATCTTCCAATGATTTATGTAAGAGCCAAGCCCAAGGAACATGGATTGGGTAATCAAATTGAAGGAGTCTTAGCCGAAAATGCCAAGGTCGTTGTGATTGAAGATTTAATTTCTACCGGCAAAAGCAGTATGGAAGCCATCGAAGCCATTCAACAAACAGGGGCTACAGTCATCGGAGTGTGCAGTGTATTTAATTATGGATTTCCGCAAGCCGAAGAAATCTTCCGACAAGCAGGTATTCCTACCTTAAGTTTGAGTAATTACAATGCCTTACTCGAATATGCATTACAAGAAAAGAAAATTACCGATGAAGAATTAGCAACCCTTCAATCCTGGCGTGAGGACCCGGCCAATTGGGGTAAATAATTTTTAGATATTACTCAATCAGCAACATAAGACTTCCTTATGTTGCTTTGTTGAACATGTGTAGTTCACTCATTTATGATGCCGAAACAGCCAATCGGGTAATGCATTTCCAACAATAAAGGATTCAAAAATGTCATCATGCCCCATTTCGTCCAATTCAGTAAATCGAATAGGTCTCTTTTTTTTCATTTGCCGATAAAACTGTTGATCACTTTCAATTCCATTATCGGTATCCTTATTTCCATGGATTAACCAAACCGGAGTTTTTGTTACTTGGCTTTGTAAATTAGGAATACCTGCAATACTAATCCCGGCCGCAAACAAATCGGGTCTTAGCGCCAAAGCATTCATCACGGTAGAACCTCCCATGGAAAATCCAATCACATAAATTCGATGCTTATCGATGCCTGGTAATTCCTTAAGCGAATCAACCAAGTGAAGTACCGATTGCAAACAAGGACGAGCTTTTGAACTTAACGCATGTTGTGTGCTATCCCAAAAATAATCGGCACTTCGTGTAGCAAATTGGGGCGCTAAAATACAACATGGATGCTGCTGCTGTTGCGAGTCTTGTGCAAATAACTTCGCTAAAATCCCTAACTGTGAATTATTGTCATTTCCTATGGCGCCAGACCCATGAAAGACAAGCACTAGGGGTAAAGCTTGATTTGTTCTTTCAGGTGTAAAAAAACGATATCGAATAATTTGCGCTGCTGAATCCACAAACGATGCTGTATCAAAAACAGAGTTGGGAAGCTGTCGAATCTGACTTATTTTTTTCTTAGCCCAAACGGAATCTTTACCGGCCGAAACTATATTATGCCCTGCAATTTGGTGTGAAGAAGAACAAGAAAAATTGGATAAACACCAAGCCAACATAATAAAACCACAAATAATGCGCATGTTGTACTGAATAGGTGCTGCGTTAAAAAGGCAAATTAAGTGAGAGACTATTTGCTCCAGATGGATGGACCAGCCCCATTACTTCCGTACTCATTTATTTGGCCTAATGAATTCGTTACTTTGTAATAGAAATTCATGATGGCATGTTGATAGTAGTGCTGGTTCAAAGGATTTGTGTCCACAATGGTTGCCCAACCTTCAACTGAATTACCATTCGACAATGATTGATACGGAATAGTCAAGGTATCACGTACTGCATACGCTTCCACATCCATCGTAAAGTTATTTTGGAAATTTTTGATAAGCACCTTGTTTATTTTATCTGCTGATTCAATGCTGATACTGTACTGAGCAGGACTAGAAAGCGTACCATCTTCATTAATATTCCATATCCCTTTAAATTTATCGCGGGTTACTGTTTCACAATGCTCTCCTTCGTAACCCACTTGACACATACAAACGCCTTCTTTGCAGGTTCCACTGTAAGCACAACTCACATTTTTACATTTATCAGGCTTACAAGCATTGAATGAAATAGCGAAAAAAAGCAACAAGGTCGAAAGGGTCGTAAGAATAATATTTTTCATCATGTTTCAGTAACTTTCTATAGGGTAAATATATGAATTAATTTCTTTAAACAAATCATTTTGCCTGAATTCTCTTCATCAGGCTAATTCCGAATCCGAGTATCATCAGCACCGTTCCGATCCACAAGACGTTGATATATGGAAAAAGGATTGCTTTCATAATAATATAATCATCCATGGCACTCGGTTGCTTATATTCAATCATGGCTGCATTCTCCGCTGGAATAATTTTGCTTAGGCGAGTATATAAATTAAAACTACTAACGGTATCGTCAATCAACACTTCCTCATTACCTCGAATTACATACAAGGGTGCCGCATTGACGAATTGGCCATCGAGGCCATACACCTTGAGTTTGGCCGACACAGGGATATCGCCATTTTGCTTATCAAAAACACGATCCGGCAAGGTATTGAACCCTTCAAAAATCATATAGCCATTGCTAAAAAATACCGTATCCCCGGCAGTAACTTTTTTATATTTAAATTGCGAGGTGTCCCCCATTTTTTTCTTATCGACAGTTGAGGTTATATAGGTAAACACATCATGAGTCAGATAATGCCGAGTATCCGGACTTGACACCAAGCCCATTTTCGGATTGATTTGGGCATTCGGCATTAAGACAAATTCTTCCGTCACACGGCCCGTATCGTTTTCCCGTTTTTGATACCGTACTTTGTAAAAATGATTCGGTTCACTGACGGTGTCTCCCATATATGTGATCTCATATTTACCCATACGCACCGGCACCCCGCGGAAAAGCAACACATTTTCACGACTTTCTTTTTTATTTTCTTCGGCCGTCTTTTTACCCATTTCAAAATCCACGCCCAGTCGATTCACTGAAACAACACGTTTGTTATACGCCGATAAAATGATCCCTACAATCATCAATCCAAAACCAATATGTGATGTGGAACCGCCCCATTTGATGCCCTTCCATTGGATCACTCGAATGGCATAAAATAAATTTGCCATCACGGTAAGCACCGAAGCGAACATCAATAAAATAATAGGAATGGCCTTTAGCTCTTGTAACACACAAATAATAGCAGTCAATGCTACACTTAACAAAAAGGGCAGCGCCAGTTTTTTGGCAACATCCTGAATGTTGGAAGTTTTAAATTTAAAATAATAAATTAGGGCCGTGCCCAACAAAACCAACAACGTAATCCAAAGTTGAATTTTATTGTAGTGTGTTACCGGATCCGTGATAGCGAGTTTGGTACCAAACATTTTATTCCATACTGGCATCGAGGTGGTATAGGTAATTTGTACTACAGAAATCATCAGGACCAATGCCCCAATAAACATCCAAAATTCACGTGAACTTAATGCTTCTTCCTCTTTTTTTAGGTCGGGTATTGTTTTGAAATTTTTAAAAAATAACCATAAGCCTAATAGCAAAAACACCCCCATGAATACCAGTAAATGATAAAATAAAGTATTGCCTTCGCCGGTAAATGCATGCACTGAAGTGTCTCCAAAAATTCCGGTTCGTGTGAGGAAGGTGGAGTATAAAACCAAAACGAAGGAGAAAATAAAAAACAAAAACGTAGATTTCAATGAATAACCTGTTGCCTTGTAAATCATGGTAGTATGTAAGCCGGCAATCATAATTAACCATGGCACCAAGGATGCATTTTCAACCGGATCCCAAGCCCAATAGCCTCCGAAATTCAGACTTTCATAAGCCCACGCGCCACCCATCATAATGCCGGTACCCAACACCATTCCGGTAAACACTGACCAACGTAATAAATGGGGTACTAAATCGTCGAAATCCTTTTTCCATAAAGCGGCGACACTATAGGCAAATGGAAATAAGGTGGCGGCAAAACCCAGAAACAAAATCGGTGGATGTATCACCATCCAATAGTTTTGTAATAAAGGATTAAGGCCATTCCCATCTTTGACAAATTCTAAATAATTCGGTTGTTGAAAAATGGGCGCATTGCTCATCTCATCACGCAACAGCGAAAAGGGAGTACTTCCTATGCGTTCGCCAAACAGAAAAAGCCCCAATAACATGGATGATAAAATCACTTGCACCATGCTAACCACTGAAAGTACCGGTGCTTCCCACTTGCCTTTTTGTTTCATGATGATGACACCCAATACCGTATGCCAAATACTCCAAAGTAAAAAACTACCTTGTTGACCTTCCCAAAAGCATGACAATAAATATTTAAACGGCAATGCTTTTCCGCTATGCGACCAAACATAAAAATATTCGAAATAATGATTGAAGATGATATAAAAGAGTGTCACAAAAATCCCAAGAGTGCTGAACGTATGTGTCAAAAATGAAATTCGACCAAACCGTTTCCAACTATCACTCGAAGACAAGTCTTTATTCTGTGCGGAAAAAAAATAAGCGATGGACGCCAACAGTGAACTCACAAAGGCGAGTACTACAAAAAACTGGCCCAGTTGTCCGGGCAGTAAATGTTCATTTAAAAAAGTTGCCTCCAATCGAGTGAGTTTAAGTGGTGATTCTTATCCCGGGTTACCGATGGCAACCTGATCCGTTTTATATTTAGACGGGCATTTCATTAATATTTTAGAACAATGAAATTCATCGCCTTGCATGCTACCTGTCATTGTTAATCGTTCGCTGCGTTCAAAATCTTGTGGCTTGGTACCGTTAAAACGAACCTTTTTCAATACCCCTTCTTCGTCCTTGGCATAAAAAATAAAATGATTGGGATCTTTTATTGGGTCATATTCCATCTCATGATTGACCGTGTCCAATTGTCCAATAATTTGAAACTCTTTACCCGGCTTTGAGGCCGCTGTAGCAAAGGTTTGATAACTACTAAAATCACCTACTCTACTTAAAATGAAGGCGGTGGCAACGGCTATCAAAATGAGACCTACAATATTCGATGTTTTCATGAATCTGTTTTCTTACAAAAATCTACCCTCAAGGGGGTGTAAAATTACATCAGGTTTTGGGTTCAACCTATTAATTATTTTAGACAATCCTTCTCCCATGTATTGGATTCACCCTTAGACAATGTTCCAATCAAAAGGAATCTAGATTCCTAGGTTAAAATTGGTTCTTCCACATCATGCTTTCAACGGGTTTCTTTGGTTGCCCACTGTATTTCGCACCGGCTTTGTTATTGTATTTTACTTCAATCTCCCCATCTACCGGGAAATAAATCAATTGTCCAATAGGCATTCCTGCATATACACGAACCGGTTGCTTTACCGAAATTTCCAAGGTCCAATTACCACAAAATCCAACGTCACCCTTGCCTGCCGTAGCATGAATATCAATGCCCAATCGACCGGTACTCGACTTACCTTCTAAAAAGGGTACATGTTCATGTGTTTCCGTGTATTCGTCGGTTACGCCCAAATAAAACTCTCCGGGTAGCAACACATAACCTTCTTCGGGAATGTCAAAATGCTGAATTTGGTTGTGCTTTTTGGCATCTAATTCATGATCCACATAAGTAGCGAGATGTTTCCCTAAATGAACATCATACGAATTGCTACCTAAACACTCACGATCATAAGGCTCAATACGAATGGTACCTTTCTCCATTTCTTCTAATATGCGCTTATCCGACAAAATCATGTGCTAAAAATTTGTGCAAATGTAATCACTGAGCGAGAATCTACGTTGGCAAATTTCATGAATTAGTCAGATTTAGTTCCTGCTTCGGCAAGAACAATATCAGTAGTTTAATTTAAATTACTATTTTTACCATATGATAAATGCATACAAGAGACCCACATCCGGCTCAACTCATCGTTTCCGTATCCAACATTCTATTTTTATATTCATGATTTTTCTCGGCTTCAATGTGATGTCTCCGAATGTAATTGCTAAACAAAAGTTTGGAACGGATTTAGGAATTGGCATCAAAGGCGGTTTAAATTTCAATAAGGTGGTGGCCTCTGAATGGAAAAATAAATTTAGTACAGACCCGCATGCCGGGTTCTTTGTGTATATCAATAAATATCGTTTGGGTATTCAAGCCGAAGCCAATTGGACACAAACCCGCATGACCACCGATTCCTCATTTTACGGATTATACCAGCAATACTATCAAACCGCATCGGATAGTTTTAATTCCGGTTCATTTCGATTTAGTACTGTAACCATCCCTTTGTTGGTGAATATCAAACTTTCACAATTTCTATGGCTACAACTTGGCCCTCAATATTCGGCGAGTGTGAACATGGTCGATAAAAATAAATTATTGAAGAGTGGTGT
>Ga0116158_10005733_pt1 | contig 10454 bp, 8 predicted proteins | sample AD_UKC052_MetaG_FD_89883 | JGI IMG/M metagenome (GOLD analysis project Ga0116158, IMG submission 89883) | Active sludge microbial communities of municipal wastewater-treating anaerobic digesters from USA - AD_UKC052_MetaG | ecosystem: Engineered > Bioreactor > Anaerobic > Digestate | place: USA... | reverse complement strand
CACGGGCCAATCTGGCATCCAATGCGCGAATGCCCAAGCCACAATCGACAAGCACACGGGTGGTTTGTGTGCCGCTGCGCGCCTCGACTACCGTGGCATTGCCGGTGCTGCCGCTACCGAGGCTTCTGAATCTCAGCAAGGGCGCACCTTCACCCCGGTGTTATTTCAGGTCGTCTGCAATGACCGTGACAATGCGCTGTGCGTTGGCAGACGACTCGGCACCACCGGTGGCATTGAGCACCGTGACCGTCGTGGAGTCAGCTGTGCTCTTGAGCACAATACGGAATTTGAGCGGAGGCGCTGCTGTGCCCGTGGATCCAAAGAGCTTGCTGAAAAAGCCAGGCTCTTTTTTGTCCGGATTGGGTTCGACATAGCGCACAAAGTAGGTGCCCTGGGTGCGGTCGCGGTCTTCGACGGTGAAGCCGGTGCGGTCCAGGCTCAGGCCGACACGGCGCCAAGCGCGGTCGAAGCCTTCGTCAATCTGCACGACGGGCACATTGTTCACTACCGTGGCGCGGGCGGTTGGCTTGGCTGCCCCAGATGCCACCAGTGCGCTCGATTGTTCAGCCGGGACACCCAACTTGACCATCAGGCGGCGCAGAAATTCGGCTTCCAGTTCGGGGTCGGCAGGGCGGGGTTGCCAGACGGTCTGGTCTTTCTGGGCCGAGGAATACACCTCGATCATGCCCCTGTGGCTGAGGTAGATTTCGGTGCTGCCGGAGGGGCTGCGTTCGAGGCGGGTGCGAAAGCGATCACGCTCGCCCGTGGAATAGAGGTTGTCAAATACTTTGCCCAAGGTGCTTCGGATGAAGTCTTGCGGAATCTTGGCACGGTTTTCTGCCCAGTCGGTCTCCATGATGCCCAGGTCGGCCTGGTCGAGCACCAGCAGAAAGCCGTTTTCTTGCCAGAAATCGCGCACCGGGCCCCACAGCTTGTCTGCGGGGCGATTGACGACCAGCCAGCGCTGGGTGCCCGAACGCTCAATGCGCACGTCGCCCAGGGTCATGGGCGCCGCAGGCTGGCCACTGACAGCCTGGCCCGCCTGGTAGCTGCTGGCGGTCACTGCACCGCCAGGAATGGCGTAGCGGTTGTTTTGGGACAATTGGGTCAAATCAGGAGGGACGTCCAGGGACGATCCGCGCGACGCCGATTTGTAGTCGACCTTTTCGCTCTCCATGACACTGCAGGCAGACAGCGCGACAGTGAGGCCGATCAGCCCGATTCTTGCGAGTTTGTTCACTTCTGGATCCTTTGGTGTCTTTGGGGTCAGTCGGCCAACAAGCCGCTGGCACGCAATGCTGTTTCGACAACGCCTTCGTTGCCCTGAGACAGTGGTGTCATGGGCAGCCGCATGGTGGCGCCACACAGGCCCATGCGGGCCATGGCCCACTTGAGGGGGATAGGGTTGGCTTCTACGAAAAGGTGTTTGTGCACGGGCATAAGCTGGAACTGGATTTCCATGGCGCGCCGGATGTTGCCGCTGGTGGCCGCCACGCACAGTTCGTGCATGAGGCGCGGCGCCACGTTGGCCGTCACGCTGATGTTGCCGCGGCCTCCGCAGAGCATCAGGGCGACTGCGGTGGGGTCGTCACCCGACAGCACCACAAAATCCTTGGGCACATCGCGGATGAGCCATTGGGCGCGCTCGATGTTGCCTGTGGCCTCTTTGATGCCCACGATGCCAGGCACCTGAGCCAGTCGCAGAACAGTGTCATGCGCCATGTCGGCCACGCTGCGGCCGGGCACGTTGTACAGGTAGGTGGGCAGGTCGCCAACCGCTTCGGCAATGGCCTTGAAGTGCTGGTATTGGCCTTCTTGCGTGGGCTTGTTGTAGTAGGGCACCACTTGCAATTGGCAATCAGCGCCTACTTTTTGGGCAAAACGTGCGAGCTCGATGGCTTCTTTGGTGGAGTTGGCGCCGCAACCGGCCATCACGGGCACGCGTTTTTGGGCCTGCTCGACCGACACGCGGATGATTTCGCAATGCTCTTCCACATTGACCGTGGGGGACTCGCCGGTGGTGCCGACCACACCGATGCAATCGGTGCCCTCGGCAATGTGCCAGTCAATCAATTTGCGCAGCGTGGGGTAGTCCACGCTGCCGTCTTCGTGCATAGGCGTGACGAGCGCCACAATGCTGCCAGTAATCGGTGTCATGTCCGCAGTTTTAAACGGGAAAAGGGCATTCTACCTAGAGCGCGCGGCGGGCTACCGCGTCAGAGCCCATGACACGGACTGCGGCAATGCGTTGCACGAAGCGTTCGGGGGCTGGCAAAAAGCCGTCTTCGTAAGCCACGGTGCGCAAACTGGCACAGGCGTCCAGCAGTTCACCGGGTTGCAGCAGGAAGTCTGGGCGCGACGGCCTGCCCACGGTTTCATTGCCTGCGGCAAAGGTTTCGTAGATCAACACACCGCCGGGCGCGAGGCTACTCACCAGCGTGGGGAGCAGCGGGCGCCACAGGTAATTGGTGACCACCACGGCGTCAAACTGACGCCCGGTAAAGGGCCAGGGTGCGTTTTCGAGGTCCGCGCAGACAGTTTCACCAAGGTGTGCCAAGGCGTCAATGGCGGCGGGTGCCACATCCACGGCCGTGATGGGGTGCTGGCGCGCATGGAACCACCGTGTGTGGCGCCCCCCACCGCAGGCCACATCCAGCACGCGGCCACCTGCTGGCACCAGATGCGACCAGCGCACCACCCAGGGGGACTGAGTGTCGGTGTTGTGCATCAGCGGGGCTTGACGTCGTCTTTGAGGGCTGCGAGCGCCATCTTCTCGACGAGGCCAGGAGCCAGCAATTTAAGCCACCGCCCGGCCTTGCCTTGCAGCGTCATGACCACTTCACGCTGGCGCTGGTGCATGCCCGCCAGAATGAGCTCTGCACATTCCTCGACGGTCATGGCATGGTCTTCGCGCAGGCCGCTGGAGCCCGCAGGCAAACCCGCTGCATTGAAGCCACGGTGGCGAATTTGCGTAGCCACCACGCCGGGGTAGGCGGTGGTCACGCTCACGCCCGTGCCTTTGAGTTCGGCGCGCAGGGCCTCAAAAAACCCCGTCATGGCAAATTTGGTGGCGCTGTAGGCTGTGCGTCCGGGCACCCCCACCAGCCCAGCCAGTGAAGACACGGCTACCACGCTCCCGCCCGTGGCCTTGAGGTGGGGCAGGGCGGCGTGCGTGCACCAGACGCTGCCCCAGAAGTTGATGCGCATCAGTTGTTCGTACCAGCCCAGGTCGGCCGCGCTGACCTCTGAAAACAGGGCCTGGGCCGACATGCCCGCGTTGTTGATGAGCGCATCGATACGGCCAAAGGCTTGCACCGAGGCGTCTATCAGTGCGCGGCACTGGCTTTCGATGCTGACATCGGTGGGCACGACCAGCACCTGCGCATGGGCCGCACGGCACGTCTGTGCCACTCCTTCCAGGCGGTCGGCGCTGCGAGCCGCCAGCACCAGGGCGGCATCGCTGCCGTGCGCACGCGCCAACTGCAAGGCCATTTCGGCGCCTATGCCTTCTGAAGCGCCGGTGATGAGGATGGTTTTCATGGGGAGTTAAAAGCAGGACCAGATTTGGTCTGCCAGTGTGACCAAAAAGTCCGGGCGCATGTACAGGGCAAATACGCCCAGCAGCGCAGCCACGGTGGCAATGCCAGCAGCAAGTTGTCGCGTCCGCGAGCGCATGTCAGGCGGCCAGCGGCTGGTGCCGCGCAATGGGGTGTTCTTTCACCGGCAGATTGAGCAGTGCCGCCACCACGCCCAAGGCGATGGCGATGTACCAGACCAGGTCGTAGCTGCCCGTGCGGTCATAGACGTAGCCACCCAACCACACGCCCATGAAAGAGCCGATCTGATGGCTGAAGAAGACAAAACCACTCAGCATGGACATATGGGCAACGCCAAAAATCTGCGCCACGGCCGCATTGGTGGGTGGCACGGTAGACAGCCACAGCATGCCCATCACGGCAGAAAAAATATACACACTCCAGGGGGACAGCGGCACCAGCAGAAACACCGAAATGGTGATGGCCCGCGCCAGGTAAATGAAGGCCAATATTTTGCGTTTGGCCAGTTTTTGGCCCAAGACACCGGCGACATAGGTGCCCACCACGTTGAACAGCCCAATGAGCGCCAGGGCATAGCTGGCCACTTGGGGGCTCAGCCCTTTGTCCTTCAGGTAACTGGGCATGTGCACGCCAATAAAGACAACCTGGAAGCCGCACACAAAATACCCTGCCATCAGCAACTGGAAACTGGGGTAGCGAAAGGCCTCACGCAAGGCCTCGGCAATGGATTGTTGGCGTATTGGCGCAACGCCGCCGCCAAACCCTGGCTCGCGCAGGCCACGCGCCAGTGGCACGATCAGCAGCACGCTCACACCCAGCACCAGCAGCGCCTGTTGCCAACCCAAGCCTGATATCAGCAGCCCTTCCACTGGCACCATCAAGAACTGTCCAAACGACCCGGCCGCGGCAGCCACGCCCATGGCCCATGAGCGCTTTTCTGCGGGCAACTGGCGGCCAATCACGCCATACACCACGGCATAGGTCGTGCCGGCCTGGGCTGCACCAATGAGCACTCCGGCGGTCAGGGCAAAAGTCAACGGCGTGGTGGACAATGCCATGCCCGCCAGGCCCAAGCCATAGAGCACACTGCCGCCCATCAGCACGCGGAAGGCGCCAAACCGGTCGGCCAGCATGCCAGCAAAAATCCCAAAAACACCCCAAGAGAGGTTCTGGATGGCCAGTGCGAAAGAGAAGGTTTCGCGCGTCCAGTTCTGGGCTTGCGTGATGGGTTGCAGCCATAGACCAAAGCCGTGTCGCACGCCCATAGAGAGGGTGACGATCATCGCGGCGCACGTCAGAATTTGAGCCGCTGACAGATTTTTGTGGGGTGTGACCATGCAGGGAATGTAGCCATTTCCGCCTTGGCTTGCTGGGCTGGGGGAACGCGGTCGGCGGGCGTATATGGTTTTATTTACAGTGGTTTGCGGATGCCCCCTTACAATATTGCACACATGGCGACCAAATCACCACCCGAATATTCCGAAGGCTCGATACGCGTTCTCAAGGGCCTTGAGCCCGTGAAGCAGCGCCCGGGCATGTACACGCGTACCGATAACCCCCTGCACGTCATCCAAGAGGTGCTGGACAACTCGGCCGACGAAGCGCTGGCCGGTCACGGCAAAAAAATCAAGGTCACGCTGCACACCGATGGCTCGGTCAGCATCGAGGACGATGGCCGGGGCATACCGTTTGGCCTGCACCCCGAAGAGAACGCGCCCGTCATCGAATTGGTCTTCACTCGCTTGCATGCGGGGGGCAAGTTCGACAAAGGCAAGGGTGGTGCCTACAGCTTCTCGGGCGGGTTGCATGGCGTGGGCGTGAGCGTCACCAATGCACTGGCGCTGCGGCTCGAAGCCACCAGCTATCGCGAAAACAAAGTCGCCCGCCTGGTGTTTCAAGGCGGTGACGTGACCGAACCCCTTGTGACCCGCGCCAACGGCGACGGCGACCGCAAGCAGGGCACCAGCGTGCGCGTCTGGCCCGATGGCAAGTACTTCGAAACCTTGGCCCTGCCCATGGTCGAACTCACCCATCTGCTGCGCAGCAAGGCCGTGTTGATGCCTGGGGTCACCGTGACCCTGGTGAACGAGAAGACCAAGGACACCCAAACCTGGGCCTACAAGGGCGGCCTGCGCGACTACCTGACGCAGTCGCTCAATGGCGATCCGGTCATTCCGCTGTTTGAGGGCGAGGGCTTTGCTGACAGCAACGACAACTTCGCCGAAGGCGAGGGCGCCTCTTGGTGCGTGGCCTTCACCGAAGACGGCCAATCCGTGCGCGAGAGCTACGTCAACCTCATTCCCACCAGCGCGGGGGGCACGCACGAAAGCGGCCTGCGCGATGGCCTGTTCAATGCCGTCAAAAGCTTTATTGAGCTGCACAGCCTGCTGCCCAAGGGCGTCAAGCTGTTGCCCGAAGACGTGTTTGCCCGCGCCAGCTATGTCCTGAGTGCCAAGGTGCTTGACCCGCAATTTCAGGGGCAGATCAAAGAGCGGCTCAACTCGCGCGATGCGGTGCGTTTGGTCTCTAGCTTTGTGCGCCCGGCCTTGGAGTTGTGGCTCAACCAGCACGTGGACTACGGCAAAAAGCTGGCGGAACTCGCCATCAAGGCCGCCCAAACCCGCCAAAAGGCAGGGCAAAAGGTCGAGAAGCGCAAGGGCTCGGGCGTCGCCGTGCTGCCCGGCAAATTGACCGATTGCGAAAGCAGAGACATTCGCCACAACGAAGTCTTCCTGGTCGAGGGCGACTCTGCCGGTGGCAGCGCCAAGATGGGCCGCGACAAAGAAAGCCAGGCCATCCTGCCGTTGCGCGGCAAGGTGCTGAACACCTGGGAAGTCGAGCGCGACCGCCTGTTTGCCAACAACGAAATTCACGACATCGCCGTGGCCATTGGCGTGGACCCCCATGGCCCCAATGACTCGCCAGATTTGTCGGGCCTGCGCTATGGCAAGGTCTGCATCCTGTCAGATGCCGACGTGGACGGCTCACACATCCAGGTGCTGCTGCTCACCTTGTTTTTCCGGCACTTCCCCAAGCTGATTGACGCGGGGCACCTGTATGTGGCGCGCCCACCGCTGTTTCGTGTGGATGCCCCGGCGCGCGGGAAAAAGCCCGCATCGAAGGTGTACGCGCTCGATGCAGGCGAAATGACCGCCATTCTCGACAAGTTGCGCAAAGAAGGGGTGCGCGAAGGCGCCTGGACCATCAGCCGCTTCAAGGGCCTGGGAGAAATGAGTGCGGAACAATTGTGGGAAACCACACTCAATCCAGACACTCGCCGCCTTCTGCCGGTGCAATTGGGCAATATGGACTTCTTGCAAACCGAATCCCTCATCACCAAGCTCATGGGCAAGGGCGAGGCTGCATCGCGACGCGAACTCATGGAGCTCCACGGGGATGCCGTGGAGATCGACGTTTGATTGCGCGCTGGCGGGCCTGGGTGCCCATCCTTTTACTGGCCTTGCAGCGCATCACCTGCGGCCATGCCGGGGTGCTGGTGCTCGCCATGGGCCTGGCCGGTGCCGCGCACGCAGATGTCTGGGGTTATGTCGATGCCAAGGGTGTTGCGCATTTTGCGGCCGAGCGGCTGGATGATCGCTACGAGCTTTTTTACCGGGGTGACGTGCGCGCTGACGCCGCCAACGCCGAGGCTTTGGCGCCCACGCCAAGGGCAGTGGCAGTACCCAGTGCACCGCCGAAATTGATTGCTTTTTTTGAAGTCTCGCACTCATTCAAATTGGTCAAGCACCACTTGCGCGAAGCCTCCACGGCCCAGGCCATCGACTTCGAGTTGCTGCAGGCCCTGATCGCCACCGAGTCCGGTTTTGATCCGCGCGCCGTGTCGCCCAAGGGTGCTGTGGGCCTGATGCAATTGATCCCGGCCACAGCGCAGCGCTTTGGTGTGGCGGCAGACCGTCAGGCCACCATCGAACAAAAACTCACCGATCCGCGCACCAATGTGCGTGCTGGCACGCGCTATCTGCGTTATTTGATCAATATGTTTCCAGGGCAAATCGAGTTGGCATTGGCCGCCTATAACGCCGGCGAGGGTGCCGTGCAGCGCGCGGGCAACAAGATCCCCAACTACCCCGAAACCCAGAACTACGTCAAAACCGTGATGCAGATTTACACCATGCTCAAGCCGCCCGAAGTGCTGGTCGAGCGCCGCAGCGCCCACCGCGTGCACGTCGAGATACCTGTGCGCACGCGGGCTCAGACCGGCGGAGCCGTCGGCCGCGGCAACATGGTGGCGCCCTTGATGCCCCTCAATGCGACGCAGTTGTTCCCGCCCGTGTTGACGGTAGAACGCGACTGATCCGCAGGCTTGGCGCCTGCTGCGCCGCACTGTCCGCCCCCCTTTTTTTGATTTGAACCCAATCCCGCCATGGAGCAAGACCTGATTACCGCTGCCAGTGCCGACGACGCCGACCAAAGTCTGGCGTCGTATGCCCAGCGTGCCTACCTCGAATATGCGTTGAGCGTCGTCAAGGGCCGGGCCCTGCCTGACGTGAGCGATGGCCAGAAGCCGGTGCAACGACGCATTCTGTACAGCATGTCCCGTATGGGCCTGGGCTTTAACGGCGCCAGCGGTGCCAAGCCGGTCAAGTCGGCGCGCGTCGTGGGCGATGTGCTGGGCCGCTTTCACCCTCACGGTGACCAAGCCGCCTACGACGCCCTGGTGCGCATGGCGCAAGACTTCAGCCAGCGTTACCCGCTGATCGACGGCCAGGGCAACTTCGGCAGCCGCGATGGTGATGGCGCTGCGGCCATGCGCTACACCGAGGCGCGTTTGTCGCGCATCACCGGCCTGCTGATGGACGAAATCGACCAAGGCACGGTCGACTTCGTGCCCAACTACGATGGCTCCACCGAAGAGCCACGCCAACTGCCTGCACGCTTGCCCTTCACCCTGCTCAACGGCGCCAGCGGCATTGCAGTGGGCTTGGCCACCGAGATCCCCAGCCACAACCTGCGCGAAGTGGCCGATGCCTGTGTGGCGTTGATCAAAACGCCCAAAATGGACGACGACGCGCTGTGGGCGCTGTTGCCCGGCCCAGACTATCCCGGTGGCGGCCAGATCATCAGTACGGCGACTGACATTGCCGAGGCCTACCGCACCGGACGCGGCTCGCTCAAGGTGCGGGCCCGCTGGAAGATTGAAGAGTTGGCCCGGGGCCAATGGCAACTGGTGGTGATCGAATTGCCTCCCGGCGTCAGCACCCAAAAGGTGCTGGAAGAGATTGAGGAAATCACCAACCCCAAGGTCAAGACCGGCAAAAAAGCCCTGTCGGCCGATCAGTTGCAGCTCAAGGCGTCCATGCTGGCTGTGCTGGACGGCGTGCGCGACGAATCCAGCCGCGAAGCCTCCGTGCGCATCGTGTTTGAGCCCAAAACCAGCCGCATCGGGCAGCAAGACCTGATCACCAGCCTGCTGGCCCACACCAGCCTCGAGACCTCGGCCTCCATCAACCTCACGGCGATTGGCCTGGACGGCCGCCCGGTGCAGAAGTCGCTTCGGCAAATGCTGCAGGAGTGGATCGAGTTCCGCCACAGCACCATTGAGCGGCGCTCCAAACACCGCCTGGGCAAGGTGCTCGATCGCATTCATATTCTGGAAGGTCGGCAACTGGTGTTGCTCAATATCGACGAGGTGATTGCCATCATCCGTCAGAGCGATGAGCCCAAAGCTGCCCTGATCGAGCGCTTTAAGCTCAGCGACCGACAAGCTGAAGACATTCTTGAAATCCGCTTGCGTCAACTCGCGCGCCTTGAGGCCATCAAGATCGAGCAGGAGCTGTCGACCCTGCGCGATGAGCAAAAAAAGCTGGAAGACATTTTGGGCAACCCCGGCACCTTGCGCCGACTCATGGTCAAGGAGATCGAGGCCGATGCCAAGTTGTTTGCCGATGCTCGGCGCACGCTGATACAGGCCGAGAAAAAGGCCGTGGCCGAAATCAAGCTGGTGGACGAAGCCGTGACGGTGGTGGTGTCCGCCAAGGGCTGGGTCAGGGCGCGCGGCGGCCATGGCCATGATGCCGCAGGCTTTGCCTTCAAGTCGGGCGACGATCTGTACCAAACCTTCGAGTGCCGCACTGTCGACACCGTGCTGGCGTTTGGCAGCAATGGGCGCGTGTACTCGGTGCCAGTGTCGGCCCTGCCGGGTGCACGCGGCGATGGCCAGCCGCTCACCACCCTGATTGAGCTGGAGACGGGCACGCAGTTGCTGCACTATTTTGCAGGGCCGTCCACCGCCATGCTGTTGCTGGCCAGTTCAGCGGGCTACGGCTTTTTGGCGACGGTCGAGCAGATGACGTCGCGTTTAAAGGCCGGCAAAGCCTTTGTGACCTGCAACGCGGGCGAAAGCCTTTGCCGCCCCTCGGTAGTCGAGGCACCTGCTGTGGCCCTGGCCACGCATGTGGCTTGTGCCTCGACGCTGGGGCGCATCTTGACGTTCGAGCTGTTGGAACTCAAGCAAATGGGCAATGGCGGCAGGGGCCTGATGCTGATCGCGCTAGAGGGCAAAGACACCCTGGCCGGAGCCGCAGCCTACACGCGCAGTGTGCGCATTGCAGGCACAGGGCGCGGCGGCAAAGCCCGCGAAGAAACCCTGGAAATCCGCTCACTCAACAACGCGCGCGGCGCGCGTGCCCGCAAGGGCAAGGCCGCAGATCTGGGCTTTAAGCCTGAGACGATAGTGCGGGTCGAGTAGACGCTGTAGGGGTTCTTGGCTTCGCGGCTGGGGCTGTGCGGCGGGGCTCACACTGTGGCGGTGGACGCTGTGCGCCCACTTCGCTGCGATGCTCGCGCCGGGGGAGCGCCGCAGAACTCGCTGCGTTCGCGTTGCTCTCTACGCTCAAACAGCTGCGGCGAGCATGTCAACGAAGCACGCTGCGCGTG
>Ga0116158_10005732_pt1 | contig 10455 bp, 10 predicted proteins | sample AD_UKC052_MetaG_FD_89883 | JGI IMG/M metagenome (GOLD analysis project Ga0116158, IMG submission 89883) | Active sludge microbial communities of municipal wastewater-treating anaerobic digesters from USA - AD_UKC052_MetaG | ecosystem: Engineered > Bioreactor > Anaerobic > Digestate | place: USA... | reverse complement strand
CGGGACCACCTGCTCGTCATCGGTTACGGCCTCAACGGCCGGAACGTGAGCCGGGCCGCGGCCAAGGCGGCGATCCCCTACATGATCATGGAGATGAATCCCGAGACGGTGCGGAGGGAGCGGAAGGCCGGGGAGCCGATCTACTACGGCGACGCCACCCACGAGGCGGTGCTGCGCCACTCCGACATCGAGCACGCCCGGGCGATGGTCATCGTCATCAACGATCCCCCGGCGACGCGGCGGATTACCGAGCTGGCCAAACAGATGAATCCCAAACTCCATGTGATCGTCCGGACCCGCTTCATCCAGGAGATGAAGGCCCTGTACGATCTTGGGGCCGACGAGGTGATTCCCGAGGAATTCGAGACATCCGTGGAGATCTTCAGCCGCGTGCTGCGGAAATACCTGATTCCCAAGCCGGAGATCGAGCAGTTCATCGCGGAGGTGCGGGCGGCGGGTTACGACATGTTGCGCAACGTCGCGCCGGAATCCATAACCTGCTCTGATTTGAAGATCTGCTTTCCCGACGCGGAAATCGCCACCTTCAGGATCGGCGGGGACGCCCCCGCGGCGGGACGGACCGTGGCGGAGCTTGCCCTGCGGAAACGCCACGGGGTGACCCTCCTGACCATCCGCCGGGGGGAGGGGATGATCTACAACCCGGAGGCGGAAACGCTGATCCTGGCGGGGGATATCCTGGTAGTCTTCGGCGCCCCGGAAAAGCTGGCTGCTGCCGCGGACTTCTTTTCCCCCCCGGTCGCGGCGCCGGCGGCGACGGAAACGGCGGAGGGCCGATGATGCATGCAGGACGGCGGGTCGTTGCGGCTCAATTATCAACGGAACTCAACCGTTGTTTCCATGGCCGACGCAATTCCACCGAAAAGAGAGGGAAATGGTCGATGAATGGATATGCCTGGAAGGGAGCTCATTTTCAGCCGTCAAGTAAAAAAGTCCTTGCATTTTTTGACGGGAATTCGGGTTTCCGTCTGCTTCCGGCTTGTCCGGTTCAGGGGTAAGCGATGGCCGCCGAACGGGCAGCGATAAGAGAGTCAGGGATGAGGGGCAAGGAGTGCGGGTGCCGACGGCCCCGTGCGTCAAGAGGTTTCCGCTCGTGAAGGTGAACTGGGAGCGACTGACCCTCCTCTTTGTGGGCGGCATGACCCTACTGCGCCTGCTGGTGGCCTCCACCTTCGGCCTGGGTGTCGATGAGGCCCATTATTTTCTCTACGCCTATTTCCTGGACTTGAGTTACGTGGATCACCCCCCCCTGGTGGGCTGGGTCCACTGGCCCCTTTACAAACTGTTCGGAACGAATGAATTCCTGGTGCGGCTGCCGGCGATCCTGCTCTTTGCCGCCGTCTCGCTGTTCCTCCACCGATGGGTGCTCTCCTTTTCCCGTTCCCCGCTGGTCGCCTTCCTGTCCGTCGTGGCCGTCAACAGCTCCTTCCTCCTCAATGCCCTGAGTGTTATGCTCCTGCCCGACTGCTTCCTCCTCCTGTTCATCTTTCCCCTCATGACGGCGATGGAAAACATCGCCGCGGCTCCGCGGGGACAAGCGCGGAGGCGGGATTTTGTCATGCTGGGGATCCTCCTCGGCCTGGCCGGCCTGGCCAAATACACTGCCGTCCTCTTCCTGCCGCCCCTGCTCGTATATCTCCTGCTGAAGAAACGCTACGACCTCCTCTACGCCCCCGGGATGTACCTGGCGGCGGGGATCGCCCTTGTCGTGATCAGCCCCGTTTTGGTCTGGAACATCCAGAATGATTTCATAAGTTTTAGCTACCAGGGCGGGCATGTCCTGGCGGCAACGGCACCGAGCGCCAAGTCGTTCCTTGTCTCCATCCTCGCCCAGTTCGGGGCCTACAGTCCCCCGTTGTTCCTCCTGGCCTTTTACGGCCTTTATCGGAGCGGGCGGCGGGAGGCCGATGACCGCATCCGCCTCGCCGCCCTTTTCGGCGTTACGATCCTGCTGTTCTTCTTTTATTCTTCCCTCTACGAGCGGACCCTTCCCCACTGGCCGAGCCTGTTCTATCTCCTGTTCATCCCCGTTGGCGCCCATTTTCTTCTTGGTTCCGGGAGCCGGGGGCAGAGGAATTTCTTCTTTTTTTCCGTAGGTTTCAGCCTGACGCTGACGGTGTTTCTCGCCGTGGCCCTGCCTGCTAAATGGTTCACCTTCCCGGATTACCGGTCGCCCTTCCGGGACATTGTGGGTTACGAACTGATCGCCCGGGAGGGGGACGCCCTGCTGCGGCGGGGACCGGCGGGAGGAGAACGGGAAGATCGGTGGAAAGAATCCCCCGGAAAGCTTTCCCCAAAAGGAGCGGATGGTGCGGCGCGGAGCGGCGGGGGAATCGCTCCCGTTCCGCCCGCCGCCCCCGCTCCACGACGGGCCATGGCGGTTACCAACTGGACAATGGGGAGCCGGATGATCTATTACAGCCTTCCTTACGGCCGGGAGGTCTTCGTCCTCGACAACCGTCCGGATCAATTCGACGTGTGGCAGCCGGAGGAGCCGCGGGGGTATGATCTCCTCTTTGTGAAGACCCATTTTCACGGGCTGGACATCTGCCCGGCCTATCGCTGCGCGGCCTGTGAATCGGCGGGGAAGATGGATATCGTTCTCAACGGCGGCAAGGTGGATTCCGTGGAATTCGTCTGGTGCCTTAACTACCAGGGGATCAGGTGATCGATTGGCACGGATGGAATTGAAATCTTTGACGTTTTACGACGCATCCGGGAAGGATCTCCTGCTCTTTAGCCTCCTGGTCGGCGCCGCCGTGGCGGCGGCCTATTTCAACATTGATCTGCCTCTCGCCCAAGCCGTCAAGGAGCTGCCTTTCCAGATGGTCGAGTTTTTTCAGTATGTTACCGTACTGGGAGAAGCGACCTGGTCACTGATCGCCGCGGCCCTCCTGGGACTGGCAGCCCGCTTCCTCTGGCGGCGAGACGACTGGATGCGCCGTTCCCTTTTCATTTTCGCCGCCGTCGCCTCCTCGGGCATCGTCACGGATCTCATCAAGTGGCTCGCGGGCCGGTGGCGTCCCAAGGCCTATTTCACCGATCAATTTTACGGGTTCGATCTATTCGGCTGGGGCTACGAGCAGACCTCCTTCCCATCCGGTCATGCCACCACCATCTGGGCCTGCGGGGCGGCCCTGGCGATCCTTTTTCCCCGCTGGCGCCTCCTCTGGTATGTCCTGGCGATCCTGGTCAGCATGAGCCGGGTGATCGTCGGCGCCCATTATCTCAGCGACGTCCTGGCCGGGGCCTACGTGGCCGTCATGACGGTGCTCGTGCTGGTGCGCCTGCGGTATTTCCGACTGGGGCGCCCCGATGCCGGGGCCTGAGGGGATCCGTGACCGCCGCCCCGCCGGAGGCGGTCCTACTCGACAACCACCTTGAAGGCTGTCCCGGATCGCGGCCCAACCGTCTCCTGATCATGACCGTCGCCGGCAATAAGCCGCGGAAAGCCTTAGATCAGGACCTTCTTCATGTCCGTCCGGTCGGAGTACTTGCCGAGGATCAGCAGGGAACTGGTCATAAAAAGCATGTATGAGAGGATGACCGGCGCCGCTTCGCTGGAGGTGGCGTAAAAGTTTTCCGCGATGGGAGGTATGGCGATGGCCACGATGTAGGCGTCGAGCCTGGTCATAAAGATGGCCAGGCTCAAAAGCACGTTGATCTGAACATGAGAGTTCCGGTCCGTAACGCCCATTGCCTGTTGACGGTGAGTTTATGGATCGGTTTTTGTCTATGGTATCTCCACCGCCGTTTCATCGACGATCTTTCCACATCGAGCCGCTTCCCGCTCCGCGGTGACACAGTAGATCCCCCGGCCCTCGAAGGCGGGGGCAAAGCAGAGATTGTCGGAGATGCAGGCGGCGGGACGGTGGTCTCCGTCTTCCCAGCGGCGGATCAGGCCCGGTTCCCGGATGAGGGGGCGGCTCAGGGAGATGAAGTCGGCAGCGCCTTTGGCCAGGAGGCCGGCGGCGACCTCCCGGGACCGGATCCCGCCCACCAAAAGGAGCGGCACGTCCTGGTTTTCCTTGAAGATTCTGGCCGCCTCCCGGAAGTAGGCCTCTTTCTCCGGGGCATTGATCCGCGACCGGCTGGGGGAGAGGCGGCCGCTGGCGATGGTCCCTCCGCTCAGTTCGACGGCGTCCACCCCCCCCGCTGTCAAGGATTTTACCACCGCCAGGGCATCCTTTCGGGTCAGTCCGTTTTCAATATAGTCTTCACAATTGATCTTGATCAGGAGGGGGAAGTCCCGGCCCACGGTTTCCCGGATCGCCCCGCAGATCTCCCGGTGGAGCCGGCAGCGGTTTTCGATGTCCCCGCCGTAGGCGTCGGTCCGGTTGTTGAAGGCCGGGGAGAGCCACTGGCTCAGGAGATACCCGTGAGCCATGTGGATCTGGATGCCATCGAAGCCAGCTTTCCAGGCCCGCCCCGCCGCCGCGGTATAAGCGCCAATGAGTTCCTGCAAACCCTGTTTATCTATTTCCCTCTGGGGGGATGGATCCTGGCTCTCTTGCGGGGAAGCCACCAGCCGGGGGAGGCCGGTGATGCCGGCGGCGGCATAAAAACCCGCGTGGGCCAACTGGGCGACGATCTTACCCCCCGCGGCGTGAACCGCGGCGGTGATTTCCCGCAGCCCTTCCAGGCAATCGTCGCGATCGATGGCCAACTGCCAGGGAGTGGCCTGCCCTTCGGGACTGACGAAGGCATGGCCCGTAATGATCAGTCCCACGCCCCCCCGGGCCAGGGTGGTCATGGTCTCCAGATATTGCTTCCGGGGGCGGCCCTTTTCGTCCGCCATGCCCTCCCAGGTGGCCGAGCGGACGAAGCGGTTTTTCAACTCCAGACTGCCGATGGCGCTCACGGCGAATACTTCCTTCATGTCGTCCTCCCCCCTATATTTTCCCCTGCCGGATAAGGATAAAACGGTTGGGAACCAAATTTGACGACATCGTAAAAGGTCCATATGCGGCGTTGCGCTTCATCCTTCGTCACCGCGAAGTACGCCCAAGTACTCCTCATTCCTAAGGATTCGCGCGCCTTGCCTCTGGAGATTTTTACTTCGTCGTCTCCATCATGCCTTTTTACGAATTCATCAAATTTCCCTTGTCTTACGAAGTTGGCGACAAAAGGAAACGGGATGGCTATCTTTCCGTTATCGCCGGGATCAAGTCTCCCCTACGGTCACCTTCACCATCCGGTCCCCCTGCTCGATGGCGTTGACCACGTCCTGTCCCTTCACCACCCGTCCGAAGACGGTGTGATGGCCGTCCAGATGGGGCTGGGGCGAGTGGGTGATGAAAAACTGGCTGCCGTTGGTTCCCGGGCCGGCGTTGGCCATGGAAATGGCCCCCGTTTCATGCCTCAGTGGATTGCCCCGGCACTCGTCCTCGAATTGATACCCGGGACCGCCGCGGCCGGTGCCCGTGGGATCGCCGCCCTGAATGACGAAATTCTTGATCACCCGGTGAAACGCCACCCCGTCATAGTAACCTTCCCGGATCAGAAAAACGAAGTTGTTGACCGTTTTCGGCGCGTATTGGGGATAGAGTTCCAGTTCGATGTTCCCCTGGCTGGTTTCCATGGTTACAAGATAAGATTTGGCCGGATCGATTTGCATATCCGGTGCCCGCCGCCACTGTTTTGACTCCATTGGGGATTCCTTTCCGTTGTTTGTTTATGCATTTGCGCGTTCACCCTTACCGGATGGGCGAGGCCGATCGCGGTGCAAGTCGCCGCCGGCCAGGGCGTCCGACCGCTCTGGCCGTCCGCCCTACAACTCCGGCGCCGCCGGTGGCACCAGACAGAGCATCACGAGCTTTTCCGGCCCCGCGTTTCTTACCTGGTGCTCCACCCCCGGCGGGACGAAGACGGCGCAGCCTGCCCGGACGGGCTTCCAGGCGCCGTCCGAAAGCACTTCCCCCTGGCCGGCATGGAAGAAAATCTCATGCTCCCAGGGATGGGTGTGACGCGGGGAGTGGCCTCCTGGCTGAAATTCGAACAGGCGCATACAGAAATGATCAGCGCCGTCGGCCTTGCCGATAAGGACCCGGCCCGACAGGGCCTTCGCCGCCTCATTGTCGAAATATGTCGCTTCGATCTCCTCGTAATGAATGAGCTTCATGGTGATCTCCTCCATGTGATTTTTGTATTCCATGTCATAAAAACCTGGCGAACGCAAGCGCCGCCGTCAGGAAGATCCTCCCTCACCGTATCCCTCAGGATTGATGAGCCTTACCTTTGGGGTTTATTACTTCTTCGTCTCCATGATCACTTTATGGGAGTTCATCCGTTTATGTTCTGATCTAAGGGGTAAGGGGGAGCCATGCCGAAAAGGCGGGAGATATAAATGGCTGAGGGGCGAGGACTCGAACCTCAATTTGCAGGGCCAGAACCTGACGTCCTACCGTTAGACGACCCCTCAATGCACAATTTTGGACCGGCGCAGCTTACAGGAACGTTCACCCCATCGTTGGAGGTGTTTTTGGCCCGCCTTTCTTGGCGTCAATATCTCCTGGATACACCATGGCCCCGTGCCCGCGTTCACCGGTCCGGACGCGGATTAACTCCTCCGATGAGGCCGCCGATGTCGGCGCCGAAGGGCAGAGAATAGCCATAGAGGACCCATTGGAACCCGATCAGGGCCATGAAGATATAGCTCAAGTTTAAAATCGAATCGATCATGCCCTGTCTCCTTATAAAATCTGAAGCAACCGGCCAAATCAAATGCAAATATGTTACCATTATCTTCTTGATGAAAATATCTTTAATGTTCAGGTTGATGCATGGGTGAGGCCATGATGCGGGCGAACATTATTGTCCATTTCATTAATAATTAGACATAATTGTTTTGAAAATGACCATGGCGTTGATATGCCGAAGATCAGTCGCATCAGTGAGGAAAAGCTTATTACGGCTGATTTGTTGACGACTTTTTACGAGTCCATCATTTGTTGTTTCCTTGATATGTATGGAAAAATATGCAAGCTTGCGAAAGGAAATGATCGACAATCATCGTTTGACAGTAACGTTGATTTTTGCTTAAGGCAGGAAAACTTTTCGTGGGAGGATCACGGTTATTGAATCCGGAAACGATTAGAATGATCGACATCTGGATGGGACGCCTGGCCTGCTTCTTTCTTACCGGGGTGAGGCGTGTTGGGGATGCGCTGGGGGGGGGTGATGGCGCCGCGGCGACACCCGTCCGTAAGATCCTCTTTCTCAAGCTCATCGAGCAGGGGGCCACGGTTCTGGCTTACAGTGCCCTGGAAAGAGCCGTGGCGATGGTGGGACGGGAAAACGTATATTTCTGCGTCTTCGAGGAGAACCGTCCGATCCTCGACATTCTGGATATGGTCCCGCCGGAGAACATCTTTCCCATCCGCCACGATACCTTCTGGGTCTTTCTCTGGGACGTCTGGCACATGCTGGCGGAGGTACGCCGCCTGCGGATCGACGCCACGGTGGACATGGAGTTCTTTGCCCGGGCGTCGGCGATCCTATCCTTTCTCACCGGGGCGCGGCGCCGGGTGGGCCTCCACCGCTTCACCAGCGAGGCCCCCTACCGGGGCGACCTCCTCACCCACCGGATCCAGTACAATCCTTACCTGCACACGGCCAAATTCTATCATCTCCTCGTGGCGGCCCTGGAGTCCGACCCCGGCGATGTGCCGCTGATAAAGCTGGACGTCGGGACATTCCGGGAGTCTCTGCCCGTCTTTGCCCCGACGGACCGGGAGCAAAAACGGGTCCGGGCGCTCCTGACGGACGAATTGCCCGGCCGGGAGGCGGGGCCCCTGATTCTCCTCAATCCCAACGCCAGCGACATGCTGCCCCTGCGCAAGTGGCCAACGGAACGGTTCGTGGAGCTGGGACTGATGATCCTGGCCCGGCATTCCAAGGCTCGGGTGGCGATTACCGGCGCCCCGTCGGAACGCCGGGCCGCCGAGGAGGTCGCCGCCCTGATCGGCGGGGACCGGGTGGCTTCCCTGGCGGGGAAAACGACGCTCCGGGAACTCCTCGCCCTCTACGTTCTCGCCGATATCCTGGTGACCAACGACAGCGGTCCGGGCCATTTCGCCTCCCTGACGCCGATCCACGGCATCGTGATGTACGGCCCGGAGACCCCGGCCCTCTTCGGCGCCATCGGCGGAAGCAGCGAGGTGATTCATTCCTCCCTGGCGTGCAGCCCCTGCGTCAACGTCTTCAACCACCGCTTTTCCCCCTGTCGGAACAACCTCTGCATGCAGTCCATCTCCGTGGGGGAGGTTTACGCCCGGGTCGCGGCGGCGCTGGCAAAACGGGCGAGACGGGAAGCACCTGACGCCGGGGCATGAACGGCATTCAACACTGACGCCCAAGCAAAACGATGAACAACATTCCAGACTCCATATCTCCACCGTCACCACCGGCGCCGGTTCCTTCCGCCGCCGCTGGGAAAAAATGGCCCGCCGCGGTCCTCGGCCCCTGTTTTGTCCTTTTCCTGCTGCCCATGCTCCTCTATGTCCTCTCTCTGCCCGTCCTTCCCCTTATGGAGCCCGACGAGACGCGCTACGCACTTATCCCCCAATATATGAATAATACTGGGGATTATGTCACCCCCCATCTCAAGGAGGTGGCCTACCTGGAGAAACCTCCCCTGGCCTACTGGGCGACGGCGCTGTTTTTCCGGATCTGCGGGGAAAACGCCTTTGCCGCCCGGTTGGCTGCAGGGCTCTCCGCCTGGGGGTGCCTGCTGCTGGTCTATAGCCTGGGATGCTTCTTCCATGACCGGAAGACCGGTCTTTACAGCGCCGCCGTTTTGTCCGTGAGCCTCCTGCCCTTTGCCCTGGGCCGGATAAACATCCTCGACATGCCCCTTACCTTCTTTGTCTGCCTGGCCATCTGGTGCGGATTCAGATTTTTCATCTCCACCGGCGGCGCGGGGCGGAACCGGTGGCGGTACGGTTTTTACGGTGCCTGCGCCCTGGCCTTCCTGACCAAGGGGGTGATCGGGGTACTCTTCCCCCCGGCGGTCCTACTCCTCCATCTCCTCTGGATGCGGCGCGGATGGAGCATCTTCCGCCTCTTTTCCCCCGGCGGCCTCGTCCTGTTCGCCGCCCCCGTCGGGGCCTGGATCCTGCTGGTCCAGCGGGCCAATCCCGACTTCCTCTGGTTTTTCTTCATCCATGAGCATTTTCTCCGCTATACCACGGAGATCCATGAGCGTGTCGAGCCGTTCTGGTATTATCTTCCCGTGGCGTTCTTCGGGACCACCCCCTGGTGGGCCTTCCTCGCCCCGGCCCTGGCGGCGTTGCGCCGGCAGGTTTTGAGAATCTATGCCACGGAAGAGATTCGTTTTTTTACCGTCTGGATCGGATTTGTCCTCCTCTTTTTTTCCCTTTCCTCGTCCAAACTGGCCTCGTATATCGCCCCGGCCGTTCTCCCCCTGGCGGTGGTCATGGGCCACCTCTTCCGGGTTTACGAAGAGCGGATCGGGTCGGCAGCGGGAGGCGGGGGCCGGGTCTGGCCGCTTCTGCCGACGCTTTTGCAGGCCCTGGCCCTGGCCGGGCTGACGGCGGTCCCCCTGTTCGTGGAAGAGTACCGGCGCCTCGGTCCTCCCGGGGGATGCCTGCTGTGGCTTGTCCTTCCCGCACTGCCTGTGGCGGCGCTGGCGATCGTCCCGGAGCTGCTCCGCCGGCGGGGAAGAAACGGCTGGTTCGCTGCGATCTATCTCCTCTTCGCCCTTTACCTTGCCACCCTCCTCATGCCCCTGTCCCACTACCTGACCCCGGGGAAATCGGCCCTGGACGTGGTGCGGGCGGTCCGGGCCCACGTCCCGGCGGCGGCGGTTCTGTATCAATACCGTACGACCATGTACGGCATCGATTTCTATACGGGCCGGCAAACGCCCATCGTGGAGGATCTGGGGGAGTTGAGATTCGGGGCCGAGCGTATCTCTCCGGCGGAACGGGAGCGGCGGTTTCCCACCGACGCGGAGTTCGTCCGGGCCGTAACGTCCCGATGGAGCGGGGGGGATGCGGCAACGCCTCCCGCGTCCGGGACGGGGGAACGAGGGGGCCGGGGCGCCGACGGTAAACCCCCAGCGTCCAACGCGGGTGTAACCGACGCGGCCGGGACGGCTTCCTTCGCCGTCACGGAGGGCCGGGGCAACGTGGCGACTTTGCAGCGTTCCTTCCCGGCCGCCCGGGTCGTCTGGGACAACGGAAAATTCTACCTGCTGTCACTGCCGCGATAATATCCCCGCTGCTTGTTTTTTGAACTGCCCGTCGATCTTTTTTTCAAGCAGGGAATTATAATTCTTCCGAGGGGGATCTTTAACCAATAAACCCTGTATGTTTCCCGGGAACTTCCCCCGGGTTGCGGACGTCTAATATAATGCCATGAAAGATCCTGCCGTCGATAACGCGGAAGAGAATAAATTGATCGGGGCCTGCCTCG
>Ga0116158_10005731_pt1 | contig 10456 bp, 8 predicted proteins | sample AD_UKC052_MetaG_FD_89883 | JGI IMG/M metagenome (GOLD analysis project Ga0116158, IMG submission 89883) | Active sludge microbial communities of municipal wastewater-treating anaerobic digesters from USA - AD_UKC052_MetaG | ecosystem: Engineered > Bioreactor > Anaerobic > Digestate | place: USA... | reverse complement strand
TGTAAATCAGCGAAGAAAAAGCCGCAGAGAACACCCCGCCTAAAATCTGGTTGATGAAATTGATGTTAATGGTCTGCAAGATCCCAACCAAACCACGCCCAAGCGTACGCAGTAAAAACATGGTGAGAAACAAAGTCAACAAAAAGCCAGCCAGAAACATCAGCGGGCTGGTGTATTGAGTGAGATCTTTGAGGAAATTGGTCATTGCCGGGGAAAAGCGCAGCGAGGCCATAATTCCAAATAGGATGGAAATGTACCTGACCAAGGTTTCAATTATCCCGCGAGAATAACCGTACCAAAATCCAGCGGCGGCAACGATCAAAAAAAGTACGTCGATGATCATATTTTTTTGCTTTCCTTTAACCTTACAATAAAGTAGAACTTGTACCTTGTTGAGGTAAAATCCTATTCTTTAGATACAAAGGTGCAGCAAAAAGTCACAAGATGAAAGTTTTTTCCGACACAAGTAGCTGATTGTCGGATGTATCTCCCTATTCCTTTCTACGTCATATTATACAGCGTCGATTTATTCTGCGTTTAAATGTTAATTTCATCATAAATCCTTGAACATGCGTTTAATTCCAACTACTATTTTACTGGTTTGTGCACTGGCATCTTCATCCATGCTCATGAGCCAAGCCCAATTACCAGCCGTTTTCCTCTTAGGTCAAGACGAAGCTGCATACGAAAAGCTAAATGTAGAGCACCCGCGCAATCTTTTGGTGGTATCAGGCAATGATACTGGAAAAGCACTGAACAATTGGCTGGATTTTATCCTGACGATCCAGGAACACGCTGAAAATGTCAAGTACGACATCAATGGGCTGAAAGTTTTTTTACACGTGTTTTGGAATGAGGACGGCAGCATCAAACACATCGGGTATTTTGTGAAACCCGATTCACGCAACTTCAAACCTGACGAATTGCGGGCCTTTTTTGGTACGTTCATCCGGGCCTATAAACCCAAATTCAGCAGCGATAAAAAATTCTCACACTATACTACGGCAAGTTTCCCAACCTTGATTGAGCGGAAACAGTAGCACAAGTGCCGAATGAAGGAATGACGAATGGCGAATAAGGGTCGGGTGTGGCTTTATTCGTCATTCGTTGTGTTTAAAAGCTTCCATTTGTATTTTATTCAAATGATTTGCTAATTTTAATCGATAAATAAATCTGAGTCTTTCATTCTGTTCAACCTAAAAAACCACACCATGAAAAAGGGGTTTCTCCTGTTTCTTCTGCTCTCTGCGGCTTGTTTTTCTTTTGCGCAGAAAAAACCACTCATCGTATTTGTTACCGGAGACCATGAATACAGTGGCGAACAAACCCTTCCCTTGATCGCGGCAGAATTAGAGAAAAATTACGGCTTTCAAACCAAGGTACTCAAAGCATACCCCAATCAAAATGCCGAAAAAGACATCCCTGGCCTCGAAATCCTGAAAGACGCCGATCTGGCGATCTTCTACCTGCGCTGGCGGCAATTGCCGCCCGAACAACTGGCCCTGATTGAAGCCTACCTCAAGTCGGGAAAGCCCCTGATGGGTTTTCGAACTACCACCCACGCCTTCAATTTCCCCAAAGATCACCCCTCGGTGCGCTGGAATGCCTTTGGCGAATTTGCCCTCAACGCGCCTCCCGGGTGGGGCGGCAAAGCTGGGCATACCCACTACGGGCACGAAAGCACCACCGACGTATCGATTATCGAGGCGGCTAAAAAACATCCCATTTTAAAAGGGGTCGCGCCTAGTTTTCATGCCAGTTCCTGGTTGTACCGCGTGTTACCCGATTACCCGACCAAAGGCTCTGAATGGTTGTTGATGGGCAAATCTGTCAATCCAGACAAAGCTGCTATTGATAACCCTGTGGCCTGGATCGGCACCAATTCTTATGGCGCAAAGATCTTCACCACCACCCTGGGACATCCCGAGGATTTTAAAGTGGAGGCCTTTCAGCGCCTGCTCATCAATGCCATCCATTGGGAATTGGGCAAAAAAGTGCCTAAAAAATGGAAAGGAAAAATTGCCATCGACGTACCTTATCGCGGCATCGTGAAGTAAATTAAAGCCTCGTACCAGGATTTAAAATGATTTTTACCAAGATAAACAACATCGATAATGTCTTTCCACCTCAAGTCTTTTTTTTCCATTGTCATCCTGATGTTCATGGTCTTTGGGGCTTTTCGATTCCAAACCCCAGATGCCATTGAGATTCCGCAAGGTGCACACATCTCCCTGATTGGGGGCAACCTCGGCTCGCGCATGATGAATTACGGACATTTTGAAACCGAAATGCACGTGCGCTATCCCGAAAAATCCCTCTTGATCCGCAACATGTGCGATGGTGGCGATACTCCGGGGTTCCGGCCCCATGCTTCGCGGTTTTTACCTTGGGCTTTCCCCGGTGCCGAAAAATTTCAAACCGAATACGCTACCAATTCCAACAGCGAAGGCCATTTCGACAGCCCCGATCAGTGGTTGACCAAACTCAACACCGACATCATCATTGCCTTTTTTGGCTACAGTGAGTCTTTTCAAGGCAAGGCTGGTCTGGAAAATTACAAGGCAGAACTCGATGCCTTCATCAAACATACCCTCAGCCAAAAGTACAACGGAAGCTCGGTACCGCAATTGGCCTTGGTTTCACCCACCGCTTTCGAAGACCTGACCAGCGTGTACGATTTGCCCAATGGCGAAAAAGAAAACGACAACCTGTGGCTCTACACCAAGGCCATGAAAGAAGTCGCCCAACAAAACAAAGTCGAATTTGTCGATGCCTTTACGCCCTCCAAACAATGGTACGCCAGCACGACCGAGCCCTTGACCATCGACGGGGCTCAACTCAATGATGCCGGGTATAAAAAACTGGCCACCTTATTGACCAATGAGATTTTTGGCAACGCTGCTGCCAAAGCTGAAGCCAACCGCAGCCTGATCCACGCCGCGGTCATGGAAAAAAACTGGATGTGGCACAACGACTACAAAATTCCCAATGGTGTGCATGTGTATGGGCGCCGGTACAATCCTTTTGGTCCCGATAATTACCCCGCCGAAATCGAAAAAATACGCCAATTGACCACCATCCGCGATAAGGCGATCTGGTTGGCAGCCCAAAAGGGAGAAAAAACAGATCTGACCGCAGCAGACAAAACTACTCGTGAGTTACCCGAAATTAAGACCAATTTTAACCCCGAAAGAAATGGCAGCCTAAACTACCTGTATGGCAAGGATGCCTTGGCCAAACTCAAGGTGCCCGCAGGCTATAAAATTGAACTCTTCGCCTCCGAAGCTGAATTCACCGATCTGGCTAATCCTGTGCAAATGTCATTTGACAACAAAGGCCGGCTTTGGGTGGCGACTATGCCCAGTTATCCGCATTACAAGCCCGGCGATGCCAAGCCGAATGACAAGCTACTCATCCTCGAAGACACCAACAACGACGGTAAAGCCGACAAACAAACGGTCTTTGTGGATGGTTTGCACCTCCCCCTGGGTTTTGAATTTGCTCCGGAAGGTGTTTATGTCTCGCAAGGAACCAACCTTAAACTGTTCACGGATACCAATGGTGATGATAAGGCCGATAAGGTCGAAATCATGATGAGTGGTTTTGACGACCACGATACCCACCACAACAGCAGTGCCTTTTGTGCTGATCCCTCCGGCGCGATTTATACGGGGGAGGGTGTCTGTTTCCATACCAGCGTCGAAACCGCCTACGGAACCGTAAGGGCAACCAATGGTGGTTTTTACCGCTACAGCCCGCAGTTGCACAAATTGGACAGAATTGCCCAGCTGGCCATTCCTAACCCCTGGGGCATTGCTTTTGACCAGTGGGGCCAACCTTTTTTTGCCGAAACATCCAGCCCCGATGTGCGCTGGATGACGCCGGGTACAGTTCTACCCCGCTACGGCGAGTCGACCCACAAAGGAGTACAACTGATCGAAAAAGACCACATGGTTCGTCCTACTTCGGGTCTGGAGTTTGTTTCCAGCCGCCATTTTCCGGATGAGGTGCAAGGTGATATGCTGATCAACAACACCATTGGTTTTCTAGGAATGAAACAACACCAAATTTGGGACGAAGGCACGGGCTACAAAACCAAACACCGCCAGGATCTGGTCGTAGGCGAAGACCGAAATTTCCGCCCCGTAGACATGGAATTTGCCCCCGACGGCTCGCTGTATCTCGTTGATTGGCACAACATCTTGATTGGTCACATGCAGCACAACGCGCGTGATCCCTTGCGTGATCATGTGCATGGCCGGATTTACCGCATCACCTATCCATCACGGCCCTTGGTCACTCCCGCAAAAATTGATGGAGCCAGCATCGAAACGCTCCTGGACAACCTGAAACTGCCCGAATACCGCAGCCGCTACCGTACTAGAAGAGAACTACGCGGCAGAAAACCGGCTGAGGTTTTACCAAAACTGAACCAATGGCTCAGCACTTTGGATAAAAATGACCCCAGGTACGAACACCACCAATTAGAAGGACTTTGGGTGAGTTGGGGTTTGGATAAAGTGGACCAAGCCTTACTCAAAAAAATGTTGCAAGCCAAGGATTACCACGTCAGAGCTGCCGCCGTAGAGGTGTTGCGTTTTACGGGCCACCAAGTCAAAGACCAAGCGGAATTGTTGATGCAGGCCGTTAAAGACGACAACAGCCGGGTGCGATTGGGCGCCATTGTTGCAGCATCCTGGATCGGTAAAGAAAAGGGAATGCCCATTCTGGAAGAAGCTCAAAAGAAACCCCTGGACGATTGGATGATTTATGCACATGAAACTGCAGTGGCACATTTGAGCGATAGAGCAGTGAAAAAAACCAAAGAAGTATACAGCACGACCAACCTCAAGGGGAAAGATTTTGAGTCGTTCAATTTGGGTAAAGAAATTTATGCCAAAGAGGGTTATTGCATCACCTGCCACCAGGCCGATGGCAATGGTTTGCCCGCTTCGGGCTTTCCACCACTTTCGGGCACCGAATGGGTAACGGGCAGTGAAGATCGGCTCATCAAAATTATCCTCAAAGGGCTAATGGGCCCCATAGAAGTAAAGGGCAAAGCCTATGAAGGAATGGTGCCTATGACCCCCTTTGAAGGACTGCTCAAGGACGAGGAAGTGGCGGCCATTGCAACCTATATTCGCAATTCTTTTGGGAACTCGGCACCGGTGGTTCAGGCTGAAAAAGTGAAGCAGATCAGGGCCAAGCTTAAAGGAGCAAAAGTTTTTTACCAAAGCAAAAAATTGCTTAAAGAACATCCTTTGGAGGCTAAAACAGGCAAATAGTTGAGAAGTTGAGGAGGTTGAGAAGTTGAGGCTGCCGCAAGCGACAAACTAAAGTGACTTAAAAGTTATTTTGGGTTTGTCGCTTGCGGCAGCCTCAACCTCCTCAACTTCTCAACCTCCTCAACATTTACCTTTTATCTTTAATTAAACAAAAATGCACCATAATGGAATTGTCGATACACAACTGGATGCGGGCCGAAACGATCGAAAAAACGGTGGAAAGAATTGCATCTCTAGGTTACGAAAAAATTGAAATCCAGGGCACACCAGAAGCCTACGATACCAAATATGTTGGCAAGTTACTGCGTGATCATAGCATATCTTGTTGGGGTTCAGTAACGCTGATGCTGGAAGACCGCAACTTGTTGGCAAAAGACAAAGCCCAACGGGCAAAATCGGTACAGTACGTCAAAGATGTGGTGACCATGGTCAAGGAACTCAATGGCACCATGGTTTCGGTGGTACCAGCCACCGTGGGCAAAATTATCCCTGATGGCCGTCCCGATGAAGAATGGCAATGGGCGGTAGAAGGCATGCAAGAAATTTATGCATACGCTGAAAGCCTCGGAATATTGATCGGCATCGAACCCATCAACCGTTTTGAAACCTATTTCATCAACCGAGGTGACCAGGCCTTGGCACTGGCCAAAGCAGTAGGTCCAAATTGCGGGGTATGTTTGGATACGTTCCACATGAACATCGAAGAAGACGACATGTTTGATGCCATTCGCCGAGCCAAAGGGCGTTTGGTTGGTTTTCACGTGGCCGACAACAACCGCATGGCCCCTGGCATGGGTAAGTTGGATTGGAAAAAAATCATCGCCACCCTGCACGAAATAGGCTACGACGAGGTGTTGTCGGTAGAGTTTTGTTCGCCCTTGGACAGGACGCCTGCTAATCCATACCCCAACTCCATCGAAACCAATCCAGAAGGCTTGAGTCCTGAACAAAAGAAGTTCCTCGAAGACCACGGCAGTTCGGCGGTAACTGAGGAATTTTACACCATGTTGACCAAAAAATCTGTAGAAACACTTAGAGCGCTACTATGAAAATTACAAACGTTGAAGCATTTTGGTTGCGTTGCCCCATTCCCAAAGAAAAACAGCATTTTTCGGATTACGGTCTGCTGACCGATTTCGATATGACTCTGGTGGTGATCACTACCGAAAGTGGCCTGCAGGGTTTTGGCGAAGCAAAAGCTGCTGTAGGCTCTTCCGGGGTCTGTGCATCGATTGTGAGCTGTGTGGAAAATGAACTCAAACCATTGCTGCTCGGCAAAGATGCCCGCCACATCTCGCGCATTTGGGAGCACATTTACAACGGCACCCGCGACCATTATTCCTTGTCTTGAGGCCGTAAATTCCCCATCCTGGGTCGCCGGGGTCTGACCATATCCGCCATGAGTGGCGTGGATACAGCCCTATGGGACTTAAAAGGCAAAGCCCTGGGTGTCCCGGTAGTTGAACTTTTGGGTGGTGCTTGCCGGGACAAAATGGAAGCTTACGCCAGTGGTGGCTGGGCCAATGCCGATAAAATTGGCGAACAACTCAATGGCTACATTGAAAAAGGGTTCAATGGGGTAAAAATGCGGGTTGGCATCATGGACAAAACCGTAGCCGAAAGTGTAAAACGGGTCCGAGCTGCCCGCGAAGCCATCGGCGAGGACATCAAGCTCATGACTGATGCACACGGCACCTTCAGTGTGCCCGAAGCCAAGCAGTTTTGCCGTGGTGTAGAAGATTGTAACCTGTACTGGTTTGAAGAACCGATCAGTCCGGATAACCGGCACGGCACGGCTGAAGTTCGTGCTTCGACTTCCATTCCGATTGCCGCAGGGGAAAGTGAATACACTGCCTTTGATGTGCGGGATCTGATTGAAGTGCGGGCATTGGATGTGGTACAACCCGATTCAGCCATCATTGGCGGCATCACGGAGTCCATGCGGGTGGCACAACTGGCGCATACTTATCAATTGGAGTTGGCGCCGCATTGCTGGGGTTCGGCGTTTTCGTTTATGGCGGGCGTGAATGTGGCTTTTGCCTCGCCAGCGGCGGTGGTGATCGAATTTTCCCTGGGTGGCAATCCGATGATGTACGAATTGGTGAACGAAAAAATTACAGTGGAAAACGGCATGCTTTCCGCACCAACTGCGCCGGGTTTGGGACTAACACCGAACTGGGATTTTGTACACGAATTCAAGCAAAAAATATAACTTAACCGCCGCAGGCGGGGCTATAAACACCTACAGCAATGGCAAAAGCAATCGGTATCAATCATGTGGCACTCGTGGTAAGTAACCTCGAAGCGGCCTGCGAATTTTACGAGAAAGAATTGGGGCTTGAAGTCATTCCGGCCTTTTTATTCGACTATCCTACCGCCTTCTTTAAAATCAACGAAACCCAGCAGCTCCATCTCACTGAGTGGGACGATGTGTTTTCGTTCCGAGGGCATATCTGTATGCAAGTAGACGACATCAATACCATTTTTTGGCGGATGAAGGAGTTGGGCGTCATCGATACCTCTCCCTGGGGTAAGGTGCGGCAATTGCCCGATGGCCCCATTCAAATGTTTGTTCGTGATCCTTCGGGCAATTTGTTGGAGCTTTCCTGCAAACCCGGTTCAGAAATAGATCCGGCCATTTTTGAAGATGAGCTGTTTCAGGCGGGCATTTACGTTTCTGGGCGCAATGATTTTAGAGGCTACAAGTCAAAAGATGCGACCTTGTACCACAACTAATGTTCTCCTGTAATTTGCTTTTGCTTAGGTGCGTCTTTGGTGTCTAAGGTTTCTAAGGTGGTGAAAAAGGAAAAAATATCTTTCACCACCTTAGAAACCTTAGACACCAAAGACGCACCTAAGCTACACCGCCTAGCCTTAAGCACGATCAAGCATGAAAAACGTCTTACTGCTCGAAACCATTGCCGACGAAGCCAATCAACTGCTCACTGAGGCCAAAGACATCAAAGTGTATACCGCTTTTGCCGGACTACCTCCTGCTGAAGTGTTGGGCAACATCGACGCCGTCATTACCCGTGGACTTGGACAAGTCAACCTTCAATTGCTGGACGCCTGCCCAAACCTCCAGGTCGCCGCCCGTTGTGGTGTTGGCCTCGACAACGTGAATGTTAGCGAAGCCAGCAAAAGAAAGATCAAAGTTGTGAACGCTCCCGGTTCCAACGCCTCCACCGTAGCCGAACACGCCATTGCCCTGATGCTGATGCTGCAACGCAATCTTTATCAGGCACTCAATGATGTCAAAAGTGGAAACTGGGCAGCACGCAGTGCCTTCAAAAGTGATGAAGTAGGAGAGAAGACCCTGGGGGTTCTGGGACTGGGCAACATCGGTCTAAAAGTGGCCAAAATTGCCGAAGCCCTGGGCATGCGGGTCATTTATTGGGCCAAATCGCCGAAAGAGGTGTCGTATCAACGCGTGCCAAAAGAAGAACTTTTAGCAACCGCCGACATCATCTCCATTCACTTGCCTTTGAATGCTGAAACTGAAAATTTAATCAATACCGAAGCATTAGCGTTGGTCAAACCTTCATGCATCATCATCAACACCGCCCGCGGCCAAATCGTCAATAAAGCAGCGCTGGTGGATGCCCTCAATACCGGAAGGCTGGCTGGATATGGCGCGGATGTGCCTACTTCACCACCTCCTGCTGCCGACGATCCATTGATTGCACATCCTAAAGCGCTCATTACCGCCCATGTGAGTAGCCTAAGTGCTACGACTTACAAAAACATGTGTGTGAGTACGGTGAATAACGTTTTGGCCATTTTGCGGGAACAAGCCCCGCAGCCAGGTTGTATTTTTAATTTAAAAGACCTTTAAACTACTACTTATGAATCGGTTGGGTAAAATTAGTTTGTATGTATGGCTGCCTATTATTTTATTGGGAGCGGGTTCGTATCGGGTGTTGAGGTATACACCACCGGCCATTCAGCCCAAAACCGATAACCTGAAACTTCCGCCGGATTTTGTGGCCGAACACCTCTATAGTCCCTCGGAAAACAAAGAAGGCTCCTGGGTGTCGATGTGTTTCGATGACAAAGGAAGAATGCTGGCTTCGGATCAATACGGCGGGATTTACCGCCTGGAAATTCCGGCGATCGGCACCAAAGACCTGACCCCTAAAATCGAAAAGATAAAACTGGAGAACGACACCCTCAACTTTGGCGCTGCGCATGGCTTGTTGTACGCCTTCAACAGTTTGTACGTGATGGTCAACAACCGCTCTAGCAAGAATCTGCCTAAATCCAGCGGTTTTTACCGTTTGCAGGATACGGATGGGGACGATCAATTTGACAAACTAACCCTCTTAAAAACCCTCAAAGGTGAAGGCGAGCACGGCCCCCACAGCATTAAACTTTCTCCCGATAAACAATCCTTGTATGTGATTTGTGGAAATTATACCGATTTGCCGGAAATGGACGCTTATAAACTGCCCAAAACCTGGAAATACGACAATCTTTTCCCCGAAATAAAAGACCCTCGCGGGCATGCCAACGACCGCAAAGAACCGGGCGGATGGGTGGCCAATGTCAATCCTGAGGGTACAAAATGGGAGCTGGTTTCCGCCGGTTACCGCAATCCTTTTGATCTGGCCTTCAACGATGTGGGCGATCTCTTTGTGTACGACGCCGACATGGAATGGGATTTTGGCCTGCCCTGGTACCGCCCTACGCGGATTTGTCATGCCACCAGTGGCTCAGAGTTTGGCTGGCGAACGGGTAATGGCAAGTGGTCGGCCAGCTATCCCGACAATTTACCACCCGTCATCAACATTGGTCAAGGCTCACCGACCAACTTGCTTTATGCCAAGGAAGCTAAATTTCCCGCTCGGTACAAACAAACGCTACTCGCTTTTGACTGGAGTTTTGGCATCATCCACGCCATCCACCTCAAACCCAGTGGCTCCACTTACACTGCTACCCGCGAGGAATTTTTGTCGGGAGTGCCCCTGCCCCTGACCGACGGTGCGATTGGCCCCGATGGCGCCCTGTATTTTTTGACCGGAGGCCGCAGGCTTGAATCAGATTTGTACCGGGTCTATTACCAGGGGACGGAACCCACTGCCAGTGCAGGAACAACAACCTTGACGGAGGAGAATAAATTGAGAAGAAAAATCGAGGCTTTCCATACCTCCCCAAACCCTGAAGCCATCAAT
>Ga0116158_10005724_pt1 | contig 10463 bp, 11 predicted proteins | sample AD_UKC052_MetaG_FD_89883 | JGI IMG/M metagenome (GOLD analysis project Ga0116158, IMG submission 89883) | Active sludge microbial communities of municipal wastewater-treating anaerobic digesters from USA - AD_UKC052_MetaG | ecosystem: Engineered > Bioreactor > Anaerobic > Digestate | place: USA... | reverse complement strand
TCTCCGGCTACGGGGTCGGGCTCGACGACATCCGGTCCTTCAGGCAGATCGGGTCCAAGTGCGCCGGCCACCCCGAGTACGGCATGGCCCCCGGCATCGAGACGACGACCGGCCCGCTCGGCCAGGGTCTGGCGACCGCCGTCGGTATGGCCATGGCGGAGACCATGCTCGCCGCCCGCTTCAACGTCGCCGGCCGCTCCATCGTCGACCATTACACCTGGGTACTCGCCGGTGACGGCTGCATGCAGGAGGGCGTCTCCGCGGAGGCGGCGTCACTCGCCGGCCACCTTGGCCTCGGCAAGCTGATCGTCTTCTACGACGACAACGCCATAACCATAGACGGCGGCACCTCGCTATCCTTCGATGAGGACGTGGGCGCGCGCTTCAAGGCCTATGGCTGGCAGGTGCTGAAGGGCGACATGTACGACGCCGCGGCCGTGCGCCGCATGGTAGCCGAAGCCAAGGCCGAGAGGGGCAAGCCGAGCCTGATCATCCTGAAGAGCGTGATCGGCAAGGGCGCGCCGACCATGCAGGGCTCGCACAAGGTGCATGGAGCCCCTCTCGGCGCCGACGAGATAGCCAAGGCCAAGGCCGCGATGGGCCTGCCGGCCGACGCCGAATTCTGGGTGTCACCCGAGGCCAAGGCCTTCTTCGCGGCCAGGCGCGGTGAGCTCTCGGCCGGGCGCACCGCATGGCAGGCCGAATTTACGGCGTGGAAGACAGAGAACCCGGCCAAGGCGGCCGAGCTCGAGGCGATGCTCGCGGGCAAGCCGCTCACCGCGCCGGCATGGCCCGAGGCAAAGGTCGGCGACTCGGTTGCCACGCGCAACGCCTCTGGCGCCGCTCTCAAGGCTGCCTTCTCCGCGTGGCCGGGCCTCGTCGGCGGCTCAGCCGACCTGACCGGCCCGAACGTCACCGCCCTGCCCTGCGCGCCGTACTCGAAGGCGGACCGCTCAGGCAGGATGATCCACTATGGCATCCGCGAGCACGCGATGGCGGCTATTTCAAACGGCCTGGCCCTGCACGGCGGCTTCAAGCCGTTCTGCGCCACCTTCCTCGTATTCGCCGACTACCTGCGGCCAAGCCTCAGGCTGGCGGCCCTGATGGGCCTGCCGGTCGTCTATGTGATGACCCACGACTCGGTCTTCGTCGGCGAGGACGGCCCGACGCACCAGCCGATCGAGCACCTGGCCTCGCTGCGCGCCATCCCGAACGTGTTGGTGCTCAGGCCGGCCGACGCGGAGGAGACCGCCGAGGCCTGGGCCTGGGCGATGGCCAGGACGACCGGCCCGACCGTCATAGCGTTGACCAGGCAGAACCTACCGGTCTTCGAGAAGGCCGACCCGATGTGGCGCGACACCTTTAGGGCAGGCGCCTACGTCGCGCGCACCACGAGGGGCGAGCCGGACGTCGTCGTGCTCGCCTCCGGTAGCGAGGTCGAGCTGGCGCTCAAGGCGGCGGAGCTCGCCTCGTCCAAGTCGGTGCGCGTCGTGTCGGTACCGTCGCTCGAGACCTTCCTGGCCCAGCCCGACGCCCTGCGCGACACGATCGCGCCGCCCGAGGCCCGCATCGTCGCCTGCGAGGCCGGACGGGCCATGCCCTGGAACGGCGTGGCCGACGGCTTCCTCGGCATCGAGCGCTTCGGCGAGTCGGGTCCGGGCGCCAAGGTCGCTGCCCACCTCGGCCTGACGCTCGAGGCCTTGGCTGCGCTGATTAACGCATAACGAAGCGGCAGCCCCGGTTACGCCCGGGGCTACCGCATATACGAGGAGGGCCGCCGGCGATTATCGCCGGCGGCCCTCCGTTTCTGGCTAAACCCGATCGTTGGCCGACTACCACCAGCCGAAGGCGGTGCCGCAGCGGGTCATGTACCAGACGGTGACGATGCCGACGACGACCGCGTAGGAGAAATACCAGATCGCCAGGGCCTCGCCGTCGCGCTTGGAGAGCAGGCCATTGAACAGGGAGCCGGCTAGGCAGACGACGAAGCCTAGCAGGGCGAGTACGCCGTAGAATGTACTAGGCGCGGCGAGGGCGTCGAGCGAGAATACGAACGAGAAGACAAAGATAAAGATGAAGAGTGTGAAATTGATCAAGCCGTTCCTGGTTTCCATGGCAATCGACTCCTTTTACGTATCTGGAGATGTCGGATCGTAGTATACTCCGACGAGTAGCACTTGTCCATCTTGATCGAGGCCCGGACCTCGCCGAGCAGGAGAGCATGAAGAAGGCTTGCGTGATTCTGGCTAACGGCTGCGAGGAAGTCGAGGCTATCACCCCGATCGACTACCTACGTAGGGCCGGCGTCGAGGTCGTGGCGGCCGGGCTGGACGGCCGCGAGGCCGTCGGGGCGCACGGCCTGATCATCGGGGCCGACGCCGTACTCGACGACATCGACGATGAGGAGTTCGACTGCATCGTCGTGCCGGGCGGCGGGGGCGGGGCCCGGGCCATAGCCGGAAGCATGGTGGCGATCGCCATGCTCAAGCGCCAGGCTGTCGCCGGCAAGCCGATAGCGGCGATCTGCGCCGCCCCGGCCCTGGTGCTCGGCGAGGCCTGCGGGCTACTGGCCGGGCGCCGTTTTACCTGCTATCCCGGGCTCGAAGGCCGGGTCCCCGAGGGCCGGTTCGAGCCAAGCCGCGTCGTCGTCGACCGGGAGCTCATAACGGCCAGGGGACCGGGCTGCGCCGGGGAATTCGCCGTAGCGATAGCCAGGGCCCTCGTCGGCGACGAAAAGGCCGACGAGCTGGCCGACGGCGTACTTTTGTCCTAGGCGACGAGGGGGACGACCGTCGGCCGCCTGGACATGCGGCCGCGGCGCGCCACGACGGCGGCGAACAGGAGGCCGAGGGCCATCGCCCCGAGCCCGAGCAGCGCTCGGAGCCCCTCGCCGCGGCCAGGCCACAGCGCGCCCGCCGCGGCGTAGCCGGCGAAGAACAGCCCGAGCGGCACCGCCAACAGCCAGAGCGCCCCGGCCGCGCTGGCCGAATCCGGCACCAGCAGCTCCACCTCGTCGCCCGCGGCGAAGGCGTAACCCGCGGCGGCGTCGCCGACCAGTTCCTTGCCGACGATCGAGCAATCATGGCCGGCGGTGCAGGACGCGCAGCCCTCTCCGCCGGAAATACGGACGGTGACGTCGCTACCGTCAACCTTGGTCACTATGCCTCGTTCCCTCAACGAATTCCTCCTCGCACGGCACGCGTAGCGTCTCGATCGACACGGCGCGCCCGTCCGCTCCTAGCTCGATGACGCAGCCCTGAAGCTCGGGTGCCTCCGACGAGTCCTTGGCCCAGACGGGTACCCCGCTCCGGTACTCATGAATCCTCGTAGCGGCGTCCATGCCCCCGACTGACATCAGGCTGCCGGTCCGGCCGGTATCGGTCATGCTGGCGGTACCGGCTGCCGACACCTCGGCGTCGGCGCTCAACGCGCGGCCATAGGAGCCGAGCACGGCGCTGACCCTGCCGTCCGCGTACCTGGCCATTGCCCGGCGCTCCGCGGTCGTGGCGGCGCGGAAGTCGAGCAGTACCGCCTTCGATCCCTCCGACAGGGTCGGCAGAGCGGCGTCGAGCACATGGAACGGGTTCTCGAGGTGTACCCGCGGGAAGCCCGCCTGGCCGAGCAGCTGCGCGACGACGACCGGGCCCTTGGGCGTCTGGTAGGCCCGGAAGCCCCTGCCAGGCACGCCGGGCGGGTAGTTCAGCGGCCGCAGCAGCCATGGCGACTTCGGAAAAGCCTCGACGATATCCTTCTTGTAGAACGCCGCTTCGCCGGTGGTCAGCACGTCTATGCCCAGCTTGCGCAGGTAGACCGAATGCGCCTTGCCTATGCCGGAACCACCGGTGGCGCCGTTGGCACACGCGACGACCAAGTCGGCGGCAGTCTCTCGCCTGAGCGTCGGCAGGAGTCTTTTGACGGCGAAGACGCCGGCGCGGCCGACTATCTCGCCTATGTACAGGATGCGTATACCCACGCGGACAAGGTACCTGAAACGGTACCGGGGTTCAAGCCGGAACGCGCCTACTGGCGCTCGTAGCGCTCCACCTCGTCCTCGACGTACTCCACGAGTATCCCGACCTTCGAGAACATCTCCTCGCTCTCGGCGCCGGCGTGGTACTTGCGTTCGCAGACCACGCGGACGACGCCGCAGTTGATGATCATCATCGCGCAGGCGCGGCATGGCGTCATCTTGCAGTACAGCGTGGCGCCCTCGATGGCTATGCCCCTACGAGCGGCCTGACAGATGGCGTTCTGCTCCGCATGGACGCTACGCACGCAATGAGTGGACTCGGAGCCGTCCTTGTGGACGGTTTTCCTGAACTGATGGCCAAGCTCGTCGCAATGGGGCAGGCCCGATGGAGAACCGACGTAGCCGGTGGCCAGGATCTGGTTGTCCTTGGCGATCACGCAGCCTGAGCGCCCTCGGTCGCAGGTGGCGCGCTTCGCGATCGCACGGCAGACCTCCATAAAATACTCGTCCCAGGTCGGCCTCGAGTACGCGATTTCAGGCATGGGTTCCTCCACGGAGCATTATACGGCCGCGACGGCCGTCGCGCCAGCCTAGGACGCGCTCCCGCGCGACGAACGGAGTGAGGCGCGACGAACGGAGTGAGGCGATGAACCTTGCCCCCGCGGCCGTTTTATGGTAGCGTCGTCACGTTCATTCCGGAGGTACATCGATGCGCTTCATCAAGACCGGCGCCATGGCGGCGGTTCTCCTGGCTTTCGCCTCGGCCGTATCATGCCAGTCGGGCCCCAAGCTACCCGACGGCCTCTACGCCGTGATCGATACGGTCAAAGGATCGCTCACGATATCGCTCGACTACGAGCGCGCCCCCCTCGCGGTCGCAAATTTCGTCGGCTTGGCCGAGGGTACCCTCGATTCGAACGCCGGCAAGCGCTTCTACGACGGCCTGTCGTTCCACCGCGTGGAACCAGGCTTCGTGGTACAGGGCGGCGACCCGCTCGGCGACGGCTCGGGCGACCCGGGCTACAACTTCCCGGACGAGTTCGACCCAGCCGTCCGGCATGACGCGCCCGGCGTCGTCGCGATGGCCAACCACGGGCCGGACACGAACGGCAGCCAGTTCTACATAACGCTCGACGCCGCCCCCTTTCTCGACGACTCGTATACCGCCTTTGGCCGAGTCGTCGACGGGATGGACGTCGTCCAGCGGATAGCCGCAGGCGACGTCATGACCAAGGTGACGATACGCAGGGTCGGCGACGCGGCGAAGGCCTTCGAAACCGACCAGGCCGCCTGGAACCGCTACTACGGACCGGCGGCGGAGGCCTCGAAGCTGCGCGCCCTGGCCTCGAGGCAGACCAGCGTGGACAGGATACTCGAGAAGTGGCCGGGCCTCGAGCGGCAGCCCACGGGCATCCTTTCGAAGGTGCTCAAAGAAGGCTCCGGACCGACGATGCGCAGGGGCTACCTCGTCAATGTCTCCTACAAGGGCATGCTTCCGGACGGCCGCGTCTTCGACCAGTCGATCCTACACGGCGGGCCGATCGAGTTCGAGCTGGGCACCGGCCAGGTAATCGTAGGCTGGGACCTGACCATCGAGCAGATGAGGAAGGGCGAGCGCCGCCTGGTGGCCATACCACCGGAGCTGGCCTACGGCACCCAGGGCGCAGGCGGCGTCATCCCCCCGAACTCGTACCTGGTCTTCGAACTCGAGGTGACCGGCTACACCGAGTAGCCTGAGCGACGATACGACGAGGCCCCGGAACCAAACGGATCCGGGGCCTCGTCGCGTATACGGCAGGCGTTAGTCCGCGGACTCGGCCGCCTCCTCGTCGAGCATGGCCCAGCGGCCGTCGCGCTGCACGAAGCGGGAGGACGGAGCCTCGACGTAGCGGCCGTCCTCTCCCGACAAGCGTAGCCGTCCCGCCGGCACATTCACCTCCACGACCCTGAAAACCGTGCCATCGTACGGGATCCTGACGCCCTCGCTCGGCATGCCACGCCTGGCCTCGCGGTAGAAGCCGTACTCGTAGGCGAGGCAGCAGAGCAGGCGCCCGCAGGGGCCGGATATCTTGAGCGAGTTGAGCGACAGGTTCTGGTCCTTGGCCATCTTGATCGACACGGGCACGAGCTTGTCGGTGACGCTGTGACAGCAGAGCACCCGCCCGCAGACCCCGCAGCCGCCGACGACCCGCGCCTCGTCGCGCACGCCGATCTGGCGTAGCTCGATACGCATCTTGAAAATGGATACCAGATCCTTGACCAGGTTGCGGAAGTCCACCCTCGAGTCGGCGGTGAAGAAGAACAGCACCTTCTGCTCGTCGAACAGGTAGTGGGCGAAGACGAGCTTCATCGGCAGGTTATGGGCCTTGATCTTCTCCTGGCACAGCTCGAAGGCTTTTTTCTCCTTCTGCTCATCGGCCACCCTGCGAGCCTCGTCCTCTGGCGTCGAGACGCGGTCTATCCGGACGATGTCGTCGACGCGCACGAAGCCGGGCGCCTTGACCGTGCCGAGCACGGTGCAGATGTCCTTGCCGTAGCGAGTCGGCGCGACGACTCGGGCGCCCGGCTCGAGAGGGGTATCGAAGCAGGCGTAGTACGACTCGTTGTAGGGATCGGCCCGGAGCCGGTACAGGGGATCGGGCAGTTCGCCGCAGTGAACGCCCGCGTCCGCGGCCGGTACGGCGTCGTCTTCGAGGTGGCTGAGGTCCTCGTCGCCCTGCATATAGTCCATATCGTCATCCATGATCGTCTCTCCTAGCGGCCCTGACGGCCGATTCAGCGCAGGAGGTCCACGAGCAAGCCGTGGATCTCGTCGAGGCGCCGCAGAATGTCGAGCTTGTCGCGCTGGGCCGAGAGTACCTCCGCGGCCAGGCGCTCGAGCTTCTCGTCTATCACGACGACGGTGGTGAACTTCTTCCGTTTCAGGATATTGCCGCCCGAACTCTTCTCGACCACATCGTAGGCGCGGCCGACGACGTAGTGGACGAAGTCCCGCACCGCCGCCTTGTACGCCTTGACACGGGCGGGGTCGGGATCGCGCTTGAGTTCTTCGCCGGAGGCGTGGACCGCATCGAGCAGCTCGGCGGCCTCCGCCTCGGAGAACGGCAGCCCCTCGGCGGCCGGCGTACGGTCGATCTCCTCGGCCTCTTTGAGGGCCGACCTGAAGCGCAGGGCCTTGGGAGACGCCTTGGTGGCCTCTTTCTTCTTATCGGCGCGCTGGCCCGACAGCCCGGGAACGAGGCTCGAGAGCAGGTTGTCGGGGAGGCCTACCTTTTCCATGCGGCCCCGGAGGAGACGGCCTCTCCTCGGCGCTCGTCCGAAGGCGCGTCGAAGCCGAACGGCCTGATCGTCGAGCCGTGTCGGCGGATGAAGGTGAGCATGGCCTCCTCGACGCCCTCGCCCGATGGGGCGACCTGGACATCGCCGTGGATCAGGATCTCGCCGTCGGCGTCCAGCCTCGGGGTGAAGACGTTGCCGACGATCACGCCGCCGTCCAGGATGGTCAGGCGCTCGGTGACGCAGACGTCGCCGCGGACGACGCCGCCGACCACGGCGGACCTGGCTACGATCGAAGCGTCGCAACGGGCCGCCTGGCTTATCACGATCTTGCCCGAGCTGCGTATGGTGCCGCGGACGTCGCCGTCGACGCGTATGAAACCGTCGACGACCAGGTCGCCACGGAACGAGCTGTCGGGGCCGAGGAGCGTATTTACGAGAACGTCGCGAGGGGCCGGCATGCCAGTATCCTACCCGGCGGCGGCTACGGCGTCAACGGAGCCGAGCCGGAGCGGATATTGAGGAAGCGGAGCGGGTCGATGGTCTCGGTGCCGAGGTGCACCTCGTAATGGAGGTGAGGGCCGGTCGAGAGGCCGGTATTGCCGATATAGCCTATCACCTGGCCCTGCTTGACGACGGCGCCCTTCTGGACCTTGAAGGCCGAAAGGTGGGCGTAGCGGGTCAGGAAGCCGTGTTTATGCTCGATGATGATGTAGTTGCCAAGGCTGATGTCGTAGGCGACGGTGACGACCTTGCCGTCGGCGGTGGCCAGGATGGGGTCTCCCGAGCGGAAGGTGGACAGGTCGATACCCTTATGGATGTACCAGGAGCCGTAGATCGGGTTCTCGTTCTGCCCATAGTACATCGAGATGTGGCCGATGCCGCCTTTGATCGGCCAGATATTCGGTATCTCCGACATGATGCCGCCCTGGGCCGCTATCGTGTCGCCGAGTTCACCGAGCGGCTTAACGCTCCGCTCGAGGTAGGCGCTGACCCGCTCGATCTCGGCGGCTTCGCGCAGGCTGCCCGAGCCGGCCTCCGAAGGGGAGAAGAACGCCGCGAGGTCGCCGTCAGCGCGCGAGGCGGCGTCGGACTGGCTTTTGATGCCGATGCCGGCAAGAGTCGAGTCGAGGGCGGCCTGGAAGGAGCGAGCCGACTTGACCAGCCTGGCCGTGCTATCGCGGATGGCGTCGAGGTCGGCCTGGGTGGCCTTGAGGCTCTCGGTCTTGCCGGCCAGCTTGCCGACCACATCGCCGTAGCCGACGGTCGAATACGCCAGGAAGCCAGCGGCGCCGAGCGCGAGGGCGATCACGGCAGCTAGTCCGAAGAGGCTGATCTGAAGGTTGAAGATGCGCTTCTCGGAGTGGGGGACCAGCATGATGGTAAGCTTCTGCCTACCCGCCTTGAAGAACCGTGCCGCGGCGCCGGTAACGGACGAGAAAACGCGGCGGACCGCGGCGCTTACGCGCTTGGCCACCGATTTCTCTACATCCTTATATCGTTGCAGCGTCGCCAACGCAGGCCTCCGGTCTCTATAAATTCGTTCAACGATACCACGTCGCGGCCGTCGCTGTCAAACCGCTGGCTTCGCGCACGCCTCGTTTTGAAATCGCTCCGACCGTACAGTATAGTATGGTTTATGACCGATGCAAGCGAAATTTCGCGCAAACCGGACTCGGGCAAGGCCTTGCTGTCGAGGTCGGACGACCGTCTATCCATATTCTTTATCGGCGCGGGTAGCGCCTTCACCAAGCGCTACTATCAGAACAACGCGCTCGTGGTGAAGGGCGACGACCATCTGCTCATCGACTGCGGCACCAGGGCGCCCGAGGCCCTCACGAGGCTCGGCCTATCGGTTACCGATATCGATACCTACCTTATAACGCATTCCCATGCGGACCATATAGGCGGGCTCGAGGAGGTCATGCTGCTCAACCGCTACATGGCCGGTAAAAGGCCGACGATGGTAGCCCCGGCGGCCTACCGGAAGTACCTCTGGAAGCGCTCCCTCAAGGGAGGCGCGGCCCATAACGAGCGCCGCGAGGGCCGCTTCCTGCGCTTCGAGGACCTCTGGGACGCGGTCGACCTCGAGCCGGTGCCGGGCGCGGACCGTCAGCTCTGCGAGACGAGCGTGGGCTCCATCCGGCTGGCCATGTTCAGGACCATGCACATCCCCGACTCGGCGCCGAGCTGGCGCTCCTGTGCGCCCAGCTACGGCGTGGTCATCGACGGTCGCGTGCTCTACACGAGCGACACGCGCTACGACCCCGAGATGCTGCGCTTCGTCGAGGAGCGCTACGCCATCGAGGCCGCGTTCCACGACTGCCAGCTGTTCACCGGCGGCGTGCACGCCTCGCTCGACGAGCTGGCCGGGTTGCCGCCCGCGCTCAAGGCCAAGACCCTGCTGATGCACTACGGCGACGCCGTCGATTCGGCGGAGGCCAAGGCCGAGACGCTCGGCTTCAAGGGCTTCGCGCGACAATGGACGCCGTACCTCTTCGGCTAGGGCTCGTAGCAGCCCTCGCCTCGGCGCTGTCGATCGTCGCGGTCGGCTGCGCCGGCGCTCCGCCCTCCGACGATGGCTACGCCGACCTCCTTATGGAACTCGGCGCGGAGCCCAGGTCCTTCATGAAGGCTGGCGGCGCGACGGTCCAGGCCTTCGTGATCGGAGACCCGGGGGCGCCCAAGCGGGTCGTCTTCGTGCACGGCTGGTCCGGTAGCGGGGCGGAGTTCGTCGAAATGGCCCTGAGGCTAAGCCGGGCTCGAGGAGACGTCCTTTGCATCTGCGTCGACCTGCCGGGTTCGGGCTCCTCCGACAAGCCGGCCGACGCGTCCTACGACGTGCCGTACTTCAGGGACGTACTAGCGGAAGCGGTCGAGGCGGCCGCGACCTACGGCCTGGCCAGAGGGCAGCGCTCGACCGACATAACTCTGGTAGGCCACAGCCTCGGCGGCCACCTGTCCGTCGCCTACGCCGCGTCGGCGGACGCGAGCATTGCCAGGCTCGCGCTCGTCTCGCCGGCCGGCTGGCCTGGCGAGGTCGGCGCCATCCAGGCCTGGGCCTCCAAGAACGAATTCGCGCTGTCGGCGATACCGCGGCTGTACACCGAGGGTAGCTACCTCTTCGGACATCGCCTGATGATGGTTTTCGGCCAGTCAAACTACTCCGAGGCCGTGCCGCGCTATACAGGCAGGTTCCTGGACACGGACGAGGGCC
>Ga0116158_10005720_pt1 | contig 10469 bp, 4 predicted proteins | sample AD_UKC052_MetaG_FD_89883 | JGI IMG/M metagenome (GOLD analysis project Ga0116158, IMG submission 89883) | Active sludge microbial communities of municipal wastewater-treating anaerobic digesters from USA - AD_UKC052_MetaG | ecosystem: Engineered > Bioreactor > Anaerobic > Digestate | place: USA... | reverse complement strand
GCGCCTCGTCGGTGGGATAAGGTCCGGCCATCAGCCCGATGCGCGCCGAGAGCAGGCCGTCGGTTTCATATCCGTAGTCGAGGTTTTGCTGGCGGAGGATGGAGCGCAGTTGCAGGAGCGAGCCGATGAGCAACAAGCAGGTGAGTGCGACCTGCCCGGCGATCAGGCTGCGGGAAATCCATCCGTTGCGTCCTGAGAAGCCGCGGCCCGATGCGCCGAGGACGGATGCCGGCTGGGCGCGCGCGGCGAGCATGGCGGGCAGCACGCCTGCGAGCAGCGTGGCGACGAGCGCGGCGGCCACCACTCCGGCGAGCACGGGGGCGTTGATCGAGAAACGCATCCAGTCGGGCATCGAGTTTGAGAACTGCCGGATGGACGTATCGATCCAGGCGACGGCCCATTGCGCCAGCAGGATGCCGGGGATCGCTCCGCCCGCCGCCAGCAGCAGGCTTTCGGTGAGCAGTTGGCGGACGAGGCGGCCTCGTGTCGCGCCGAGCGAGGTGCGCAGGGCAAACTCGCGGGCCAGGGCCGGTGCGCGCGCCGCTTTGCTTGATCGCATCGAAGGTGTTGGTGCGCGTGATTTGCCAGAGGGGCGCGCAACCGATGAGCAGGATGGTGGCGAGCGTGGCTGCCACCGCAAAGCCGAGCACGCGCCAGTCGAGCGCAAGCGGTGCGAGCCTGGCGAGCTCCGGGGGCACGATCGGGCGGAGCAGCTCCATGCCCCAGAGGGCGACGACCAGTCCGACGGCGCCGCCGAGCAGACCGAGCACGCCGGCTTCCAGCAGGCTGCCGTAGATCAGATGGCGTGGCGCAGCGCCGAGTGCCAGGCGCACGGCGGTCTCATGGCGGCGACTGGCGAAACGCGCGAGCATGAGGTTGGCAAGGTTGGCACACGCGGTGAACAGCAGGAGGCCGACGGCGGCGGACAACACCAGGTAAAGGGGGCGGACTTTGCCGGTGACGTGTTCGCCCAGCGGCGTCGCAAAGGTGCCGATGTCGGCGTTGCTGTCGGGGTATTCGCGCTGGAGCCGGGTGGCGATGGCCTGGAGATCGGCGTTGGCCTGGGCGAGGGTGACGCCGGGCTTGAGGCGACCGGCGACGAAAAAGTTGTGGCGATGGCGGCTTTTCAGGGCTTCGGCGTCGTAGAGGGCGCCGAGCGGAATCCAAAGTGCATTGGTCTGTCCGGGAATGGCGAAGGAGGGCGGCATGATGCCGATCACGGTGTAGGGCGTGCCGCCGAGTTGCACGGTGCTGCCGACGATGTGCGGGTCCTGCGCGAAGCGGCGTTGCCAGAGACCGTGGCTGAGGACGACGGTCTTGGCCGAGCCGGGGAGGTCTTCGCCTTCGGCCCAGAGGCGGCCGGAGGCGGGCTGTGTCTGCAATGCGCGGAAGAGGCTGGCGGTGACGAGCCCGCAGGAGACCTCCTCGGCATCGCCGGTGCCGGTGAGGAGCATGCCACCGTTTTCGTGGAGGCCGATTTCCTGAAACGTGCCGTTTTGGGCGCGCCAGTCGGTGTAGTTGGCCATCGCCACCGGACTGTAGTGCATCCCGAAGAGGTTGGCCTTTTCCCAGACGGCGACGAGGCGGTCGGGCTCGGGGAAGGGCAGCGGGCGCAGCAGGGCGGCATCGACCACGCTGAAAATCGCGGTATTGGCCCCGATCGCCAGAGCGAGCGTGGCGACGACCACGGTGGTGAAACCGGGTGCCCGGAGGAGTGTGCGAAGGATGTGGCGGAGATCGAGGAGCACGGACGAAAGAGTGAATGGCGAAAAGCGCAGCGTGAGATACAGGCGGCCTCACTCGGCGCGGAGTGCGATCACGGGGTCGACGCGGGTGGCGCGGCGGGCGGGGATCCAGCAGGCGACAAAGGCGACGGCGAGCAGCGGCAGGGCGGCGGTGAGGTACGCGAAGCCATCCACGCTGGTGATGCCGAAGAGCTGGCTTTGAAGGAGCTTCGCGCCGGACAAGGCACCGATGCTGCCGAGGACGGCGCCGATCAGCACGAGGACGAGGCCGGAGCCGAGAATCTCGCGAAGCACGTCGAGCGGGCGTGCGCCGAGGGCCATGCGGATGCCGATCTCGCGGGTGCGACGGCCGACGTTGAAGGCGAGCACGCCATAGATCCCGATGGCGGAGAGGAAGAGGCCGATCGCACCGAAGAAGGTGAAGATGCCGGTGTTGAACCGCCGGCCGGAGCTGCGCTCGGAGATGCGTTCGCTCATGACCTTGACGTCGAAGACGGTCTCGCCAGGGGCGACGTTCTTGATGGTCGTGCGGATGGTGGCGAGTAGCGCCGAGGGGTCCTGCCGGGATCGGACGACCAGGTGGTACGTCATCGGCATGGGGAACTGGCTCAGCGTGGCGTAGTACTCGGGCGGGGCGCTCTGCTCCAGTCCGAGCTGGGCGGTGTTGCCGACGATGCCCACGACCCGGAATCGCGGCAGGTTCAGCTTGGGCTGGCCCATCTGGAACTGCCGTCCGAGGGCGTCTTCGCCGGGCCAGAGCATGGCTGCCATGCGCTCGCTGATGACGCATTGAATCTCAAAATTGCGGTAGATGGCTACGAAGGCGTCCTGTGACACCGTGACATTGGCCGGCATGTCGGGCTGGGGTTCGTGTCCGTCGAATGCGCGACCGCGGAGCAGGGGAATGCCCATCGTGCGGAAGTAGTCGGGCGTGATGACGTGCGAGTTGGCGGAGGGGATGTTTTCTGGAGCCGGAATGGGCCGATCCGTTGCAAAGACCGTACTGCTGGAGGTGTTCCAGGTAAATGGCAGCGCGGAGCCGAAGGCGGCCGACTCGACTTCGGGCAGGGCCTGCACGGCCTCGACGATGCGCTCATGGTAACGCGCAAATCCGAGCGGGTCGCGCCGGTAGTCGTCCATCGATGGCGGGGAGATGCGCATCGTGAGCACGCGCTCGGGGGAAAGGCCGGAGGGCATTCGGGAAAGCATCCAGAGGCTGCGGATCATGAGGCCGGCGGAGACGAGCAACACGAGCGCGAGGCCGACCTGGGCGACGACGAGCAGGTCCTGCGCGTGGAGACGGCCGAAGCGGGTGCGGATGATGCGCCGGGTGTTTTTGAGGGCGGAGTTGGGATCGTGGCGAGCGAGCCGCAGTGCGGGTAACACGCCGAAGGCCAGGCCGGTGGCGAGCGCGAGTGCGGCACTGAAAAGCAGGACGCGCAGGTCGAGCCCGACGCTCTCACCGTAGATGCTGTGGAGCTCCCACGGCATGAGCCGGCCGGCGAGCTGGCAGCCCCAGGCGCCGACGAGCACGCCGAGGGCTCCGCCGGCGGCGGCGAGCACGAGGCTTTCGGTGAGGAGTTGGATGAGGAGGTCGCCGCGGGTCGCGCCGAGCGCGGTGCGGATGGCCATCTCGCGCTCGCGCGTGCCGGCGCGTGCGAGGAGCATGTTGGCGATGTTCACACAGGCGATGAGCAGGACCATGCCCACGGCGCCGAATAGCAGGAAAATGGTGCCGCGGGAGGAGCCTGTGTACTGTTCGTGCAGAGGGACGAGCCCGGCGGAGACTCCGGCGTTGTCCTGTGGGTAGTCCTGCGTGAGGCGTGCGGCGATGGCAGTGATCTGGGTGCGGGCCGCTTCGAGGGAGGCTCCGGGTTTTAGGCGGGCGATGACTTCGGTGCCGTTGTGATTGCCGCGCATATTCAGAAAGGTGCGCTGAGCGTAGGGGGCGATAGGCACGATGAGCTCCATCTGCTGGTGGAAACGGAAGGAGTCGGGGAGTATGCCGGCGACGGAGATGGCCTCGCCGTCGAGCAGGATGGTGCGTCCGACCAGATCTGGATCGGCGCCAAAGGAGCGTTTCCAGAGGTCGTGGCTGAGCCAGGCCGAGGGCGTTGCGCCTTCGCGGTCGTCCTCGGGGGAGAGGTCGCGCCCGAGGGCGGCGTGCACACTGAGGATTCTGAAGAAATCGCCTGAGACGTAGCCGACGGTGGCGCGGTCGGTGCCCTGCGGTGTCTCCAGCTTAAGCGAGCTGCTGCGGTAGATCGCGAGGCCGGAGAAGACGTCCTGCGATTTCTGCCAGTCCAGGAAGTTGGGATAGGAGACAGACATCTTCGGCCACTGGCGGCTGGACTCGAAGACTCGTACGAGCTGCGCGGGCTCGGGATAGGGCAGGGCGCGCAGGAAGGTGGCGTTGACGATGCCGAAGATGGCGGTGTTGGCGCCGAGGCCGATGGCCAGCGTGAGCACCACGACCGTGGTGAAGCCGGGGGCCTTGCGGAACTGGCGGAGGGCGAAGCGGAGATGCTGAAGCATGAGAATGATGGGGGCGGTGTGGCCGGCGCGGCTTATTCGGTGCGCAACGCGGCCATGGGATCGATGCGGGTGGCACGCCGGGCGGGCAGCCAGCAGGCGAGGGCGGCGACGGCGAGCAGCACCGCCGTGCCTCCGAAGAGCGCAAGCGAGTCGATCGGCTGCATGCCGAAAAGAACTTTTGAAAGCACGAAGCCGAGGCCGACGGAGAGCAGGAGCCCGATGCCGGTGCCGAGTAGGGCGAGCCGCACGCTGTCGCGCATGACCGTGTACACGACTGATCGGGCGTGGGCGCCGAGGGCCATGCGGATGCCGATCTCGCGGGTGCGCTGGGCCACACCAAAGGCGACTACGGCGTAAAGGCCCATGACGGCGAGTCCGAGTCCGATGACGCCCTGAATGCCAGCGATGATCGCTCCGAGCCGCAGCGGCATGAAGGCAAAGATGCTGCTGCCCATGAGCTCGTCCATGGTGCGCAGGTCGTAGAGGGGCAGGTGCGGGTCGAGTTCGAAGAGGACCGCGCGTACCGGGCGGATGAGTGCGGAGGTGTCGCCATGGGCACGGATGATCAGGGTGAAGGGGCGCTCCTCCAAGGTCTGGCCGATCGACGTGTAGTAGAACGGGCGCGGAGCTTCGTTGATCATCATGTATTTTGCGGTGGCAACGACGCCGACGACCTCGACGAAGGGGCCGCCCTGCCATTGCTGGAAACGGCGTCCGAGCGGATTCTGACCAGGCCAGCAGCGTTCCGCAAAGGCGGCGTTGACCACGGCGACGGTCCGGCTGGTGAGGGTGTCGGTCTGGGCGAGGGTGCGGCCGGAGAGAAGGCGCAGGCCGAGGGCTTGTTCGTAGCCTGGGGCGACGATGGCGTAGCCGGTCCCGAGCGTGGCGTTGGGCAGGGATGAAACCGGGCTTTCCGGGATCACATCGCGCAGGCCGATCGCGTAGTCGAAGGGGACGCTGCTCGAAAGGGTGGCATCGGCGACGCCGGGCAGGGCGCGGATGCGGGTGAGTGCTTCGTCGGCGAAGCGGCGGGTCTGTGCCTCGGTGTAGCGCTGGAGCGAGGGATTGAGGGAGACGGTGAGGGTGTTGTCGTAGCGGAAGCCGAGGTCGGTCCCGCGGGCGCGCTGGAGGCTGCGGGCGAAGAGCACGGCGAAGACGAGCACGATCAGGGAGAATACGACCTGGCCGACGACAAACTGGTTGCGCAGACGGTGACGGCGCGGCGCGGCGATGGCGCCTTCACGCAACTGGGTGTTGAGGTCGATCCGGGAGGCGCGCAGTGCCGGGAGCAGGCCGCTGCCAAAGCCGGCGAGGATGGAGACGATGACGGTAAAGATGCGTTGCGGCCAGAGGGACGGTTCGGTCTGGGCCATGGGCATGTCACCCTGCGCGGCGATGTTGCCGATGAGCGGGGCGGTCCAGGTGGAGAGGCACCAGCCGAGCGCGCCGGCGATGGCCGCGAGCAGGAGGCTCTCCACGAGGAGTTGCCGCACGAGGCGGGCGCGGGAGGCGCCCAGGGCGGCGCGCACGGTCAGCTCCTTCTGGCGTGCGGCGGCGCGTGCGAACATGAGGTTGGCGACGTTGGCGCAGGCGATGCCGAGCACGAGGATCACCTGTCCGAAGAAAAACACCGCGAAGACGGGCAGCATGTCCGAGACGGAGGGATCGGGGCGGCCGCGGTTTTCCGGTATGACCACCGAGGAGACGTCGTGTTGGCTGTCGGGGTGCTCGGCGACGATCTGGCGGGTGACGATCTCCGCCTCGGCGCGGACGGACTCAAGGGTGGCGTCGGGACAGAGTTTGCCGACGACGCGCCAGAGGCTGGCGGCGCGCCATTCGAGCATGCCGGGGCCGTCGGCCTTGAGGTTGTCGAGCGTGCCGGTGGAGACGAAGCCGGTGACGTCGAGGTAGGGCGAGAGGCCGGTGAACGATTTCGGGGCGATACCGACAATGGTAAAGGTGCGCGAGTTGATGCGGATGGCGCGGCCGACGATGCTTGGATCGGCGCCAAAGCGCTGCGTCCAGCACGAGTGAGAGATCACGACGACGGGGGCGGCGCCGACCGACTCGCCGTCCGAGGGCAGGAGCATGCGGCCGTGCAGGGCTTGGACGCCGAGGGCGGAAAACGCATTGGGCGTGACGACTTCGAGCCAGGCGCGCTGGGGCGCATCGGTGCCCGTCGAGAAGTGCGCGGCCATGGGCGTGTAGGCGACGAGCGATTCGAGACCGCGGAGGCGCTCGCGGTAGTCCTTAAAATCGGGAAACGAGATACCGTGCGGGGTGTTCCAGGCCTGACTGCGCTGGAGCACGAGCATGAGCCGGTCGGCCTCCGCCACGGGCATGCGTTGAAACAGAAAGGTGCTGGCGACGCCGAAGAGGGTCGTGTTGACGGCGATGCCGAGGGCGAGGGTCAGCACGATCACGAGCGAGTAGCCCGGGGCTCGCTGGCACTGGCGGAGGGCGTAGCGGAGATCGGTGAGCACGGACGAAGAGTGAAAGATGAAACGTGAAGGGGGAGATGGCTGCGGGGTTACTCGCTTCGCAGGGCGATCATGGGATCGACGCGCGTGGCGCGGCGTGCGGGCACCCAGCAGGCGAGGAGGGCGACGAGCGTCAGCGCGCAGGAGATGATGGCGAAAACGAAGCCGAAATCGAAGGACTGCATGCCGAAGAACTGGCTGCGCATGGCAAAGGCGGCCGGCACGCAAGCCAGTCCGCCGAGGCCCAGCCCGATGGCAACGAGGCCGAGGCCGCCTCGCACGATGTTGGTGAGAATCTGGCGCGCATCGGCACCGAGGGCGATGCGCACGCCGATCTCCCGGGTGCGCTGAGTGACGGAATAGGCCATGACGCCGTAGAGGCCGACGCAGGCGAGCACGAGCGCGATGGCGGCGAAGACACTGACGAGGATGAGCATCATGCGGCGCAGGCGCAGTGCGAAGGAGTTGTCGATCGCCTGGCTCATGGTGCGCAGGTTGGCGACTGGCTGGTTGGAATCGACGGCGCGTATGGCAGCGCGTACGGAGTCGGCGACTGCCAGCGGTGAGCCGTGGGCGCGGATGGCGAGGCTGATCGTCCAGGGGAAATCGATCGCGGGCAGATACACCATCGGGGGCGGCGGGGCATCGAGCTGGAAGCGGCTGGTGTTGCCGACGACGCCGACGATTTCGCGGTCGATGTCCTTGAACCGGACGTGGCGGCCGACGGGATCCTCGTCGCCATAGAGCTGCCGGGCGAGAGCCTGGTTGACGATGACGACCTTCGCGGCGCCTTCGACGTTGTCGGCCTCGGTGAAGAATCGGCCTCGGAGCAGCGGAGTGCCGAGCACCTGGAAAATATCGCCGGCGATGCCGTCGAAGCCGCTGCGGATGTCGGAGCGCGGGTCCGGGTTTTCCGAGCGGCGGATGGTGTCGCCGTAGAAGCGTTGGTCGTTGAAAGGCGCTGCCGAGATCATGCCCGCGCTGGCGATGCCGGGGCGGCTGGTGAGCTCGCGCAGGGCATCCTGAATGAAGCGGACGCGGTGGGCGGGCGTGGGCGAGGCGTCGCTGGCGCGGGTGATGTCGAAGAGGAGGATGCCGTCGCGTTTGAAGCCGGTGTCGGCGTTGAGGGTGGCGACGAAGCTGCGCAGGAGCAGGCCTGCTGCGAAAAGGAGCACGACGGTCAGTCCGGTCTCGGCGATGATGAAGGTGCGTTGGAGGCGGTGGCGGGCGCCGCCGACGGCGCCGCGCGAGCTTTCCTTGAGGTCGGTGACGACATCGGTCTTGGCGATGCGCAGGGCGGGGACCAGCCCGAAGAGGATGCCGGTGCCGACCGAGACCAGGAGGGTGAAAAAGAGGACGGTGGCGTTGATCCCGATCGAGAGGTCCGCGATGAGCCCTTCGGCGCAGAACGCGACCAGCGGTCCGATGGCAAAGGTGGCGACGAAGAGGCCGGCCACGCCGCCGAGGAGGGCGAGCAGCACGCTTTCGACGAGGAGGAGGCGGACGATGCGGCCGGCGCTGGCGCCGAGGGCGAGGCGGACGGCGATCTCGGTCTGGCGTGTGGCGGCGCGTGCGAGGAGGAGGTTGGCGACGTTGGCGCAGGCGATGAGGAGGACGAGGCCGACGGTGGCCATGAGGATGGCGAGGTACGGGCGGGCGCCGCTGGTGGTGGCCGATTGGAGGGAGTCGACGGTGACGACCCAGTCGGCCTTGTTGGGCGGGTAGAGCGCGCGAAGGGTGTCGTTGGCGGCGTTGAGCTCGGCCTGTGCGCGGGCAAAGGTGGCGCCGGGCTTGAGCCGGCCGACGATGGAGCAGACGTAGTTGTAGTTGCGGAGTTGTTTCCAGGCGGTGCCTTCGATGGCGGCCGGGATGAGGAACTCGATGTTCGGGGCGTTGAGGACCTGTGGGGGCAGCACGCCGATGACGGTGTAGCTGTTTCCGTCGAGCCGGAGGGACTTGCCCAGGATGGCGGAGTCGCCGGAGAACCGCCGCTGCCACATTTCGTGGGTGAGGATGGCGACGTGGTTGTCGCCGCCGGCGGCGTTGTCGCCCGGGGTGAAGTCGCGGCCGATGGCGGGATTGATGCGGAAGACGCGCAGGTAATCCGCCGAGACGGCGTAGCCGCTGAGTTGGGCGGGCTCGTCGACACCGGTGAGGTTGAGCTCGGTCTGGTGGATGGCGGCGAGCGATTCGAAGGCGGTGCCGTATTGTTTCCAGTCGAGATAGGTGCCGCCGTCGCCGCCGGCGTTGGCGGTGGCGAAGGCCTGCGGGGCGTGGCCGATCTGGGCGATGCGCGAGGATTCCGGGTAGGGAAGCGGCGAGAGGAGGAGGCCCTCGACGACGCTGAAGATGGCGGTGTTGGCACCGATGCCGAGCGCGAGCGTCAGGATGGCGACCGCGGAGAAGCCGGGTGCCTTCACGAGCTGGCGGAGTGCGTAGCGGAGGTCGGAAAACACGGCGTGTGTGAGGAGCGAAGGGCTAGCCCCTTGTTGCCTAGTCGGCGCGGAGGGCGACGAGGGGCGTGGTCTGGGCGGCGCGGTGCGCGGGGATGAAGCTGGCGGCGAGCGTGGCCAGCCCGAGGAAGACGAGGATGAGGCCGCCGAGCCAGTAGCCGGGGAAGGGCATCTCGGGCATGGCGCGGCCGAGGGTGACCTGGAGGAAGATGTAGGCGGGCAGGCCAAAGATCATGCCGAGGCCAAAGAGCACGGCGCCTTGGCGGAGGATCATGGCGACGATGTCTCGGTAGTCGGCGCCGAGGGCGATGCGCACGCCGATGTCGCGGGTGCGTTGCGCGGTGAGGTGTGCGATCACGCCGTACAGGCCGACGATGGCGATGAGCAGGCCCATGCCGGCGAAGATGCCGAGGTTGGCGACGATGATGTTTATGTTGGCCATGTTCTGGCGGATGTTGGCGCGGACGGAGCCGGAGCCGGCGACGGGGAGATCGGCGTCGAGGGCGGCAACGGCGCGGCGGACGGACTCGGTGACGGATTCGGGGGGCACGGCCGTGCGGAGGATGATCGACTGGTAGCGCGGAGGAAACTGGACGAGTGGGCGGTAGATCTGGAGGGCGCTCTGCGGGGCGCCGAGGTTGGCGGCCATGCGGACGTCGCCGACGACGCCGATGATTTCGGCGAGCTCGTCGCGGTCGGTCATGCGGAGACGTTTGCCGATGGCATCCTGGCCGGGCCAGAAGCGCTGGGCGAGGGCCTGGTTGACGACGATCATGGGACGGGCATCGGCGCGAAGATCCTTGGGAAAGACGGAGCCGCTGCGCAGGGGGATGCCGAGGGCGGCGAAGAAGTCGGAGGAGACGGGGATTGCCGAGGCGAGCGGTTCCTGGCCGGGCGTGAAGGTCTGGCCCTCGGGAACGACGTTGGCGCGGCCGAAATAATTGTACATCGGCAGATTGGTGGCGATGGCGGCGTGGGTGACGCCGGGGATCTCGGCGAGGCGTTCGAGGAGGGTACGCTGGAGTGTGCGCAGTTTCTCGTCGTCGCCGTAGCGGTTCCACGGGGTGACGAGGAAGCCGGAGTAGAGGCCGTCGGGCTGCCAGCCGAGCTCGCGGGCGGTGAAGCTGCGGGCTCCGAGGGCAAAGCTGCCGGCGACGCCGACGAGCACGAGGGTGAAGGCGAGTTCGGCGGCGACGAGGGTGTGTTTGATGCGGTGGTGTGCGCGGCCGGCGGTGGTGCCGCGGGCGCTGTCCTTG
>Ga0116158_10005718_pt1 | contig 10471 bp, 10 predicted proteins | sample AD_UKC052_MetaG_FD_89883 | JGI IMG/M metagenome (GOLD analysis project Ga0116158, IMG submission 89883) | Active sludge microbial communities of municipal wastewater-treating anaerobic digesters from USA - AD_UKC052_MetaG | ecosystem: Engineered > Bioreactor > Anaerobic > Digestate | place: USA... | reverse complement strand
CGTTCCCTGGGTTTATCACACATACCGACAACATGGCTTTTCGTTCGAATATTTTCCGGTCGCACTCACCGCCTGGAAACAGGCGGTCAACAAGGAAATCCAACCGGAACTCGCAGCTGAAATCATTCCTGTTTACGACTGGATGATAAATCAGCATGAGAAAATAATCAGCCTGCTGCACTCTCTTGCAGCCGGCAAAGAGCAGGAACTGCCTGATTCTGCCAGCTCATTTCTGCACAGTCTTTTAAAGAGAGACACAGCAGAGGCAGTTGCGATGGCCACACAAAAAACACATTCTGAAGAAGAACTGAGAAACTTTTACAACGGGACCCTGCACCCGGCTATGTATGAAGTCGGCGACAAATGGGCGCGTTGCGAAATATCGGTAGCCGAAGAACACATGGCCACGGCGGTGGCGCAAAACGTCATTGCAACTCTTCAGACAAAAGCGACAAACAAGACCGGCCAGCGTGGCCGGGCAATCATAACGGCCGCGACTAACGAGCAACATGAACTTGGTTCGCGCATTGCGGCACACGTTTTCGAAAACGACGGCTGGGAAGTGCTTTATCTGGGCGCCAACATGCCGCTTTCGGATCTCACTCATCTGGCGCGCCGGGTGAAACCCAGATTCATCGGAATTTCAGTTGCAATGCCATATCACCTGCAACATGTAAAACGTGTCGAAGAAATTTTCAAATCTGATGCTGAGCTGGCACAGATCAAGATCATGGTCAGTGGTATAGTGTTCAGGCTGTTTCCGGAAGCGGCCGCATGTCTCGACGGCATGACGATTATCGACAACCTCGACGAAGCGGTTGCCATGGCACGGAGATGGTCGAGTGGCTGAGTCGTCAAATCTCTGCAACAAAATGCCAGAGGGTCTGCAAAGCCTGCTGAAGCTTTCGGAAAGAGTGTTTTATTGCGAAGTTTCAGAGAGTGGCGCTATCGCAGCATGCAGCGACAGCCTTCGTCGAATTCTTGCTATGCCCGAGCCTCCGATCGGCAATTTGATCGAAGAAATCTTTCTTCCTGCCGTACCTGGAGATAACCGTCTGGCTATAACTGATTTTACTGCTGCAAGCGACATAACCCCCCTGCTGGCAAGGCTCGTCATGACCAACCGCCCATGCCGTCTGCTGATAATAAGCCAGAAGAATGGCTTTTTCTGCTGGGGCGAAGTCATTGGCGACAAAAGCACGACCGGCCTCAATGAAGTCAGCAACCTGACCGGTCAGATTCAGGAACTGTTGAAGCAGATAAAAAAGCAGCATGATGAGCTGCAGCAGGGTTTAAAAACTGCGGCCTGGCTGCAACATCGATTTTTGCCAACTGCCAGAAAGTATGGCGACGTAAGCGCAGCCTGGCATTTCAGGCCCTGCGAAAAAATCGGCGGCGACTACTTCAATATTTTCATAAAAAGAGATGGCAGTCTGGCGGCCTACCTGCTCGACGTCTCAGGGCACGGCATGGCATCGGCAATGCTGGGAATCGCAGCTACTCAGTATATCAGGCAGACCATCGATGGTTTTGAAAACGACGATCTGCAGGCTTCTATAATGCCTCAGCTGCTGGCGAAACTCGAACAGGAGTTTCCGCTAGAACGGTTCAATCTGTATTTCAGCATGATCTACCTCGAAATCGACCATGAGTGTCGCCAGATGAGATGGATAAATGCCGGGCATCCTGACCCGATACTGCTGCGCAATGGCGAGGCGCCGCTTCTGCTCAAAGGTGGCGGGCCTTTTGTCGGCCTCGATCAGGCGGAACTGGTAGACGAGCAGCAGATAGAGCTTAAACCAGGAGATAGAATATATCTCTATTCAGACGGAATTACCGAACGCCGCAGCCAGGACGGCGGCTTCTTCGGCGAAAAACTGCTCATGGAATCACTGGCCCGCGAAAATCAGCAGCCTCTGCAAAAGCAGACCGACGCTGTCATTGCCGACAACGACACTTATGGCGCTCCCCTGCCCCCCCAGGACGACATCACTCTGGTCGGCCTCGAAATCGTGGCGGCCTTATAGTTTCAGCGCGCCCTGGCGGAGTATCAGCGGGGGGGTGACGGTGAAATCGGCTACGGTTGAAGGCAGCGAGGGTTTGAGCACGCCGCCGTCGATGAGCCAGTCGATTTCGCCGGCGAATTCGGCGGCCAGCTTGTCGGGGTCGCAGTCTGAAGGCTCGCCCGAGCGATTGGCGCTGGTAGTCAGAAGTTTATGGTGATAGCCGGTAAGCAGCTTGAGAAGTTGTTCATGTGCCGGAATGCGTACGCCGAGTTTTGCAAAAGAGAATGCGCAGAAATGCTGATTTTCAGGTTTATGTAAAATTGCCGTCAGCGCGCCGGGCCAGTGCTTCTGCAAAGTCGCCAGAAGGTCTGACGAAGCGTTGAAACCGTTCTGTGCGAGCTGCTCTATTGCGGTCAAGAACAGAATCAGCGGTTTGCGGGCATCACGGTTCTTGATCGCGTATATTCGCGCTACGGCATCCGGCAGATGTGCCGCGACCGCGAAGCCGTACAATGTATCGGTCGGTATTATCGCGACCGCGCCGGCATCGAGATCGTCATAAAACTGCCCGAGCATGGAGCTGTCGGCCAGCAACTGCGCTATATTTACACGTTTCATCATCAACTCCTGGTGAGAATAAAATAGCGTTCGCGGCCGCTCAGGTCGTCGCCGGCATGCCACGAAGACCAGTCTTTGCCGATGAGTTCTTTTATTGCGGCGCGCTGACCGTGGCCATGTTCGAAAATCAGCAGACCTGCGGGCAACAATTTTTCGGCAGCCTGTACAATCAGAAGTTCAATCAGATCGAGCCCGGATGTACCGCCATCGAGCGCAAGCAGAGGCTCATGCTCGCTCACCTCGGGCATCAGCGCGGCAATATCGCCGCGGTTTACATAAGGCGGATTCGAAATTATCACATGCTGGCTTGCTGGCTGTACCGCTTCGAGAAGATTTGACCGTACAACGCCGACTCTTCTGTACACATCTTTGTACGCAAAGAGATTTTCGGCGGCTACCTCGAGAGCCGCTTCTGAAATATCGATAAGTAGCCCGTGTGCTTCAATAAAGCGGCGGGCCATGGCCAGTCCAAGAGCGCCGGTACCGGTCCCGACGTCGGCGAATCTGAAGTTGTACGGTATTCGACCGGCGCTGATCGACTCTTCGATTGCCTTTGCGGCCGCCATAAAAACTTCTTCGGTTTCGGGCCGCGGAATCAACGCGCCCGACCGGGTCACCAGAGTCATATCGAGAAAGCTCCAGCTGCGCAGAATATACTGCAGCGGCTCATGCGCACAACGTCGGCGCACCATCTCATCGAGGCGCACGACAAAATCGGCGCCGGCCATTTCCTGCCAATGCAGCGGCAACTGCCCGATATCGACGCCAAGTATAGCCGCCGCCATGCAGTTAACGTTGAACGCGGCATCATCAATGCCTGCCTCTTCGAGCCGCCCCCGCGCCTGAACCATCACAAACTTGACTGTCTCAATCTCATTCAACATGAAATACATCTTAGCGCAAGCTACTCAAGTTGCAATGCTTTTAAGCCGAAGTGCTGCTCTATCGGAATAAAATCTCTGTCGTTATGCAGCAATGAGACATCATGTTCGATAGCAACAGACGCAATCAGGCAATCAGCAGTATTTCTTATTGTAATACCATTCTTACGCAGACCTCGATAGATTTCCGCCGATCTCAGAAAAACAGAATACGGCATAGGGAGGAAAACCAGATTTTCCAACAAAGCTTTAACCTTTGCGAATTCTTTGTCCTCTCTAACGCCTCTCAGAATCTCGGCAGCGATAATGCCACAGGTACAAATGTCTTCTCTTCTTGAAATCATTAATTCAAGAGCACTTACATGCGGCATGGAACTCCCGGCAAAGAAGTCAATCCACACAGTTGTGTCGACCAGAACCATCATAAACTCCGGTCCTGACGCCACTCGTCGAGATTACCTTCCCAGCTGATGTTTCCCTTTAATTTGAGCAGCTCCAACTGCCTTTCATGTCTCAACAGTTCGCGCAAAGCATGGTCTATCAACGCCTTACGGGTTTTTATGCCAGTGAGCTTAACGCAGTCATTCACTAGATTTTCATCAAGTTCAACATTTGTGCGTTTCATAACTGCACCTCCGCATACACATAATATACACTTTTTTGTGTATTGCAAGGTTAATCGTAAGAGAAGATGAACTTGTTAAAACAATTAAATGTGGGATTCGTCTTCTGCGAGTTTGCGCAGATTGTCGGCTTCGATGAGGGCTGAGATGATCTCTTCGAGGTCGCCGTCGACGATTTCGGTCAAACGGTAGAGGGTCAGGCCGATGCGGTGATCGGTAAGACGCTGCTGCGGGAAGTTGTAGGTGCGGATGCGCTCGGAGCGGTCGCCGCTGCCGACCTGGCTGCGGCGGTGATCGGCGCGGGCGGCGTCGGCCTGCTGGCGGGCGTTGTCGAGCAGGCGGGCCATGAGAATACGCAGGGCTTTGGCCTTGTTTTTGTGCTGGCTCTTTTCGTCCTGGCAGCTGACCACTATGCCGGTCGGCAGATGGGTTACGCGCACGGCTGAATCGGTAGTGTTAACGCTCTGACCGCCAGGCCCCGATGATCTGAAAACATCGAAACGCAGTTCACTTTCATCGACGCGAACATCGACATCTTCGGCCTCAGGCAGAACGGCAACCGTAGCCGCCGAAGTATGTACCCGCCCGGAAGCCTCGGTCTGCGGCACGCGCTGCACGCGATGTACGCCACTCTCGAATTTGAGGCGACCAAAAGCGCCATTGCCCTGCACCGAGAAAACGACTTCTTTTATGCCGCCGATACCGGTTTCGCTCATGCTCATGAGTTCGCATTTCCAGCCCTGGCGCTCGGCATAGCGTGAATACATGCGATAGAGAACGGCAGCGAACAACGCGGCTTCTTCGCCGCCGGTGCCGGCGCGGATTTCGAAAATCGTGTTCTTGCTGTCGTCGGCGTCTTTGGGCACCAGCAGCAGTTTGATCTCTTTTTCGAGCTTTTCTATTGCGGGTTCGAGCTCGGCGATTTCGAGTTCGGCCATCTCGATGATTTCGGGGTCTTTTTCGCCGGCCAGCATCTGCTTCGCGCCGTCGAGACGCTTGAGCAGGTCAGCATAGCGATGATAAGCCTCGACTACCGGTTCGAGCTCAGCCCGCCTCTTAGCGAGGCGCTGAAACTCTGACTGGTTGCCAATAACCTTGGGATTCGAGAGCTTGTCAGTCAGTTCCTTGAAATTTGCGTATACGGTTTCGAGGCGGTCGAGCATTTAGAATCAGAGCCTTTCGAGCATCTTTTCGATCAGCTTCAAAAAGTACGGTTGCGCAGCCGCAGCGGCGGCGATGACGTCTTCGTGATTGACCTCTTCATGCCCTTCACCAGTCGCCATGTCGGTTATGCAGCTGATACCGAGAATTCTCTTGATGCCGCCGTGAACGGCGACAATGACTTCAGGAACCGTCGACATGCCAACGGCATCGGCGCCGAGAATTCTGAAAGCGCGCAGTTCAGCGGCAGTTTCGTAATTGGGGCCACTGACGGCCACGTAAACGCCGCGTTCAACCGGCGCGCCGATGTGACGACCGATCTTCATGGCTTCATTGACCAGTTCAGGCGTATAAACACCCTGCATCGGTGGAAAGCGCGGGCCAACTTCATCGTCGTTGATGCCAATCAGCGGATTGTCGCCCATGTGGTTCATATGGTCGGTCATGATCATGAGGTCGCCGACCTTGAAATTGCGATTGAGGCCGCCGGAAGCGTTGGTGATGATGAGATCGACGGCGCCAAGCGCCATCATGACGCGCATCGGAAAGGTGATTTCCTGCATCGAATAGCCTTCGTAGTAATGAAAGCGGCCCTGCATGGCAACGACCTGTTTGCCGCCGGCTTCGCCGATAACCAGCTTGCCGGCATGCCCCTTAACAGTTGACACCGGAAAATGCGGGATTTCTTCGTATGGAATGGCAACCGCGTTTTTGAGCGAATCGGCGAACTTGCCGAGCCCGGAACCGAGCACCAACGCTACGGTAGGTTTAACCGGGGCCTTTTTATTGATAAAATCAGCGGCTTCCTGAATTTTGGCTTTCATACTCTTTTCCTTTGCATGCAGAATTTGGCGTCATCAGGGCAGAGTAAGGTAACACGCCGTGCACGCGCCTGTCAACGAAGTTAAGCGCGGCGATTCTCAGGCAAAAAAAGAACTGATTGTCTATCTAAGAATCAGCCAAGTATGGATTCTGCGACTTCGCTTCGCTACGCGCTGAATGAAAGGAAAATCTGTGGTGCAGTTTTAACGAGAGGAAAGGACGCGGCTGGCGAGAATCAGGTAATTGCTGTTGGGAAACTGCTGTTTCAGCATGGCCATGACGCGGTCGGCTTCGGCGCGATTGCCGAGTTCGATGAGGATTCTGATGATGTAATAGAGTGCGCCTTCACGAACGGCCTGATTATTGGAAGTCTCGAAAGCCTTCTTGAAACCGAAATAGGCATTAGTAACCAGACCCATGGCATATTCTGAATAAGCACTCAAAAATTCGTAGCGATCGACCGGAATGTTGCGGGGATCAGGCTTGAACTGTTTGAGCAGATTGAGGGCGCCCTGCGGGTTGCGCTCCTGAATATAACATTCAGCCAGAAGATAGGCGGCGGTCTGAAATTCATTATCGTTGAGCCCGCCATAAAGTGCATCAGTCAGCGCAAGCCGGGCCGAGAGGTATTCGCCTTCATCGAAGAATCTGACGCCCCGCTGCAGGTTTTCCTGAGAAGCGACCGGCCGGGCGTTGTCGAGCAGCGTTGCTTTGACGAAATCCTGCGCATACTGATTCATGACCTCTTCGGTCAGTCCATTGAAGCAGACAGCAAGCTCCTGCTTTACATCGCCTGACTGCATCAGCCTCTTGACGAAACGATGCAGAGCGCTGCTGCCGAAAGTTTTCAACAGAAATCTGATTTTAAGATAGTTTTCGACATATCTTTCGAGCGAAATCGGGTTGCCTTCGATGTTCTCGTCTTCGCCGCCGATGGCGTTGATATCGAAGCCACGGCGGGTCAGCGCCCTGATGCGCGCCTGACCCTGATCAGCGGCATGCACGGCGGTGCCTTCCTTGATCCACATCGGCAGGTTGTCGTATTCGCGCAAACCCATGGTATCAGCCATGATCGCATGGGTCATTTCGTGCGTCATCTCTTCGAGCAGGGTTGCCTGACCGTTGATGAGAAAATCGAGATCGAGGTGAATGTAATGTATGACAGTGCGGTTGGCAGTGCGAATCGACTGGCGTTTGCCGCGCAGTCGGAAGCCTTTGTAGGTAAGGTGGTCAGAAAACATCACCACAACATACATCTGCTCGCGCGCTGGCACGCCAAGAGAGCGTTCGATTCTCTGAAAGGCTTCCTGATAAACGAATGGCAGATCGGCGATGATTTTGGCATAGCCGGGAGTATTGCGGAATTTGCCACTATAGCTGGTATCGATATGCAGAACGGCGAGCGTTTCGGCGGGCATGACCAGTATTAAAAGCAAGGCAGCGAGCGAAGCGCAGACAACGAGCCTGTTAATCTTCATCGAGCGTTTCTCCCGTTGGATCGAGCTGCGGTAATTCAGATTCCTGAATTGATTCAGGTTCTTCAGCCACTGTGGCTTCGGGCGAATCATTTTTCAACTGTTCAGGCGACTTATCGGCAGCTGTTTGCTCTTTATTAAGCTCTTGAGAAGAATCAGTCGAGTCAGAATCTTCTGACGGCAAGGTGACAGGAGCAGTGGCAGGTTCAACGGCACTGGCAGCATCAGCTTCGACCCTGGCTTGATATACCTGCTGAAACAGATGATGGTCGGCTGCAATCTCGGGCCTCGCCAGAAGCTTGTCAAATGTTTCCAGAGGACTATTCAACATACCCATCGACTGAAGAATGCGGGCATAATGAAAATCTACTTCTGGTGAGACCTCGGTACGACCGGTAAAAATCGCGTTCATGATTTCAAGCGCTTCCGGGTAGCGTGCGTTCTTATAATAGGCCCAGGCAAGAGTATCGAGATTAAAAACACGGTCAGGCATGAGTTCGACCGACATTCTCGCCAGCTCCAGCGCCTGCGGCAGTTCCATATCGAGTTCGAGCATGGTGTAGGCAAGATTGTTGAGAAGCATCGGATCCTGCGGCGTCAGTTCAAGAGCCTTTTTATAGGCTGAAACCGACGCAGGGCCACGTTTGTATTTCATATTGAGATCGCCAAGATACTGCCAGAGAAAAGCATCGCCTGGCAGCAACCCGGTAGCTTCGGATGCCGCTGCAATGGCGCCGGCCCCATTTCGTTCACGATCATAGGCCATACTCAGACGATACAACCATGCCGGAACCTTTGGCTGCAGCTCATTGGCCCGCTGCAGGTGCTTTAAAGCATTTTCAGCCGTATATTTTTCGACCTGATAATCAAGAATGGTGATGCCCTTGAGAAAATGCAGGGGTGCAAATGTTTCGTCATCGGCCAGAGCAGCATCAACTACCTGTAGAGCCAGATCGGCCGCCTGCAGTTCGTATAGCACCCGGGCCCTCACCATTGCCCGCTTTGGCGCCGGTTGCGCCATGTCGATAAGAATGCTCAAAAGCCCTGCAAGAATCGGAATCAGCCATAACGCGTGACGAAATAGAAGTCTGAGCGGCCTGCTTGCTGCACTTTCTGGAAATCTGCTTATGCGCGCACGTGCAGAAACCGCAAGTTGTCCTGCCAGAAAAACCGGTAAAAAAATTACCGCCAGGGTTTCGAGCACGGCAAAATGATATTTAACCGGCCCTACTGCTGCTATCGATTCATTGGCAAACAGTTCACCGATCTGAAAAGCCAGCAGTACCGAAACGACAAAGCTTATAGTCGAGATCAGACCAGCCTGCCAGAAACTCTGCGCCAGCGCCGGCAGTTTGAGCAACCTGGCCAGCAACCAGAACACCATTGCCGAAAACAGATAAATCATGGCAAGACCACCGCCAAATGCCATGCCGTTCTCTACTGCATCGATGACACCGGCTTCGACACTCAGCGCAATAGCCAGAAGAATAAGAAAATACGGGGTCAGAACGAGCAGAATACGTTCGCGCCTGGCTTTTGCCGGTTGACTGAGATCGGCACCACAGGTGGTGCAGTAAAGCAATGACACCGTTACCGGCTTATGGCATTCCGGGCATGTTTTCAAATTCAGCTGACCTCGTGAAGTTCGCCGACAAAACACTTCTGCATCATAGAATCGATCGAACCCATGTCGTCTGTCTGTCCCAATACCCACATCAGCTTGACCATCGTCGCTTCCGGAGTCATATCCATTGCCGGTATAGCGCCAGCTTCCAACGCAGCACGACCGACCTGATACAGCTCCATCTCAGTAGAACCGACGATACATTGCGTGCAGACGACGACCGGCACATTGCGCTTGACAGCCGCGCTGATCGCAGGAACCAGAGATCTTTCCCCGGTTGGAATGTTTCCGGCGCCATAACCTTCAAGCACGATGCCGTCGTGACAACTCGCGATATATTCGATAATTTCTGGCTTTATACCAGGATATACCGGAACCAGCGCCACATTCTCATTAAGAGAAGTGCGCAAAAGCGGTTTCCGCCGGCTGCGGGTTTTGGCAAAACTGCTGAACTTGATAGCCAGACCGATTGTACCGAGAGGCACATCATTGACCGAAATGAAAGCCTGCATGTCGAATACCGAAGTTTTTTTGGCACGGGTTCCCCTGATGATCAAAGATCCAAAAACCACCGCTACTTCGGCCAGATCAGAAATAGCGACACGCACGGCATTGATAAGATTGGCCCGCCCATCTGAACCGATTTCTTCGAGGGGCACCTGAGAACCTGTAATGATGACGGGTTTGCTCAATTCCTGCAGCATGAACGAAAGAGCCGCAGCGGTGTAACACAGAGTATCGGTGCCATGCGTCACGACGAAACCATCATATTCTTTCATACGCTGAAAGATGGCGCGAGCGATAGTCAGCCAGATTGCCGGCGAAACATCACTTGAATCGATACTGGCAAGAGGAAGAATGTCGATGTCGGCAAGCATGTTCAACTCTGGTATTCGCTCGAGCAGTTTGCCGGCATCTTCGCATGGGTATAGACTGCCGTTGGCGGCACGCAGCATGGTGATCGTGCCACCGGTGGTGACCAGCAGCAGACGAGGCTTTTGCAGCACCGCGTCACGCACGTGCATGTATTTTACCGAGAAATTAGAATTTATATTCAATGCCGAAGTTCACATCCCTCTTATCCATGGCATCGTCGATTCGCAGTTCGAACCTGATGTTCTCAGTCATCAGATAACCAGCCTTGAGTCTGATCTCAGAATCGGTAGTATCGATAAAGTCAGCAGTAAGCTGTATGACATCAGCAAGATAGTAGTCAAAGCCAAGACCAACCTTAGAACTGATGATACCGCCGCGCTTAACG
>Ga0116158_10005717_pt1 | contig 10471 bp, 12 predicted proteins | sample AD_UKC052_MetaG_FD_89883 | JGI IMG/M metagenome (GOLD analysis project Ga0116158, IMG submission 89883) | Active sludge microbial communities of municipal wastewater-treating anaerobic digesters from USA - AD_UKC052_MetaG | ecosystem: Engineered > Bioreactor > Anaerobic > Digestate | place: USA... | reverse complement strand
GCTGGTGGACTGCCCTCCTTCACTGGGGCTCCTCACGATAAACGCCCTTACCGCGGCCGACTCTGTGCTCGTTCCCATACAGTGCGAGTACTATGCGCTGGAGGGAGTTAGCCAGTTGATGCGCACAGTTGATCTGGTTCGGCGTCATCTCAACCCGTGCCTTGAGATAGAGGGGATTGTGCTGACGATGTACGATTCCAGAACCAACCTGTCGCAGCAGGTCGCGGACGACGTAAAGGCCAACCTCGGAGACTACGTGTTTCGGTCAGTGATTCCCCGTAACGTGAGGCTCAGCGAAGCCCCGAGCTACGGTCTTCCGATTTCGCTGTACGATGATAGGTCTAGAGGAGCTGAGGCCTATAAGGGCCTTGCGGCAGAAGTAATGGAGCGGGAGGGGGCTTAGCGATGGCCGCAAAGCCAAGAGGACTGGGTAAAGGGCTGAATGCCATCATAGGGGCGGATATTGTGAGCGAGGTCATTGACAGGCCCCGTGCTATTGAAGTACCTGTCGACCGACTTTCGCCCAACCCGTTTCAACCACGCCGATCTTTCACCGAAGAGGGCCTTGAGCAGCTGGCCGAATCCATACGGCATCACGGCGTTATTCAGCCCATAGTTGTCAGGCCGTCGGGAGAGGGATACGAGTTAATAGCCGGCGAGCGCCGATGGCGGGCTGCTCAGATCGCCGGGCTACAGAAAATCCCGGCAGTTGTCAGAGAGCTCGACAACCCCGGTATGGTACAGGTAGCTCTCATTGAGAACCTCCAGAGAGAGGACCTAAACCCCATTGAGGAGGCCTCGGCTTATCGGAGGCTCATGGATGAGTTCGATATGACCCAAGAGCAACTGTCGAGCGCCATAGGCAGGAGCAGGCCGGCAATTGCAAACGCGGTACGGCTGCTGAACTTGCCGGCACAGATCCAGAGGGCGGTTGAGGAGAGAAGACTGAGTGAAGGACATGCCCGCTGCCTTCTGGCCATCTCCGATCAGGGCGAGCAGCTGAGGGTTGCTGCAGCGATCATTGCGAATGGACTCAACGTGCGGCAGGCCGAGGAACTAGTCAAGGGGACTACACGCAATGTTTCACGTGAAACAATTCCGAGGCGAACCTCCAAAGAGGATCCGGATGCGGTTCGCCTGACGCAGCGACTCGGTGAGAGACTCGGCACGAGGGTCAAGTTGTCCGGATCGGTGAGCAAGGGCAGGCTTGAGATCGAATACTACTCGACCGAGGATCTGGATCGAATTCTCGAGATCATCTTGGGCGGCGAATAGCGGCAAATCAGAGGCATGCCTGTGGATCATGTCCCGCGGCAGCGTCACTAGACACGTCGGGCGTAGGAGGAGGGACCGAGGCCTCACAGGGCCGTAGATAGGTATGGAAATGGTCGGATTGGCTAATCTGGTTGAAACACACAAGGACATGGTGGTTCTTGCCCTGTCCCTGATCTTGCTCGTCGGCATTGCCGTGTTTATCATGGCTTCGGCGAGAACTAGGCGTTTGGAAAAGCGTTATCGTGCGCTACTCGGCAGTGCCGAGGGCAAAAACGCCGAGGTGCTGCTGCTCGACTACATAGCGCGAACGGACTCCCTTTCAGGCCGGCTGGCGCAGACTCAGAGCGAGCTGAGTGATCTACGCAACGTATGCCGGCAACATGTGCAGAAGGTTGGAATCCTGCGCTACAATGCCTTTGACGATGTCGGCGGCGAGCAGAGTTTCTCTCTGGCTCTTCTGGACGCCGACGGGACCGGAGTCGTGATCAGCGGGCTATGCGGTCGCGAAGAGACGCGAGTCTACGCGAAACCGGTGAAGGCGGGGCGGTCAACACATAATCTGTCTGACGAGGAAATCACCGCCATAGCGAGGGCAATCGAAGGATATTCGGGGTCGCGCTGAGCAAAATCGACAACATCAGCAGGAATTCGTGTGTGTGAGTAGAATGTAAAACGATGGCTAAGTATGCCTGCAATTGCGGTCGTGCGACGCAAGGCCTGGCAAGTACTGGCCATACTATTCATACAGGGCAATTGGCGCCTAAGCCACGGGCGCCGAGGGCCGCACACATGAATTGCCTGGAAGGGGGAAGTGCCGCATTCTTCCCTACGTCCCATCACAGGGGTTTCCGGCGGCACGTTTATGGTGACACTCCGGTTGCTTTTGCGGCGCTTTAGCCGCCAACGACATGGATCACTTACGTTAATGGCCATTCCGACTTCGGGAGGACCCCCGAAGTCGATAAGCATTCCATTTCGGGCCCTTCGCGTCGGTCTACCGATCGCGATAGGACTAGCGGTTTTTCTAGTTGGGTCCTACGTACATATGACGCATGGCGTAGTCCACCTGGCCCGAGACAGGCAATCCCAGGGCACGGCGATGGAGGAACTCCTAAGGGAGAACGAGCTTCTCAAGGAAGAGAAGGATGAACGCATCGCACAACTCAAGGAGCTAACCGAAAAAGCCAACACGTTGGCCGCTGCGGTTGACGAGGTAGTTGGCGAGAGCTCTAGGATCTGGGAGATTGTCAAGGGCTCCGGCGCGGCCAAGAGCACTGCGGTGAGAGGGACGACGTCGCGCGGAGGCGACCCGGGGGCAGATAGAGGCGAACCCGTGATCGGCTCTGCGTCTGCAGCATGGGCCGACTCTGAGAAGGACGCATGTTCGAGCTTCCTTCAGGAAGAGGACGACCTGGCGGTCGCCGCCGGTGAGGCACTGGCCAGGTTATCGGAGCTGACCGGCGCTACGCGGAAAGACATGTCCAGCCTGAGGTCTTCAGCCACACAGTATCGCGACAAACTCAATCACACGCCTTCGATTGCGCCCGCCAAAGGGAAGATCACCTCGGGCTACGGCAACAGGCTCCACCCGATTCTGCGGGTTACGCGTCTTCACGAAGGCGTGGACATAGCGGCGCCTCGCGGAACGCCTATCGTGGCGACGGCTGATGGAGTCGTAACGAGGGCAGGGTGGCTGGGCAGCTACGGGATTGTTGTCGAGATTTCCCACGGGTACGGCATGACAACGTTCTATGCGCACAACTCGCGCAATGTGGTGAAGACCGGCGCCGCCGTGAAAAGAGGCCAGGTCATTGCATATGTGGGTAGCACCGGGCTGAGCACCGGGGCTCACGTGCACTACGAGGTGCGCGTCAACAAGCGTCCGGTCAACCCGTCTTCTTATATGAAGTAGCGAACCAGGCAGACTACCCAGTGGAAGGGACGGGGAGTCGATGTTCCGAAAAGACAGGCAGCTGTCGTCGGGAGATATGAAGGTCGATACTTACATAGGCAAGGGCGCCAGAGTCCAGGGCACACTGACCATATCCGGCACTGTACGTGTGGATGGTCTCGTGGATGGAGTTGTCGAGGCGGAGAAAGACGTAATCGTCGGTCAGGGCGGCCTGGTAACCGCATCAATCACGGCTGCGAATGTGACTGTTGCCGGCGAGCTGAGGGGCAACGTTAAGGCGTCGGGACGGCTTGAGATCGCCCGGACAGGCAAAGTTCTTGGAGACGTAGCCATCGCATCATTTGTCGTTGAAGAGGGCGCCACTTTCCTCGGCAAGTGCGAGATGCTGAAAACTGATGCGCGCTATCCTAGTGCACAGCCTGAACCCGAGGAGAACCAACCGCCGGGCGCAGATGGCTGACAACATCAGTCTGCCGAACCGGGGGACGGCCGTGCTGTAGTGCGGGGCGCCGTCCCCCGTCGTTTTCCCGATTTCATCTGGTTGGAGGAGTTGGAATGCGTTTCCGCAACCGGGTCGAGGCCGGGCGGGCTCTGGGCAGACAGATGGCCGTGGGCGCATGGACCTACCCACTGGTGCTGGCGCTGCCGAGGGGCGGAGTCCCCGTTGCCGAGCACGTGGCCCTCGCCATCGGTGCGCAACTGGACGTGATCGTATCCAGGAAGATAGGTTCGCCTTTCAACCCGGAAATGGCCATAGGCGCAGTTGGGCCCGACGGCAATGTGGTCCTGGACCAGCCTCTAGTCCGTCGGCTGAGAGTTGACACGGAGTACATCGAAAACGCAAGCCGCCTTGAGCTGGAGGAAATCCGGAGGCGGCTGGCGGCATACCGCGGGGCGCGACCGCTTCCAGGGCTTACCGGCAGGGATGTAGTCGTTGTGGATGACGGAATCGCAACTGGCTATACCGTGATGGCTGCGGTGCGCAGCCTTCGCAGCAACCATCCGCTCCGGCTGGCAGTCGCAACGCCGGTATGCCCTCCGAGCACACGTGAATGGCTGCAGCAGGAGGTCGACATGGTAGTGAGCCTGACGTTTCCGGAGGACTTCGCCGCCGTGGGCCAGTTCTATGTGGACTTCACGCAGGTGTCGGACGCTGAGGTCGTCGAAATCCTATCGAGGTCGTGGAAGAAGGAGAACTAGACGCGCTGTGCAGACTCCTTGCGTGTGGTCTTCACGTGCGGTCTTCGGGCGCAGCCCTAGATTGGATCGGACACATACGTGACGACTCCGCGGGCAATAGCATCCGCCATCTTGATCACCAGCGATAGACGGGTATTCTGAAGCACGAGATACTCCATGAACCCGCCGACGTTGACTACTCCAGTGATGTACGCATCTCCGATCGGAGGCAACTCCTTGTTGACGCCGGCTCCGGGCTTGAGCGGCCCTTCGCCGACGGTGATGTAGCCGATGCTGCCCACTCGGCCCAGGCAGGCGTCGACGGCGAGCACATGTCCCGCTCCAGGCTTGGCGAGCCCAAATGCTTCGACGGCGCTGCGCAGATTGCCGGCATGAACCGGCTCATCAAGCGTGCCGACTACATGGATACGGTCGCGTGCCGATCGCCATTCAGCCAGCCTGGTGCCGACCAACGGGCCGAGCGCATCGCCTGTGGACCGGTCAGTGCCGATGCACACCACGGTGAGCGGCCGGCAGCGCGCTCCGAGCGGATCGCTGAGACTGGCGGCGATCTCGCGCGCAAGCCAGGCGCTGAAGTTGGGGCTGTCGACATGAGCCCGGGTAGGGCCAAACGAAGGGCTTTTGAGGATGGCGGGGCGGCTCTCATAGGTAGCATCAGGCTTGCTTTCCACGAGTGACCTCCTATGACTATGGAACGTCGGCGGCATCCGCCGGACGTGCTAGTTGAAGTATATGAGCACACACGCTCTTCTATGTGGGTCCGCGACGATCATCCTCAATCAGCAGGGGGGCCAGCCAGGTGACCGGTCAGGAAGAGAAGAGCCGGATGGCGCATTCGCACAACCGCACAGGAATGTGCTATGCTCGTCTAGGCGACCACGCAGAGGCCCGTCGCGAGTTTGAGACCGCGATTTCGCTTGATCCCAGGTTGGCCGAGGCCCACTGTAACCTGGGTAACGTCATGAGAGAACTGGGAGACTTGGACGGTGCAGTAGCATCGTACGACAGGGCGTTGGAGATCGAACCTGAGCGCTTCGATGCCCGCCTAAACCTCATCTCCACACTGCGTGAGCGGAACCCAATCTTGGGATCAGCGCACAGAGCAGGCCTCACGGCGTACGATTGCGGACCCGGCGATCGCGCTGCACATACGCGAATCCCGCGGTCGTCTCGGAAGCCGCGCGCCGGCGATCATCTCTTGCCGCTAGGAGTACGCGTGGTAGGCTACTGTTTGGCGGCAGTCATAATATGCGTAACCTTTGTGTTATGGATATTGCGGAGGTAGTTTGCTGCATATGGGAGAAATCAGTAACCCCAAGCTGCGCAGGGCAGTCATGGCCACGGGCGTGGTCGCATGCCTCGTAATCGGTGCACTGTGGAGCACAGGGATCCTTGCTCCCGGTGTGCTCGAGAGCAACCGGATCTCGCGTGGCGTCACTGTAGGAGGCTACGACGTGGGCGGGATGACCGTGTCCGAGGCCAGGATGCGCCTGCAGGCTGAGATGGGCAAGTGCGAAACAGCGCCCATCTCTTTGAGACTGGGTGATGAGACCTGGCGGGTAAGCCCGGAAGAGATCGGCACCGTTGTAGATGTGGAGGCGGCCCTGAGAGCTGCATACAGCATAGGCCGTAGCGGCCGGCTGTACGAGAGGTTGCTCCAGCGCCGTAAGGCTACACGCGAGGGGATCGACATACCTTTGGTGGTCTCCGTCGACGAGCAGCGCCTGCGCGACCTGGTCTTTGCTCTTGCCGGCGTGGTTCAGGTCCAGCCGGTTGACGCCAGGATCGTCATAACAGATGACGATGAGGTCGTTATTGAGCCCTCGTCTGAAGGACGCCGGCTCATTGTGGATGAGCTGATCTCCAGGCTGAGAAGCACGACGCTGGAGCGGGGAGTGCGCGAGATCGATCTTCCCGTCGAAACCGCGCCGCCCGCTGTGGCCACATCGGAGCTGGAATCCAGAGGCATTGTACGTCTGCTCGGCGAGTACACCACGAAGTTCAAGGCGGGCAATGTCAAGCGGTCAGAGAACATACGGCTGGGAGCGGCGATGATTGACGGAACCACCATAGCCCCGGGCGACGTATTCTCTTTCAATGAAGTGGTAGGCCCGAGAACCCCTGAGAGAGGTTTCCTGGAAGCCGACATCATACTCAACGCCGAACTCGTGCCGGGAATAGGCGGCGGAATACGCCAGGTGTCCACGACTCTTTACAACGCTGCTCTGCTGTCGGACTTGGAGGTCGTATCCAGGGTCAACCACTCGCTTCCCATCAGCTACGTGCCGCTGGGAAGGGACGCGACGGTGTCGTACGGCGCCATTGACCTCAGGATCAAGAACAACACGGACCATCATGTGCTCCTCAAGGCCCGTGTCGATAGAGATACCATCACGTTCAAAGTCTTCGGTGACCTTCCGCGAGACACGGCGATAACTATCGAGACCCAGGTGCTCGAGAAGATCGAACCCGGGGTGATCGAGCAGGTGGATGCGAAATCACCGCCTGGTTCGCGAACGACGGTCCAGACCGGGGTGCCCGGGTATCTGGTGGCTGTGTGGCGTGTAGTGAAATCGGGGGGCCTCGAGATCAGGCGGGAGCTGATTTCGCGTGATAGGTACAAGCCTCAGCCGGCGATAGTGAAAGCGGGACCGTCGCCGCAAGCTGTGGCTATTCCATGATGTCCGGCTGATCCGAAAAGTGCGGGGAGCTGAGTCCATGTGGGCTATGTATGGATGGCGGTGGAGTTTGCGGGTTTCATAGCCATGGGCTTTGTCGTTGGCGCCTACGCCGACTCCAAGTATGGGACAAGACCTTGGGGGGCACTGGCGGGATTCGTAATCGGTTTGGTCAGTGGCGCGCTCAGCGTCAATCGGGCGGTGAGCGAGCTTTTGGCAAGAGAACGCAGAAGCAGGAAGAAGCGCTGACCCGCAGCATCATCGTTGAAGGAGATGTATCAATGGATTCCAGGTTCGCTACGGACTCCAAGTCCGGTGAAAACCGCAGACCCGAGATGGGTGTGCCGCCGAACGCTTCAATTGCCGCCCTGTTCTGGACGTTCTTCAGGATAGGCGCGTTTACCATCGGCGGGGGATACGTGATGGTGCCGCTAATCCAGCGCGACATCGTAGAACGTCGAGGCTGGATCGACAAGGACAGCTTCGTAGACATTCTCGCAATCGCGCAGACGGCTCCGGGCCCCCTGGCGGTGAACACCGCAGTGTATGTTGGGTACACGCTCCGCGGGCTTCGGGGCGCCATGGCATCCCTGGCAGGCTGCATTCTTCCGTCGATCATCATTATCCTAGTAGTAGCGGCGCTATTCGACCAGATATCGTCCGTCAATTTCGTACAGGCCGCATTCGCTGGAATCCGGCCCGCTGTTGTGGTCTTGATCGTGTCTGCGGCAATTAAGATAGGCCGGCCGGTTGTGCGTTCGCGAGTGGAATTGGCGTTGGCTGCCGCAGCCATGGTTCTGGTCGCATTCTTCCACGTCAGTCCGGCACTGGTTGTGACGGCTGCCGCTGCTTATGGCCTCTTTGCACGTAGTGTCGCCGGCAATGGAGGGACAGACGCATGATCCTACTCAATCTCTTCCTGAGTTTCGCCAAGGTTGGGCTGTTTACGTTCGGGGGCGGCTATGCCATGTTGCCGCTGATAGAGAGTGAGATAATCCATGGACGCGGGTGGCTTACCGTCCGAGAGTTCACCGATATCGTAGCCATTGCGGAAGTGACCCCGGGGCCAATCGCCGTCAACAGCGCGACCTTCGTCGGCTATCGGCTTGCCGGGGTGTTGGGAGGAATAGTGGCCACGCTCGGGGTGGTAACTCCATCAGTTGTCATCGTCTTGGCCTTGGCTGTGCTCGCCAAAAGGTTCGAGAACAGCACCGGGCTGGCGCGAGTGAAATCGGGCATGCGACCGGCCGTTGTCGGTTTGATCGCGGCGGCGGCGCTGACTGTAGCGCGCGTAGCCCTTGTGGATCTGAAGTCGATGATCATAGCTGCCGTGGCAGCTTTGTTGGTGTTCAAGGTAAAGCTCGACCCCATAGCGGTGTTGGCCATATCCGGTCTTCTGGGGGCCATCATCTTCTCGTAGTCCGTATTATGAGGATGCAGGTTCGGCGGCCCCACCTGAAAAACGGGCTGATCGCGACTTCTAGAAATCGCCACATCTGATATCCCCCCTTGTGTCCGGAGTGCAGCCGTACGGCGGCACTCCATTATATTGCCGTTGGCTGCCGGGTGACAGCCATCTGCCGTGACGCGCGTTCCGCGGGCAGGCCATTCTGGGCAATGTAAATGACATATAGTGTCATTGAGACGGGCAAGACCTTGCCCGTCTGCCCACCCTTTGGTATCCTGCAATTGATTGAACCGCCGCGCACGAGTTTTGGCCGTCAACGGCGGCACACTATGTGGTGTTGACTCTCCACTCCGGCAGGTCGGACAGAGCAGCGTATGAAAGGAGGCGAGCGGCGGCTTCATGCCTTCAGGTGCACACCGGGGCATATGCCGCCAGGGCAGCATGATAATCAGCTTGGCAACCTTCGAACATCTTCCCAAACGAGTGGGAGGACTAGCCGAGGCCGCGACCTCGATAGGCGAGTCGCTCGCGCGAGACAATGAAGTGATGGTCTTCATGCCGTCCCACGGCATTCACAAGACCGAGAAGGACTTCAAGGTGAAGAAATACGGCAGATTCAAGATTGCGACCGGGCCCAGCCCGTTCGAAGTCACCGTGTACGAGATGAACCGCAACGGAGTTCGAGTTTTCCTGCTGAGTGACGATGTCATGGATCACCCCGATGTATACTCCCCCCGTGAGATGCTCACGGCCAAGCTAGTTCACTTCGCTCACGCCTTTCCGGCTGCGATCAACCTGATCATGGGCAGAGAAGGCAGGAAACCCGATGTGGCTCATATCAACGACTGGCACTGTGTCCTCGGAGGCGCGGTCGCGAAGAAGTACCTTCGGATACCAATGGTATACACGATCCATCGCATATGCCGCGAGAAGATCGCAGTGGATGAAATGGAGCGGGCCGGCCTGAGGGAGTTCATTGACCCTGAGTGCATCGAAGTGAGCAAGGAAGGTATCATGTTCAACCTCGAGACATTCGGATGCCGTCAATGCGACTACCTGACAACGGTCAGCTACACTTACCTGAACGAGGAGTGGAAGACTCTCTTCGGCGACTACGCGGGCAAGGCAACCTATGTGTGGAACGGTATGGACTTTGCCTTCTGGGATCCTGCCCGGTTGACAGACGCGGACAAACCCAGGGACGAGCGACGCGCCGCCATCCTGCGCGAACACGGACTTGATGACGGCATTCTCTACTTCTACGTGGGACGCTTTGATATGGAACAGAAGGGCGTAGACCACATGTTCGCAGCTACCCAGATGCTGCTAGAGGGGAAACTGCCGGGCTCAGACAGACTGGCTCCACTTTTTCGGATGGTGGTGCTGGGTTCAGGCGACCCTGTTCTTGAGGACCTGGCGCGGGATATGGAGCGCAAGTACCCCAAGAACGTAAAGGCCATCATAGGTTATTTGGGCAGGGAAGCAACGCGTTCCTGGTACGGGGCGTCCGACTTCTGCCTGATACCGTCCAACTTCGAGCCATTTGGGCTGGTACAGTTGGAGGCGATGTGCATGGGGTCAATACCGATTGGAACCAAAGTCGGCGGCATAAACGATACAGTATTGGATATCGACAAGGCTGGGGAAGGCGCCACCGGAAAGCTCGTGCCTCCACGCAATCCGCGCGAACTGGCGGGAGCCATGGTCAAGATGGGTCTTCTCCATATAGATGACATGGCCAAACTTGAGGAGGTTAGGTCCAACGGAAGGCCTCATGTGATGACCAACTTCACATGGGATAGGGCGGCACGCAGGTACCTCTCTGTCTATGAGGGCACTGCCTCCGTGAAACTGCCGTTCGCCGATTATGGGGGACCATTCTAGTAGGAGGTCGAACCTGAATCAGTCGGTGTGGCCCATGAGCCCTCGCAAGCATAGTCCCCTTGATGCTGGTTATGCTAATACCACGATTGGCGAACTAAACCAGCACATGTACTG
>Ga0116158_10005716_pt1 | contig 10471 bp, 8 predicted proteins | sample AD_UKC052_MetaG_FD_89883 | JGI IMG/M metagenome (GOLD analysis project Ga0116158, IMG submission 89883) | Active sludge microbial communities of municipal wastewater-treating anaerobic digesters from USA - AD_UKC052_MetaG | ecosystem: Engineered > Bioreactor > Anaerobic > Digestate | place: USA... | reverse complement strand
CCGAACCAGACCAGCACGTTTTCGTCCGGGCGCAGCGCGCGCAGGTCCGTTTTTCGGGAAGGCAATGCTGCCGCCGGTTTTAGCCTTGGTTTTTGGGCAATAAAAAAATCGTACATCACTGACGAGTAGCCTGCACCATCAGTGAAATTGGGCGTTACGCTAAGGTTCTGAAAAGCGCCTTTTTGGTAGTACGGCGAGTTTTGCACCCGTTTCAGGCGTTCGCCGGTAGGCCGGCGGCCGAATTTGGGTTGTTGCAGGAAAACGTACACACTCGCGATAAGCAGGATCAATACAAGAAGGATAGTCATAAGGGTGTGCATTCGGGCCATTTTACTCTTACAATCCGGACCGTATAAAACAAATGAATGCTGAACAAATAAGAGGTCGGATGGTTACGGAATACTTATTTTCCAGGTCCCTGTCTGCTCCCCCGTCAGCGAAGTAACATACATGCCCGCCTGTAAATCTTCTAAAGAAAGTATACCATTTCCTGCCCCGTCCGTTATCATTTGTTTCCGGGCGATCAGCCTGCCACTCAGGTCGTGAAAAAGAAAATTCAGGGGCCCCTCTCCCGGACTGCTCCCGGAGACGTACAAGGTCCGGTTCGCCTGCGTCACCTGTATTTTTCCCTTGTTCAGGGTAGCGGATACTATTTTCGAAAATTCGAACGCACCATCCCGATCGATTTGTTTCAATCGGTAATAATTGATGCCCGACTCCGGCATTTTATCGGTAAAATGATAAGAAGCCGGCGCATTTTTCGATTCCACAAAACCAATTGCCGCCCACTGTTCCAGGTTATCGCTTCTCTGGATTTCAAACCCTTTGTGGTGCTTCTCCTGCGCGGTCTGCCAAAAAAGGCGGACCATTTTTTCATCCACGCGGGCGACAAAATCTGTCAGTTCGACAGGAAGAACGGCTGCGGCGTATTTCCATAGCTCTATGCCTGCATTGTCGGTAGCGGTGAAGTACAAATGAGTGCTGTTTGCGGTAAGATTGGTGACGTTGCTCCCCGAAATCCCTGTTTTTATATCCTGCACCAAAGCTGTATTAGCCAATGTTCCATCAGTAGACCAAAGTTCTTGTCCGTATACGCCGTCAGAAGCGGAAAAAAACAATTTCCCGTCGAATTCAACCGGTTGGCCAAGGTTGCTCCCTAATTCATCGGGCCGAATATCTTTGAGTAACTGGGTGCCGCCGGCAGTACCATCGCTGGAAAAAAGTTCTTTTCCATGTACACCGTCATCCGCTGCGAAATACAGTTTACCATCGTATTCCTGGAGGAAACAGCAAACGGAGGCGGCAGGGTCGGCATTAATATCCAGTACTATTTCTGTGCCTGCCGTTGTTCCGTCGCTTTTCCATAATTCACGGCCATGTTCCTCGTCATCGGCAAAAAAATACAATAGCCCATTAAAGTTGACCAGATTAGTAGGCCCCGTGGCAGGATTTCCCGTACCCGGATAAATGTCTTTCACCAGCACCGTTCCGGTGGCGGTTCCATCGGTTTTCCACAACTCTTGTCCATCCGAATTTTCGCCCGTGGCGGCAAAAAAGATCTGATTTCCCACTTTGGTGAAAAATTCCGGTTCGCCATGGCACGCATCCGGACAAATGTCTTTCACCAATTCGGTACCTTCCGGCGTACCGTCTGACTTCCACAGCTCGTATCCTAAAGAGAAACTGGCATAGGCAGCCATGTAAAAGACATTGTTTTTGATAACCGGTTCGCCTCTCCAGTTGAAGGCCTCCTGTATGTATCCCGTACCCGAAGCCGTTGCATTCGAATAAAAAATTTTGAACCCATTTGCTGGGCCGGAACCATCGAATGCATTGAACCACAAAAGATCATTGAACTGAAAAAAATGCTCCGTGGAAGCAGCGCTGTTTATTCCCGGCCTGATATCCAGCACCATTTGTGTCCCTTCGGTTGTACCGTCGCTTTTCCAAAATTCAGCGCCATGGATAGCGTCTCTTGCATTAAAACAATACAGGCCGTGATACATGACCGCATTATCAAGTGTAGAAACGGAAGAAGTAGGACCTTCATAAATATCCTTGATCAATGTCGTTCCGACATCGGTTCCATCCGTTTTCCATAATTCATTCCCGAGCACACCATCGTTTGCAAAAAAATACAAGATACCATTGTCCCCAAAACGCATATTACCAGGTTGTGAAGAAGCCGGACCGGGGTTAATATCTTTCACCCGGACAGCCTGAGAGAAAGCATTACTTGTAAAAAAAATGAAGAAAAAAACGGCAGCGAAAGATTGGCAGGTCATAAGGTTCAGGTTTTAAAGACTGAGTAAAATACGAAGATATTTCAAACCCCAAAAAACAGTTTTCACCCTAGAACATACCTGGACAAACCACCGGCGGTCGGATGTAACAGTGCTGTTCTTAAGTCACTGCTTCAATCTGAAGGCTTTCCCCTCATCTTCCGCCTTCACGGTAATAAACGGCTCATCCCGGAGAATACTGCTTCCACTCATCACGATACCTATCTGTTTGTTGTTTGCAAGGTAAATCTTTGTACCCTCCACACATTTGAAAGTGTGGGCAGCGCCGGGCAGTATAAGGAAACCGTTGGTCCAGTTGCCTGTTTCACCCGGATTATAGCCGATAAAGGTGTATTTGTGGGGTAAAACCGAGTTGTTGACTACTTTAAAGGTAACAAATGCGCCGTCTTTACGAATGTTGGGTTCGGTAGTCGACTGAGCAGCAGAACAGGCGGCGAGGAATAGCAGGTATACGATGAAGAGGTATTTCATTGTTGAGTGATGAATGATGAATGATGAATTAGGAGTGTACGAAGGTTTAGTTCGGCTTCGCCTCACATAGAGGGATGGGAACGCGGATTGTGCGGATCATGCGGATTAAAATTGATTTTTTGTGGCCTTTCGGCCACTTCTTTTTTGATTATTTACGGATTTAAAACCGCCTTCGGCGGGATGCATACTCCAGGCATAAGCATGAAAAAATAGTAGTGATCGAGGATGATTTTCTGCTTCACTTTAATAAATAATCGATTTGATCTACGTCCCGCCGAAGGCGGGGTTAAATCCGTTGACTATCAAAAAGAAGTGGCCGCAAGGCCACTAAAAATCCGTTTTAATCCGCACGATCCGCACAATCCGCGTCCCCATCCTCCTACGGGAGGCGTAGCCGAACAAATCCTTCGTACACACCTAATGATGTATCTGAAATCAATCACTCCTTTTTCCCTTTGATCCGCGCTTCCGAATCGCCCACGCCGCCTTGCTCCCGATTCCGCGTTTTCAGGCTCTGATTGCCGAATTTCCAGGTAAATCCGATAGCCAGGTTCTGGCTTTCCCAGTTATTGGTGATCGTACCGCGCAGTCCGCCGAAATCGAGCGACTGGTTCCAGCGCTGGGTGCGAAACAGGTCGTTGACGGTGATTTTCAAACTGGCATTGTCGTGGAAGAGCGATTTTTTAGCACCCAGGAAAACACTGTAAATACCCTTGTTTTTAAAAATACCGTCGCTGGTAGGAAACTGCGCCCACATGGAACCCTCCAACTGGTATCCGCGGCCTAGTTTGAATTGCTGAGACATATAGCAACCGCCGCCGAAGGTGCGTGTATCGAGCGCGTCTTCGTCCAATTGCGACACGAAGCGGTTGTGCCACACGCCTATCCACAGGTAGCCTTCCCACCAGGGTTTTACAGGCAAAGGCATGTTGACGTTGAGGCTGAAATTATCCTGCCTGTTGAGGTTTACCGGCTGCACGTACGCCTGTTCGCCCTGTTGGCGCGCAATGGTGCTGATACCGTCGTTGGTACGGCTGTAGCCTATGGAAATGCTGGCGGCATAGCGGTACGTATAGGTTAGTTCCACTGCATTCGTGTAGGCCGGGCGCAGGTACGGATTGCCGCGTTCGCTGTTGTACGGGTCGGACTGCCACACGAAGGGGTTCATGTCCTGATAGGCGGGGCGGCTCAGGCGACGGTTGGCGGAGAGGCCGATCTGGTGCATCGGTTTGAGGGTGTATTGCAGGTAAGCCGTCGGAAAAAATCCGGTGTAGGCCGTGTCGGGGTTGTTGACAGCCTGTCCGTACAGATCGACGGAACGGCCCTGAATATTTGTGTGTTCGGTACGCACGCCTACCTGCCAGTTGAGTTTGGCGCCCTGTTTTCCGAGGTTGAAATAGGCTGCGGCGATATTTTCGCGGTAATCGAAAAGGTTGGTACGGCCCGGATCAGCCTGCCATTCTTCGCCGGTCCGGCGCATACTTTCGATATCGTTTTCCGAATCCGTTTTATTCCATTTGGCACCCGCTTCCAGTTTGAAGCCGTTTTTGTAATTTTTGGAAAGGTCGGTTTTCATCGACCAGACACCGATGTCGGAACGGGTGCCGGTCTGTAAAACGTCCGGGGTGCCGTCAAGCCGGTTTTCAAGCAAATTATTGCCATCGCCGGTGAACGTAAGATAATCCGCATCGACAGTCAGTTCCAGGCCGGAGGTATCGGCAAAACGGTAGTTCAGGTTGTAATTCAGGCGGTTGTTGCCCGATTGGGCGGTGATTTTACTGAGCAGGGTGCTGTCGACAACTGCGCTGTTTTCATTCCGGAAAGCCGTCCGGTTGTCTTTCCAGGAATCATTGTTGTAAAAATTGCCCAGCACGAGCACACCGAACGTGTGGCGGTCGCCGGCGAAATAATCTGCACCCGCTTTAACGGACGTGGCGCCGAATCGCTCTACCATCGGATTATCCTGATCGAGTACCAGACCGTTGGAAATACGCAAAATGCTTTGGCCTACCGACTGCGCGCCCTTGCTGAGGCCGGCATTTCCAAAAACGTTCACTTTGCCGGGCCGGTAGTTGAGGTTCAGGCCCACACGCGGCCGGGCATGAATGCTTTGGGTGTTTCCGGCCGACAAAACGCCGTTCAGCCCCAGGTTCTGGTTCTTTTTCAACCGGATGTTGATAATGCCGGAAATACCTTCCGCATCGTACCGCGAGGAAGGGTTGGCGATGAGTTCGATTTTGGAAATGGATTCGGCCGGTATGGATTGCAGGAAAGCCGTCAATGCGTCTCCGGAAAGTTGGGTGGACTTGCCATCTATGGTGAGCAGTACCCCGGATTTTCCTTCGAGCATGATAGCGCCCTGCGGCGTCACCACCACACCCGGTGCGCGTTGCAGGAGTTCGAGTACGTTGTTGCCGGTAGCGAGCGCCGAACCTTCCACGTTCACTACTACTTTATCGATTTGTCGTTCAATCAGTGGTTTGGAAGCCGAAACAACTGCTTCCTGTAGCAAGTTGGAAGCAACTAAAACAACAGGATTCAACTGAACATCAAGGCCCTCCATAGATACCGGAGAATAGGCATCCGCATTTCCGATCAGGGAAAACTGCAGCAGATACTTGCCGGAACTCAGGTTGGGAAAACGGTAAGCGCCCTGGTTATCGGTTGCTGTACCTGCCTTTAAAGTGCTGTCGGGCAGGGAAAGCAGCCGTACGCTGACGAATGAAGCGGGTTCACCGGCGTCGGTACGTACAGTACCCGAGAGTGTTTGCGCGGTCGCGGCAATGATTTGAAAAAAGAAGAACAGGCTGCAAAAGAGGAAATGTTTGTACATGAGTCGGTGGTGTAGTTTGCATTGTGATGTTGCAAAGGTGTACCCACCCGACAGGCTCTATCGCCTCAAATCATGCTTTGAACCGCGTACCACATGTCTCAAATTACAATTTGAGCCCCTTTCACAACTCACTTCTCACAACTCACTTCTCACAACTCACTTCTGATACCTGCTCGGCGCATTTCCCGTCATTTTTTTAAACGCCCGGTTAAACGTTGCTTTCGAATTGAACCCCGATTCGAACGCGATGGCCAGCAGGGAGTAATGCTGAAATTCCGGCGCCTCCAGTTTTTGCTTCACGGCTTCCACCCGGTAGGTATTGACGAAGTCGTTAAAATTCTGGCCGAAAGCGTTGTTGATCAGGTAGGACAACTGGACGGCGTTCAGGCCCGATTGCCCGGCCAGGGAAGTCAGGTTTAGTTCGGGATCGAGCCAGGGCTGTGCCGATTCCATGTAGGCGGCAAGGGCGGTGCGGCGCAGTTCCAGTTCGGCAGGCGTAAACAAGGGTTTGCTGTTTGCCTGCGCTACTGCTTCCAATTCGTTTTCCGGCAAGGCAACCGAAGTGCGCTTTTCCAGTTGGGTAAACTGCACGCCCGATTTTTCCGTATACGACCAGCCGGTAGCCGCCAGGTAATACAGCAGCAACGCACGCGTCAGGTTGAGCCAGTACCATCCGGTGTACCAGAGCGCCAAAAACTGTCCGGCCAGATTGAAAAAGAAATCAAATATCAGGTAGGCTGAAAAGGCATACAGGAAAATGCGCAGCCATTGGAGCGTCATCTGACCGGTATTGGAATATTCCTGCACAATGAGCCGGCGGTATGTATTGTAGCGCATAAACGACTGCCACAAATACCAGGCTGTAATGAGGTAAAACAACACATCCAGACCGGTTTGCAGAAAATATCCCGGTTTACTATCGAGAAACGCAAATTTGGGTGCATCCGGCAGGGCCCAGATTGAAAAGTGTATCACATAATGCGCTACCGGCAGAATGGCATGCAGAAGTTGCTGTTTTTCCAGCCGAAACTGCTCGTCCGTGAGGGCACGCGTGTACAGCAAAATGAGCGGCCCGTACACAAACGGATTATCAAACGGAAAGAATGTCAGGTCGTGCCCCTGTTCCCGCGCGTAATCGTACACGCCCATAAAACCGATAAAATGTTCAATCAGCGAACAGGCCAGGAAAAACAACAGTCCTGACAACAGGAAATCGGCCGGGTGCCGGCGGCGCAAACCCCGGAACAATAACATGCCGGCTATTACCAGCGCCTGCAGCATCGCAATCAGCAGGAGGAGTGAGCGTAGGTTGATGGCGTAATCCAAGAGGGTGTTTTTTTGTGGGGTAAAGGTATTGTTTGTTGGTGGTTGGTTATTGGTTATTGGTTATTGGTTATCAGTTATTAGTTATTAGGGGTGGTAGGGAAACATCTGTACAAATGCATTGCTCTTCTCAACCGGGTAGCGAAACTTTTTGCAGGTTTTGGGGCAGGGCCGCTTAAATTATTTGAGAGCATCAGGGCGACCACAAGGGTCGGGGCGACCACATAATCGGGGCGACCACAAGGGTCGCCCCTACCCGACATATCCGGACGCTTGTTTTCATCTGATGCCAAAGGGTAATGTGTAGGGGCGACCCTTGTGGTCGCCCCGGCAAAGAAAACAATCCGGCAGGGTCACTTCCGGTGCATTGGAGAGATTACACTGAGAACACCCTCATGGCTTTCAACTTCAGATTCTTTCTCTTCTTTGAAAAACCGGCGGGCACACATATCATTTTGTAAATCCAGTTTAAATATGAAATCAATGCTACCACATCGGGTACTGACAGCATTCCTCGCCGGAATCAACCTCCATTCGCTCCCTTTTTTGAAATTGCGGTACGCCGTCAGCATTTCCTTCTTGCTTTTTTTTCAGGTAATAACGGCGCAAACCTGGACACCGGTGTCCGCTCCTTCCTCCGGCTATAATGACATTTGGGGGGTAGACGCTTCGAATATCTGGGTAGCAGGCAATGGCGGTCTTATTAGAAAATATGACGGCGTATCCTGGAATATAAACTATGGGGCGGGAAATGATATTCTCGGCATACATGGTACGAGTTCATCCAATATCCTGGCAGTCTCGCCTTACTCCGCTGCGCTAAAATACAATGGCACATCCTGGTCACAACAAACGATATTGTCCGACGTCGGATCTGTGTGGACTTCCGGCACTTCCAATGCCTGGGCGCTCGCATACAGCGGTGAAATCTGGCATTACAACGGCACATCCTGGACATCGGATTTCTTACCAACTTATCAATTAATAGATCACTACGACATCTGGGGCGCCAGCCCTTCCAATGTACGGGTCGTCGGCACGTATGGTTATATCCTGAGGTACAACGGGTTTTCCTGGGATTTGGAATTCGATGCTACGAATATAGGTATCCTTATCACCTTGCGCAGTATCTGGGGAGCCAATGCTTCCAATGTCTGGGCGGTAGGCACTGACGGTACGATCCTGAAATTCAACGGATTTTCCTGGGATCAGCAATCATCCGGCACTACCGAAACCCTGAACGGCGTCTGGGGCACCGACGCGTCCAATGTCTGGGCGGTAGGCGAAAACGGTACGATTCTGAAGTATGACGGCGTTTCCTGGACCACACAAAATTCCGGCGTCAGCAATTCCCTCACTGGCATCTGGGGTACGGGCAACAAATTTTGGGTGTGCGGAGCCTTCGGAACTCTTTTGTATTCTACCAACCAATTCCCTCCCCTACCCATCGAAATCACGCACTTCCAGGCCCAACTCCAGCCCGACCGAACCGCCCGCCTCCAATGGCAAACTGCCTCCGAACGCGACAATGCCGGCTTCGGCATAGAACGCAGCGACGAAGGAAAAACCTGGACAAAAATTGGTTTCGTAGCCGGAAACGGCACTACTACGGAAAAACAAACCTATCAGTACGCCGATGACAAACCTTTACCCGGCAACAACTATTATCGGCTCGCACAGCAGGATTTCGACGGAAAAGTCAGTTTTTCCGATGTCAGAAATGTCGTGCTGGCGGGCGCCGGAAATGACGGTTTCAGTGTATTCCCCAACCCGGTTATACAGGGAGAACTGACCATTCAGTTATCCGAAGAACCGGATACGGATGCCTCGATCCGTATTTACTCCGCCGACGGCCGGCAGGTACTGCAACAACCTGTCACCTCCGCCGTACACACGTTCCACACGAGCGAATGGAACCCCGGGATTTACTTTATCGAGGTAAAAAACGGAGCAAAAGCCTGGCGGGAACAGGTGGTGGTGAAGTAAAACAGAGACGGTAAACAGGAGGCATCGCGGATTTTGTGCGTGCCCCTACAACTATGAACGTTGGCCTTTGGGCCTGGAATAATAACGAATGCCGGTTTGTCCTCCTGTCGGGGCCCGTCCACGCTACGATGTGTTTTTGAACATTTTCCCTCGTAGAGTGGACGGGCCCCGACAGGATGACAAGCCGGCATTCGTTATTATTTGAAATGAAAAAATTTGGGGTGACTCGTGTTTTGCCTGAAACACCTTTCTAATGGGCAATGACTTTCCTATTTGCATAGAAAAGTGAGCCGCCCCTGGCCGCTGTAGTGCGCCCCCGCCAACAGCAACTGATTACAAATGTCAGGTAATGAGCCGTTTATAAAGGCATTCTGAGGAACAAATGCAGGTACATTCTTCTTTACCCTGGGATCCGCACGGAGTTGCTGCTGGTGACGCCGCATTGTTTCCGGCCTGCGGCGGCGCTGCGCTTGGGCCCGTTGGGAAGGATAGGAAGGCTCAAAAATTTCAATTTCCTCTCGGACTGCCAATTTTTGGCAGTGGCAACATCGATTTTTGCTTTCACTTCCATTTTTTGTTCATTTAAAAAAACGAGTATGAAAAAGAATTTTGAAAGCCTCTCGGAGAACATTTTCAATGTATTCAATCAACACCAAGCCACTAATTCACAAGAGATAAGCGGAGGCTCAGTCGGCGGCAACGCTCCGTCTGCAATCTGGGTCACCTGCAATCCTTCCACCAATTGTACCCACTTTGATATGGATACGTACGATGGTGAAACGAAATCCGTGAAATCCGATATGGGAACGGAACAAGGCCAAGATTGCTGATCAGTCAGAAGGCCGTTGGACCAAGCCGTGCCTTTAGACTGACGGCTTGGTCCAAACTTTATTCACAGTGTTTTAAAAGATGCAAAAGCACGCAAACTCTACAAGCAGAGCTTCATGATCCTTGTTTTTTCCAGAGAGCCAGAATTGGCGATAAATGGCATATTACTGTGGCTACACTCTTATCGGGCCGGTTATATCCGCATAACGGAAAATACCCGGGTAGAAATAGAAGATGTTCAACTGGAAGGTCATTCGTGTCAGCTTCGCCTGAAGATTGATGGCCGGCAGTTATGCCTGGATGAAATACGGAGTTGCTGGATTTACCACGGTCATCTGTCGTTAAGTAATCTCAGAATTGATCGCCAAACGTACAGGCGCCATGCCGATACGTTGGTGAATGCACTCGTGCGCGACGTAAAAACCCTACTCGAATTTACCAAATATCTTCTGGAACAAACCAATTGCATCGGCAGATTCAACGAACAGAATACCAATAAACTGAAATACCTGCATTGGGCCGGACAGGCAGGTTTACAGATACCTTCCTCTGCTGTGTTCGCCAGCCGGTCGGCACTTGCACGGTATCAAAAGGAACAGAAGCGACGGCTTTGTTGCATGAATCCACCAATATGCTGGGCCACGGTGTAATCTAAAAAGGGCTGGCAAGTGTACTTTTGAGTTGCGAAACTTAAACCACAGCCCACCAGCCCATGACAAAGGTAGAT
>Ga0116158_10005715_pt1 | contig 10471 bp, 9 predicted proteins | sample AD_UKC052_MetaG_FD_89883 | JGI IMG/M metagenome (GOLD analysis project Ga0116158, IMG submission 89883) | Active sludge microbial communities of municipal wastewater-treating anaerobic digesters from USA - AD_UKC052_MetaG | ecosystem: Engineered > Bioreactor > Anaerobic > Digestate | place: USA... | reverse complement strand
TCGAAGGCCTGCTTAAAAACGCGGGCTTCGAGATTTATGATGAAGGACTTCGTTTGATGTGGAACCCCGACGGGGACGCCCGGGAGAAATGCCGGGAATTCGGCAGGAAACTCGCCGCGGTATCCGCTTCCTGATTGTCCGGCGGGGATTTTAAGGCGGCTCGAATTCCGCTTGCGTTCGGCGCGTTTACGCTTAGCATGTCCTTTGCCATGGCGTATTCGCGCCATTTTCATTTTTGCCGGGGGTATTTCCATGATATCTCTCGAAAAGAAGGTCGCAGTGATTACGGGCGCGGCGTCCGGTATCGGACGAAGCCTGGCGCTCGCCCTTGCCCGGGAGGGCTGTTTTCTCGCGCTTGCCGACTTCAACAAAAAGGGCCTGGAGGAGACGGCCCGGATGGTGAAGGATGCCGGGGGGGCGGTTATGTCGCAGGCCGTCGATGTCGCGAACCGACAGGAGGTCGAGCGCTTCGCCGCGGCCGTTATTAAGAGATACAAACAGGCCGATATAGTCGTAAACAACGCCGGCGTCACCCTCTTCGGCAGGCTGGATGACGTGAGCTACGCCGAGTTCGATTGGATAATGGGCATCAACCTCTGGGGCGTGGTGTACGGAACACGCGCCTTTCTTCCGCACCTTCGAAACCGACCCGAGGCCTGGGTGGTGAACCTGTCGAGCGCCTTCGGTCTCATCGGCGTACCGTCGCAGACCACCTATTGCGCCACGAAGTACGCCGTGCGCGGTTTTACCGAGTCCCTCCAGCGCGAGCTGAAGGACTCCCCGATCACCGCGATCTGCGTGCATCCGGGAGGGATCAAGACCAATATCGCGTTTAACGCACGTTTTACCTCCGGGTTCGGAAAAGACGCCAACAAGAAGTTCGCCAAACGCTTCGACCGAATGGCGAAGACCACCTCCGACCAGGCCGCCGCGAGCATCGTAAACGCGATTAAAAGAAGAAAGCGGCGCCTGCTTATAGGGAGGGACGCCAAAATCATCGACCTGGTGCAACGCCTGTTTCCTTCGTCCTATGGGAGGATTATGGACGCCATGTTCGGCTGAACCGGAGGGCGGGCCCTGGTCCTCCATAGCCCCAGGGCGACGAGAGACGCACGGAAAGCCTTTAGTCTCTGAGAAGGGCTATGGATACGCCGTCCCCCCCCTCGCCGTATTCCCCCGGGCGGAATTCGCTTATGTAAGTAGAATCCTTAAGGCGCGAACGAACGGCCTCCTTTAGCGCTCCGGTCCCGTGGCCGTGGATTATGACCGCCGAATTGACGCCTGAGCGCACCATGCGGTCCAGATCCCGCTCCATTCGGTCGATCGCCTCGTCCACGCGAAGCCCCCTCAGGTCGATCGTATTGTAGCTCGTCTGTACGGTAAGCGGAACCGGCTTGGCCTGACGGTCTCTGGCCTTTCCGCCGGGCCTCTCCGCGGACTTTTTAGGGTGAGGGGGCCTCTCCGCGCCTTCGGGGATGGAGAGCATGTCGCGTAGCCTGAAGCGCGCGCGTATCGCGTTACCCAGCCGAAGCTCGGCGCTTTCGCCTTCCGGGTCGACGCTCTCTATCACCGCCTCCTTTTCGAGCGATACGATGAAAACCCTGTCTCCGGGTTTTGCCGCCCTGGGGTCGAGCGGCCCGTACTCGCGCGAGAATCGCTTTCGTTCGCTTTCGGCTATCTCCGTCTCGACCCTCCTCTGGACCTCCCCGAGTTCGCGCCGCATTTCGCCGGCGTCGCGGAGGTCGGCCTTCTGCAGCTCGCTGATCCTCGAGGCGATCTTCCGACGGTACTCTTTGAGCTCCTCGAGAAAGCGCGTTCCCTCCCCGCGGGTCATGCTCTCCATCAATTCCGCCTCTTTGCGCTGGAGCTCGCGGAAGCGTTCCTTCTCCCGCGCGGCGGCGGCCCTCTCTTCGTTGAGCCGTTCGCGCTCCGCGGTGATCTCCTGTTCGAGTTTCTGCGTCTTTTCGATGAGCGCTTCAACGCTTATCTCGCGCTCATCGAGCAGCTCCTTCGCGCGGCCGAGGACCGACTCGGGGATGCCGTAGATGCGGGCGATCTCGAGCGCGTAGCTCACTCCCGGTATGCCCGTCAAGAGCCTGTAGGTTGGCGCGAGCGTCTCCGGGTCGAACGATACGCTGGCGTTTCGAAAGCGCCGGTCGCTTGAGGCGAGCTCCTTTAGCTCGTTGTAGTGCGTGGTCACGATGATCCTTGCGCCTGTCGCCGCAAGCGATTCCACGACCGCCTGCGCCAGCGATGCCCCCTGGCGCGGGTTGGTGCCCACTACGATTTCGTCGATGAGGATGAGCGCCGAAGGGCCCGCCTTCTCCATCATCTCGTTTAAAACCACCATCTGCCCGCTGAAGGAGGAGAGCGACTCCTTGATGCTCTGGTCGTCGCCTATGTCGGCCATTAGGGGGTCGAATATTCCCATGCGCGAGTCCGGCCCGGCCGGGATGTGCAGGCCGTGGCGAAGAATGAGCGCACAGAGCCCCGCCGTTTTGAGCAGCACCGTCTTTCCGCCGGTGTTCGCGCCGGAGATGATAAGGCAGTTGTACGATTCGCCGAGGGAGAGGTCGTTCGGCACCACCCTGTCGCCGAGCATCAGGTAGAGCAGTGGGTGCCGCGCCCCGTACAGGCGCATCACAGGACCCTCTACGAGCTCCGGTTCGGCCGAGCGGGTGTCCGACGAAAAGCGCGCGGCGCCCGAAAGCAGGTCGAGGCCGGCGAGTATCGAAAGGTTTCCGGTGAGACCATCTGAGGCTTCGCCCACTACACTGCTCAGCTCGCGCATTATGCGCGCCGTTTCTATCTGAAGGTCGAAATTGAGTGCGATGAGCCTGTTTCCAAGGGGCTGGATCTGTTCCGGCTCTATGAAGAGCGTGGCGCCGCTCGCCGAAACGTCGAGGCCGTTTCCCCGTACGCGGTTTCGCATGGAGGATTTTACCAGAAGCACATAACGGTCATTGCGCGTGGTAAACACCTTCTCCTGCAGCGCCTTTTCGAGCGACGCCGAGTGGACCATCGCGTTCATGCGCCTTTCGGCCTCTGTGCGGGTTTCCAGTATATCTGTGCGGATGCGGCGAAGCCTGGGGAAGCGGGCGTCGTTGAGCTCTCCGTTGTCCGTCATCGCGGGTATGAGGGTCTCTCCCTCGCGCTTCAGCGGGTCAAGGAGCTCGCGCTCCTCGGCGAGGGAGGGCAGATCGTCCGCGTATTGCCCGAGGAAGGCGAGCACGCGCCCGGAGGCCATTATGAACGAGCGTATGGTAAAGAGCTCGCTCAATCCGAGAACGGCGCCCTTTGCGGCACGGCCGACGGGCTCCCCTATGTCACGCAGCCCCCTGAAGTCGAACGACGAGCCGCGTTCGGCGAGACCTCGAATCTCGCTTATTTTTCGAAGGCGTTTTCGTATACGGTCGGGTTCAATCGGGGCGAGTTTCCAGGCCGCTTCTTTTCCGGGATCGGACGAGCAGCGCGCCGCGATCTCCGAAACGACCGAATCCCACTCGAGAACGGAGCGAAGCCTGTCGCCGGAGGTCGAACTCATCGTTTGTCCGGCATACCGTGGGGAGGCAAAGCGCCCTTTTTCGGAAACATGATCGATGCGATGACCGAAATGGCCAGCACTCCCGCGATCACTCCGAGCGCGGCCGAAACAGGCAGTTTGTAGTAATCGGCGAGGATCATTTTAATTCCCACAAAAATTAGAATGAACGCGAGACCGTAATTCAGATAGTGGAACAGCCGCATGACCCCGGCTATGGCGAAGTACAGGGCGCGAAGCCCCAGGATTGCGAACACGTTGGAGGTGTAAACTATGAACGGATCATGGCTGATCGCGAGCACCGCGGGGATGGAATCGACCGCGAACACGATATCGGTGCTCTCGATCACGAGCAGGACGACGAACAGCGGGGTGGCCGCCCAGCGGGCGCCCTTTTTCGTGAAGAAGTCGTGTCCGACGAATTCTTTGGTTACGGGCATGATTTTCCGGAAGTACTTCAAGACCGGGTTTTTCTCGGGATGGATCTCCTTTTCCTTTTCAAGGGCCATTTTAATTCCGATGAAGATAAGGAACGCACCGAATACGTAAATGATCCAGTGTATCCTCTCGATGAGGGCAACTCCCACCAGGATGAAAGCCGCGCGCATGATAAGCGCACCGATGATGCCCCAGAACAGAACCCTGTGCTGGTATTTCGGCGGGATGCCGAAATACGAGAACACCATAAGGAAAACGAATATATTGTCCACGCTCAGCGATTTCTCGATGAGATACGCGGTGAGGAATTCAAGCGCCTTCTGAGTGCCTTCGAAATAATAGACGCCTGCGTTGAACAAAAGCGCAAGCGCTATCCAGAAACCAGTCCAGGCCAGCGCTTCCCGCACCTTGATTTCGTGGTCGTCCTTCTGGAGCACTTTGAGGTCCAGGATAAGAAGGCCGAGTATAAAGATGATGAACCCACCCCACATGAGATATGTATGGAGCATTCCATTCCCTCCCTGTGCCGCTCAAGCGCGGCGGATCGGTATTACACCGGCGCGTATAACCATTCGTACGCATAGTAGCGCATTTCCGGTAATGTACACGTTTCATTCAAGCATTAATTAATTTTTCGCGTACGGTCTTAAATCCAGCGCTTTCTTTTAAAATACGCGAACATAGACAGGCCTATCGCTGCCATGAGGCCGATGACGGCGAAATACGCCCAGCGCCATTCGGTCTCCGGCATGAAGCGGAAGTTCATGCCGTACACGCCGGCAATGAAGCTGATTGGAATGAAGATGGTCGTTATCACGGTGAGGAGCTTCATCACCTCGTTGAGGCGGTTGTTCACGCTGGTGAGGTAGATGTCGAGAATCCCGGAAAGCATGTCCCTGAAGAGCTCGACCGTATCGATGATCTGGACGATGTGGTCGTGGATGTCCCTCAGGTAAACCATGGTGGTATTTTCAAAGGGGCCGCCCTCGCCGCGCTCGAGCCGGGAAATGACCTCGCGCAGAGGCCATACGGATTTGCGAAGAAAAATCATCTCCCTTTTCAGGGAGTGTATCCTGTGTATGGTGTCCTTTTGCGGGTCGCTCAAAAATTCGTCCTCGAGGGATTCAATGCGGTCGCCCAAGCGCTCGAGTATGACGAAATAGTTATCCACTATGGAGTCTATGATAGTGTAGAGGAGGTAGTCGGCGCCAAGCTTTCTAATCCGGCCATGGTTGTTGATGATGCGGTCGATTATGGGCAGGAAGTCGTCGCCTTGAATCTCCTGAAAGCTTATTACCGTATCCTCCCTTAGCACCAGGCTGACCTGCTCGGCGGTGATCTCGCCGCCGGGTTCGTCGAAGTGAAGGGCCTTCAGGACTATGAAGGTGTAGCCGTCCCAGTCGTCGAGCTTGGGCCGCTGGCTGGTATTCAGGATGTCCTCCATGACGAGCGGATGGAGATTGTAGACGCTGCCCGCCTCGGCGACGACTTCGACCCTGTCGATGCCGACTATGTCGACCCAGCGAACGGACGGCTTTTCCATCGGGGATCGGCACTCGGCCAGACCCTCCGAGTCGCAAATATTATAATTGTTCTCGTTGTAGTCTATTACGAGGATTTTCGCGTTTTCGGCTTTTTTGTCGCCTACATGGACGAGAGCCCCCGGGGGGAGCCCCCTCTTTTTCGAAACCCTTCCGGTAAGCTTTCTCATTGGTTGTTGACCGAACCCCCTGCCGCGAGGCTGTACCTTGCGCGCCTTTTAAGGCCGCTTGAGAAAAACCCTTGTGGCGCCCCAGTTCGCCCCGTCGTCGGCGAAGCTTTCCACCGCCGGGTTCCTTTCGAGTTCGCCGAGCACGATTTTTTTCAATACCGACCTTCCCCTGCCGTGCACGATGCGCACCTCAGTCAATCCCCGCTCGATTGAAATGTCAATAAATTCATTCAGAAGCGCCTTCGCGTCGCGGGGATGGAAATGGTGGAGGTCGATTTCGTCGTTCAGGGAGATTTCAACGGGTTCGTCGCTCATCTCGTAAAGAGTTCCCGTTTTATTGACTTCGCCCGTCGCCTGCGGCTCATCGATGGGGTTACCAGACAAACAGCAGAGGGTCTATCATCCGTCCGTGCCGCATGACCATGAAGTGCAGGTGGGGTCCGGTGGATCGCCCGGTGGAGCCCACAAGCGCCATGACGTCCTTTTTGTTTACCCAGTCCCCCCGCTTTACCTTGATGGCCGAGCAGTGGCCGTACCAGGTCACATAGCCGTCCCAGTGCTGCACTATGACTGTCTGCCCGTAGCCGTCCATCCAGCCGGTAAAGGAGACCATTCCCTCGCGCGCCGGGCGTATCGGAGTCCCCATGCGCGACATGATGTCGATGCCGTTGTGAAAGGCCATGCCCTCGAACATGGGGTCCACCCGGTCGCCGTAAAGGGAGGAGTACAGGCCGCTTCGTACGGGGTTTTGAAAGATGCGTCGGATGGCGTATAGCGCCTCGAGCTTTTCGCTTACCAGCGCCGGGCGCGTATCGGGAATGAAGGCCAGCCGGACGTCGTCCGGTGAGAGCGCACGGAACACGGACTGCCGGTAGTCGCCCCGGAGGGGGCCTTCGTGCCCGGTTAGCCTCGCCATTCGGTAGGCGTCGTAGAAGTTGTCCACAGCGAAAAGCACCCCGTCTTCTCGCGGCACGGCGATGGATGTCCCCTCGCGCGCGACGAGCGATTCCAGAAAGGGATTCGCGGCTATTATGGTGTCTATGGAAACGCGATACTGGCGCGCGACGTCCCAGTAGGACTCGCCCGGGCGCATGGCGTGGATGGCGAGCTTTACGCCCGGGTCGTGCGGATAGGTTTTAATGAGCCGGATGTACGCGTCCTGCGCTGTGAATATCGGGAAGCCCTCCCGCATGCGGTAGGCGGACTTATCCACGCGCACCCTGGAGATAAAAACGGCGGCTATGATATTTCCGATAACGAGGATCAGCACCGAAAGGGAGATGAGGGCCTTTATGGCCTTCTCTGCCTGCCAGATGTGGTATTTTGTGATGGGCCAGCCGCCGCTCACTTCTTCCCTCCCAGGCGCGCGGATTTAAGCGCCGCCGACTCCACGGCGTCCATTACGATCCCCGAAAACCCCGCGCGCTCGAGAGCGTGCAGGCCCTCGATGGTCGTTCCCCCCGGCGAGGCCACCCGGGCCCTCAGCACGGCCGGGTCCTCCCCCGTTTCGAGCACCATGCGCGCCGCACCCAGTACCGTCTGGGCCGCGAGAAGGAGCGCCTGCTCCCTGGGGATGCCGGTCTTCACGCCGCCGTCGGCCATAGCCTGTATCATTGTGAAGACGAAGGCGGGGCCGCTTCCGGAGAGCCCGGTAACGGCGTCCATCAACCGCTCCGGAAGGACGAGCGTTTTTCCGATATGCGAAAACAGCTCCCCGGCGAGCGCCATTGCGGCGGCGTCGGCGTGCGTTCCTGGGGCGAGCACCGTCATGCCCTCGCCGACGAGCGCCGGAGTGTTCGGCATGGCGCGCACCAGCTTCCGCGCGGGAGGGAGGGCCTTCTCCATGGATTCGGTGGAGGCGCCCGCCACGATCGAGACGAGGAGCGCCCCTGAGGGTAGGCCTACGAGCTCCTTCAACACGGAGGCGAGGGCGTCGGGTTTGACCGCAATGATGATGATGTCGCAAACGGCCGCCAGATCCCCGATGGACGTGGAGGCTTCCACCGCGAGATCGCGCAGGAGCGCCTCGGACTTTTTTCTGTCGGTGTCGAATACCCGAATGCGCGCCATTCCGGACGCGCGCGCGAGCCCCGCGGCAATCGCCCGGCCCATGTTGCCGGCGCCTATGATGCCGACTGTATGCGCGGCAAGGCCCATCAGCCCTCGCTCCTCTGTCCGAAAATGGCGCTTCCAATGCGCACGAGCGTCGCTCCCTCGTCAACCGCTATAAGGTAGTCCCCCGACATCCCCATCGAAAGCTCCGGAAGCTTCATGCCGAGCCGCCCGGCGATGTCGCGGCGCAGCCCCCTTAAAAGCGCGAACGATGCGCGGACCGCCTCCTCATCGCCCTCCAGAGGGCCAATGGTCATGAGGCCCGAAAGCTCGATACCGGGCATTGCCGCGGCCTCCCTGCAGAGCTCGAAGGCCCCGTCCGGATCGATCCCGCTCTTTGTGTCCTCTGCGGAGGTGTTCACCTGTACCAGAACGGCCTGGGTCTTACCCGCGCGGAGGGCCTCGTCGCCGACCCTGCGCGCCGTGGATGCCTTGTCGATGGAATGGATCAGATCGAATAGGCCAACCGCGTCGCGCGCCTTGTTGGACTGAAGGTGCCCCACCAGGTGAAAGCGAAAATCGCCCGAAAGGGCCGGAATCTTGGACTTCGCCTCCTGCACCCTGTTCTCGCCGAAGAGCCGTATGCCCTGGTCTATGGCAGCCTGTACGGTCTCGGGCGGAAAGGTCTTCGAGACGGCGACTATGCGTATATCCTCGGGTTTGCGGCCCGCGGCGCGAGCCCGTTCGTCTATCCGCTCGCGAATGTGTCTGTAGTTCTCGAAAAAATTCATTACGGAATTTCCGGGCCTCTGTCGCGGCAGGGCGAAGATCGGACTAAACAAGGCCCGCATCCATTCCGGGGAATTATACATGGATACTGTTTTTAGTCAATTATCTTTTTGGAGGGGGGGGAAGTCAAAAGATGAAAGTCGAAAGATTAAGGATGAAAGATGAAAGATGGGCGTTAATTCGCCAAGGAAGAATCGAATAAGATCTATCGGCACTTTTCTTGCGAAGCCGCGAAAGTTTTATCGGGAATTATCGCAGCCTGAACGCCGTAAGGGAAAAAAGCGCATAAAGCATGCTATACTTCGTTTTTTATGTTTAGGCAACTTCTAATAATCAGGTTTTCCCGCCCGCCGAAGGCGGGCGGGAAAACCTGATTCCTGAGTATGCCAGTAGTTACAAATCATGAGGACTTCAATAGACTTGTCGCATAACTGGAAAGGAGAGCCCTTTTTCCCACGCCTGCGGCGGGAGAAAGGGTGATCATTCCGGGTTTGGCAACGACTCTAATGTTAATTTTTAGCGGTTCCCTGATGTAATTAAAAATGCCAAGCCAAAATTCGGATAAAACAATACCCTGTACCACGCCCCCGCAGGGAACGCAGCAACCCCGGTAGGGAACGCAGATCTGCGTTCCCTACCGGGGTTTGCCTATGAGAGGTAAGCAGTTCAAAGAGGAATGATAAGCATTGAGTTTCCTCACGAATTTTGTGGGCCATCACCGTTTTTCGAGATTTTCAACATCGGCAAGATCTTTCATTCTTCCGCTTGCCTTCTTGTTTTTCACGAGCATTTCGCGGTTGATAATGGGAATGGTGTAGTCGCCCATATCGACCGTTTCTCTGGTCCGGTAACACTCGTCAAAAGCGACTCCCGATACGGAGGTAAGAACCTCGATTCTCAGGGGAGGAACACCCATCTTGATGATTTTGTCCGGCTGGAGAAATATTTCCGGCTTCATCCCTTCCGGCGCAAACCCGAACTCCGCTATTGCTTCGGCGATCCGTTGTGCGTTGTCCGGCGATAGCCGTATCCATACATCTATGTCCTGGGTGGTTCGGATATATCCGTGGTAGGCGACGGCATAACCGCCGATCAGGAGATATTCAACGCCGTGGGAGTTCAGCAATTTCAAAAAATCTTTGAAGTCTTCCGGTAACGGCGTCATGGGGATAAAACCTCCTGCGGAGAATTTCGAGAGCTGCAAACCGGTCCCTGGGGGGCCTGGAAAGCCAGTAGGAGACGTCGCCGTCGTTGGCCGACGCGAGGTCCGTAACCGAAAACGCGGTTTTATCCATCCTGTTCAGGTAGTTCGAGGGTTTCATTTTAGTAACCGATTGACGATAAGTATGTTCTTCCCGAGCGTCCGGGTCAAATAAAAATTAGTACTCAGTACCCCCGTAACCCTGTACCCCGGTAGGGAACGCAGATCTGCGTTCCCTACCGGGGTACAGGGTTTTTCTTGCCGGCTTCAATGTTTTTTGCTATACTCTATGCGCTCGGATTATATCACCGTAACACAGGTGTCCGGGATAAACGGCCCGGGCGATGATTCTTTCATGAAGAAGACCTTTTCCATTAAAACGCTCGGCTGCAAGCTCAACCAGTACGAGTCCGCACTCATCGCGCGGCAGTTAGCCGAATGCGGATGGGAGGCCAGGCCGTTCGGCGAGGCCGTGGATGTCGTCATCATCAACACCTGCACCGTTACGGACCGCAGCGACAAGAAGTGCCGGAACTATATACGCCAGGGCGCCCGCTTCTCGCGGCTCGGCGGGGCCGTGGTGACCGGCTGCATGGTGGAGCGCGACCGCGACGGGACAGCCGGCATGAAAGAGGCGCTCGCCGTGTTCGGCAACGGCGAAAAGCGCTCCATGGCGCGAATGATCACTTCGCTCATGGAATTACCCGGACTGCGGCATGAGGATTCCGGCGCGGACGGC
>Ga0116158_10005712_pt1 | contig 10477 bp, 6 predicted proteins | sample AD_UKC052_MetaG_FD_89883 | JGI IMG/M metagenome (GOLD analysis project Ga0116158, IMG submission 89883) | Active sludge microbial communities of municipal wastewater-treating anaerobic digesters from USA - AD_UKC052_MetaG | ecosystem: Engineered > Bioreactor > Anaerobic > Digestate | place: USA... | reverse complement strand
CGGATCGCATCACGGGATCCCGCACCGCCGATATGCGCGCGGCCCTCGTTGAGTATTTTCGCAACAAAGCCTCCATCATGATCGCGACTGAGGCGGCAGCAGAGGGCATCAACCTTCAGTTTTGTTCGATGGTCGTCAACTACGACCTTCCGTGGAACCCGCAGCGCATCGAACAACGCATCGGCAGGTGCCATCGGTACGGCCAGCAATTCGATGTCGTCGTCGTCAACTTCTTGAACAAGAATAACGCCGCCGACCAGCGCGTCTATGAGCTGCTCGCCGAGAAGTTCAAGCTGTTTGACGGCGTCTTCGGAGCTTCGGACGAGGTGCTGGGCGCAATTGAATCTGGTGTCGAATTCGAGAAGCGCATTGTATCGATATACCAGAACTGCCGAACAACAGCGGAGATCGAGAGCGAGTTCATCCAGCTGCGCTCGGAAATGGAAGGAAGCATCACAGCGGCGATGGACGAGACCCGCAGAAAGTTGCTCGAGAACTTTGACGCCGAAGTCCACGACCGCCTCAAGATCAATATGAACCAGAGTAGGGAGTATCTCGATCGATACTCTCGCATGTTGTGGTCTGTGACCAAGCATGAGCTTGCATCACACGCCTCATTTGATGACGGAGATGCCAGCTTCACACTCCATTCCTCCCCGAAGGGCGCGGAAGTCGAGTTGGGGAGTTATTTCCTGACGAAGCGCGATCTGGAGGGGCATCGTTACCGGCTCGGCCATCCGTTGGCTCAGAGGATAATCTCGGATGCGGCAGATCGCGAGCTCGACGGAGCAAGCCTTGTATTCGACTACGGTGCATGGGCGCAGAAGGCCGTTGCCTTGGAACCGTTTGTCGGCGCGTCTGGGACGCTCGCCGTCCACAAGCTAACCGTAGGGGGCGCGGAAGACCAGGACCATATCATTGTCGCGGCACTGGCGGACGATGGTCGGCGCATAGATTCTAAAACAGCGATGCGGCTCTTTGAACTTCCCGCTATCCACGGCGGACCCCAAACGGTCCCGACACCTCAAGCGATCGCCGATCTTGTCGAAACCGAAAGACAGAGAATTCTCGGAGATGTAGCAGTCCAGCGCTCTGCCTGGTTCGAGCAGGAAATGAACAAGCTCGACAGCTGGGCTGACGACCTCAAAGTGGGGCTTGAGCGCGACCTGAAAGAGCTCGAGCGTGAAATCAAAATTACGCGTCGCGCGACAACTATGGCGCTTACGTTGGAAGAAAAACTGACGGGACAAAAGAAGATCAAGGTGATGGAAGCAGAGCGCACGCAGAAGCGACGCTCACTTTTTGACGCCCAGGACAAAGTCGATGAGCAGAGAACGACCCTCATTCGCGATATCGAAGTGAAGCTGCAACAGACAGAAGCCGTACAACCACTCTTCACAATCCGGTGGGAGATGAAATGACAGACGCAACAGGTCCATCAGCAAACCTCGCCATTTTGACGGTTGATCGATTGATCGCTGCGGGACTTTTGCGCCCCGACGGGCGGGACGCACTTGTTGCGAAGATTGCGTCGGGTGAGATGAAGGAAGAAGACTGGAAACTCGAAGTCGACCTGGCCGTCGCAAAGGCGACGAATGCATGAGCAAGGCGCTTCCGCTGAAATCGTTGACGCTCACAGCCTTCCGGGGGTCGTCAGGCACGTTCAAACTCGACTTTGAGAAAGGCAGGAAGCTTTCACTGATCTATGGAGAGAACGGCACTGGAAAGACGACGATCTGCGATGCCCTTGAATTCCTCGCGCGCGAGAAAATCGGATCGCTGGAAGACCGGGGCATGGGCAAAGGCCTCGAGCAGTACTGGCATTCGGCGGGTAAGTCGTCGAAGGACCTGTTTGTCCGGCTTGACGCTCAAGGCGAGACCTGTTCGGGAAAGATCGTCAGCAAGAAAGTTTCGATCACACCAGCGACAGCGAAGCCGCGCATTGAGCTTCTCAGGCAGAAACAGATTCTCGACCTGATCGGAGCGCGGCCCGCCGAACGCTATGAGGCAATAAAGAGATTCATAGACATCGCGGAGTTTGAGCAGTCGGAAGAGACCCTTCGCCAACTTTCCAAGTCGCTCACTCTGGAAGAGACCGAGGCCCAGAATTCGGAACTCGAAAGCCTTGCGGTATTGCAAAGCTACTTTGAGATCGCTGGCAACCCGGCTGGTGAAAACCCGGTATCGTGGGCCAAGAAGAAGCTCACGACACCGCCTACGGGCCTTGATGCGGACATCAGCGCAATTGAAAAGTTCCGCGGCGTATATGCTGCGCTGAAAGCGTTCGCGCAGACCGCCAAAGAGCGAGACGATGCCGCCGAGGCGGCCAAGACCGCTCTAGCGAAATCCGAGGCCGCGCTTTCTGTTGCCCTCTCGTCTGCGAGCGCTGGTGCCGAGGAAATGTTGGGCATCCTCGAGGCGGGGGATGCGTATCTCCACAAGCACCCAGACGCTTCCGAGTGCCCGCTTTGCTCGAGCAAAGAGAATGCCGCTGGGCTTGCTGACGCTATTAAGCACCGCCTCACGGCGCTGGAGACTCTCAAACAGGCAAATGTCGAACGCAAGAAGCGGCAGACCGCAATGGCTCAAGCGGAAGCGGCTCAAAAGCAGACCGCCGTCGAGTATGCAAAGGCGGCCGCCGCTTTTGAATCAGGCAAGTCCAGTCATTCGTGGAAGCCAGAGGTCAAACTCCCCTCCAGCCCGCCTCCTTCACAACTATCCGATCTGCCTGAGTGGCTTACGGCCTCCGCATCCACCGCAGATACATGGCCGACGACAGAGGCTTCTTGGCGCGACGAGAAGAAATTCGTGGCGACGCTGAAATCCGCCCTGGATCGGTATGAAACCAACCTCAATCGGCGCATGGAGCTGACGGCCCTAGTTCCCAACGTCGAAAAGGCGTTGGAGCTTTGCGTAGCCGAGCGGCAGAAATTCACGGATGGCATCATCTCAGAAATCGCCACCGAGGTCGGCAAGCTCTACGAGGTCGTTCACCCCACCGAGGGGCTAGACGCAATCTCGCTGCCACTCGACCCTGCAAAGCGTGCTTCGATAGAGCTGAAGGCGAAGTTTGCGGGCCAGGACGCATTCCCGCAGGCCTACTTCAGTCAATCGCACTTGGACACGCTTGGCCTGTGCGTGTTTCTCGCGCTCGCCATGCGCGAAAAGGCGGACGAAACCATTCTGATTCTCGATGACGTTCTGGGAAGCGTGGACGAACCTCACGTCGCAAGAGTCATCGGCCTGATCTACGACGTGAGCGCCAAGTTCCGGCACACCATCGTAACGACGCACTATCGCCCCTGGCGCGAGAAGTATCGTTGGGGCTGGCTCAAGCCGGGGCAGCCTTGCCAGTTTATCGAACTAACGGGCTGGACGATTGAAGACGGCATGCGTGTCATCAGCTCGCTTCCGGAAATTGACCGCCTCAAGGCTCTGTTGGCGGAAGCGCCCATTGACCCGCAGGCGATCTGCAGCAAGGCGGGCGTGATCCTCGAAGCCGTTCTCGACTATCTCACTCAGAAGTACGAGTGCGCCGTGCCGCGTCGTCGGGAAGGGGCGTACACCGTTGGCGACTTGCTGCCCGCAATCAGCGGCAAGCTGCGCGACTCGCTCAAGGTCGAGATCAGGTCTGGAACTGACCCAACAGCTCCAGCAGTGAGCGAAATCGCGCTCAAACCAATCTTGGATGAGATCACGAAGATCGCACAGGCGCGCAACGTGTTCGGCGCGCACTTCAAGGCAATCTCGTTTGAGATGCTGGACACCGACGCGGTCGCCTTCGCCAAACAAGTCGAAGCGCTCGTTGACGCGCTGACGCACCCCAATCACGGCTGGCCTAGCAACGACAATTCTGGAAGTTACTGGCGGAACAGCGGAGACACGCGGCGATTGCACCCGCTGAAGAAACCAAGTTGAGGCGCCTATGAGTACAAAGCAGAAGCTAGAATTGACATGGGTGGGCAAGGACAACCGGCCTCGGTTGGAGCCGCGTATCCTGATCGAAGACACGACAAAGTGCTATCACGCCTCGGTGCGTGTTGGTCCCAACGACCGCTTCGACAACCTGCTGATTCATGGAGACAACCTTCTAGCGTTGAAAGCGCTTGAGGCCGAATACGCGGGGCGTGTGAAGTGCGTCTTTATCGATCCACCCTACAACACGGGAAGCGCGTTTACCCACTACGACGACGGTCTAGAGCATTCAATCTGGCTAGGACTGATGCGTGATCGCTTGGAGATTATTCGGCAGCTGCTTGCTGACGATGGCTCGCTGTGGATCACAATCGACGACAATGAAGCGCACTATCTCAAAGTTCTCTGCGACGAAGTGTTTGGGCGCAAGAACTTCGTCGCCAACGTCGTGTGGCAGAAGGCATACACGGCCAACCAGACGGCAATGCACATTTCCAACGTTCACGATCACATTCTCGTCTTCGCCAAGGACACATCTCTTTTTGAAATGGGCAAGATCGGGAGAACGGAAGAACAGAAGGCTAAGTTCAAGAATTCGGACAACGATCCACGTGGGCCATGGAAAGCTGAGAACCTGTCAGCAGGAAAGTTTTACGCGGCCGGCCAGTTTGAAATCACCGGCCCTACCGGGCTCAAATTCCTGCCGCCGAAAGGTCGCTATTGGCGATGCAACGACGATCAGTACTTCCGGTGGCTCGCAGATAACCGCATCACCTTCGGAATTGCACAAACTGGTCGACCAATGCTCAAGAAGTTCCTGTCTGAGATGGATGATGGTTTGACAGCGACAACATGGTGGACGCACGATGAAGTCAGCAGCAACAAGCAAGCCAGCATTGACCTGAAGGCGCTCCTTCCCGATGTTCCTGTGTTCCAGAATCCAAAGCCTGAGGAGCTAATCGCCCGTATCATCGAGCTTGGTTCACAACCTGGCGATACTGTTCTCGACTCCTTCGGTGGATCAGGAACGACTGCGGCCGTCGCCCACAAGATGGGCCGTCGCTGGGTGATGGTCGAGCTTGGTGAGCACTGCGAAACCCACATTCTTCCGCGCTTGAAAAAAGTCATCGACGGCGACGATTCTGGCGGCATCACCGAGGCTGCCGACTGGAAAGGCGGCGGCGGCTTCCGCTACTATGAATTGGCCCCCTCCCTACTGGAGAAGGACAAGTGGGGACGTGAGGTGATCTCGAAAGCCTATAACCCAGCCATGCTCGCACAGGCGATCTGCAAGCTGGAGGGGTTTGTCTATGCACCGAGCGAGAACGTATACTGGCAACAAGGTCATTCGTCGGAGCGCGACTTCATCTACGTGACCACGCAGACGCTCGGGCCGGAACAGCTTGCTTCGATCAGCGAAGAAGTGGGGGAGGATCGCTCGTTGCTGATCCTTTGTGCTGCATTTCGTGGAAAAGCCGATCTCTGGCCGAACCTTACCGTCCGAAAGATTCCCAATCACATCCGCTCACGGTGCGAATGGGGCCACGACGACTACAGCCTCAATGTAAAAAATCTGCCGCAAGCGGCGAGCGCGCCTAAAGCTCCACAGGCCGACCTATTCAACGATGAAGAGGAAGGCGCAGCATGAGCAATCTTCGCCACGTAAACGCCATCGCTGGCCGGTTGAGCCTTCGCCCTCCGCAAAGGCGCAGTCTTGAAATTCTTGATAGGGTGACTGAGATCGCGCCCCTCGGAAAGGCTGGTGATCTCAGCGCAGCGCTCGACATCATTCGCAGCGAGTTCGGCACAGTGACGGATTTCGAGCGCGAGTTTCCCTCGCTCTGCTTTGCGCTCGCAACCGGAGTAGGGAAAACAAGATTGATGGGCGCGTTCATCGCCTATCTGCGGATCGCGCACGGGATCAACAATTTCTTCGTGCTCGCGCCGAACCTGACCATCTACAGCAAGCTGATTGCGGACTTTACGCCGAATACCGCGAAGTATGTCTTCAAGGGGATTTCGGAGTTCGCGATTTCGCCGCCTGTGTTGACCACGGGCGATAACTACGAACGGCAGATCGCATCGGGCGGCCAGCTCTTTCCGACCACGATCAACATTTTCAACATCGCCAAGATTTCCTCGGAGGTTCGTGGCGGGCGCTCGCCACGTATCCGCTCCTTCCGCGAGGAGATTGGCGAGAGCTATTTCGACTATCTGGCGAGCTTGCCGGATCTCGTGATGATGATGGATGAATCGCACCGTTACCGCGCGACGGCAGGTATGCGCGCGATCAACGAGTTAAAGCCGATGCTTGGCCTTGAGCTGACGGCCACGCCTTTCGTGGAAGGCCCGCGTGGTCCGGTGGCATTCCGAAATGTGATACTCGACTACCCGCTGGCGCGGGCGATGGAAGACGGCTTCGTCAAAGAGCCTGCCGTCATCACACGCAAGGACTTCAATCCAGCAGGCAAGTCGCCTGAAGCCGTTCAGGCGATGAAACTGGAAGACGGCATCCGTCTCCATGAGATCGTCAAGGTGGAGCTGGAAACCTACGCTCGCGAGAACGGCGAGCGGATCGTAAAGCCATTCGTGCTCGTCATCGCACGGGACACGACACACGCCGCAGAGCTGATGGCGCTCATCCAGTCGGACGCCTTCTTTCAGGGGCGCTATGCCGACAAAGTCATCCAGGTCGATTCCAGCGTGAAGGAAGAAGAGACTGTCGAAAAGCTTCTGACTGTCGAACGCAATGACAACCCCGTCGAGATTGTGATTCACGTCAACATGCTCAAAGAGGGGTGGGACGTCACCAATCTCTACACCATCGTTCCGCTTCGCGCCGCCAACGCCCGCACCTTGATCGAACAAAGTATCGGGCGTGGCTTGCGCCTCCCCTACGGAAAGCGCACTGGCGTGACTGCGGTAGACCGCCTGAACATCGTCGCCCATGATCGCTTTCAAGAGATCGTGGACGAAGCGAACAATCCCAATTCGCCAATCAGACTGAAGCAGCTGATCCTTGAGGAAGCCGACTTCGAACGCAAAACAATAACTGTAATGTCTTCGCCGACGATCCTTGCAAGTTTGGGCTTGCAGGAACAGCCGCGCGCGGGAGCGGCTCCGTCTGTGGCACCTGTTCCCGTGCCTGCTTTTGCCGACCCGGATGACATACGCGTTGCGCGCTTGGCGTTCGAGGCGTTTCGTAAGTTGGCGCGCGAGCCCGACAAGGTGCCGAGCGTTTCCTACTTGGCCCAACCTGAAGTTCAATCTCGTATCGTTCGAGAAGTCGCCGCGCAGTACCAACCAGCGCAGATGGAATTGGAGGGAGTGGTAAAACCCGCGCCCGACATGGCCGCCGTTGTCGCCGCCACCGCCAAGCTGATGGCTGAACGCACGATCGACATTCCTCGGATCGCCGTGATTCCGAAAGGTGAAGTCAAAGCGGGTTTCAAGGCATTCAAACTTGATCTCACGGGAATGCGCTATCCTGCGCCGAGCGAAGAGTTGTGGGCCAAGCACCTGCGAACCGATCAGGTGGACGTTGTCGGTTTGTCGCAGCGCAATTCGCCGGAGGGGCGGCTGGAGGATTATGTGGTCAGCGGGCTCATCGACTTTCCCGACATCGCTTATGACGAGCACGCGGACATGCTCTACGATCTTTCAGGTCAGGTCGTCGCTCATCTGCGTTCCTACCTATCGGAACAGGAGGCGGGACAAGTCCTCTCCTTGTATCAGCGCGAGATTGCGCGCGCCGTTCATGCGCAGATGCAAGATCACTTCTGGAAAGACGACACGGTCGAGTATCACCACGAAATTCGCCAAGGCTTTAGCGAATTGAAAGGAAGTGCGTACACGGCCATGCGGGAAGCGCCGCTGGACTATCGCGTTTCGCCAGCCGACAAAAGTAACATGGCCCGCTATGTATTCGGCGGCTTTGCGAAGTGCCTCACAGACGTAACTAAGTTCCACTCGGACACAGAGCGCAAAGTTGCTGTCATCTTGGAGCGCGAGTCGCTGAAATGGTTGCGACCCGCCAAAGGCCAGTTTCAAATGTTCTACCGCTCGGGAAACGACCACGCCGAGTATCAGCCGGATTTCGTTGCAGAGACTGCTGATCGGATCCTGATGATCGAGCCCAAAATGGCGACCCAGATGCAGGACAGAGACGTTTTGGCGAAGCGCGATGTTGCTGTGCAGTGGTGCGCATGGGCAAGTGAGCACGCACAGTCGTATGGCGGCAAACCCTGGCGCTACCTGCTCGTGCCACACGATGCGATTGCAGACAACATCACGCTGGACTTTCTCCTGAAGCGCTATCCTCAGCCGCTCGAGAACACAGCGAATTGAATTCCGGCATTGGCAACGCAACTGTTCCCGGCAATCAATTACAGTCGGGAGAATTGTTGCTCTGTTGTGCGGGTAATGGCGGTCTTGGCGTTCCTGCGACCGCTATCAATTTCAGCCTTCTCCATGTGATCATGACCGCCGCCGCATGAGCCGCTACCCCGCTCGCTTCCGCGCTTCGTTTCACTCCGCTTGTGCAGCTCCGCGCCCTTCGGGCTGAAGGGGTTTGCGCCTCCTGCTAACGCGACGGTCTGTCGTTCTCCATCAGGCCGAAATCCCGCGGCCGACAAATGGAGAACTGCATGACCGATAGCCGCCACAGCAAGCAGACTTCGGTATCGAACACGCAGAAATGCGAACTCGATACGAGTGGATCACCCATCGGAATGGCGAGCGCGGGGCCTGGCACTTTCTTGCCCCTGGCTGAGCAGAACGATGCTTTCCGCTGCAACTCGCCTTGGTCTCTCCCTTTGGAGGGCGCCCGCGTCCACACGGATGGCATCGAAGCGCTTGGACCAGAAGTGGTGCTCGACATCTGGAGAAAAGTTCACGGATATCGATGCTTCACCGAAGAAAATGATCCTTATGGCGAGCACGATTTTGGAGCGTTCGATCATCCGGTCGCGGGGATCATTTACTGGAAAATAGACTACTACGGGCTGGAACACGGCGATGGGTCCCCTGATCCTTCCGACCCCGCGAAGACCCGGCGAATTCTGACCGTTATGCTTGGGTCGGAGTACTAGCAGCACACCGCGCATCTACTTGCTTTCGTCGACGTTGCCCCGTCAGAGTCGGTTGGCGTCTTGCCGAACACTGGAATCAAGCCGACTTACTTTACGACGGCAATCACGAAGCGGGGTTCCGGAGTAGAAATGTAGCCTGCCAGTCTGCGAGTTGCGCTTGGAACTGCAGATCGTACATGCTTGTCCGCTTTCAGGCCTCCGGAACCGTCGTTCGCCGTGTCACGGTCACCATAATTCTGGTTCCTGCCGCAACCCGTATTGTCGGCGGTATCGCCAGCCCGCGATCAACAACCCGGTTGGTCACACCACTGGCGCTTCTCTGGATGCCGTCAGCGATCGCCGCGTCCACTGGATCGCGCGAGATTGCGCCGATGCCGCCATAGGTGAGCTGCGGCTCTTCCGTGGTAGCGACGCCGATATTGATCAGCGTCCCGAGGGCTGCCGCACCGAACACATCGCCCCAGTGGTTGTCGACCTCGCCCCTGACCCCAGCGGCGCCTGAAGGATCGGCTCCAACTTCATCAAGCGTAACTTCATCGCCATCCGGCATGATCAGCCGCGACCAGATGATGGCGACACGACTCTGGCCGTAGCGGCTGGACGATCTGTACTCGCCCATCAGCCGTGCACCCTGCGGGATGAGTGCGATGCGACCGGTCGCGCTGTCATAGATCGTCTGCGTCACCTGCGCGATGACAGGTCCAGGCGACTCTGAGTTCAGGTCCGTGACCAGGCTTGCGGGAATGACCGTACCCGGGAATAGCACGCGGTCATTGCGCGCAGAGCCTGCAGGTTGGTCGTTGCCCTGAGGCGCGAATGCTGTGAGGGGGGCGGTTTGCGGCGTCTGATATGCGATCGGTTGGGTCGACGCTGTAGCCGCCTTGCGTGGCTCTTCCCGCAGCGCGAAGAAAATCCCCGACCTGTCGGCCGCTGCAGCTTCCGCGATTGCAGGATCCGGCGCTGCGGGCGGCGCGTAAGCCGCAGGCGCGCTCCAGTCGTTGCTGTAAGTCGACATGTTACCCGTCTGCTGTGACGCCTGCGCAAACGCCGCCACATCCCCAGGCAGGGGCGGACCAAGCTGCAATGGTCCGTCCTGATGGAAGGACGCCGGCGCCCGATCTGCCTGCTGCGCTTCAAGCGCTGCCGCCTGCGCATAGTCGGCCGGCAGAGCCTTGATCGCGCCCTGCGCCATTTCCGGGCGCGCCGGATCCGACATCATCGGCTTGGTAGTCGCAGGCTTCGTTGAGGGATTGCTGGAGAACGCGCCTGACGCCAGTAGCAACACGACCGCTACGCCGCCGCCAGCCGCTGTGAGGATGGCCGGCTTGTTGAGCCCGCGCGCGCCGGGACCCTTCACACGGATCGCATCAAGCTGCGGCGGTTCAGTCGGGTCTGCGGGCGCCTGCGGCGGCGGCTCATCGGCGCCAGCATCAGGATTGGGCGGGAGACCATCAGCCATTGGGGCCTCCATT
>Ga0116158_10005708_pt1 | contig 10479 bp, 5 predicted proteins | sample AD_UKC052_MetaG_FD_89883 | JGI IMG/M metagenome (GOLD analysis project Ga0116158, IMG submission 89883) | Active sludge microbial communities of municipal wastewater-treating anaerobic digesters from USA - AD_UKC052_MetaG | ecosystem: Engineered > Bioreactor > Anaerobic > Digestate | place: USA... | reverse complement strand
CACTCCATGCTTGGTTTTTCGGTGCGATGACCGAGATTGCCATAATTGCCGAAGCGGGTACGGATGAGGTTGCCGTTGTGCACCGCAGTGACGCGGTTGCCGACCAGCTCCAAATGCTGGGCGAAGAGGCCAGGAGTCATCGCCATCACCAGGACGAGCAGGGGGCGAAATATTTTCCAAGGGCGCGTGCTGTGGCAGCCCGGGCTGGCCGCCGCGATCGGTATTTCTTTGTCAAGTTTTTTCATGCCGCTCTTTCGATACCGGAATTTTTTCCTTATCGCAAATAGATCATCTTTCTGGTCTTGATTTCGCCGCCGGTTTCCAGTCTGCAGATATAGACGCCGGAGGGCGCGAGGATGCCCTGGCTGGTGCAGCCGTCCCAGTTCGCCAGGTGCGGTCCGGCGGTCTGGCGCTCATGGAGCAGGGTGCGCACCTGCTGGCCGGCGAGGTTGCATACGCTCAGACGGACCTCCCCGTCCACAAGAAGTTCGTAAGCGATCCTGGTGACCGCGTTGAAGGGATTGGGATAATTCTGCGCGAGCTGTAGGGAGGCCGGCCGGCTGCAGCGCTCCGGAGCGGTCACCCGGCTGCCTTCCGCCGGCCAGTAAAGCAGATATTCATAGTCCCATGGCGGCGATTGCGGATTGAGCGTCCGGGTTCCGGGTCCCTCCTCTTCCTCAAAATAGTAATGAAGCGTGCCATAGCCATTGCCCCGGGCATCGAAATGGATATATCGTATGGGGCCGTGCTGATAACGCAGGGGGACCGCCTGCCAGGAATCGCCGCCATCGCTGGTGTAGCGCAGTCCGCTTTCGGTGCCGGCCCAGCCCTCGCGCTCGTTTTTGAAAGCGATGCAGTAGATGGTCTCCTGGGTGCCGGTGGCGGTTTTGCGCCAGCTCTCGCCACCGTTCTCGGTCTTGAGAATCCGGCCGAATTCGCCGACCACGAAGCCGGTCTTCTCCGAGAGGAAGCAGACATCCCACAGATTGTCGGCCACACCGCTGGAGAGGTTTTTCCAGCTTTGCCCGCCATCCGTCGTCCTGAGGATGTTGCCGTCGCTGCCGGCGATGAAGCCGAAGCGGCTGTTGAGGAAAAAGTGATTATTCATCAGCGGATTTTCGGCATCGAAAGGAGAAAGCTGGTTCCATACGCCCGCGATTTCGGACTTGGCAAAGGTGCGGCCGCCGTCGGTGCTGCAATAGAAGATCAGGTAGACATTCTGCGCCGATCCGGCGGATTTAATGTCAAAATTATAGGAGATCACGGTGTCGGGGGTCAGATAATGAAGCTGAAAAGGCGGAAAGATGCTGATGGGCCCGAAAATCTCACGCCAGGTGCGGCCCCGGTCCGCCGATTCGAATAGGGTATACTTTTTTGTCGCCGGCAGCCAAAGGTACTCCCACAGCTTGCCGCCGATATCAAAGCCCAGACGCTGGTGAAACTCGGGCGCAATCGGGCTGCCGCCGGCGTCGAAAACCACGGGATCAAACGTTTCCCAACTGCGGCCGGCATCCGAAGAGGACAGCCTGACCCAAGTATCCACCGTCTCTCCTGCGAACCCGCTGGAGGCCAGGATTTTTCCATTCTCTCCGAAGCGCATACCATTAAATCCGCGGCACACGGCATTGGCAAAAGTAAAGCTCCGGCCGCCGTCGCCGGAGACCATGAATTCGCCACGATGGCCGAGCTTGATCACCTTTTTCGGCGTGACAAAGAAAAAGCGGCCGTTATGGTCCATGATTTCGCATTTGCCCGTCAGCCGGCACTGCCAGTTGGCGCCGCTGTCGCTGGTGAAAAAAGGCCCGTTCGGCGTTGCGGATCCGGAAAAAATGTCGACCGAGCCTGCCGATTGCAGTATGAGGCCATTGGCCGGATCGGTGAACTGGATCTGCTCGATGCTGGTTAGGCCATCAGTTCTTCCTATACTGGCATCCTGATACCGGCTGCTGACGATCCTGCGCTCGCGCCAGCTACGACCGCCGTCCATGGTTGTCAGGAGCAGGGCTGCGGCGAAGTAATCGGAGATTATTTTTTGCCCGCCGATCCAGCCGGTCGCCTCATCCAGGAAATAGACATCGTTGAAGTGGTAGGTATAACTCGCGCTGAGCCCGGCCGGCGCCATTGCCTGCCAGGAGGCCCCCCGGTTATGGGTCAGGAGCAGGGTTTTATTTTTGCCGGTGACGCAGAGGGTGCTGTCATCGACCAGGGCGATACCCTTGAGTTCCGCGCTCGAGTTGCTGACCTGCTGCTGCCAGCTTTCGCCGCCGTCGCCGGTGTGCAGGATCAGCCCCTTTTCGCCGATCGCCCAGCCTTCGTCGCGGTTGCGAAAAAGCACCTGGCGCAGGTTGTTGGTGAAGCGGATCTCCTTTTTTGTCCAGCTCTCGCCACTGTCAACCGATTTCAGGATCAGGCCGTTTTCCCCGACGATAAAGCCATCGGCCGGAGTGGGGAAATGGACGTCGGCCAGGGTGTTCTGCCACGGGATTTCGATCAGCCGCCAGCTCTCTCCGCCGTCCTGAGTTTTCACCACCGTGCCGTATTCACCAACCGCCCAGCCGGTGGTGGTGTCGGCGAAATAGATAGAGCTTAACTGGTTGGAGGTCGGCCCGGGCGGCAGGATCTGCTGCCAATTGCCCTGGGCGACCGAGGGATGGCTGCCGCAGAAGGCTATCCCTGCCAGCGCCCATGCGGCCATGCGACGAATATAAGTCATTGGATTACTCCACAGGATGATCAAGTACCACCTGCACCGATCAGAAGCGCAGACCGCAACTGAAACGGTTGATATTTTCCAGTATGCCGTGGGATTGCCAGGCATAATCCAGAACGAACAGGGCGCCGGCGGTATACAACTTGAGTCCGGCGCCCAGAGTCAATCCGCCGCCGAGGTCATGGTCCTGCTCGAAAAGTGTACCATAGCCGCCGCGCAGGGCGAAGGCGCCAAGAAAAAGATACTCCGCTCCCAGATTCAGACTTTCACTGTTGTTGGAAGGATGCAGGAAATCGACGGCGGCCGTGAGGCTGTTGCGCCGGGAGTGAAGCACCCGGGCCGCCAGGCCGAAGCGAAAGGTAAGCGGCAGGGAAAAGGCGTCGGTGTCGAGCGCGGCGGGCAGCTGTGTGCTCGAATTATGCTGCTCATCGATGTCGACTTTTTGCGTGAGATCTCTCCCCCTAAGGCGCAGATCGGTGCCGAAATTGGCGATCTCGACCCCGAGGGTGAGCCATTTTATCGCCGACGGCCGGTAGAGTGCGCCCAGATCGACGGCGCCTGCTGCCGCGGTGCAGTGGTAGATCCTCTGGTGGATATATTTGGCGGTAAAGCCCATCGCAAACTGGTCGGTAAAGGCGAAGGAGTAGCTCAGCGCCAGGGCCAGATCGGCGGCGTTGTAGAAATCGCCGGTCCCCTCGGGCTGTTCGATGGTGCGCACCGCCTGATCCGGGACCCCGAGATAGGTCAGGGCGGCGCCGAAGCCGTGCCGCCCAGCGGGCACGACCATGCCGATGTAATCGTGATAGATGTCGAGAAACCAGTCGGAATGGTTGAGCGTGATCTCCGGACGGCGGCAAAGGCTCAGTCCCGCCGGATTCCAGTAGAGGGCCGAAGCGTCGTCGGCGACGGCGGCAAAGGCCCCGCCCATGGCGATGGCGCGCGCCCCGACGCCGATGCCGAGAAAGGGGGCCGCGGCGGTGCCGACATTAGTGACGCCGCCGGAATAGACTGATTCCTGAGCCAGCAGCCGGGCGGTTGAGAGCAGAAGCAAGGTTGCAACGGTTCCGGTTTTCATCGGGCTTCCCCCTTTGCGCCGCCGAAGCCGATGCGCACGCCGGCCATCACCAGGCGCGGAGCGCTGTAAAAGTCGGGGCGCCGGTCGCCCAGCTGATAATTGAGCGTATGGGTAAAACTCGCCCTGCCGGTGTCGGTGAAGACGTCGATCTCGTTGCGCTGGTCGAAGAGGTTGTAGACCTTGAAAAAGAACGAGGGGGTCAGCGAGAAGAGCCGCAGATCATAATGCGCTGCGAGGTCGCAATTGAAGGTCAGAGGTTTGCGGGCGCTGTTCTCGAAGGCGGTGCGCAGCGAACGGTCCGGATCGGTCGGGGTATAGGGCAGGCCCGATCCCGCCTGGAAAATCAGGCTGATGCCCCAGTTGGCGGCGGTGGAATAGGTGACCGAACTATTCAGGGTATGACGCTGGTCCCAATCCAGGGGCAGTACCTGTTTTTCGCTCTCGCGCGGCGGCGTGCCCTGGTTGTCGGTGAAAACGGCGAAGGGATCGGAGGCATTGCCGCGTGCTATCTGAAAAGTGTAATCGATATTGGCGGCGAATCCGTGCGCGGGCCGCTTCTCCAGGGCGATGACGAAACCGCGCACATTGCCGTAATCGCGGTTGATATAGCGAGCATAGGCCTGTCCGCCTTTGAGCCGGATAATCTCCTGCCCCAGCAGATTCTTGATATCCTTGAAATAGACCGTCGCATCGACGGCCACATCCGCGGCCAGCTGATGCTGGAGGCCGGCTTCCCAACTCACCGTCGTTTCCGGCTTGAGGTCGGGATTGCCGACCATGGTCGAGAGGGCGCCGAGCTTGATCTCGTACTCGGAGTTCCAGTAGAGCGATTTGAAATCCGGGATCTGGGAAAAATGGCCGTAGGAAAAATGGATCACCCCCTGGTCCGAGATCGGAAAGGCCAGACCCAGCCGCGGGCTCAGCTGGGTCTTCACTGTGGCGCCTCGCCGCGGCGCGGAGAGCACCAGTCCCGCCTTCTGGTCCGGCACGGAGGGCAGGCTGCCATGAGCGTCGAAATAGTCGAACCGCAGCCCGGCGTTAACGACGATCTCCTTGTATTCGATCTTGTCCTGTACGAACAGGGCGGCCTCGACCGGCTTGTTGGTATATTCGTCAAACTGGGTGGTCTCGCGGCCGGCGAGATAGGGAATGAAGAGCCCTTCGATCTTGTTGTCCGGGCGGTTCACGATCTCGCGCCAGGAATAGCCCAGGCGGTAGCGCTTGACCTCGATGCCGGTCTTGAGCAAATGGATGGGATGCACCTGGGAGGTCAGCTCCAGCCGCGCTATCGCGGTGCGGTTGCGGATTTCGCTGTGCTCGTTGTTGCTGGCATCGGTCACATATTCCAGGTTTTCCTGAGCGTTGCGCTGATAGATCTGTTCGGTGGAGATTGCCGGGAAGAGATAGCGCTCATCATAGAGATCGGCGAAAAGGCGGCGTTTGTTCGTCTTCGTCAGCTGCGAGAGGCTGAGGGAGAGCTGGCTCCGGGCTGAAAGGCTGTAGCTGAAATTCAGGGCCTGGGCCAGGGCGCGGATGCTCCGGCGGCTGTCTGCTTCCGGGAACCGGGCGTAGCGCTGGTCGTATTCCCCGTTCTCCTCCCCGCTGTAGAACACCGTATAGCGGATCGGCAACGCTGGCCAGTGCGTCAGCTCCACGCTGCCTTGCAGGGTATGCCGCTGAAAGTTGTTCATCGCCACCCAGGCGGAATCGCCGGAGTGGGCGTGCGAATTGTACGTGGTATAGCCTTCGCTGTGGGGATCGTCGACGGGCAGGCTGAATTCCCGGCGCCCATATAGCCAGCCGTCGCTGCCGGCCCGGCGGCCGGCAAGAAAAAAGGTGCCGCTGAGGAGCGGAATGGGGCCGGAGAGCGAGGCGATGATATTCCGCTCGGCGAGCGGATCCATAGCGTCGATGTTATAAAAGAGCGCCTTGTGATTGCTGAGGTAATCGCCGGCATAGGCACCAATCGTCCCGCTGAGCTGTTCCGTCCCCTTTTTGGTGACGATATTGACGACGCCGGACTGCGCCTGGCCGTATTCCGCGTTGAAGGTCCCGGAGATAACCTGGAGTTCCTGAATGCCGCTGTTGTCCACCTCGATGGCCTGGCTGCGGTCAAAGCCGTCGGTCACGGCCATGCCGTCCACCAGGTAGGCCACCTCAGTGGCTCGGCCGCCGCGCATGTGGATCTGTCCCCGGGTATCGATGGTGACCCCCGCCTGCAACTGCAGCAGGCGCGCCATCTCTTCGGCGGGGAGCTCGGCGATGCGGGATTCGGAGAGCGAGGCGGTGGAAAAGGTCATATCTTTCTGGATCAGCGGCTTGGCGGCGATGATGGTGACGCTCTCGCCGGCGATCACGGTCTGCCGGAGGGAAAAATCGATGGCGGTGGTATAGTCCGCCGAAACGGCAATCTCCTCGATGGTCTGGCGCTCATAGCCGACCATGCGGCAGGAGAGGCGGTAGCGGCCCGGTGACAGGTTGAGAAGGAGATAGCGCCCTTCAGCGTCGCAGACTGCGCCGCGGCTGGTGCCTTCGATGAGGATCTGGGCGCCGACCAGAGGGGCATGGGAGGAGGCATCCCACACCCGCCCGGCGATCTTGCCGGTGATGCCGGCGGAGCTGATTGAGTAATAGCCAAAAAGAAGAAAAGCCAATTGCCGCGTTACACGAAGATGTGCCCATCTCATCGGCTCAATTCCCCAACCCATGCAAAATTTTCAGGCATCTGCCCATGCATCTCAGTCCGCATTCCGGAAAGCCGGTTTTAGCTGGCCGGCGAAGAGCTGAGCATTATCTCATACAGACCATCTTTTTGGTTTGAATGACGCCCCCGGCCTCCATCCTGCAGATATAGACGCCGGAGGGCGCCAGGATGCCCTGATCGGTGCAGCCGTCCCAGTGCGCCAGGTGCTGCCCGGCAGTTTGGCGCTCATGGAGCAGGGTGCGCACCTGCTGGCCGGCGAGGTTGTAAATTGTCAGGAGGACCTCCCCGTCAAAGGGGAGCATGTAAGCGATCCGGGTGGCCGCATTGAAGGGATTGGGATAATTGTGTGCAAGCTGCGGCGAAGCAGGCCAGCTGCTGCGCTCCGGATCGGTCACCCGGCTGCCCTCCCCAGGCCAGTAAAGCAAGTATTCATAGTCCCTGGGAAGTGGTTGCGGATTGAGCATCCTGGTCCCGGGCCCCTCTTCTTCCTCGAAGTAATAGTGAAGCGTGGCGTAGCCATTGCCCTGCTGGTCGAAATGAATGTAGCGTATGGGGCCATGCTGGTAGCGCAGGGGGACCGCTTGCCAGGATGCGCCGCCATCGCTGGTATAGCGCATGCCGCTTTCGGTGCCGGCCCAGCCCTCGTGCTCGTTTTTAAAGGCGATGCAGTAGACGGCCTCCTGGGTGCCGGTGGCGGTCTTGCGCCAGCTCTCGCCGCCGTTTTCGGTCTTGAGAATCCGGCCGAATTCGCCGACTGCAAAACCAATCTGTTCCGTGAGGAAGCAGACGTCCCACAGATCGTCGGCTACGCCGCTGTATAGATTTTTCCAGCTTTCTCCCCCATCCGTTGTCCTGAGGATGTTGCCGTCGCTGCCGACGATGAAGCCGTTGCGGCTGTTGAGAAAAAAGTGATTATTCATAATCGGATTTGTGGCATCAAAGGGGGAGAGCTGATTCCATACGCCGGCGATTTCGGATTTGGTAAAGGTGCGGCCGCCGTCGGTGCTGCGATAGAAAATCAGATAGACATCCTGTCCAGCACCTGCAGATCTGATATCAAAGGAATAGGAGATCACGGTGTCTGGGGTCAGGAAATAGAGGCGGTGGGGCGAGACATCAAGGGGCCCGTAGAGCTGACGCCAGGTGTGGCCCCAATCCACCGATTCGAACATGCTGTACTCGTTTGTCGCCGCGGACCAAAGGTATTCCCAAAGCTTACTCTCGATGTCAAAGCCGAGGCGTTGGTGCAGGCCGGGTGTTATCGGGCTGCCGTGAGTGTCGAAAAAGAGGGGCTCGACTTTTTCCCAACTGCGGCCGGCGTCCTGCGATTCCAGCCAAACCTTGGCCTTCGGATCGATGTCCCACTTGCTCGCCCATACCCTCCCCTCTCCCAAAAAGCGCAGGCCATCGAATCCCCGGATAGTTGCTTTACCAAAGGTCCAGCTCCGGCCGCCGTCGTTTGAGGTTATGAATTCACCGCGATGGCCGATCTTGATCACCTTAGTAGGGGAGACATAGAAAAAGCGGCCGTCACTATCCATATACTCGGAATGGCCGGGCAACAAGCACTGCCAGTTGGCGCCGCTGTCGCTGGTGAAAAAAGGCCCGTTATGCGAAAGCTTGGAGTCGGGTGTGGCGCGGGCCGAGTGGAGAAAGAGGCCGTTGGCCGGGTCTGTAAAATGGATCTGCTCGATGCTGCGCGCTCCATTGCCCTTTACTGAAGTGCTGTAATCTTTGTAGCTGCTGTAAAGGATTTTGCGCTCGCGCCAACTCCTGCCGCCGTCGGTGGTCTTCAGGATCAGGGCGTTAATGAGATAATCGGAGATGATTTGTTGTCCGCCGATCCAGCCGGTCTTATTATCCAGGAAATAGACATCGTTAAAGTGGTAGGTATAGCTCGCGCTGAGCCCGGCCGGCGCCATTGCCTGCCAGGAGGCCCCCCGGTCATGGGTCAGTAGCAAGGTTTTGTTTTTGCCGGTGACGCAGAGGGTGCTGTCATCGATCAGGGCGAGACCCTTCAATTCCACGCTCGAGTTGCTGACCTGCTGCTGCCAGCTTTCGCCGGCGTCGGCAGTGTGCAGGATCAGCCCCTTTTCGCCGATCGCCCAGCCTTCGTCGCGGTTGCGAAAAAGCACCCGGCGCAGGTTGTTGGTGAAGCGGATCTCTTTTTGGCTCCAGCTCTCGCCGCCGTCAACCGATTTCAGGATCAGGCCGTTTTCCCCGACGATAACGCCATCGGCCGGAGTGGGGAAATGGAGATCGGTCAGGCTGTTCTGCCACGGGATTTCGATCAGCTGCCAGCTCTCGCCGCCGTCCCGGGTTTTCACCACCGTGCCGAATTCCCCGACCGCCCAGCCGGTGTTGGTGTCGGTGAAATAGATCGAAGTGAGTTGATTGGATGTGGGCCCGGGCGGCATGATCTGCTGCCAGCTGCCCTGGGCATTGGCGGAAGGGCTGCCGCAGAGGAGCGCTCCCGCAAGCGCAAGAAGAGTTTTTCGCTGGATCAAAGTCATCGGATTGCTCCATCGTATCTAATCAAGGGAGCTCCCGGGTGCTGATCGGATGCAGTCGTAACTTTTTTACAAGTTATAAAAAAAAACGCCTTTAGCAACATTATTCTTCAACACTCTTCACCTCGGAAGGGGTCGGCGGGATGAGATCCTTCGAGACTCACTGCAACTTAATTGGTCTACACAAGCGGGTCCGCCTGTTTTACTTGATTAACCTTGTTTTTTGCTTTGGTATTGGCAATTTTTATTTACAGATATACGGGGTGACCACAGCAGCTGCTTGTCTCTTGAGCCAGTCCGGGAGGTGGAATCTGGGGATTTTAGAGCTATGGAGACACAATAATTGTCAAAAGACTTTTCTCAGAGGTAAGTAATCCAAATTTATGTTAGAGGGCAAAAATGGAAAAGATTATTGACTTGAAAATTGAAAAATTACCTGAGGGCGTCTATCTTGCAACATCTCCTGATGTGCAGGGATTGGTGGCCCAGGGAAGAACAATTTCTGAAACGTTGGAGATCGCACGTGATGTTGCGCGCCGGCTTGTGGAAGCGAGGGGAGAAGGTAAAGAGAAAATCATCCTGAAAGAGATCGAGCAGGAATTTACACTGCCCGTGGTGATCGGAGTAGACTGAGGTGGGACGGCTCTCGGGTTTTCACTATCGCGATATTACCAGGAAGCTCAAACTCTTTGGATTCAAGTTTGATCGCCAGGCTGCCAGAAGCCATGAAATATGGTATAATGCCGAGACTAATCTTTACACAACCATCCCCAATCATCCGGGCGATATGCCTGAAGGGACATTACGCGCCATTCTCAAGCAGGCAGGGATATCGCCGGATGATTTTCTCGAAACCTTCTGATCCCCAGTAGTATCCAATCACCCGGCAATTAATCCGGCAGATTTAATTCAGTTCTTTTTTTCTTCCTTGAATTTCAACAGGATCTCCATCCGGGCCTCCTTGTCAAGCATGTTGGTATGGAGAATCTGCCTGTATTTTTCGAACGCCTCTTGGGACTGTTTGACGCCGTTGATGAAAAGTTCCTTTTCGGTGATTTTGAGTTCTACCGGCTTTTCACCGGAGAAACCGTCTTTGGCCAGCTGAGCCCGGATCTCTTTCCCGGCCGTCTCCTGTTGCTGGTGGGTTTTCCGGGCCTTGTCATGCTCATGGACGACACGGACCTTTTTCTTGACGCTGTCTTTGTGAGTGATCGTAAAGTCTTTCTCACCTTCCCTGACCCTGACCAGTATCCTTTTCTTTACGCTGTCGCCATCGGAATTGATCGTGATGATCTTTTCATGGTCCTCGGTCACATTCCAAAGGCTGGAGTCTTCATCGGCATCCATCACTTTAACCGTGATATGTTTACGGGTGCTGTCATCGCCGCACGATTCAATGGTGATGACCCTGTCCTTGTCCTCATCCTCATCCGCGTCCCAGTCCAGGAGCTCATCGTCGATCATCTCTTTCTTCAGTTCT